>WNFL01098908.1_pt1 | contig 10468 bp, 6 predicted proteins | sample 5400361 | NCBI WGS metagenome assembly WNFL01 (sample SAMN13153351, study PRJNA577476) | soil metagenome | isolation source: 40 cm soil on Douglas fir-dominated hillslope | place: USA:California | collected 2013-09-17
TTGAATTAAGTATTGAGTCGCGAGTCTTTAGTCCTTAGACTCAACCGACTCACAAAAACTCAGGACTATATACTCAACACTAAAGACTATTTACTCAAGACTAAAAAATCATGGCAACCGCAGTAGAAACTAAAAAAGCAATCAAAGGAGGCGAGTTCCTCATTAAAGAAACACAAGCCCACGACATCTTCATCCCGGAAGAATTCAATGAAGAGCAAAAGATGATCATGCAGCAATGCAAGGATTTCCTCAACAAAGAAGTTTATCCTAAGCTGGATGAGATCGATTCAATGAAGGACCCGAAGTTGATGCCGCACATTTTGGACAAAGCGGGTGAGCTTGGCCTGCTCGGCACTTCCGTTCCTCAAGAACTCGGTGGCTTCGGCATGGATTTTAACACAACCATGCTTGTCGCAGAAGTAATTGGTGGAGGTCACTCTGTTGCTGTTGCTCTTTCTGCTCACACAGGTATCGGCACACTTCCTATTTTGTATTATGGAAATGAAGCGCAAAAGAAAAAATATATTCCCAAGCTAGCCACTGGCGAATGGAAGGCTGCTTACTGTCTGACTGAGCCTGATTCCGGTTCAGATGCCAACTCTGGAAAAACAAAAGCAGTTCTTACTCCTGATGGAAAACATTACATGATCACGGGACAAAAAATGTGGATCACTAATGGCGGCTTTGCTGATATCTATGTGGTCTTCGCGAAAATCGATAACGACAAGAATTTGAGTGCATTCATTGTGGAGCGTGCTTTTGGTGGTATCACTATGAATGAGGAAGAAAAGAAGATGGGTATTAAGGGCTCATCGACTCGTCAGATTTTCTTTAACGACTGCAAAGTACCTGTCGAAAATTTATTGAGCGAGCGTGAGAATGGATTTAAGATCGCGGTGAATATTCTGAATATCGGCCGAATCAAATTAGGAGTGGCTGCTGTAGGTGGAAGTAAGATGGCGATTTCAAAGGCAATCAAATATTCTACTGAACGCAAGCAGTTTGGTGTTGCGTTGTCAACCTTCGGAGCGATCAAGCACAAAATCGCGGAAGCTGTTACCAGAATTTTCGCAAGTGAATCAGCACACTATCGCGCCTCACAAAACATCGATGATGCTTATAACGCATTCGTTGCGGGTGGAATGGATTCCGCGAAAGCGAGATTGAAAGCTCTTGAAGATTTTGCCATCGAGTGTGCTATTCTAAAAGTTCACGGCTCAGAAGTTTTGGATTTTACTGTTGATGAAGGTGTACAGATTTATGGAGGTATGGGATTTTCAGCCGAAGGCCCAATGGATAGAGCATATCGCGATGCCCGCATCAATAGAATATTTGAAGGAACAAACGAAATCAACCGTCTCCTGACTATTGATATGCTGATGAAACGAGCCATGAAGGGTTCAATCGATTTGATGAGCCCGGCAATGGCGGTGCAAAAAGAATTAATGGCGATTCCAGATTTTGGATCAAGCGATGAAGAAGGTGTTTTTGTGAAAGAGAAAAAAGTACTGGCTAATTTGAAGAAGGCAGGCCTTGTTGTAGCAGGAGCTGCTGTGCAGAAATTTATGATGAAACTTTCTGAAGAACAGGAAGTGCTGATGAGTCTTGCCGACATGCTCATTGAAATTTACGTTGCTGAATCGGTTTTGCTCCGTGTAGAAAAACTGATTGGCCAACGAGGTGAGAAAGCTTGCGAAATACAAAAGGAAATGGCACTCATCTATTTGCACGCTGCCGTTGAGAAAGCAGCTTCAGGAGGAAAGCAAGCTGTTTATGCCTTTGCGGAAGGCGATGAGTTGCGTTTGATGATGTTGGGATTAAAGCGCTTCACTAAAATCGATCCCTACAATTTGAAAAATGCCAGACGCAAAGTAGCTGACTATGCTATTGGAAAGGGAGAATATCCGTTTTAGACATAAGACTTAAGATATGAGGCTTAAGAAAAACCCGGGAGTGATTCCGGGTTTTTTTATTTATTTCTTGCGCCATCGCCTATATGCCTTTCCGTTCGATCAATTTCTTAATCACAAAATGCTAAATTCAATATCTTTGCCAACATGGCGGTTAAGAAAACAGGACAGGTTTCCAGGTCAAGAGACATCATCATTAGCTCGCTCATTTCAATCGCCATTACCATTGTGTTTGGCTATTACTTTTTTTATCTGGGTGAGCGTGAACGGAAGCCTACTTTTTATGTTGACCCTGTTCGCACAACTATTCTTGATAAAACTCATGCAGCAAATGCACCGCTCCGACTTCTTAAAGCCAACGGAGATACGGTCAAGGCAGATGTGACATCGGTTTATTTTTATTTTTTCAATCAGGGTAAGGAAACGATCAAACGCCAAAACGTTTACTCACCCTTGAAAATTTCACTGGGTGACAGCGCTAAAATCCTCGACTTTAAAGTACTGAAAGTAGCCCGCCATGTTTCTGGCACCGGACTCAAATTTGACTCAGCTTCTCAGACACTGCTGGTTGAATTTAATGCGTTGGAACAAGACGATGGCCTCGCAGGCCAAGTGATCATCGAGGGAAATAAGAACGCAGCCTTGAGCATCACCGGAGGCATTGACGGGGTCAAGCATTTTGAAACAAAGTTGATCGCCATCGACCCGCTTTATTTTGTTGTAGCATTGGGCATTTTTTTGATTGCAGCTTATATCTATCTGGTTTTGAGCAAACGTTATCCAAAGAATTCACTCACACTTCTCTTTTTATTTTCCGCCATTCCGATTTTCTATTTGCTGCTTGTATTTTACAAAACTGAGTGGTTTGTTACGCATTGGGTACCGGATTCGCTTTCACTTCAAAAACCAGGGGACTTGTTTGCAATTTCAGGTTGGTTTAAATAATGCGATTGCTGAAACCCGAATCGAATTCTTTAAAATTCTCCTCCGCCCAGGATCGCTTGGAGTTACGACCGGCTTTAACTTGACTTTAAAACAGGCTGTCTACTTTTTTCCGAAGGCTTCTAAACGCTGCACTCCATTTGCGCCAATTTGTGCAAAAAGTATCTTTTTATATTCTGCCGACTTCAAAAAATCTGCATTCAAAAATTGATTCAACAATGGCGACCAATCATTGCTCTTAGGCATGATGATACCAAAGTCTTCTGTCGACTGGTCTCCCGCAGGATGACGTTTGATCGGTATCCCCTGCTTTTGAGCGCTGAAGAAAAAAGTAAAATCAAGATTGGTGAAAGCTTTTTTGTCTTTTGTTATCACCTCCATTGCTTCCTGGTTATTTTCAACTTTTTGAATCACTGCACTAGGAATGTACTTTGTTTTTAACTCGAGCATTGTTTTCTCGTCCGTTGATCCCGCAACTACAACGGCTTTGAAATTGAGAAAAGCGGTTGCCGCTTTATCGAGGCTCTCAAGGGTGGGCACATCTTTGTGTGTACACAACAATGAAATGTTTTTGATAAACGCAGGGCTGAACCCATATTCCTTTTTCCTGGCCTCTGTTATAGAAACGTTACCCAATCCAAATACGCCACCCTTTCCCGATTTTACCTCCTGCAAAAACGCTTTGAATTTTTCAGGGTCTTTGCTTTTAAACTCATAAGTCACCTTGATGCCTTCCTTTTGAGTCACATAGGCAGCGAACTTTTTCATGATCTCCACAGCGAGTCCCTGTACCGACCCATCGGGCTGCTTGCTTGCATAGCTGGGAGATTCACTGTAAGTAAATGTCCATACAGCCTTCTTTGATTTTTGTGCTTCAGCATGACTTGTACCAGTCAACTGAGCCATTACGTTAAGATTCAGCAAAAGACCAATAGTGCAGAGTGATAGTCTACAAAGAATGCTCATATCCAAATATGATTTTTTTTATTTTTTCCCAAAAGATTCCATCAGCTTGACACCATTTGCACCGAGATGGGTATAAAGCATTTTTTTATAATCAGATGATTTCAAAAATTCTGCTGTTAGAAATTTGCTCATCAATGGTGCCCAGTCGTTGCTCTTGGGCATAATGATGCCAAACTCTTCAGAAGATTCGTCACCTGCGGGGTGTCGTTTGATGGGAAGACCCTGTCTTTGCGCGTTGAGGTAAAATGTAAAGTCAGTGTTGGTGAAAGCCTGCTTATCTTTGAGGATCGCATCTACGGCTTCCTGATTACTTTCTACACGTTGAATCACAGCTGTAGGAATATATTTCGCTTTCAAATTCAACACCGCTTTTTCATTTGTCGATCCGGCAACCGCTATACCTTTAAAATTGGAAAAGGCTGTTGCTGCTTTCTCCAAACTTTCAAGTGTTGGCACGTCTTTGTGCGTGCATAAGAGAGAAATATTTTTTATAAACGCTGGACTGAAATTATATTCTTTTTTTCGCGCTTCGGTAATGGTGATGTTGCCCAAACCAAATACACCGCCCTTGCCGGCCTTCACTTCCTTCAAAAAACCTTTAAAGTCTGCAGGATCTTTTCCTTTAAACTCATAGGTCACTTTTATTCCTTCGGTTTGTTGCACGAAGTCAGCAAACTTTTTCATCACCTCCACGGCAAGTCCTTGGATGGATCCGTTGGGCTGCTTGCTAGCAAAGCTTGGTGTTTCTGTATAAGTAAAAGTCCATGCCGCTGATTTTGTTTTTTGAGCTTCTGCATAGCCGGTTCCACTCAACTGTGCGCTTGCAGTAAAACTTGCCAAGACACTAATGGAGATAAAGATTTGCTTGATTACTTTCATCGATAAATTGTTTAAAGTTGGTTTTGATAATCAAATATTGAAAAAAAACCTGACGGTTGGAAAACACGGAGCACATCGAACTCCAGGCTCATGGCGAATATAGTGCAACGGTCAGAGGAAAATCATGTTGAAGCGAAAAGCGCGACTGAATTAGCTGGCGTGGAGAGAAAATGCACAATAAAAACTGAAAATTTTCCTTCCTCAGAAACAACCTCAACCCGGGCGTTGATTTTATCGAGGGCGCTCTTGAGCATGTAAAGGCCAAGGCCGTTTCCTGTTGATAGCTCGTGACCTCGATAAAACATTTGAAAAATTTTCTCTTTCTGTTCCGAGTTTATTCCAGCACCAAAATCCTTCACTTCCAGGATATATTCATTATTGGATTCTTTAATGACAAGCGCTACTTTTTTATTAGCCGATGAACTGCTGAAGAAAAATGCATTCTCCAACAAGCTGACCAAAATTGTTTTCAATATGAGACGGTCTGTAGTGAGCTGGACTTGCTCCTGTATTTCCATTTCAAAATCGTTCATTCTAAAAGAAGGAATCTCGTACTGGATATCTTTGATTAACATTTCGAATTCTGCTTTTGAAAAAATTTCGCTTACGATTTTCTTTCGCTCAAGTGTATGTTTCAGCAAAAGTTTCGCCAGGGTGCTATCCAGTTTTAAAACAGACTTGTGAAAAAATCCGGAATACACAGTCTTCAGTTGTTCCTGGTCTTTTTCAAGTGCACCTGCATTCAGTAATCCCAGCATACTTGTAATAGGCCCTCGTAAATCATGAGAGGCCCTATAAAGAAAGGTTTCGAGTTCTCGCAATGTGTTGAAAAGTTTTTGCGTTCTCTTCTCCACCAGCAATTCAAGGTTGGAGTTGATCTCTTGCATTTTTAGATGGGCTTTCTCGAGTTCAACGCTTTTCAGCTCAAGCGTGTCACGCTGTTGAACAACGGCATCATTGGTTTGTTTGAGTTCATGGTTTTGTTCCTCAATCTGGTGTTTTTGCTCTGCCAATTCTTTCAGCAAGAGTTGAATCTCACTATTTGATTTTTTCAGATCGCTCGTTCTTTCTACAACCAAGGTTTCCAATTTTTCTTTTTGCCGTTTTAGCATCCTCACTCTTCCGATATAAATACTGTAAAGGAGTAGGCTTGATCCCGCGATCGCAATTGCTTTAAAAAATGTGGTGTCCCACCAGGGTGGCGTTACTACTATCTGAAATTGCTTTTGTTCCTTCCAATGTTTTCCATCGAATGATGTCCGGATTTTTAAATTGTAATTACCAGGATCCAAACTGGTGTAATGCAAATATCTTCCCTGCGTACCGATGTATTGCCAGTCGGGGTCAAAGTTTTCGAGTTGGTAACTGAAACGGATATTGTCCTGCCAGTTGTAAACCAAAGGTGAAAAGGAAAGAGTGAAGGAATTGTCCTGATAGCTTAATGTAATTTCTTCAGCAAGAGAAATGGACTTGTCCAATATTTTTCTACCGTTGTAAATCTTCTCAGGTTTGATCTCTTCACTTTGAACAGTCAAAGAAGTGAACACTATTTTGTCAATAGTTGGATTAAGGACAAGGCTGTCGGGAAAGAACATGTTAAAACCGTTGACGCCTCCAAAAAGCAACCTTCCATCATTTATCTTTAAGGCCGATCTGGCTATAAATTCTTTTCCCTGTAGCCCAGCGGTTTGAGGCACCTCTTCAATAACAAAATCTTTTAAATCAATTTTCACTAAGCCTCTGTAGGTACTCGTCCATAAGTTATTTTTTTCGTCAGGCAGCATAGCACAAATGGTTGAGCTGGGCAGACCATCTCTTTCTGTAATCGTTTTCAGAATATGCAATTTCTTGTCCATCAGAACAATCCCGCCACCATTTGTACCTATCCATATTCGTTTGAGGTGGTCTTCATAAAAACAAAGCACATTCGTGATGCTGTCCTTTTTCTGCCGGTTTACAAATTTTTCACTTCCGGGATAAAGAACGCTCAGGCCGTCTGCCGTTCCGATCCATAAAATATTTTCGGAATCAAGAAAAAGGGTCAAAACGTCATTGTTAACCAGGGAAGTTGAATCGCTCGGGTTGCTTTTATAATAGGTATATGATTTTGTTTGGAGATTAAAGTAGCAAAGGCCGTCACGCAAAGTTGCTATCCACAAATTTCCTTTCGAATCGCCTTGAAAATCCCAGACGTGTCTGCTTGCGAAGTTTTTTTTCTCCAGACTAAAAATCTCAAGAGCATTTGTCAACGGGTTGTATTTCATCATTCCCCCGTCCCAAGTGCCGATCCAAAAATTGCCTGATTCATCCTTATACATACACTTGATCACCTGAGAACTGAAGTGCGCTGTCCCGCCAGCGAGTTCAAAACCCGACATATCTCGCTTTAACTTAAAGAGCCCACCTCCATCCGTACCTACCCAAATGTTGGAGTTGTTGTCTTGAAAGAAAGAAAGGACTTGATTATTCTTGATGCTGCCAGAGCCCTGGTTCGAATGATAATTAAGTATTTGGGCCGCTTGTACATTATACTTTAAGACACCCAGCCGGAACGTTCCAAACCATACGTTGTGATCGGCATCTTCAAAAATCGAGAGCACCGGGTTTTTGTTTTCGGCATTATTAAGCACACCGTATTCATTGTAAGCGAACAGGCCATTGCTCTTTTTTTCAAAAATATAGATTGCCTCCCCGCCAATCCATACGTTGCCTTTAGAGTCTTCAAGTACAGCCGGAACATTATTGTTAAAAAGCAGGGCGCTGTTTTTCGTGTTGAAATTTTTAGCCGAGTTGGTTTGAAGATTTACCCAATAAAAACCTTTTGACTCAGTGCCAAACCAAAGACTTTTTTTGTCTGATGATACAAAGCTGCATCTGACTGAAGGATCAATTTCATCTTTCCAAGGAAATTTTTTCTTTGCCTCCTCCCTCGCTATTAAATTCCCATCTGCTCCAATAAAGGCCAAACCGCTGCGCGTACCCACAACCACTTCATTTGTTTCTAAAAATTCAAGAGAAGTTACATAATCATCAGGGAGTCTTTTCGGATCGTTTGCCTCCCGATGAATGGTGTAATGGAGAATTACTTTTTCACCCGGCCGAAATACATCTATGCCACTGCCTAAATATCCAACCCAAATATTTCCGTGGCTATCTTCCTTGATAACATTTACACCTGTGCCCATGGGTTTGGTAATATCGAGAAGATCAACATGCAGATTTTCGAATGATTCCGTAACGGGGTTGTATTTGCTTATTCCATTGTTGGTGCCAATCCATAAAACTCCGGAGCGGTCTACCAGTAATGAATGAATCGAATTATCAATGATTGAAGTCGAATCCTGAGGTGAGTGCCTGAATACTTTAAACTCATATCCGTCAAAACGGTTGAGACCTTCATCTGTTCCAAACCACAGAAAGCCCTGCTTATCCTGAGCGATTGAATAGACTAAGTTTTGAGACAGTCCATCCTCCGTGTTATAGTTATCAAGCCGGAGGTTAGAAAGTTGACCCCAACCAAACGTTGAAATACAAAGCAGAAGAATCGTGGGGACACTTTTGTACATCTGGTAAAATCTTTTCTGGCGGACTACTCCTGAAATTGACAACGTTACCCGAATGCTACATTCACCAACATCTAAGTACTTGGTTAATTTACAAAGAGGGAGTAAGATTTCAAACCAGAGTAACAACCATGAAATGCCATTATGCCTAAGAATTTGGCGGAAATCAAAGCTGATCAATCGGAAATTAGAACGGGCAGTGTGTTGCCATAAGCAGTTTTCCTTTTTTAATGGCATTTGCTAGCGAAGGGTTGATCATCTAAATTGAAAGCGTATTAACCATAGTCTATATGTCACAGGCAATCCGACCGCTCGAGCCGAAAACTGATGTTGTATTAATGGGTGCAGGAATCATGAGCGCCACTCTCGGAATGATTCTCAAGGAACTTAATCCAGAAATTACGATTCAGATTTTTGAACGATTAGAAGTGGCGGGCACCGAAAGCTCTGATGCCTGGAACAATGCGGGCACCGGCCACTCCGCATTCTGCGAATTAAATTACACTCCTCAAAAAGCAGATGGCTCAATTGATATTTCTAAGGCAGTGAAAATTGCCGAGCAGTTTGAAGTGTCGCGCGAGTTTTGGGCGTATCTCGTTCAGAAAAAATATATAGCTGATGCTTCAGAATTTATTTCTGCCATTCCTCATCTGAGTTTTGTCTGGGGGAAGGACAACGTAAATTTCTTGCGCAGACGATATGAATTGTTAAAGGCAAGTCCTCTTTTCAGTGATATGTCTTACTCAGAAGATAAAAATCAAATTTTAGATTGGGCTCCACTAGTGATGCAAGGTCGCGATCAAAATCAACCTATCGCTGCTACCCGAATGGAGATGGGAACAGATGTAAACTTCGGAGCACTTACACGAAGTATGATTCATTGCCTTGAAAAAATGAAGGGCGTTACTGTCCACTACAATGTAGAGGCGCTTGATTTAGATCCCGATGGAAAGGGAGGCTGGAATGTCTTTGTCAAAAATTTACTCAATGGAGAAAAAGATAAATCAAATACAAAATTTGTTTTCATTGGAGCGGGAGGCGCAACGCTTCATTTGCTGAAAAGAGCGGAGATCAAAGAACGCAAAGGGTATGGCGGATTTCCAGTGAGCGGTTTATGGCTGAAGTGCCTCAACGAAAAAATCATTCAGCAACATGAAGCAAAGGTGTATGGCAAAGCATCCGTTGGCTCTCCACCCATGTCGGTACCGCATATAGACACCCGCGTGATTGATGGAAAAAAAGAATTGCTGTTCGGACCCTTTGCGGGATTCTCAACTAAGTTTTTGAAAAACGGATCACTGATGGATCTTCCTAAGTCGATCAAGTTTGATAACCTCATCCCCATGGTCTTTGCCGGAATTAGAAACGTACCGCTTACCAAATACCTAATCGATCAATTGCGATTGACTCATGAAGATCGTGTGGCAGCCCTTCGCGAATATGTTCCCAATGCACAATCAAAAGATTGGGAGTTAAAAGAGGCAGGGCAACGAGTACAAGTGATCAAGAAAGACAAAAAGGAAGGAGGCATTCTTGAGTTCGGAACTGAAGTAGTGGTTGCAGAAGACGGAACTGTGGCTGCGCTGCTTGGCGCTTCGCCAGGTGCATCAATTGCTGTGGCCGCCATGTTGGGATTACTTCCAAAGTGTTTTATGAAAGAAAGTAATTCTGAAGCGTGGCAAAGCAAATTGAAGGAAATGACACCATCGTTTGGAGTTTCTTTATCAAAAGATGAAAAGTTGCTGAATGAATCTCGTCAGCGAACAGCAAAGGTTCTACAACTGAGTAAAAGTTAAATTACTTCAAATCTTTTAGTTGAACCAGCTCAAAGCCAGCCGAGTCATCAATTAAATCTTGTAGTATTTTCGAGTGGCCTGATCCAAACAAAATGAAGAAGCGGTCTTCGGGTTTGTGATCGATGTTCAAAATATTGCGGTGAATGCGTAAGTTTCTTTTGTACCAATCTGCAACCAAATCCGCACCGGCATAATTGTCGTCCTTGCCAACGGCTGCAGTGCTCAAATAGAATTCATGTCCTTTACGAACATTGTCAGGGGAATTTAAATATTGATAGTATTGAGTAATCGTCTTTGCATACAGCTTTTGATTTTCTTCTTCGAGCCATGAAGGAAGTTTCCCTAAGAATTCCAGGAAAGAAACAAATTGATATTTCTGAGCAACGGCAACAACTGTATCAAACTCAAAAGG
>WNFL01246719.1_pt1 | contig 10468 bp, 11 predicted proteins | sample 5400361 | NCBI WGS metagenome assembly WNFL01 (sample SAMN13153351, study PRJNA577476) | soil metagenome | isolation source: 40 cm soil on Douglas fir-dominated hillslope | place: USA:California | collected 2013-09-17
TGCAAACTGTATCAAGATAAATGAGTTGGCCCACGCATCGGGAATAATACCAATTCTACCGGATACATCATTTGTGTCTTAAAGAGATCCTTTGCTCCTTCGTATCATTCTGGAAAGCTCTCGCAGAGGGTTGGCCTTCGGTAACAACGATTTCTCTAATCACTACTTCCTTCGTATCCTTCTTCGGCCATGTTCGCCCAACTCCCAGCTGATTTTAAGGGGCATAAGTGTTCAGGACCTGCTGACAGAGCACAATAGGAGAGCCACCACACTGTGAAAATTTTGCATGAAGAAATTCTTGTGCAGACCACTGCATAATTTCAGTGTGTGGTGACCATGGATATTCATAGTACATAAACAATTGATTTCAGAATTGTAATTAGCATGTTTATATTATTATATATCATATTCCTGCTCCTCTGTCCCAGGTCAGGGTTCCACCAAGCCTACCTCTTCCCCTTGTGTGACTCAAAATACACCACACAAATCTCATTGTCCTCATTGGCATCCTCAGAATCAGGTGCAGTGTCTGGCCAGAACCAAATGCAAGTGCACTCACCCTGCTCTACTCCCTTTTCTGGTTTGGATTCATTCTCTCACCTGATGTTGAAGACCTGACAATAGTGCAAAACATGTGATGGGCCCTGTTCTGGCACAGGTGAGTATTAATGGTCTAGGTGGAAATCAAATCCCAAGATACTGTTGTCCTGGGAGCCTGTCATTGTGTCATGTGGCTGATCCTTGCCCACTCCTAGGTCAATATCATCCACAAGCACTCCAGCATCTTGAAGCTCTGTAGGTATGTTCGAGTAGTCTTCGTCATTGAATTCCTCAAGCTGATCTCTTAGAAACTCTCCCTGAAGCCGTGCTTGAATCACTGGGGGTTGTAAGGTGAGCAATCACTCACAAATATGGTGTTCTACTTACTATATTTACCCTCTCTAACCATTCTATCTTTGAATGTATGGTGTTGATGCATTCTCAGCAACCTGACAAACCCACAGCCATCACTGAACTGACGGCACCAGCACCACATGTATCCCAGGATGTGTCTTGCTGCTGCAGATCAGTTTCTGGATGTTGTAGTATGTTCTGTTTGCTATTCCTCCCTGTGGCCTTTGTAATCTGTGTGGACTGAAGCAAATCATGAATGGATGAAAACTCTCTAAGTCCAAACAAAGTCAGCTTGGACCCAATCCCCTCCTTTGCCCACATTTGTTATGCCCTAATCAGAGTCAAACAATAGGTTGGTCAAGGTACCCATAGGTAAGCAGGGAATGCACCAATGTGCACCTCATTGCTGTGCTGCTCACTTGTGTTGATTGCTAGACCTCTGTTAAAAACTTGTCACAGCACTCAACACCAACAAAATTCACATGTCCAAAAGGGTCAAGAGAATGCTTAACCATGATGACAACCTTGCAGTGTGCCAAGACATCCATGTCACTGACAACAACCGCAATGAGGATGACAACTGTGACAGTGCCAAGGCCAACAACAAGGATAGCTGGATTGGCCACTGAGTCAATCAGCCTGTGAGTCAATCAGCCCAAAGGTGAGTGAGGCTGAAAGCCTTGAGAGGGCTGTTGCAGTTGGGGTAAACCAGAGTTTCTGAAGACCACTGGTATTATGAGGATGCTCCTTCAGGTCCATCTGCAAGGATCACACAGGAGGGCGCCAGTGAGGTAGGCTTGCCTTTCCTATGGATCCCCTCTCATGCTAACATTGTGCATTAGGATGAGGACATGAGTTGCGAACTTGAAGATGTAAGTGTTCTGGACATATTTATGAATAGACTAATCTAACTAAGTTACAGTCCTGGGACCACACAGGTGATATTCCTCAAGCAAGGTATGTATCTCACTGATATCTTCTCCACACATTGCCTTGCCATGCTCATCACCTCCATTCCTTGTGTCCATCACTGCAGTGCCTATTCTGTTGTTTTCTTGACTTCTAGTTGACTTGTGCTTGCATACTCTGGCACATGGACACTTTAGTAGATAATGTAGTATGCATTGATTATTACTAATTCAACTGCTATGCTATGCTGTTCTATTCTACATCCCACTATCTATAAGAAAATAAATGTGTGCCAGCCACTGAATCTTTCCAAAGGTTTTCCATCATCTAAAGGCATTCAGTGGTCAAAATGTCAAAAACAGCTTTGGAAGTCCTTGAGCATACCATGGGATTTCAGTGCGCAGCACACTGGCTGGCTTTGGGGAGCATTCCATGCGCTGCGCATGGGTTTTCCTTGAGCCGCACAGGCCGCGCAGACCACTGAATTTCTCCGCGCAAAATTTTCACAGTGACCAAAGGAAAAGTGGTTGATAAATGAGGGGATCAACTCGGGCTTGCATCCGATCCGTAACGTAAGTTGAGACACGACAAGACCTACAAGAGGAGAACAAGAGGAAAGACCATGACATCGAACAGCCATACCAGTTATTGAAAAATAATGAATACGTAAGCGTGAAGGAGCACTCGACCACTAAATAGCAACGCGAAATGATCAGGAAATTTGAGACTACCATCGTTGCACTGGAGAGTCTGCATAGTGCCCATCTTCTAAGAATGTGCTACTGGATGGCGGACTCGTTACGGGAGTCGCAGTATTACTACTACTCCTATCGCCTGGCGCTACATTGAGGTTTCCTATCGATTCTTCTGACGAGGCTCGTGGTGGAATTGACGCCGGCAGGAGTTCAACATTTGCCGTCACCGCATTGATCGTCGATAAGCCCGTGGCGATTGGAGGAGGCACCCAAGCATCCGGTGATGACACAAAAGGAATAAACATCGCAGGGTTAGTCCGGATCAGCCCGACATCCGCAGGTGGCGAATTTGGCGGGGGGGAGAATGCGCGAGAGGAAAGCAGACGTATATTATGACCAGAAGATTGAGAATCTGTGGGTGATAAGAACTCAATCGATTGCTGCCGTGTCATGGGCGGGGCGGCACCAGGGGGCAGGCGGCCATGGGCAAGAGGGCGAACGGCAGGTCGGACGGAATGAGGGGTGGGAAGCTGGGGAGTGGTTGGAGCAGAAAGTGCCGAGATTGGTGATGTGACTACCCATGGCCCGGGTACTGAAGGGATTGGCGATGGGAGAATAGATGTTCCCACATAAGGGGAGAACCCTGGAGGTGCCGCCGGACCATGGCCACCGGGCGTCACATTGGGACTTTGGGGTAGAGTGGCTAAGGGACTGCCTGATGTCACCGATTCATCGACCTTCGTCGACAGAGACTCCGTTTCGGGAGGAGCGCGGGAGGAACTTCGATATGGATTGCGGCTTGGTAGGAAGGGTGGCGGGCCACAGAGAAGACTCAAGGGCGTAGCAGGGGGGAGTTGTGTGGTAGAAGATGCTGCCGGCATCGCTGAATTTTGGGTGGGTTGAGACGCCGATCTCATAGGTGTTGGAAAACGGTTAAAATATGGATCGGGAGAATCCTCCACACTTGCACGTTCCTCAGGGCTCGTTGGCCTACGCACATCTGGGTATGACAGCACTGAGTGTTGCAATGCAGTGGACACGGGAGTCACGAGCTGGGAATCGGCGACTTCAGTGAGTGGTGAGAGGCTGGGTTCAACGGCAAGGGGCACTCGCGTGTGGCCCAGTGTACGAGTTGGTTGGTTGACTGGGGTGAATGTGGCTTGAGAGACGAGTTCCAAGTCGAGGCCCGTCATGTCCAACCGCTCCCGATCTCTGCTAGGGTGTCGGTATCCCATGAGTGTCCCCTCTGCTGCCACTGTCCCTGGCGAAAGAGTCCTTGAACGTGCACTCCCATTACTGCCAGTCTCGTCCTTCATCGTCCTTCCTCGCTGCTCATCCAGTGGCTCCAGTGGATTTCCAAACTCATCCACGCTCCACCCGACCTTGTGGCCAAACCCGTGGTCATCCTCAACAAGCGTATCCCTCACATGGGTGCTCTGACTCCATATGGAGTCCCGCTCCTCTTGCGCTCGTCTGCGCTTGTACTCTTCGAACCTCCGCATGCGCAACTCGTCCTCCGTGAGCTCCATCGCTGCTCCACTGTCCGCCCGACGGTACCCCTTGCGCGCGAACAGCTTTTGGAAGAGACCTCTCTTGTCTTGCGTTTTGACATGCTCGTTGGCTCCCCCGTTCGCGAGCAATAAAACACGATAGGAGTTGGTGACGCCCCCCGGTCGAGCATGGTCAAACTTCTCCGCGAACCGCCGCTCCTGCCGTAGTCGCCGACGCATGCTCCACCGCAGCACTCCGAATAGAACTCCACACACCACCACGAAACACAATATACTAACACCAATTTTGAGAGCAGTCTTCATTCCGTCTCCAGTGGGTTGCTCAGGGGAGTTCCCGCCCTGGCCAGTAGACGAGCCATCGGGGTTGAGGTTCTTGACACGCATGTTTTGAAACTCAGTTGCGGCCAGCGTCGCATTGGTTAACGAGGCGACACCGAATCGTGGCCCACGGCTGGTACCGTCCATCGAGCCGAGGTCGTGTACAACATAAACATTTCGCAGGAAGGGGACACCAAGGATGATATCACCTGGGAGCTTGCCCTGGTCGATGGAGGGGTTCGCTTGTATCGTTCCGATGCAAGAGGTGGAGGAAGGGTCGTTAGAAGGGGGTTGGGACATATCAATAGGGTGGAGAGGTAGCCGTATTTGACCAATTGTCATTGACACCGTGATTGGAGTTTTACATGGTATGTAATCTGTGAGTGGGTTAGAGAGCGAACGGTAGAGGTTGGAATGGTGGCGCTTACACATTCCATCACTTGCAGGTCCAATTCCTATAGCTCCGTAGAGTCCATTCGCCAAGTCGCTCCGCATGAGAATATTGCTACCGCCTGTGTCCAACACCGCAACCGGCCATAGACTCGATCGGCCACCATCTACCAAGCTCCGACTGAGCGATACACTCTTCTCGATTCCCTGATCATCCGTGACGATGATCTCTGAGATCTGCGTTCGCCAATGTAAGTAGCCTGAAGTCGTCGGAAGGACCTGAGCCCATGTTAATTGCGAAGGGTCGTGGGTGTTCCCACCACCCTGCCTTACGGCGTGGGGGGGAGGCGAGCGTCGAGTGGTTGTTGACGGGCTTGTGCGTAGGGCAGCGAGTGCGCTGATGACCTCCGGTATTTGTGTTCCAAGCGCGAGCTTTGACGGCCACGCATGCCATGATAAGTTCCGGTTGTCGAAACCAGGCCGGGAGAGGGAAATAGCGAAGGAGTTGTTAGTCGGAGCGTTTGGTTGACCAAAAAGATTGGCTACGACTGGAGCACCGTCTGGAGCGTCTGTTGTTCCTGGTGGCAGGAGTTGTGCGATTATAGAATTCTTGGGTAAAGAGAGGCCGAGGAGACCGCTGAAACCAACATGAAGTGGTTCATTAGCGACTTCTGTCGCGGCCGCTATGGAAGGATGGAGTCTTGTCAGTGAGATCTTGACACAAAGGTCTTGCAAACGGTTGCTTCAAGCTCGGATGATGGCCGTAGTGGAAGGGACGGCTAATGCGCGCAATCAGTGGACACAACTATGATGATCGGCTGCTTTTCGCTGCTGTGCACTGGTCGCGTTTATACTTTACTTGCTCGGCCAGTGAAAACTTGCCCGAATAGCAAGCGCCGAGCGAGGGAGCACGAGGAGCACGAGGAGCTCAAGGAGCTCATGTCAGGGTTTCTCCAGTAGAGAATGAGACAGTGTGATGCTATGAGGACGCGGGTCTGCAGACCAAAGCCCAGCGGTCCAAAGAATACTGAGAGGACAAGTCCAAAACTAACCTATGGCTTGGTCAGGGATCTGATAGCTTCCGATGGTGATAGTATCCCAGTACACAGGTCCGTTGACGCTGCCCTGAAGGTACGGGAGCTGGACGGTGACATTTGATGCGACGTGGGTTGAGGAAGCGTCAGGATTCCATAGTGTCTGCCCAGATTGTTTGCATTCCGAGGTTCCGCATGAGGTACTTGCGATCCACTGTAGGCCAATAATTCGTCAGTACTGGTCGCGAGCAGAGGGCACGAGCGAGTGAGGAGCGAGGAGAACGAGACGCACGAAATCCGAGGAACCGGTGTCTAGGAAGAGTGAGAACGAAACTTGAGGAGACCCTACGGTGATATCGAGGGTGTATATGCTATCAAGGATAGGATGTGAGCCGCATGACGAGTATGGTGAGCGAGTACGGTAGCGAGTACTTACGCATTCCAGATACCATCTCCCCTTAGAGTGAGGTCGATAACTACTCCTTGCCCGCCTTGTCCGCCTTGTTGTCTGATTCCTTGCCGTCGTCGTCGTTGTCGTCGTTGTCGTCGCCGCCGCCGCTGTTGTTGATTTGTTGTGGCATTGGTTATAGCGACCATCGTCCCATTCCGCTGAGTCCCAGGATGCTCCTCGCCGTCATCGTCCTCGTCCTCGTCGCGTTGAGTGATTGGGTTTGGTTCTGGAGATGTGATCGTCGTCGTCGTCGTCAAACCTGAGAGCAGAGCAGAAGAGAAATGGGAAGAGGCAGGCAGCCAGGGCAGCCAGGGTCAGGTGAATAGGAGGGTAGGTGGGTGAAAAGGGAGGCTGGGCTGAACATCCAATCCCTCCGCCTTCCTCGTCCACCCGTTCCCGTTCAACCTGGAACCCGTCTGGCCCTCTGGCCCTCTGGGACGTGACAACGGCTCACAACGGACGTAGATCAGCTAGTGGAGCAAACTCAGCACCATCAGCAAGTTCCACCACCACCGATTCCGTCTCCATCCACCGTGTTCAGTCACGAAAGGCTTGCCAGTTTCTACAAATTTTGGTCCATCGTACAGAGAATTATCTGTTCTTCTATACAAGCAACAGCAACAGCAACCACGACAACCACGCACGACAGTACTAGCAGAATTGGCACGCACCGGACTTGTCGAGTCGAATAACTACTCGAGGATGCCTCAAGACGATCGACTGAGCAATATCTTTGGTACATTATCCATCTTATTCTGGCTTGGCGCCCAATTCCCGTACGTCCCAACCATCTCGTCCTCCAACTCACGAGACCGACCAATCCACTAAACCACGCATCCACGCATCCACCAATTGCAGACAAGTAATTGTGAATATTAGAACACAGTCCGTAGAAGGCCTAGCGCTCCCTTTCCTTGCTAATTGGCTCTTTGGTACGTCTCTCCAGGATCGAATCCCAATTTCTTCGATTGCGCTTGCGCTAACTGCAACCCGCAACCCGCAATTCGCAACACTAATCAGGCGACGTGTCCAATCTCATTGGCTGCATTCTCACCCGCCAACTTCCCTTCCAAACGTACCTGGCTGCCTACTTTTGCTGCGTCGATTTCTGCCTCATCACCCAATATCTTTACTACTACAAACCATCGTCGGAAGAGTCTTCCCCGGTCTCTGCCAGTACCCCACTCCTCGAAGAGGGCCTGGCTCACAATGTCGCCCAACACTATGGATCCACCAGATCCAGGCGTTACTCCGGTGTGAGCGCCTCATATCCACCTCCAGGCTTGCTGCCCAGTTCAGGTGATGCTCCCACGCACGGGCTCTCCATAAGCAGGTCCCGATCACGCGCTCGTGCCCTCTCCCTTCGAGGCTCCACCCTCAGTAAACGCACAACATTACGAGAACTGCAGACTACTGCTGCGAGCATTGCTCAAGCCGCCAATTCGCTTCTCCATCAGCAGCATGGTCATCAACGACCCAGAAGCGCCAGTTATGTGGGTGACTCTCGACCTTCTGCCCTTTCTCGTACTAGTATGGGTACGACCATGTGCATACCACGATTCGGAGAACCAAAGAGCGACGTGGAAGACGAGGAGATTAACCTTCTCGTGGAGAGTTTCTACTCAGAAGCAGGAGGTAGTCATCCTCGGCATCGCTCTATAACATGGACGAACGATCACCCGCCTTCGTCTTCGCAGTCCCAACCCATCGAGCAGCGAGAAGTCCACGGGGGAGAGGAATCCGAGGATACCACCTCGAACGGCGAAACGCACGGTACTACTCTAAGGCAGCGATCGAGGAGTCGAGGGAGGCCCACAACAAGGCACCTCTTCGAGAGCACTCCACTTGACACTGTACCTGGGAGCTATGTCGAGAACCCACAAGAGCCTGGTGCGCCCGGGGTCGAAGGGACGCTGGTTACGTTGGAACGACACCGCATGAATACTAGTGGTAATCGAGCACGCGGAAAGCGCAGCGCGGGAATTGTCTTCCTCAGTGTTGGCGTCGGCGTGCTATTCGCGTTCGGGACGCGTATGAGCGCCACCAAGGAGGCCGGAGAGCGAATTGGAAGCGCGGTGGAGATGGTAGAAGGGCGGGTACTCGGTATCGGAAGAGGGTACCCCCTAGAGGATCAGGAGACCGGCACAATGCGCAGCGACTACGCAGACGCTCACACGCCGCTTGCTCACATATTATATGCCAATATCGATGACGAGCCACCGCTACCGCCGCATCACCGTCACGAACGACCCGAGCGGACGAGGGAAGAGAAGCGGAGGATCGTCGGGCGAATATCAGCATGGACATGTACTACACTCTACCTCACCAGCCGCTTGCCACAAATATGGAAGAATGTAAGTACCTTGTCTCGCCATCCTTCGTTGGGTCCTTACTACAGTTGAAAGTTCACGCGAAAGAGCGTACAAGGCCTCTCACTTGCTCTCTTTGTCTTCGCATTCCTTGGGAACCTCTTCTATGTCCTCTCCATCCTGACCTCGCCCGTCCTTTACTCGCCACCGCAAACTGAATCCCCATCCTCACCCGTACTGTCGAATGTAACTTCCTTCCCACCACCTTTACTCGCCGTTGATGCACCGCCGAAGACCGGTTGGTCATCACCTGCTGGCCGCAATTTTTTGCGGGAATCTCTGCCCTACCTACTCGGGTCAGGTGGGACCCTCACCTTTGATATCATCATTGTCAGTCAGGGGATGTACTATCAACGAAGAGAGCGACAGCTTGAAGAGGGGTTGGGTGAGGAAGAGGAAGAAGAGGAGGAAGTTAGGGAAGCAGAGCGGGAGCCCCTGCTCACAGGTGCAGAGGCACATCATTAGGGGGTTGTGTATTTTTCTCGGAATGGATATCCAACAAGTACCAGTATAGGCATCTGTACTCTGTAGAGTTTGTGGATGCCTTCTGTTGCAGCCACAGTCTGATACCTACAACATTTGTCTATCTGTGTAATACAAGGAGATATTGTGCATGTGGATTATTCAAGCAGGGGGCTCCATGAGGAATTTGCCTGCATACATCTGGAAATTGACCTTTGCTGCCACCCACCTTGCCACCTCTTCCTAATGGCTAGTGGTACATCAGGAACCCATGTTGCCAACAGCAGTGCATTGGCCCTCTGAGGGAGGCTATTTGCACTTGAGTGTATTTCACCAGAAGCACTTATCTCACATCATGACAGCTGGAGGTAACTATTCTGGGGGGAAATAAATCAGGAATAGCCTGTGAAAAGACCATTGCCACTATTGGCTACATACCACCTCTTCCATACCTTTTCAAACAAAGGAACGACACCACAATTCCTCACCTTTTCCAACAAAGAAACTTTCTGTCTTTTTCTTTGTTGGAATAGGTGAGGAATTGTGGTGTGTTGTTCCTTTGTTGATTTCTTTGTTGGAATAGGTGAGGAATTGTGTGGTGTTGTTCCTTTGTTTGAAAAGGTATGGAAGAGGTGGTATGTAGCCAATAGTGGCAATGGTCTTTTCGCAGGCTATTCCTGATTTATTCCCCCCAGAATAGTTACCTCCAGCCATCGTGCATGATACAGTGATAATTAACACACCAATCCACAAGAAAGACAAGGAATAGCCAGACAATAGACATTTCATGTATCCCCCAGAGCCTCTGTGTGGCAGTACCACCTGTCATATGTCTGATAAGCTCCATTCCCCTCCCTCTGGTGAGTACTTCAAGTCAAATCATGGCTACACTCTTTGGCCATGGGTGAATATGCATGAGTTTCCTGTTGACTGTCATTGCCCCACCCATTGCCCTTGTTGTACTACCACTCCTAGCCCTCTCATGTCACCTCCAGCACTGGACCTTGAGTGATCCGATGAGCCAGTGAGACAGTGCCAATGTATTGGTGTGTAACACTTCATGCTAATGACACATTGACAGGAGTCATTTTGACAGCTCAGTGACAGTGGTGGTCACTGAGCTGCCATCTGGTTTGATGGCTGGACATGGAGGCTGGGGACATTGGGTGCAGGCAGATGTCTTTATTAGAATAATTTTCATTTTTTATAATAATTAATAAATTGTATTACATACTATACATATGGTCAGAAATGGCTTGGCAGCCTGTTGGCCAGTGAGGAGCATGTTGACCCAAAAAGGTAGGTGGTTGGCCAACCTCTCCTCTGTTATGGAACAGGATTTTAAGAACAGGGTACTACTCTATTTATGCCTTGATGCATGCTAGATACAGGATATTTAGTTGCAGATAGGTCTAAATAAATTATTATAATTATT
>WNFL01348187.1_pt7 | contig 10468 bp, 5 predicted proteins | sample 5400361 | NCBI WGS metagenome assembly WNFL01 (sample SAMN13153351, study PRJNA577476) | soil metagenome | isolation source: 40 cm soil on Douglas fir-dominated hillslope | place: USA:California | collected 2013-09-17
ATTGTGTTGGAACCGCTATGCGGCTCGGATGCAAGAGTCTCGTGCAGCTCGAAATTCTGCCCAAGCCGCCGTTGGACCGCGCCGGCGATAATCCCTGGCCAGAATGGCCCAAAGTTTACCGCCTGGATTATGGCCAGGAAGAAGCCTCCGCTCTATTTGGCGCCGATCCACGTGTTTATCTCACGACCGCCAAAAAGTTCGTTGGCGATGAAAACGGCCACGTGCAATCGATTCACACCGTGGAAATCCGATGGGAGAAGAATGAGAAGGGGCAGTTCGTCCCGAAGGAAATCCCCGGCACCGAAAAAATCCGGCCTGCGCAACTCGTCCTCCTGGCGATGGGATTTTTGGGGCCTGAACAGCCCCTGCTTGAGCAACTCGGTGTCGAACGTGACCCGCGCTCCAACGCCAAAGCCGATTTCAATAAATACGCCACCAGTGTGAAGGGCGTCTTCGCCGCCGGCGACTGCCGCCGCGGCCAAAGCCTGGTTGTTTGGGCGTTCAACGAAGGCCGTGGCGCCGCGCGCGAGTGTGATCGTTATCTAATGGGCTCCACCGACCTGCCCTAACTTTGGGGTGTGTTGTCTTCTTAACCGGCAGCCTGATTTCCAGGATCTCCGTCAGTCTGTTTCTATCCAAAAGCGAAGGCCTGAGTTGAACACGGATCGAGTGGCGCCTGGCTCGGCGCTGTATTTAACTCCCGATTGCGGGACCGACGATCACTGATTGCCTGATCCCGTCAGAACGTCGGAACGAGTGTTGCTCTGAGGGGCGGCGTAGGACATGCTAAGAGCGAGCAATTTGAGGCCCGAAAGACCAGCCACGGAAGCATTTCGAGGGATTTCAGCCGCCGACGTCCAGGATCTGCGCGATCTTTACGATCGTGGGCTGTGCCTTCAGGCGTATCAAAAGTCAAAGGTGTTCGGGCCGTTTCAAGATTGGACAGAAACGGAAGCGCGCGTCATGGCAGGACGGCTTGCCGCAAATCTCGGCTCGGTTCGGCTGGGGAGACAATTGCATTTCCGGGCCTATCGTCACGACCATTCGTGTGCCGAGGCTCAATATTATTACGCCCTCGCTGTTTTTGAGGCGCGCGGCCCACTGGTCGTCTGGAATTTACTCAAGCGCTGGGGCGTGCTGCCTGAGGCTCCACCCCGGGCGCGATCGGACCTGTTTGCCTTGCGGGCGCGGGCGGCTGGAGCACTGCGCGATTTCGAAACTGCCGAGCAGTGGCTGGAAAAGGCCGAGCAACTGGGGCCCGACAGAGCATGGCATTGTATCGAACGTGCGCACCTGCTCGAGGGCGAAGATCGCTACCCGGAAGCGCTGGCCGCGGCCAGGCGCTCGCTGGAGCTTCATCCCTATTCCTGGTACCGACCCGGCGTGCAAGCAATCGCTCACTTGCTGCAGTTGCTCGACCGGGACCAGGAAGCGCTCGATACTCTAAAGCAGGCGAACGAGCAGATTGAGAATGGACCGCTGCTGTTGCAGATGGCCGCCTTGCAGGTGGAGTTGGGCCATTACCACGAGGCGCGACTGACCTACGAAAAGTTTGTGGAGGCTGCTCCGCTCCTCGATGACGATACGCGCAAGTGGCTTGACGTCCAGCGCTGCAGGACCAGCTATTTCTGTGGCGACTTCGCGCAATCAGCCGAGTTCGCCAAAGCCGCAGGGGACGACTTCCACAACCAATTTGCCGAGCGGCTGGCTGCGCCATCGCCGGATACGCGCCGCGTCCAATTGCCGGTCAACTTCGTGCGCCAGCACTATAAGACCTGTGCCCCCGCCACGATCGCCGCGATCGGCCGATTTTGGCAAATGCGCGCCAACCACCTGGCTCTGGCTGAGGCAATATGCTACGACGGCACGCCTTCGCACAAGCAGCGGGGCTGGGCTGAAGAAAATGGGTGGGTGGTTCGGGAATTTACACTTACGTGGGATGCCATTCACTCTGGCAACCGTCGAAACCGCCAGCGCTCATCTTCAGGCCGTGATCGGTTACGACGCCATGCGCCAGACGTTTCTCTTGCGCGACCCCTATGAGCGCTATGCGACGGAAGCCATCGCTGAGCCGTTTCTGGAGAAGTACCGTGCCACTGGACCGCATGCGATGGTTCTGGTGCCGCAAGGCCGCGCTTCATTGCTGGAGGGCCTCGACCTTCTGGACTCAGCACTCTACGACAAAGTTTATCAGCTCGACCGCGCGCTCGCCGATTACAACCGCGATAATGCCGTCCAGGCGCTCGTCGAGTTGCAGAACGCAGCACCTGGTCATCCCCTGACCTTGCAGGCTCGTCGTCGGCTGGCCGTTTACGATTCAAACCACGCTGAGATCCTCTCGTCGCTGGAAGAGTTGTTGAAGCTCTTCCCGAACGAGGCGAACCTTCGTCTCTCGAAATTGACCCTGCTACGAGATGCGCGGCGCGATGAGAGGCTCAATTACCTCCAGGAAATTTGCGGCGACAAGCACTCGGACCCGCTTTTCTGGCAGCAGTATGCCGCTGAGCTCTCTGCCGATGCGCGCGAGACCGAGCGGGCGACACGAATGTTACAACGCTCCATACGGTATCGACCCATGGATGCAAACAGCTTCTCCATTTACGGGGATATTCTCTGGGCGCAGCGCCGCTTCGAGCAAGCGTGCGAGCTTTACCGTTTTGCCGCATGCCTTGAAGACAAACGCGAACAATTTGCGCACGCTTTCTTCAGTTCGTCGCGACACCTGAAACAAACCCCCGCAGCCCTGGCCTGGCTGGAAGACCGCTTCAACCGTTTTGCGGTCCTGTCCCCGCAACCAGCGTTCACATTATTCAGCGCGCTCTGCCAGTTGGACCAGACAACGCGTGGGTTCGAGTTCATCAAGCGCGCCGTGCAGTTGCGTCCAGAGGACGGTGAACTGCTGCGCTTTGCCGCCGACGCGCATGCGCGTTGGGGAAAGCTTGACGAGGCAGAAAAGTTGCTTGCGCAGGCGCGCGAATTGTCTGCGGGCCCTTCGTGGCTGAGGACCGCTGCCATGATTTGCGATTACCGCAGCGATCGCAAGGAAGCGCTGACCCTCTGGCGGCAGGTGTTGGAAAGCGATCCACTGGCACAGGACGCTCAGCGGGCGATCGCCGATGCTCTCGGAGAGACGCAAGGCACAGGCGCAGCTCTGGCCCACCTCAAGGCAGTTTGCGAGCGCTTTCCATATCATTTTCCAATCCATCAACTCTATTTGAATTGGTTGCGGTGGGAAGGAGGGCAAGCGCGCGAACAGGTGCTCCGACACCTGATAGACATCAATCCATCCGACGCCTGGGCGCGGCGCGAGCTGGCCAATCTGCTGGGAGATCTTCGGCGATTTGATGAAGCCCTCCGTGAAAGTGCCACAGCGGCTGAATTAGAGCCGCAGAATCCATATACTTACTGCACGCGAGCTCGCGTTCTGGGTCTGGCTGGCCGCGCGGAGGAGGCCAGGGAGGATTACCGGCAGGCGATACGGCTGTCGGTCGATGTAAGTTACGCCATTTCCGGCCTGGTAGAATTGTGCCAATCTCACAGCGAAAGAAAGGCCGCGCTCCAATTCGTCGAGCAGGAATTGATTCGACAGGTAGTTTTTGGAGATGGATTGCTCGCGTTCCGTGACCTGGCCCACCCGGTCCTTGAATCTGATGAACTGCTGGCTTCATTACGCGTGGCGTTGAAAGAACGTCCTGACCTTTGGCACGCCTATTCCGCAGTGGTGCATCAACTCACCGAGATGGGCCGCTACGAAGAGGGCCTGCTCTGCGCGCGCGATGCCACGGCCCGGTTCCCGCTCTTGCCCCGCTTGTGGCTCGACCTGGCGCGCGTTCATCAGGCGCGACACCATCACTCCGCCGAAGTACGGGCATTGGAGCAGGCGCTGCAAATCAATCCCTCGTGGAGTCAAGCTGGCCGGCAATTGGCCGCCGCTTATGAACGCGACGGACAGCTCAAGCGGGCCTCGGAGATCCTCCAGAATGCCGTGGCGCTGGACCCGCTGAATGCCGTGAATCACGGCTCCCTGGCGGACGTGCTCTGGCGCCTGGGCGACAGAGACGGGGCAATCGAGCGCGCTCGCCAGGCGATCTTGTTGAGCCCCGGATATGATTGGCCGTGGCGCGCCATCCGTGACTGGTCCGCGCAATTGCAAAAGCCGGAGCTCGCTGTTGCTCTGGCGCGCGATTTGACCGAACGCCGGGCCGGCGAGCCGCTGTCGTGGCTTCGCCTCGCCGAAATGCTCACAGGATCCGTCGATCTATCGGAACGGTTGGCCGCGCTGGACAAAGCCATCAGCCTCAATCCCCGTTGTGATGCAGCATGGGACTTGCGAGCTTTGACTTTGGCAAGAGCCAATAAGTGGGACGAGGCATTGTCCGCGTGCCATCCTCCTGCCTGGAACGATCCACCAGTGATGCTGCGCGCCCGCGCGGCCTGGATCCAGCGACAGCGCGGTTGCCTGCCTGAAGCGATCGCCGAAATGCGCGCCGTTCTCAAGGAAAATCCCGACAACTATTCGTGCTGGCGAGAGCTGGCCGACTGGCTTTGGGAAAGCGGCTCCTATGTGGATGCCCGGGAAGCAGCATTGAAGTTAACGCGGCTCGCTCCGATGGATGCCGTTCCCCTGGGTTACCTGGGCGACATCAAGGCGCGACTCGGTGATCGCGTCGGGGCCAAGGCAGACTTTCGCAGAGCCCTTGAGCTCGATCCTCAATATACCTTTGCGGGCTTTTCCCTCTTCGACCTGCAGCTTGAAGACGACGATTTGCGCGGCGCTGGTGAAACCCTCGATATTCTGCGCAAGCAATTGGCCAGCGAATGGGTGCGCGCGCGCGATGCGCAATTGGCATTGCGGCGTGGCGACGGTCGAGGGGCGATGAACGTGTTGCGGGAACTCTGTTTATCGCCGGAGGCCGACGCTGGAGCGCTGCACTATGTCGCGGACAAAGCGATGGGTAGCGGCTGGCTTGGCGACTTGGAAAAAACTGTTCGCGATGTGCTCAAGGACCCGAAGGCCCATCGGTATGCTGGAACACTCCTGGTGCAATGCCACCGAATCACCAAGCGGTGGTGGTATCTTAACGAACTGAGACGCCTGCAAAAGCTGGGCAAGGCCGGAGAGGAAGCGGTGATCTCTTACATTTCGGCATTGGGTGAAACGGTCAATCAACGACGGGTAAGGCGAGAGCTCCTTGTCCCTCCCTACTTTGCTTCTTCGTTGCTGCGATTGATTCTGCGCCGACACAGCAGCTGGCTCAGGAGGGATGATCGCGGCTGGGGCAATGTCGGCTACGCGCTTTATTGCTTCGGCAAATCGGTCCAAACCCGCAAATGGCTAGGTGACTGGCGCGAGCGCAAACACGCAGAGCCGTGGATGCTGAATAATCTCGTGACGGTCCTTCACCGGTCGGGCGAAGATGCTGAAGCTGCCGAGGTGGTTCGCCACGTTTTGGCGATGCCCTTGCGCGACTCGATGCGGCCGCGTTTTCAAATGTGGGCTGCCATCGAGGCGGGACTCTCGAGTAACGCCAGTCAGCTCGATGAGTGGCTTAAGGGAATCCAGAAGGATCAACTTTCGGCCTACGACCGCGAGTTATTCTGCCTGGCGCAAACCCTCAAGGAGTTCAACAGCCCAACCCCTCCCAGGTTTCAAAAGAAACACCGCCAACAACTCGGTCGTTTCCTGCGCGCGCATATGAACGACAAAAGCATGCTGCGGGCATATTACCGCACGGCTCGCCTGATTGCGGAGCGAACCGGCAGCCGCTGGGCAGTTTTCTGGGCCTATGGACAGCAATATATGCCCGTGCTGGCTGGCATTGGGATCGCGGCGGTTATTATTGCTTTTATACGGTCGGCCAAATGAGATGTGTTCTGGATTTCCTTGAGAGCGAGCCTCAGTTTAACAGGGCAATAATATCGTTACGGTTGTCCCATGGCTGGGCCTGGACTTGATCCGGACTTCGCCGCGGTGGGTCTCGACGACTCGGCTGACGATGGCCAGACCGAGTCCCGTTCCAGTGCTCTTGGTGGTGCTGAGCAAAGAGGTAAAGGCCCGCTTGCATTGCTCCTCGGTGAGGCCCTTGCCCGTGTCGGTAAATTCAATCACGACCTGAGACGACGCCGATGCGCCCGGAAGAGAGGTTGTGCGGGTAATGATAGTCAATTTGCCCCCGTCCGGCATGGCCTCGACTGCGTTGAGTGTGATGTTGAGAAAAGCCTGCTCCAACTGTGTTGCATCGGCCAGCAGGGGCAGGAGGTCGGGATCGAGTTGCTGGACGAGTTCGATGTTCTGGTTCTTGAGCTTATGACGGATGAGCAGGCCAAGATCCTCGATTACACTGTTCAAGTTAACGGCAGCCAATTTCGGTTCGGTGCTGCGCGCGAAATCGAGCACTTGCTCCACGATCTTGTTCAGCAAGTCCATCTTCTGGGACATGACCTCGACGTCGCGCGCACGGGGGTCATCTGCGGCAAATTTCAAGTCCAATGAGTGGAATAGCATCTTCATCACGGTGAGCGGGTTGCGAATTTCATGGGCTACCTCGGCAGCCAGGAGTCCGATTGCGGAGAGCTTTTCGCTCTGTCGAAGTTGCTCCTCGACATCGACCACGCGTTCATAAAGGCGCGCTTTCTCAAGGGCGATCGCCGACAGTTCCGCAAATGCCGAAAGGATGCGCACTTCCTCGTTGGAAAAGCTATGAGGGGAGCTGGTGTAGACGTTCAATGTTCCGATGGTCTGCGCGCCAAAAACCAGAGGGACGCTGAGCAGCGAGACCAATCCCTCATGTCGTGCCACCTCTACATGTTGATAACGGCTGGAGGTTTGGACATTTTCTACCTGGAGCGGTTTCTTGCGTCGAACCACGACACCTAAAAGACTTTCATTGACGCTCAGACGGGGCTTTTGGACGTAGGCCGCTCCAGCGCCGTAACTGGCCTTTAATTCAAGCCACTGTCGCGTAACATCGAGGAGCAACAGCGAACACATTTGTGCTTCCATGAGCTGGGCGGCTTCGCGTGTAATGACCGTGAGGGCATCATCAACATTGATGGTCGAGTTGATTGTCTGGCCGACCTTGACAAGCGTTTCGAACAACCCGGCTTTGAGGCGTAATTGCTCATAGTGCCAGGTGTTGCGGATAACCTTGGCAGCTTCCAGAGCGAGGGCCTCGAGAAGTTGTTGATCGCTTTCGGTGAAAGCGTCGAGGCGATCCGAATCTACATTCAAGACCCCGCGCACCTCGCCTTCGACTTCGAGCGGGACGGCCAATTCGGAACAGATCTTCCGTTCGACCATCACGTACCGCGGATCCTTTTTAACATTGCCGACGCGAGCCGGCTTCCCGTTCCGCGCTACCCAGCCGGTGATTCCTTCGCCTATCTTCAATTTCAACTGGGTGGCTTCAGCGGGCAAACCTTGTGAGGTCTGGATCTCGAGAAATCCATTGGTGGGGTTGATCAGGACGGCAGAGCCACTCGTGGCACGCATGAGACGAACGGCTTCGCGAAGGATCAGTTGCAGCGCTTGCTGCGGGTCCAGCGTGGAATGAATGACGTTGGCGACATGATAGAGCAGACTAAGGCGCTCGTATTTCTGCTGCAGTTCGGTCAACGAGTCACTCACGCGCATCAGTGTACAAGAAAGCCAAACGGATGCGAGCTGGGGTTCGTTAGCGGACGCGGACGATGAGTCCCACACCAAGCGCGGCAAAAAAGAGGTTCGGAAGCCAAGCGGCCAGAGCGGGCCAAATGAATTGGCCGGTCCCGAGAGCCAGGGACATTTGGGCGAGCACATAATAGGTGAAACAAATCAAGATGCTGCTCGCCACGCCAACGTATACGTTGCGACGGCCGGTGGCTACGCCAAAGGGCAAGGCTATAAGAACAACGATCAGCGCCCGCCAGGGTGAAGCCAGTCTCTCATGAAGTTTGGTATCGAGCATGGCTGTTTTCCGGTTATTTTCGGTGTGCAGACGTCGGTAATTGAGGATCTCACGCGCGGAGAGCTGGGCTTTCCTTTGTTCACGAAAGGAACTTAGTTTCGAAATTTTGATCTCACTCTCAATTTCCTCGGGAGTCTCATCAAACGCAGCCATAACCAGCAGATTGGTTTGATTCACGGTCGGAAATGCGCCTTGAATTGCAGGAAAGATTCGCTCCTGAACGTTGGTGAAGGTCCAGCCGCCCGGGGTGTAAAAGGCGCGTTCCGCATAAATATCCCAGGCCGTTCCCGTATCCAGGGTCCATTCAACGTGCGGCCAGTACATTTCGTGCGTCACCAGGTTGTAGGCTTTGATAAACCATTTGCGTCGCTGGCGCGTGTTGGTGAAGCCGAAATCGCGTATCCAGCGAGAGGTGGGGGCATTGGTTTGCACGGGTTCGTAACGATTGAGAATCTTGTCGGCCGTCTCGTTACTCTGCGGAACCCAAAGTTCATTGAGCGCCAGCAGCGCCACGCTGAAGAGAAAGCCGACCGAAAAATAAGGCAGAGCCAGCCGCCAGATGCTCACCCCGGCCGCGCGAATGGCGGTTAATTCATGGTGCCGGCTATGAGTCGTGAGCGCATAGAGAAGCGCGAGCAAGAGAGCTATGGGAACGACCAGCACGAGCATTTCGGGAATCTTAACGAGGTAATAGATCAGCACGTCGCCGACGTGCAGCTTGTGCCGGTGCAGGTCGTCCAGTTCATTCAACAGATCGACAGAAATCCAGAAGACCAGGAACCCACTCAGGCAGTAGCCAAACGGGACCATGAGCTCGCGCAAAAGATATCGGTCGAGCAAACGCATTGGCTGGCCAAGCTAAATCATCCTTTAGATCCATAGCAATGCGCAAAGCCGAAATAGGACAATGAGAGACCGCTGCTCTCGGTAACCGGGTCGACGGAGAGAGTTTTGGCTTGCCCGTTCGGAGGATGGGCGGTCCAGCGCGAGCGACGAACCGCGCTAGCCTATAACGGTTTCACGAACGAATTTTTCGAGAGGGCTTCGATAAGGAATTCCGGATTGGCCACCGGGCCTGGTTGCCTTGATTGCGGCCGCGGCGGAGCTGAGGAGAATGCGTTGCTCGACAGGGAACCCTTCGGCCAGCGCGGCGGCGTATACGCCGTGGAAAACATCCCCACAACCGGTGGTATCGACCGATGCGATTTTGAAGGCAGCTTGATGTTGCATCTCATAACCTCCGCTGGCACAGCGAAACCAGCAGCCTTGTTCGCCGGCAGTGACAACGACTGTATTTCGCCCAGCTGTCCAGAGCCGCTCAATCGCGTCGCCTGCATTCTTTGCGCCGGTCAGAGAGAGCGCAAAGTCGGAAGAGATGACCAGGTGATCCACCAGTGTGAGCAGTTCCTGAAATTCCGGACCGGAATCGCGCTCCAGATCAGCCACCACGGGCACGCCCGCTTTTCGCGCGATCTTTGCCGCCCGCAACATTCCCGCAATTCCGAAATGGTCAACAAACAGCACCGCGCTGCCGCAAATGACTTCGTCAGCTGGCCAGTTGGGATCCGCTCCAGCGGCACTGCGGGCATCCGCAAAAATATTTCGAGTGCCGCGGCCCTGATCGACGATGATGTAGGAATGCACGGGACGCGCCTCCGCTCGTTCGAGCAGGTAATCAAGGTTGATGCGCTCCTCGGCCATTGAGCAGCGAGCAAAGAGCGAGAGCTCATCGCCGCCAAGCACTCCTGCGTAAGCACATTTGGCTCCGAACCGGGCTGCCGCCACCAATGCAGTAGCCGTTAACCCACCGCACTGGCGCGTCGTGTTCAACACGTGAGCCTTTTGGTCCGGCGGGGGGTAGGTATCGACGGAGATTAACTCGTCCACCGCGACCGCGCCCAGACCCAGCAGGTCAAATCGAGCGCTCATGAAGTTAGAATGAGGCAAGCCAGCCGCGCATTTCGGCTGGATCGCTGCAAAACATCAGCGAACCAGGGACGATGTAGTCCACGCCAGCTTTCGCCAGCAAAGGAACCGTTTCGCGCCGTATGCCGCCATCGGCTTCAATTTCAGTCTTCAACCCCCGTTGACTGATAATATCGCGCGCTTTAAGGATCTTACCGGGGACGGAAGCATCCATGGAAGCGCCTTTGATTCCCATGGCGGTGCCAACAATAGTCAACACATCAAGGTCATTCCAATACGGCTCAATCAGGTCAAGCGACTCATCGATGAGAAGAGACACTCCAGCCTTTTTTCCACGGCTCTTGATTGCCTTCAGCACGGCGGCTGGATCTTTGGCGGCGTCGAAACAAAAAAGGATAATATCCGCTCCGGCATCCGCGAAGGGATCGATCCAGCTCAATGGATCGGTGACCATGAGATGAACCTCAAAGGGTTTGGCGGTGTGTTTGCGCAACGTGCGAACCAAATCGGGAAAGAACAGCAGGTTCTTGACATAATGGCCGTCGGCGACATCCAAATGAAAACACTCGGTGTAGGACTCCACGCGTTTGATTTCG
>WNFL01063641.1_pt1 | contig 10467 bp, 10 predicted proteins | sample 5400361 | NCBI WGS metagenome assembly WNFL01 (sample SAMN13153351, study PRJNA577476) | soil metagenome | isolation source: 40 cm soil on Douglas fir-dominated hillslope | place: USA:California | collected 2013-09-17
CAGCAGGTCTTCGGCCAGCCCGCAGCGCTCCAGGATCGCGCCCATCAGCGTGAAGAACGGGATGGCGAGCAGCGTGTCGTTCGCCAGGATGCCGAACACCCGCTCGGGCAGCGCCTGCATCAGGCTGAAATCGAAGAAACCGGCGTTGATCGCGATGAAGCCGAAGAAAAGGCCCACCGCCGCAAGCGAGAAGGAGACCGGATAGCCGACCAGCATGAACACGACCAGGCCGCCGAACATCAGCGGCGCCATCAGGTCATGCGGGATCACTGGAGGGGTCTTTCGTAGTGCAGGTCAGCCTTCATGTGGCCGGTCAGCATGGCGATGCGCTTGATGAGCTCGGAGAACCCCTGCAGGCTGAGCAGCGCGAAGCCGATCGGCAGAAAGATCTTGATGGGCCAGCGGACCAGGCCGCCGGCATTGCCGCTCATCTCGTGCTCGACCCAGGAATTGTGGAACACCGGCCAGGACAGGTAGGCCATGATCAGCGTCGCCGGCAGCAGGAACAGGATGCCGCCGAAAATGTCCACCGCGATCTGCCAGCGCGTCGGTATGTTGGTGTAGACGATGTCGACGCGCACGTGCTCGTTTTTCTTCAGGGTGTAGGACGCGCCGAGCATCACCAGCGTGCCGAACATGTACCACTGGATCTCGAGCCAGGCGTTGGAGCTGATGCTGAACGCGTAGCGCGAGAAGGCGTTGCCGGCGCTGATCAGGCAGGAGAGCAGGACCAGCCAGTCGGCGATCCAGCCCAGCCTTTCATTGAGCGCGTCGATCCACGTCGACAGCGTCAGCAGTCGCTTCATGCTCCGAGCTTCGTCAGTTTGTTGTCAGACCGCGGCGCGCAGTTGCCGCGCTCTTTCCTGAACCGCGGAATGCAGTTGGGGCTTGTAGCCTAGCGCAAACGCCACTTCCGCGCCGAGAAAGATCGGCGCGATGAAGATCTGGAAGAGATTGTCGGCGAGCGCCGGCTTGCGGCCCTCGAAAGCATGGCCGACGAGCTGCAGGATCCAGCCGCCGACGAAAAGCGCGCCGAACGCGCTCCAGCCGACCATGCTGCCGCGCGAGGCGATCCATGCCGCGAGCAGGACCAGCGCGGAAGTGACGACGGCGGTGCCCAAGGCGATGATCGGATCGAGAAACACGTAGTAGATGAGGACCACCGCGGCGAAGACGAGCGCCGCGCTGAAGTTCAACCCGGCGACATTGATCTTCAGCCAGGCGAGCGGAATGAAGAGCGAGAGCATGATCATCGGCACGCCGAAGAAATGCGTCGCCTTGTTGCGCGCATCCTGGTGATACGCGGCGTACGTCGCCATCTGGTCTTCGAGCGTTTTCATCGTTCTTCTAGGCCCCCTACAATTTCACTATAATTCAACATTTTAACGACGTCCATGGTGGTCACACACGGCTCGTTGCAGCCGACCCGCAGCCGCTGTGCGCTCACCATCGGCAATTTCGACGGCGTGCACCGCGGCCACCGCGCGCTCATCGACCGGGTGAGGGCCAAGGCGCGCGAGCTGGGCGTGAACGCCTGCGTGCTGACCTTCGAGCCCCATCCGCGCGAGTTCTTCGCCGCCGGCCAGGCGCCGGCGCGGCTGACGCGCCTGCGCGACAAGCTGGAGCTCATGGAAGCAGCCGGCATCGAGCGCGTGCACGTCGCGCGCTTCGACGCCCGCTTCGCGGCGCTGTCCGCCGAGCGATTCATCGACGATGTCCTGGTGCGCGGCCTCGGAACGCGCTGGCTCCTCGTCGGCCGCGACTTTCGCTTCGGCGCGGGGCGCGCGGGTGATTTTTCGATTCTGCAGAATAAAGGATTTGACTTGGAAGCGATGCCGGACGTGCAGGTTGCGGGCGAACGCGTATCGAGCTCGGCGATCCGCGCCGCGCTGGCGGCGGGCAATTTCGCGCTTGCCGAGCGGCTCCTCGGCCATCCGTATACGCTGAGCGGGCGCGTGGCGCACGGCGCCAAGCTCGGCCGCAAGCTCGGCTTTCCGACCGCCAACATCGTGCTGCGCCGCGCGCCGCCGCTTCTGGGCATCTACGTCGTCGACGCCGGAAAATACGGCCCGGGCGTGGCGAGCGTCGGCCGGCGCCCGACGGTGAACCCGGTGGCGACGCCACTGCTCGAAGTGCATCTCTTCGGCCGCGAGGACGATCTTTACGGCGAGCACCTCAAGGTGCGCTTCCTCGAGAAGCTGCGCGACGAGCGCAGGTTCGACGGCCTGGAGGCGTTGAAGGAAGCGATCGCCGACGACGCCGCACAAGCAAGAAAATTCTTTGCGAAACATGGCTGATTACAAGGACACGCTGAATCTCCCGGAGACCCCGTTCCCCATGCGCGGCGACCTCGCCAAGCGCGAGCCGCAATGGGTCAAGGAATGGGAGGAAAAGGGCGTCTACCGCCGGCTGCGCGCGATCGCGAAGGGCCGGCCCACGTTCGTCCTGCACGACGGGCCGCCGTACGCCAACGGCGACATCCACCTCGGCACGGCGATCAACAAGATCCTCAAGGACATGGTGGTGAAATCGCGCTCGCTCGCCGGCTTCGACGCGCGCTACGTGCCGGGCTGGGACTGTCACGGCATGCCGATCGAGGCGCAGATCGAGAAGCAATACGGCAAGAACCTGTCGACTGCGGAAACGCAGCGGCTGTGCCGCGCCTTCGCCACCGAGCAGATCGAGCGCCAAAGAGTGGACTTCAAGCGCCTCGGGGTGCTGGGCGACTGGGACAACCCGTACCTCACCATGGCCTACGGCAACGAGGCCGACGAGATCCGTCTCCTCGGCAAGCTGCTCGCGAAAGGCTATGTCTACCGCGGCCTGAAGCCGGTGAACTGGTGCTTCGACTGCGGCTCGGCGCTCGCCGAGGCGGAAGTCGAGTACGAGGACCGCAAGGATCCCGCAATCGATGTCGGCTTTCCTTTTGCGGAAAACGACAAGCTCGAGAAAGCGTTCGGCACCAGGATCGGCAGACCCGGCTTCGCCGTGATCTGGACCACCACGCCATGGACGCTGCCCGCCAACCAGGCGCTGAACGTCCATCCCGACGTCACCTACAACCTCGTGGATACGCCGCGCGGACTGCTCATCCTCGCCGCGGACCTCCAGGAAGCGTGCCTGAAAAGGTACGCGCTCGAGGGGAGGTCCATCGCTTCGTGCGCGGGCCGCGCGCTGGAGAACATCCGCTTCCACCACCCTTTCTATGACCGCAAGGCACCGGTCTATCTCGGCGACTATGTGACGCTCGACACCGGGACGGGCATCGTGCATTCGGCGCCGGCCTACGGCGTCGAGGATTTCGACTCCTGCCGCCGCTACGGCATGAAGGACGACGAGATCCTCACGCCGGTGCTCGGCGACGGGAAATTCGCGGCGTCGCTGCCGCTGTTCGGCGGTCTGTCGATCTGGGAAGCGAACCCGAGGATCGTCAAGACGATCGAAGAGAAGGGCGCGCTGCTCGCGGTCGACTGGAAGCACGTGCACAGCTACATGCACTGCTGGCGCCACAAGACGCCGGTGATCCTGCGCGCCACGACGCAGTGGTTCGCCTCGATGGACAAGAAGGTGGGCCAGGAATCTTTGCGTGAGACCGCGCTGCGCGGCATCGACGCGACGCAGTTCTTCCCCGGCTGGGGCAAGGCGCGCCTGCACGGGATGATCGCCAATCGCCCGGACTGGACCCTTTCCCGCCAGCGGCAATGGGGCGTGCCGATGCCCTTCTTCCTGCACCGGGAGACCGGCGCACTGCATCCTCGCACCCAGGAGCTGCTCGAGGACGTGGCGAAGCGGGTGGAGAAGGGCGGCATCGAAGCCTGGCAGGGCGTCAGCGCGGAAGAGCTTTTGGGTTCCGAAAGCTCAACGTATGAAAAAAGCAGAGATACGCTGGATGTCTGGTTCGACTCCGGCAGCACGCATTTCACGGTCCTGCGGCGCTCGCACAAGGAAGAATCGACCTATCCGGCGGACATGTACCTCGAAGGGTCGGACCAGCATCGCGGCTGGTTCCACTTGTCGCTCCTCACGGCGTGCATGCTCGACGGCCATCCGCCGTATCGCAGCCTCCTCACCCACGGCTTCGTGGTCGCCGCGGACGGGCGCAAGATGTCCAAGTCGCTCGGCAACACCATGGCGCCGCAGAAAATCTCAGGCACGCTCGGCGCGGAGATCCTGCGCCTGTGGGTCGCGAGTACCGACTATTCGGGCGAGCTCGCGATCTCCGACGAGATCCTCAAGCGCGTGGTGGAGAGCTACCGCCGCATCCGCAACACGCTGCGCTTTCTCCTCGCCAACACCTCCGACTTCGATCCCGCGAAGCACTCGGTTGAGGTCGCGGAGATGGTCGAGATCGACCGCTACGCCCTCGCCATGACGGCGAAGATGCAGCAGGAGGCGGCACGCGACTACGCCGCGTACCAGTTCCACCTGGTGGCGCAGAAGCTGCTCGCCTTCTGTTCCGAGGACCTGGGCGCGTTCTACCTCGACATCCTCAAGGACCGTCTGTACACCTGCGCTGCCGAATCCAAAGCGCGGCGCTCGGCACAGACCGCGCTTTGGCACATCACGAACAGCCTGCTCGGGCTGATGGCGCCGGTGCTCTCGTTCACAGCCGAAGAGGCATGGCGGGTATTCACGAAGAACGACGACGACAGCGTCTTCTTGCACACCTCGCATCGACTGCCGGATCCGGGACTCGATAGCGCGATCCTCGCTGCGTGGGCCAATGTGAGGCAGTTCCGCGAAATCGTGACCAAAGCGATCGAGGAGCGCAGGATGGCGAAGCAGATCGGATCGTCATTGGCCGCCGAAGTCGACATCAAGGCTTCGGCCGCTCTCTACGATGCGCTGGCCAGACTGAGCGAAGACCTGCGTTTCGTGCTCATCACCTCCCGCGCGAGCGTGCAGCGTTCCGAGGGCCCGGCCACGGTTCAGGTCAGCCCCAGCACGCATGCGAAATGCGACCGATGCTGGCATTACCGCGCCGACGTCAATGGCGAGGGGCTCTGCGGGCGATGCCAGCTGAACCTCAAAGGACCCGGTGAACCGCGACGCTACGCCTAGCGCCTGGCGCTGGTTCGCGCTCGCCGCGGCCGTCATGCTCCTGGACCAGCTGGTGAAGTGGCTGGTGCTGCAGCACTTCGCGCCCGGCGAGAGCCGCGAGCTCACCGGATTCTTCAACCTGGTGCTGGCGTTCAACAGGGGCGCGGCGTTCAGCTTTCTCGCCCAGGCGGCGGGCTGGCAGGCGCCGCTGCTCAGCGCCTTTGCCGTGCAACCCGCAGAAGAAGCTCTTCGGCCTGGGGCTGGCGCTGATCCTCGGTGGCGCGATCGGCAACGTCATCGACCGGCTGCGCTTCGGCCACGTGGTCGACTTCCTCGATTTCCACGCGCTGGGCTGGCATTTCCCGGCCTTCAACGTCGCCGACTCGGCGATCAGCGTCGGCGCGGCGATCCTCGTCCTCGAAGGCTTCGTGCACCGTGGCAGGCGACCCGACGCTCCGTAAGAGCGATCTTTCCCGCCTGATGGCGGCGCTGAAGTTCGCCGCGCACAAGCACCGCGACCAGCGGCGCAAGGATGCCGAGGCCTCGCCGTACATCAACCACCCGATCGCCCTTGCCGACGTCCTGGTCACGCATGGGGGCGTCACCGACGTCAACGTGCTGTGCGCCGCGCTGCTGCACGACACGCTCGAGGACACCGCGACCACGCGGCGGCAGCTGCAACGAGCTTTCGGGGCGAAGATCGCAAGAATCGTCGCCGAGGTCACGGACGACAAGCGCCTTTCCAAAGCCAGGCGCAAGGCGCTGCAGGTCGAGCACGCGGCTTCGATCAGCCGCGAGGCAAAGCTCGTCAAACTGGCCGACAAGATCTGCAATGTCCGGGACGTGGCATCGCGTCCGCCGGTGCACTGGAACAGGAAGCGGCAGCGGGAGTATTTCGACTGGGCGAAGCAGGTCATCGACCGGCTGCGCGGCGTGCATCCCGGGCTGGAGGCGTTGTTCGACCGCGCCTATGCCCGGCGGCCCGGCCGCGCCGGCGTGAGAAAATAGGCGCATGGAAATCCTGCTCGCACAGCCGCGCGGCTTCTGCGCCGGCGTCGAGCGCGCCATCGCCATCGTCGAGCGCGCGCTGGAGCAGTTCGGCGCGCCGATCTACGTGCGCCACGAGATCGTGCACAACAAGACCGTGGTCGAAGACCTGCGTGCCAAGGGCGCGGTGTTCGTCGAGGAGCTCGACGACGTTCCTGCCGGCGGTACGGTGATCTTCAGCGCGCACGGCGTCTCGAAGGCGGTGCAGGCCGAGGCCGAGCGGCGCGGCCTGAAGGTATTCGACGCCACCTGTCCGCTGGTCACCAAGGTGCACGTCGAGGTGGCGAAGATGCTGCGCGAGGGCTACGAGATCGTCATGATCGGCCACCGCGGCCACCCCGAGGCGGAAGGCACCATGGGGCAGGCCGCGGCCGGCATGCATCTCGTCGAGACGCCCGAGGACGTGGCCGCGCTCAACGTCGCATCGCCCGAGCGCCTGGCGTACGTCACGCAGACCACGCTCTCGGTCGATGACGCGCAGGCCATGGTCGGCGCGCTCAAGTCGCGCTTCCCGGCGATCCGCGGCCCGAAGAAGGACGACATCTGCTATGCGACGCAGAACCGGCAGGACGCGGTGAAGCTCATGGCGCCGCAGTGCGACCTCGTGATCGTCGTCGGCTCGCCGAACAGCTCCAACTCCAATCGCCTGCGCGAAGTCGCGCAAGGCCGCAGTATCGACGCTTACATGGTGGACAACGCCTCGCAGCTGCGGCCGGAGTGGGTCGCGGGCCGCAAGCGCGTCGGCGTCACCGCCGGCGCCTCGGCCCCGGAAATCCTGGTCAAGGAAGTGGTGGCGCGGTTGCGCGAGCTGGGCGCGACGCGGGTCACGCAGCTTCCCGGCAGGGAAGAAAACGTGGTGTTCGCCCTGCCGAAGTCGCTCAGCAACGCGGCTTGAGTCCCTTCGCGCTGATCTTCGTCACCGCCGTGGCGGCTGCGGACCTCGATGCCGCGCGCCAGGCGCAAACCCACGGCGCGGAGCTGCATCGCCAGGGTGATCTCAAAGGCGCGCTGAGCGAATTCGACCGGGCGGTCCGGCTCGCCCCGGACTCGGCGCTCGCCTGGTACAACCGAGGGCTGGTGCGGCGCGATCTCAAGAACTGCCGCGCCGCGCTCGCCGATTTCAGCCGCGCCCTGGAGCTGCAACCCGACTTCTTCAATGCGCTGTACCAGCGCGGCAACTGTCGCCAGGCGCTGGCGCAGTACACGCAGGCCCTGGCGGACTACAGCCAGGCCGCCGCCCTTCCGGGCCGGATCGACGCCCGCTTTCTCGCCTACTATGCGCGCGCCGATGCGCTGCGGCGGCTCGGGCGGCTCGAAGAGGCGGATGCGGACTACAGCCATGTGATGGAGCTTCGCGGCGACACGACCGCGCTGCGTTCGCGCGCCTGGGTGAGCTTCTACCGCGGACGCTGGATGGAGTCCTATCGGGACGTCGCGAAGTATGTGCATGACACCCAGGCCAAGGAGCCCGATGCGGCCTATGCCGTGATCCTCGGCGTGTTGGCGCTGAGGCGGGCGGGACGAGCCACCGAGGCATCCGCCTTCCTGGAGGAATGGCGGCCTCAGCTCGACGGCACGCGCTGGCCGGCGCCGATCCTCGGTTACCTGAAGGACGGCCGTGCCGACGCGTTGCTCGCGGCCGCGAAAGGCCGCGCTGAGCGCACGGAAGCGCGTGCTTACCTCGGCAGCGATCTGATCGCGCAAGGCGAGCCCGCTCGCGGAATCGAGCTGCTGCGACAGGTCCTGCGAGAGGACGAACCCGGTTATCTGGAGTACGACCTGGCGTATCACGAGCTGCGCCGCCTCGGCCTGGCGCGAGCGGTCGACCGACGACAGCCGAAGCGCTAGCGAAAGTTCAGCGCGCCGGGTCCCGATCTTCGCGCGGGTTGAAGATCACCTCGATCAGCTTTTGCGACTTCACCCGCTCGCCGGCGATCTCGGCCGGCTTGTAGCGCACCTGACGCAGCGCCTCTCGCGCCGCCTCTTCGAACGTGCCGTGGCGCGGCCGCACCTCGACGATCGCGATCGACTCGACCACGCCTTCCTCGCTGATGAACACCCGCGCGCGCACCGTGCCCTCGAGCTTGGAGACGAAGGCGAGCTCGGGATAGATGAGCGGACCGCGCGACACCGGCACTGCCTGCGTGTCGACCTCGCTATTGCGGTAGTAGCGCGGCGCAAGCGGCAGGCTCGAGCCTTCTTGCGCGCGGCTGGCGGCAATGCCCGGCCGTTGCTGCGCAGGCGCGGCAGCCGTGACCGGCGGGGCATCGCCGAAATCGCCATGGAATGCCGTGAGAGTCACCCGCAGCGCCGGCGTTACGCCATGCCGCCAGGGGCCGGGCGAAAGATCGAGGCTCGTCATGGCGAGCGCATGCACGCCCGCGGAAAGGACAAGGGCGAGCGCGACGTTCTTGCGCTGCTCGCCCCCGAGCGCCTGGCCGATCAGTCGATCTGCTTGTACCAGAAGGCCCGTGTGCGCTTCTCCAGGGTGATCCCCGGCGGACTCTGTACCGAAGTGCCCGAGATGACCGCCTGGTACTTCTTGCCATCGATCTCCACCACCACCGGCACCGGCGAAGGCAGGTAGCCGCCGCCGGCATGGATGGTGGAGCGGTCAGTGATCGTGGTGCCACCGGTTCCGTTCAAGTCGACGGTCGCCGCAGCGTCGGAGAAGCCGACCAGGTACTCGCGAGCGATGCCGAGGTTCGAGCCGCAGGCCCCGCCGCCCGCGGACGAGCTGGGCTGGTTGGTGTTGAAGAACACCGTGCCTGCGATCGAGGTCGCGCTCGATACCACCTTCTCGCCGCCGCCAAGCGTAATCTTCCAGCCGTTGAGCCCGAGCGGATCGCTGCCGTCGACGAGCGTCGCGTTCGTGGCATCGAAGACATCGCTGTCGGTCGTCACGGCGCCGGTCGGCGCGGTGCCGAAGGTGGAGAGCTTGACCGAGGTAGAGTTGGTAGCGCCCGCCTGCGGGTTGCCCGGATCCGAGGAGTCGCGGTCCTTGAACATGTAGAAGCGGTTAATGACGGTGGTATCGAACGGATGCTCGCGGTCGCCCGAGCCCGTGAGCACGGCGGTGTAGTTGCCGCTGCCGTCTGTGCCGAACACCAGATCCGGCGGAAAGAGGAACTTGCGCTTGTTGGCGATATCGGTCGCCGTCGTGGAGGAGACCGCCGCGATCTTCGTTGCCGTCCAGTCATCCATGTTGGCGCTGCTGATGTCGAAGCGCCACATCTGGCCGCAGGTGTCCCCGGCGTAAACCCGGTCGGCGAAGCCGTCCCGGTTCTTGTCGAGGACGGTCACGTCGGCGGGAATGGCGCAGGTCATATCCGGCACATTGAGCTTGCGCGCGCGGCTGGTGCTCGAGCTGGTGACCGCGCCGCCGGCCTGCCAGATCACCGTGCCGTCGAAGGCGTCGACCACCATGACTGCCCGGCCGATGGAGCGAGCGATGGTCGTCGTGGTGCCCGTGGCGTTGCTGATCGTGCACGATCCCGCCGCGGTGTAACTGACCGTTCCGGTGCCGATCGCCTTTTGCACGACATTGGCCAGGCTCGACGACGTCAGCAGGCAGGGGTTGATGTCCTCCACCGTTCGCTGATAGCCGGCGCCGAAGATCAGCACCACGTTCTCGGGATTGTTGGTGTTGCCGATGTCGGCCGCGACGCGCGCGATCTTGGGCTCGGAGAAGGTGCGGCCGAGCTGGTCCCAGCCGGTATCGGTGCTGCCCTTGCGCCAGAGCAGCTTCGGCGCGGTCGGATTTGTGACATCGAAGGCGTACATGAAGATGCCGCCGCGGCGCATCGTCGTATAGATGTAGACCTTGTCGCCGGCGTTGTCGCCGAAGACGCCGGTCACGGAGCCGCTGCCCGGGCTGCTGACATCGCCGGTGCCGGGAACGTCCTTCTGGTAGATCCCGATCGAGCCGTCGAAGAAGTAGTCCTTCGGCTTGGTGCCGCTGATCGTCGGTGTCTGGGCGCGCAGGCGCTTGTAGTTCGCGAAGAACTCCTTCGCCACGAAGCTCCAGCGCTCGCTGCCCGGAGTGACGCTGGCGTCCGGGCCGACCGAGACGGAGAGGACCGTGCCGTCGCTCTTCTGCAGCACGCCGCCCTTGACGGCGTGCAGCATGCCGCCGTTGGTGCCATAGAACACATAGATGTCGCTGTCGCGCTTGAGCGTGCTGTCGGCGTCGGTGCCGGTGATGAGGGTTTTCAGCCGGTTGTAGTTGATCACCGCCGGGCGCGAATGCAGCACGTCGCCGTGCACCGAGGCGCGGATGTCGCTGGTGCTGCCATTGGCGTTCTCGTCCTCGTTATTGTCCTGGCCGCGCACCCAGTTGATGATCGTGTCGCGCAGCGGGCTGTCGCCGTCGGTGGTCCG
>WNFL01090979.1_pt4 | contig 10467 bp, 12 predicted proteins | sample 5400361 | NCBI WGS metagenome assembly WNFL01 (sample SAMN13153351, study PRJNA577476) | soil metagenome | isolation source: 40 cm soil on Douglas fir-dominated hillslope | place: USA:California | collected 2013-09-17
CGTCGTCGGAGACGAGCAGGCCGCCGACCTCGATCGCGGCATAAAGCCGCGCCGGCGCGGCCGGGTCCGCAGCGACGTAGCGCGTGCGCGACTCGAGCTCGGGGCTGGGGGGAAAGCTCGCGCCCTGGCTCCCCAGGCGCACGCCCACCAGCTCCTCCCAGCCGCCGCCGTTTTTCTTATACACCGCCGCCGGTATCGTGCCGGCCAGGACCGTGCCCGGCAGCGCGAGGACGGAGAAGAGCATCATCTTGGGCACGTTGGGCTTCGCGCGCGTCCATCGAGCCCCGGCGTCCGTCGTATAGAAAAGGCCGGAATGCTCGCTGCCGGCGTAGACGAGCCCCGGGTTTTCCGGATCGACCGACAGACAGGTGAGCGACCAATAGGACAGCGCCCGGCCCGTCTGCTTCCATTCGCCCGCGCGTTTTTCGAACCGGTACCAGCCCGACAGGGTCGCGACGTGCAGCGCCCGATGTTCGCCGTTTAATTTATCCATAGCTCGCTCCCGTTGATTACTCTTGCCGTCCCCTCACCCTCATAGGAGTCTTCACGCCCTCTCAGTCATTCCCGCGCCAGCGGGAATCCAGTTTCCAGATCCTGGACCCCCCGCTTTCGCGGGGGGTGACGAAGAAGGGGAGGGAGCGCGCTTACTGCTTATTCCCGCTCCAAATCCGGATCAAATCTCTCGAATCCACCACGTCGGCAAAGCGCTCCATGCGCGCCAGCGCCGCGTTATGGCCGTCTTCCGTATACGTCCCGACCGCGTCGCGCGCGACGACCATGAAGTAGCCGCGGTAAAAGCCGTCGCGCACCGTGTATTCGACGCCGCCGTCGGTGGTGCAGCCGACGACGACGATCGTTTCCGCCCGAAAATTCGCGATCAACGTCTCGAACTCGGTGCCAATGAACATGGTGCCGCGCCGCTTGTCGATCACGGCGTCGTCTTCGGCCGGAGCGAACGGCGCCATCAACTGCCAGCCGAAGCTGCCGTGGAGACGCCGGGGCTTCAACCGGCCGGGATCATCGATTTTCTGTTCCTTTAGCGCGCGGCGAATCCACGCCGGCGATTCGTCCCGCCATAGATAGGGCGTCTGGCGGGTGTAAACGGTCTTGACGCCGGCCGCGCGCGCCGCCGCGATCAGCGGCGGACCGTTTTGGATCAGGGCCTCTTTGTTGAACGCGCCGCCGGCCTGGTCGTTCTGCATGTCCCAGACGAGCAGAACCGTGCGGGCGGGATCGACGATCTCGCGGAGCTCGGTGGAAATTTTTCTGCCGGCGAATTCGATCATCGGGATAGCGTCCGTTATCGTCCCATTTTCGCCCAAGCTTACATCCTGGCGCGCGCGGGGACAAACTGTTTCGCCGGGCGGCGGGATTTCAAATTGCCGGGGAAATGAGCTATGGCTGAGGGCTCCATGAAAATCCTTATTTTCGTCCAGTCTCGGCGGCGTGCTGCGCCAGACGTCGCTCCTGGCCGACGGCCTCGGCCGCAAAGGGCACGAAGTCTCGGTCCTGGGACTGGCGGAGCGCGACCGCAACTGGAGATACGTTTGGAATTCCGGGGTTGAGCTCTCGGTGCTTTACACGAAGCCGTCCTCCGGCGCGCCCGGCCGGGCCGCGCGCCTGATCCGGACCGCCCTGGCGCTGAGAAGCCGGGTGAAAAAAGAAAAGGTGGATGTTTTATATGCCCTCCAGGGCGACGTCGTCAAATTTATCTCCTGGCTCGCCACCCGGGGCACGGAAGTTCGATTGGTGTGGGGGAGAAGGGGGTCCGGCAACCGGACCGGCCCTTACTACAGCCATTGGAAACGGTCCGTGGTGTTCCGGCTGTGCGACTGGGCGTCGGGGTCCGTGCCCCTGGCGATCGCGAATTCCGAAGCGGGCGCCCGGCAAGAAGGGCGGGGCTCTCCGGGCGCCCGCCAGATGGTGATTCATAACGGCTTCGACGTGGAAAGATTCCGGCCCGATCCCGAGGCGCGCGCGCGGCTCAGGTCCGAATGGAGAATCGGCGGCCACAAGCTGATCGGCATCGCCGCCCGGTTGTCTTTCTCCAAAGGGCATCCGGTTTTTCTCTCAGCCGCGGCCTTGCTGCTCGGGCGGGGGCAAAGCCAAAACAATGTCCGCTTCGTCATCGTCGGCGACGGCCCGGAAAAAAGCCGCATCGAGCATTTGAGCCGCGAGCTGGGGCTCGCGGAAAAGCTGATTTGGGCCGGCGCCCGGGAGGACATGCCGGCGGTTTACAACGCCCTGGATATCCTCTGTTCGTCTTCCGTGCAGGGCGAAGGGTGTCCGAACGTCATCGGGGAAGCGATGGCCGCCGGCGTGCCGTGCGTGGTGACGGACGTGGGCGACTCGGCGAAGATCGTGGGCGACCTGGGCATCGTGGTGCCGCCCAGCGACCCGCGGGCGCTGGCCGATGGGCTGGAGGCGATGCTCGGCAAGCTCGACGGCCTGGACCGCCGGCAGGTGCGCGAGCGCATCGTGAAGCAATTCAGCATCGAGGCGATGGTCGATAAAACCGAAAAGGCGCTGGCGGAAGTGGCGGCCATGGGATAGCATCGAGTGGTGCCGGCCCGGCGCAGGAGGTGGCGCTATGTCGCAAAGGACATACCTTAAGACGGTCGCGACGCTTTTTCTTCTCATCGCCGTGGCGCATCTGCTGCGGCTTGTCTTCGGATGGACCGTGGTCTTCGAGGGATGGAGCGTGCCGCACTGGGCGAGCGCCGCCGCGCTGGTCGTGAGCGGCTATCTCGCTTACGAAGGATACAGGCTCGGCCGGAGGTGATGCATGCTGCGTCCGTTTGCCTTTGCCACATCGCTCGCGCTCCTGACCGGAGCGTTTTATCTCCTGATCCATCTGATCCGCCTGTTCGCGCCGGTCTCTTTCCGGTACCTCTATAACGCCCAGTTCATGGGCGCCGACGTGGCCTCGCTCATGTGGCGCGACGTCCCGCTGGGAAATTTCCTCATCACATTCGTCCTGGCGGTTCTTACCGCCTGGCTGTTCGGCTACGCCTGGGCGTGGCTCTATAACCGGCTGGCGAAATGACCGCCGCGCGCGCGCGCCATTTAGGAAGACCCATGTCGCCCGGCCGAATCGCCGCCGCGCTCGCGCTTGTTCTCGCCGCCGGCGCGGCCGATCGGCCCGGGCGCGCCGCCGAGCGCATGAACACCGCGTTCCAGTCGCTGTCGATCGGCAGCTCGACGCCGGTCTGGGTGGCGAAGGAGGCCGGCTTTTTCGACGCGCAGGGACTCGACGTCGGGATCGTCTTCGTCGAGGGGAGCCCGCGCACCATGCAGACGCTCATCGCCGGCGAGTCGGAGATCGCCGAGTCGACCGGCCCGTCGGTCCTGAACGCCCGCGCGGCCGGCTCGCCCGTCGTGATCGTGGCCGGCTTTATCAACGTCATGCCCTATTATCTGATCGCCGACGGCTCGATCCATTCGACGGCCGACCTCAAGGGGAAGGTGGGGGCGAACCATCTGCCCGGGACCGCGGCCGATACCGTCATGCGCATCGGCCTCAAGGCGCTCGGCCTCGACCCGGACCGGGACGTGTCGCTCCGCCCGATCGGCAACACGCCCGTGCGGCTCCAGGCGATGGCGGCCGGCGCGGCGCAGTTCATGGTCGCCCAAGACCTCGAGCTGGTGCAGGCGAAAAAGCTGGGCTTCAAGGTCCTGGTGGATTACGTGGCGGCCAAGACGCCGTTCCAGATGGGCGCGGCGGTGACGAGCGAGCGCTACGCGCGCGAAAAGCGCGACGCCGTGCTCCGCTACGTCAAGGCGCTGTCGCAGGCGCTGCATTATCTCAAGACGAACCGGGCGGGCTCGATCGCGATCATCGGGCGCTACGCCCGCTTCATGAACGCCGAGGTGATCGGGGCGGCGTACGACTCGGCCCGGGGGTTATTCAACGACACGCCGATGCCGACCATCGAGGGGCTGGATTTTATCGCCGGGGAGCTGGCGCAGCGGAACCCCAAAATCCGCGAGCTGAACGTCAATACCGCCGTGGATTTGCAGTTCGTCAAAGAATTGGAGCAGAGCGGCTACCTCAAGAGCCTCAAGGGCAACTAATCCGGCGGGAGAGCTAACCGCCGTAGAAAATCTTATCGCCCAAATCCTTCAGCATCAGCGTGATCTCGTCCGGGCGGCCGGAGACTTCGACCGAGACGCCCGCGTCCTTCACTTCGCCCACGAAGACGGAGTGATCGCCGCGCTCGACCGTATCGACCAGGGCGCATTCGATAAAAGCCGGGAGTTTTTCCAGAATCGGCGCGCCCAGGCTGCCGGGGCGAAACGGCTGGCCGCCGATCGTGTTGCCCTCGCGCTCGAGCGGCTTGAAGAAAGTATAAGCGACGTCCTTGTGGTTTTTGCCCAGGATGTTCAGGGCGAAGGCTTTCGATTCCTTTATAATGCCGTGCGCGTGGGAGTCCGCCTTGACGGCGACGACGACGAGCGGCGGCTCGAAGGAGGCCTGGGTCACCCAGTTGACGGTGGCGGCGGCGACGCGGCCGTCCTTCGCCTGCCCGGTGAGCACGAACAGGCCGTAGGGGATCATCCGTAGAGCGGTCTTTTTGGCGTTTGCGTCCATGGTTCGCCTCCTCTATTTCGAGGCTAGCAGATTCGGCCGGGCGGGGTAAGACGGCGCGCCGGGATTCTCATCTCTTCTCCCGCGCCAGGAGATCGCGGTAAAAGCCGCTTTTTTGCAGGCGCTCGACCGGCGCCGGGTCGATGACGTCCTCGGACTTGACGGCCTTCATTTTGGGATTGGTCAGGGCGAGCAGCCGGTGCATGTTTTGCACGCCTTTCAAGTTCGGGGTGATGTCGAGGTTGTAAAGCCACTGGAGCGCCTGGTAGCCGTTCTCCGCGTCCTGGGCGTTTTTCAGATGCAGGTTCCGCGCCAGCGATTTCGATACCGCCTCTTTGTTGGCTGGCCTTTGAATAAACGCGACGGACTCGACCACGCCGCGCAGCAGCGCGTCTATAATCTGCGGATTCTGGCGCAGGTAGGCGCGCCCGGCGGCGAGCGCGAGCCCCTGGTAGACGATCGGCGCCTTGCCCATGTCGACGAGCACGTGGAAGCCCTTGTCCTTCAGCGCGGCGCTGTAGGTGCCGCTCAGATACGCCGCGTCGATGCCGCCGGTGGCGAGCGCCTGCGTCAGCACCGACTGGTCGCCGAGGATCATCAATAGGATTTTGTCGCGCGCCGGCTCCAGCCCCAGGTGCTCCAGCGCCAGCATCGTCATCGACCAGACGCCGCCGCCGATGCTCTGCACGCCGACCTTTTTGCCCTTCAGCTCCTCCGCCGTCCGGAGCGCCGGCGCCGCCAGAAACTCGCCGTCGGCCCGGTTGACGACGCCGGCGAAGAAGGCGAGGTCCATGCCGCCGGCGGCGGCGCTCAGGACCGATCCGGGAATCGTATAGGCGATCTGGATATCCCCGGAGGAGAGTGCGGCGATCGTCTGCGGGCCGTTCCGGATGTTGATGACTTCCACGCTGAGGCCGTGTTTGCGGAAAAATCCCTGCTCGACCCCGATCCACATGGCGGCGATCTTCTCGTTGAACGCGCCGTGGGCGATGCGGACGAGCGGCAGGTCCGCGGCTCCGGATCGGAGCGGAAAAATAAATAAAATAACTAGAGCGCAGGCCGAAAGGAATCTCCGCGTCGATCTTTGCGTCATGGGGGGCGCGCCTCCGCGATTACGGCCGTTCGGTGTTGGAAGACAACCCCATCTGTCGCAGAATCGCCCGCGGCAGCGGCGACGCGGCGTCGGCGAGATGGGCGCCGAGCGAGTAGTGATTGGCGCCGGAGATTTCGAGGTATTCGCAGGCGACGCCGCGCTCCCGGCAGAGCGCGAAAAATTTTTGCGACTGGTCCCGCCAGCCCCCGGGCTCGGCGCCGCCGACGGCGACGGTCAAAGGCGCGCGCGGGAGCGGTGGATGGAGGAAGGGGCTGTTTTCCCGCGCGCTCTCGGGCGTGAGGCGGATCTCCTCGTTGACGCCGATATAGAGCACGGCGTCGAGGTCGTAGACTCCGGTGATCGCGGTCGCGCCTTTGATGATATCCGGCGGCAGCCCTTCCGCTTCCCAGTCGTGCGCCAGCGCCAGCGCGACCAGGTGGCCGCCGGCGGATTGGCCGACGACGTAGAGCCTCGACGGATCGCCGCCGTAGCGCGATATGTTTTTATAAGCCCAGGCGATCGCCGCGCGCGCCTGCCGGACGATGTCGCTCACGGTGACGGCCGGGCAGAGATCGTAGCCGGCCACGACGACCGTGGCGCCGGCGTCGACGAAAAGCCGGGCGAAGTGGCAGTTCTGCTCCTTGCTGCCGCCGCGCCAATAGCCGCCGTGAAAATAAAGCAGCACCGGGGCGGCCGGCTTGGCCGCCGGAAAGATATCGACCTTCTGGCGCGGCGTCGCCCCGTAGGGGACGTCGAGGAACGATTTCAGCCCGGCGCGGACCTTTTGGCACGCCTGGTTTTTTTTCTCCGACCAAACGGCGTGGTCCGCCACGGCGTTCTGCGGATTGAAATGGATCTCCAGCTCTTCCCGGGTATAACCCTTGTATGGCGTTCGGCTCATGAAATTTCCCCTGGGCGGTTACTGCTCGAGCACCCTGGTGATTCGCTCGATCACGTCGCGCGGCTGCGCCACCGCGTCCCGGGCGATCGTTTCCAGCTCTTCTCCGAACGTCGGGTCGGCCTCGAGCTTTTTCTTTTTGACGTCGTCTAGAAAAACCGGATCGCGCATGACGTTTTTAAACGCCTCGCGCAATATCCTGACCCTGGCGGCGGGAACGCCGGGCGGCGCGACGATCGGCCGGCCGAGGTCGCCGGAGGCGAGGATCGCCGTGGCGAGCCGGCGGGTCGATTCCGGCGTCTTGTGCTCGCTCATCAGCTCGAAGATCGTCGGCACGTCGGCGGCCCGGGGGTCGCGGCTGCGGCCGGTCTGCAAAAGCACCCGGACCAGGTTGTTCTTCCGCCAGGTGCCGAAGGGCTCGCGCGCGAAGAAGGTCGGGATGCTGAGAGCGCGGCACTGCACCTCGCCGCGCTCGAGCGCCAGGTCCTGCTCCGCCCCGCCCTTGTAGCCGACGATGAGCTTCAACTTGACGCCGAAAGCCTCCTCGAGCAGCTTGGGCACGAAGTGGCCGCTCGTGCCGGTGCCGGTCGCCGAGCACCTGGGCGGCTCGGGCGCCCTGCGGACGTCGTCGAGCGTCTTGAACTGAGTGTCCGTGCGCATGTAAAACAGCCAGGAAGTCTTCTCCGAAGAGCCGATCCAGTTGAATTTGGCCCAGTCGAACTGCGCCTCTTTTTTCCCCATGAGCTGATCGAGATAAATCGACGGCCCGATCGCGCCGAGCGTCAGGCCGTCGGGCCGGGCGACGTTGTAGATGGAATTGGCCGCGATGAGCGAGCCGGCGCCGGGCTGGTTCTGCACGATGATGTTCGGGCCGCCCGCGATGTGCCGGGGCAGGTGCGCGGCCAAAAGGCGCGCCCAGATGTCGTAGCCGTCGCCGGCCAGATAGCCGACGACGATCGTGACCGTCCTGCGCTGGTAGAACGGCGTCTGCGCGCCCGCGGCGGCGGGCCAGAGGAAGAGAACCGAAGCGAGCAGCCATACTTTCCGCATGCGAACCCCCTATTAGTATCTGAGAAGTTATTCGATAGGGCGTCCGAGCGTCAAGGGGTGACAGGCCCGCGGCGGGTTTGCGGGGCTCTCTGCGAACGTTTAAAATAACGACGTGGATTTCGAGCGCGTGTTAAAAGCCCTGCTGAACGAGTTCGAACGGCGCGCACGCGTTCCGGAAGTCGTCGCTCGCCATGCTCGCGCGGGCCAAAAGTTACAGCGTGTTCGACGGCAAGGGAAATATACGGGCGGTCGATCCGGAAGACGTGATCGGCTTAAAAGTTCAAGCGATGACAAACGACCCGGACCGAAAACCGCAAGACTTATCCGATATCGAAGCCTTGCTGCGCCTTTACGGTCCCAAACTGGATTGGGCGCGTATCCAGACATTTTATGATATGTTGGACTGGGAAGCGACGTCAAAAGCCTCAGGGAGCGGTTCGGACGTGTTAAGTGAGGAAGAAAAACAGGAGATGAGAGATCTCGCCGGCTCCCAGACGGTCCGGGACGAGTTTCGCCTGCTCCGAAGGCTCTCTCAAGCCCGGCCGGTCAGCATCGACGTTTTCATTCAATTTCTCACGTCCATGGCCCGACTCCATCCGGAGGCCGCCCGGCCGCGCGATTTCGTCGAGTACAAAAACGTAAAGTTATAAAAATACCTTAGCTCATCTAACTAACCCCTCAGCCGCGGCCGCCCGCCGGGGCCGCGCTCGATGCCGCACGCGGCGGACACTTCGTCGCGGTAGCCGAGCCAGAGAGCCAGGGCGCGCTCCATGTGCGCCGCCACGGAATTTCTTTTTTTCGCCGGCACATAATCGAGCATTGCCCAGGCCGCGGCGCGGTGATCGCCTTCGACCGCGCGATGGGCCCGGGTGAGTGCCAGGTGCTTGAGATCGAGGCCATAATGCTTCACCAGGGGATGCTCGCGGAGTGGCGCGGCGGGATTCTTGACGGTCCTCTCGACGGCGGCGCGGTCGTCCTTGGTGCCTTCGATGAAAAGGGTCGCCACAGCGGCCGCGACCTCCCAGCCGCGCGCCCGGGTGGCCGCTTCGAGAAACTCGCGATAGGCCCGCGCGCGGGGCAGGAGCTTGACGTTTTGAAAGCGGCCGAGGCTCATGCCCAGGCCGCGCGGATATTCGAGGAAAAGCTCCGGGTGCGGGCGTCCCGCCTCGAGCCCGCCGGTCTCCTCCTCGTAAAGATTTTCCGCCAGCGCGCGCCGGACTTCCGCGATCGGGCACTGGACGTAGGCCCGGCCGACCAGCACGGGAAAGTCGCGGACGTAGGACGCGTACTCCTGCTCGAAATGGATGTGCAGCAGCCTGCGCGGCACCATGCCCGAGGTAAAGGCCGGCCAGGCCCAATGGTCCTTCCGCTCCATTACCTTGAACAGCCGCCGGGCGAAGGCCTGGCGGCCGATTGATTTTGCTCGGGATTTTTTCACTCGGAGATTTCGTTTTGGGGCGTATAAAACGAAACGAGCCCTCTTCCCGGGAAGAGGGCCCGCTCGCGGCGCGATCGCGCCGAAACACATGAAAAAATGTTGCTGCCCGCCAGCCCGGTCCACTACTTTCCGCACGACGTCGAAGACTCGCTAGGCCTCGTTTCTATTCTTCTACGATCGGCTCGCCGATCTTGTGCCTTCAGGCATGAATAGCCGGGCCTACGATTGGGCCGTCGAACGCGCTAGGGCTGCGGGCGATGCTGGCCCGGTGGCGCTTCCTCGCTCATAAATATCCTCCTTCGTTTTTCTTGGAGGTCACTTTCACTTTAGCGCCCACGCCGGACTTGTCAAGAGGGATTTTTTAGGCCGCGCCGGAAAAGCGTTTCGAGTCGATGTCTCGCGCGGGGTCGTGGACGGCCTTGATCGTCAGCGGGCGCGCACGAGCTTGCCGAGCCGGCCTTTGATGATCTCTTCCGCCTCCGCGACCATGCTCTCGACGATCTCGCCCGCGGATTTGACCGAATCGATCAGGCCGGCGTCCTGCCCGATGAAAAGCGGGGCGTTGTCGGCGTCGCCGCTCCGGCGCGCTTCGAGCACCGCCTGGGCCGCGGCGCGCTGATCCCGGCGCAGCGCCCATTCCCGGCCCGCCCACCGCTCGATGAAGGCGTTCCTGAGCGCGCGCGACATCGCGCCGGGCCACACGCGGCCGGAGGCGAGGTCCGGAATTTCCGTCAGCAGAGTGTCGTGCCCGTCGCTCCGGACGATCGCCTGCTTGAAGCTCGGATGGAGCGGCGACTCGTGCGTGGCCATCATGCGCGTGCCGACCAAAGCCCCGTCGGCGCCGAGCGCGAGGGCGGCGGCGAGCCCATGCCCGTCGGCGATGCCGCCCGCCGCCAAAACGGGGAGCGGCGCCACGGCCTTGACGACCATCGGCACGAGCGGCATCGCGGCCATCCACGCGACGTGGCCGCCGGCCTCCGTGCCCTGCGCGACGATCACGTCGGCGCCGGCGTCCGCCGCGCGCTCCGCCTCGGCGACCTCGCCGGCCATGTGCATGACCTTGCAGCCGGCGTCGTGCGCGCGCTGGAAATAAAGCTTCAAATCCTGATCGGGCCGCGCCCAGGCGAAGGCCGCCACGGCCGGCCGCGCGCCGAGCGTGACGGCGAAGCGCTCCTCGTCGATCTCGAAAAGAAGGTGATTGATGCCGAACGGCTTGTCCGTCGCGCGGCGGATCGCCTCCGCCTCCGTCTTGAGCGCGGCGGCGCTCATACCCGAGGTTCCGAGCGTGCCGAGGGCGCCGCTGTTCGACACCGCGGCGACCAGCGGGGCCGAGGTCGCCCCGCCCATGCCGCCGAGGACGATCGGATGGCGAATATCGAGAAGGTCGCAAATGCGGGTGT
>WNFL01378245.1_pt2 | contig 10467 bp, 11 predicted proteins | sample 5400361 | NCBI WGS metagenome assembly WNFL01 (sample SAMN13153351, study PRJNA577476) | soil metagenome | isolation source: 40 cm soil on Douglas fir-dominated hillslope | place: USA:California | collected 2013-09-17
GAGGCGCGCGCCTTCCTGCGCGACCTGGTCGAGCACGCGACCCAGCGGCAGTTCGTCTACTCGCACCAGTGGCGGGTCGGCGACCTCGTGATGTGGGACAACCGGCAGACCATGCACCGCGCGCGGCCCTTCCCCGAGCACGAGCCGCGCGACGTGCGCCGGACCACCCTGGCCGGCGAGCGGCCCACGGTGGCGCAGGTCAGCTGACGCGCCAGCTCTTGTCCACGTAGCGCCGGCCGTCCACCGTCGAGATCTGGAGCGCGGCGCGGTAACCGCCGGCCACCGCGGTGTGGACGCGGGTCTCCACCGCCACCGCCTCCGGATCGGGCCCGCCGTCCAGCGCCTCGGCGACGACGCGGCCGTCGAGCCCGGCCTCGCCCTCGAGGCCCAGCAGGGCGAGCACGGTCGGCGTCACGTCCACGTTCCCGGCGGGCGCGCGCCCGGTGATGCCCTTCTTCACGCCCGCGCCCCAGGCCAGGAAGGTGTTGCGCACGTTCCACGGGCTCATGCTGCCGTGGTCACTCACGTAGGGGGCCCCGCCCGCGCTCACGTTGGCGAGATCGGTGCCGGGCACCCCGAACGCGCTGCGCCGCGAGGTCCACGGGAACGTGAAGAGGAGATCGGGGCCGCGGTCGCGGGTCGCCACGTTGATCAGCTCCATCGGGAAGGCGCCCTCCACCGCCTCGGCGGAGAAGACCACGCCGCCCCAGTCCTGCGACCGGATGAACCGGGCGAGCCGCGCGATCCGCTCCGCGTCGCGGCCTTCCACGTGGAGCGCGACCGCCTGGCCGCTGCTGGCCAGGATCACGTCGGTCGAGTCGCGCGCCGCCTTCAGCTTGGCCTCGATCAGGGCGCCTGCCACGTCGACGCCCGCGGTATTGGTGGTGAACCCGTGGTCGGAGACCACCAGCACGCTGGTCCGGGCGGCATCGAGCCCGGCCAGCACCTGCGCGATCTCCCGATCGTCGTTGCGGAGCGCCTCGCGCGCGGCGGGCGATCCGACGCCCACGTGGTGCTGGCTGTGGTCCGGCTCGGTCAGCCAGTTGATCACGACGTCGGGCGCGAGCTCGGGGAGCACGTACTCGCGCAGCACCCGCTGCGTCCAGCTGACGGCGGCGTCGAAGCGCGCGCCGCCGGGCGCCTTCGCGGGCGCCGGGCCGAAGCGGGCCAGCACCGCCTCGCTGACCGGGGCCGGATAGGCCACCGTCTGGCCCGGCTCGAGGTAGCCGTTGACGAGCGCGCCCACCCCGGCGATCGACCTCGGATTGAGCAGGAACGCGCTGCCGGTGGAGCCCGAGCTGACGCCGGCCAGCCGGAGCCCGCGGGCGTGGAGCCGCTCGGCGAGCGTCGGGGCCTGGAGGACGCGGCCCCCGGTGACCCGGTCGAGGGCGAGGAAGTTGCGGTGGTTGCCGGTGTCGAATGCGCGCCGCTCGTCCACCGCGGGGACGAACATCTGGTTGCCGACCAGGCCGTTGGTACCCGGCTGCGTCCCGGTGGCGATCGCGGCCGCGTTGACGCGGGTCACGGTGGGGAAGACCGCGTGGCTGTTCACCAGGTCTACCCCCTCGGCGCGGAGCCGGAAGAGGGTCGGGGTGTCCTCCGCGGTGATGGAATCGGGCCGCAACCCGTCCACCACGAGGACGAGGACGAGCCGGCGGGCGGGCGGCACTAGGCGGGGTCGATCCCCACGATCTCGTTGAACCGCCCGAAGCCGATGTAGAGCGTGGTGTGCGCCACCAGCTCGATCACCTCGGCCTCGGAGAACTGGGCGCGCACCTCGGCCCAGAGCGCGTCATCGACCTTGTTGTGATCCACCGCGAGCTTCTCGGCGAAGTGGACCGCGGCCCGCTCGCGCGGGGTGAGGAGTGTGGAGGTCTCGTCGTTGATCGCCGCGATCTTCTCCTCGGTCGCTCCCGCATGCCGGGCCCCGGCATAGCGCGCCTTGAGTCAGTAGCGACAGGCGTTGAGCTCCGCGATCTTGATCCGCACCAGCTCGCGGATCACCGGGTCGATGGTGCCCTCCCGCGCGAGCGCGGCGCGGAAGGCGGCGAGCGCCTTGACCACCGCGGGGTTCCGGGCGTAGGTGCGCGTGCTCGCGGAGGTGCCGATCTGCTTCTCGGACTCCTCGCACATGTGCCGGATCTCGTCGTCGAGCTGGTTGATCGGCAGTGGCTGCATACGCGCCATCATGGTCTCCTTGGTTTGGGGTCAGGTCTTGAATTACGACATTTTTCGACCGGGCCGGCGGGAAGGTCGCGCGAGGAAATGTCGTAATTCAAGACCTGACCCCGGCGCAGCTGACCCCGGCGCCGCCCGCGATGGCCGGGAGGAGAAAGACCTCGCTGTTGGGCGCGATCGGCTCGAGCAGGGCGTCCTGGAAGATCTGGCCGTCGATGGCGACGGCCACGCCCGACTCGAGGTGGGGCGCGAGCGCCGGATGGAGCTCGCCGAGCTGCCGGAAGAGCTGCTGGACGGACGTCGCCGAGAGATTGAACTCGGCGACGCCCCCCGTGACCTGCGCGAGGTTGCCGATCAGCACCACTCGCGCCATGCGGTTCTGGCTCAGGCCTTGTTGAGGCCCTTCTCCTTGAGCGCCTTCAGCACCTTGGGGGGCGACATCGGCAGCTCGGTGAAGCGGATGCCGGTGGCGTTCTCCATCGCGTTGGCGATGGCCCCGAGCGGGGGGACGATCGGCGTCTCGCCGACGCCCCGCACGCCGTAAGGATGCTTCGGGTTGGCGACCTCGACCAGGATCGCGTCGATCATCGGCACGTCGGAGGCCACCGGCATGCGGTAGTCGAGGAACCCCGCGTTCTGCAGCTTGCCGTCGTCCCCGTAGATGTACTCCTCGTTGAGCGCCCAGCCGATCCCCTGCACCGCCCCACCCTGGTATTGCCCCTCGACGTAGGCCGGATGGAGCGCACGGCCCGCGTCCTGGGCCACCGTGTAGCGCAGGATGGTGGTCCGCCCGGTCTCCGGATCCACCTCGAGGTCCACCAGGTGCGTGCCGAAGCTCGGGCCCGCCCCCTGGGCGTTGATGCGGCCGACTCCGCCGATGGGGCCGCCGGTCTTGCCGGCGGTCTTGGCGAAGTCCGCGATGGCCATCGGCTTGACCTTCTCGCCGAGCGCGCCGAGGGGGTGCACCGCGCCGTCCTTGAACTCGACCTGGTCCGGCTTGGCCTCCCAGAGCTTGCAGGCCCGCGCGCAGAGATCGGCCCGGATCTGCTTGGCCGCCTCCACGATGGCCATCGAGCCGGAGAAGGCGGAGCGGCTGCCGCCGGTGAGGAAGTTGAAGCCGAGCGATCCGGTATCGCCGATGATCGGCCGCACCTTCTCGTAGGGCACCCCCAGCTCGTCCGAGACCACCGCGGCCAGCGAGGCGCGCAGCCCGCCGATGTCCGGGGTGCCGGCCATCAGTGAGACCGTGCCGTCCTCGTTGACGGTGAGGGAGACGGTGGTCTCGCCGCCGATATTGAACCAGAAGCCGGAAGCCACCCCGCGGCCCTGCCACTTCCGGAGCGGGGTGTTCCAGTGCTCGGTCTTCTTGATGGAGTTCAGCGTCTCCTCGAGCCCGATGGGGCCGAACTTGGGGCCGTAGGCCGCCTTGGTCCCCTCGCGCGCCGCGTTCATCATGCGGAGCTCGATCGGATCGAGCTTGAGCTTCTTGGCGATCTCGTCCACCACGCTCTCGACCGCGTACTCCGAGATCGGCGCGCCGGGGGCCCGGTACGCCGCGACCTTCGGGCGGTTCGAGACCACGTCGTAGCCGATCACGTGCACGTCCGCGATGTCGTAGGGCGCGTAGGCGCACATGGTGCCCGGCTGCACCGGCGAGCCCTGGAAGGCACCCGCCTGGTATTTGAGCTCCGCGAAGCCGGCCACGAACTTGCCGTCCTTGGTCGCGCCCATCTTCACGTGCACGGTGGCGCCGGAGGTCGGCCCGCTGGCCTTGAACACCTCCTCGCGCGACATGACCATCTTCACCGGACGCTTGGCCTTGCGGGACAGCGCGATGGCGAGCGGCTCGAGGTAGACGACCGTCTTGCCGCCGAAGCCGCCGCCGATCTCGGTGGCGGTGACGCGGACCTTGCCGATGTCGAGGCCGAGCAGGCGCGCGCAGTGAGCGCGCACGATGTAGTGGCCCTGGGTAGTCGTCCAGAGCTCGGTGGAGCCGTCCTCGGAGACGGTGGCCAGGGCGGCGTGCGGCTCGATGTAGCCCTGGTGCACCGGCGCCGTCTTGAACAGCCGCTCGACGATTACGTCGGCCTTCTGGAACCCGGCGCCCACGTCGCCCACCTTGATCTCGATGCGCTTGGCGATGTTCGAGGGCTTGTCGGGCTTGGGCTCGACGCCGACCGTGAAGAGATCGTCGTGGAGCAGCGGGGCATCGGGCTTCATGGCCTCGACCACGTCGATGACGTGGGGGAGCACCTCGTACTTGACGTCGATCAGCTTGACCGCCTGCCGGGCGATCGCGGTGGTGGTCGCGGCGACCGCGGCCACCGGGTGGCCCTCGTAGAGCGCCTTCTCGCGGGCCATCACGTTCCGGACCACGTCCTTGTAGTTCATCATCATCTCGCCGGCCGGGATGAACTCCGACGGCTGATCCCCGAAGTCGTCACGGGTGATGATCGCCTTCACGCCGGGCAGCGCCGCGGCCTTGGAGGTGTCGATCGAGACGATGCGCGCGTGCGCGTGCGGGCTGCGCAGCACACGGCCGATGAGCTGGCCGGGCAGGTTGAAGTCGGCGCCGAAGCGCGCACGCCCGGTGACCTTGTCCACCCCGTCCGGGCGGATGGTGCGGGTGCCCACCACGTGCTTCCCGTTCGTCCCATTGGAATGTCCGTTCGTCTCGGCCATTTATTTAGCCCTTTCTCAGCGACGCGGCGGTGTCCATCACCGCGGTCACGATCTTGTCGTACCCCGTGCACCGGCAGAGGTTACCGGCCAGCCAGAAGCGGACCTCGTGCTCGCTCGGGTCCGGGTTCTTCTCGAGCAGGGCCTTCGAGGCCACCAGGAAGCCGGGGGTGCAGATGCCGCACTGGAGCGCGGCCACCTCGAGGAAGCGCCGCTGCAAGGGATGGAGCGACTCGCCCTTGGCGAGGCCCTCGATGGTCTCGATCTTCCGGCCGCTCACCTCGCAGCCCAGCACGAGGCAGGAGCAGACCAGCCGGCCGTCCAGCATCACGCTGCACGCCCCGCAGTCACCCGAGGAGCAGCCTTCCTTGCTGCCGGTCAAGTCCAGCGTGTCGCGGAGGACGTCGAGCAGCGTTTCCTCCGTCTCGCACAGGAACTCGGCTGGGTCGCCGTTCACGGTTGCCTGGATGTGATGCTTGGCCATCAGTTCGCCCTCGCTCGGTCCAGCGCGATCAGGGCGGTCCGCCGGGTCAGCACGGCCGCCACGTCGGTACGGAATTCGATGGTACCTCGCTTGTCGTCGATCGGCCGGCAGGCCGCCCGCGCCGCCGCCTCGAGCCGATCCTGCGCCGGCTTGTCGAGTCGGCTCCCGATGATGGCCTGGGCCGCTTCCGCCACCAGGAGGACCCGGGCCGCCACCGCGCCCAGGCTGACCCGCGCCGCGGTGATGGTGCCGCCCGCGTCGAGACTCAAGCTGACCCCCACCCCCACCACCGCGATGTCCATTTCCGTGCGCGGGATGAAGCGCAGGTAGGCATCGCTGGAGCGGGTCGGCCGGGGAGGCAATAAGAAGGATACGACGATCTCGCCCTTGGTCAGCGCGAGCTTGCGGGGCCCGAGCATGACGTCCTCGACCGGCAGGTCCCGCCGCCCCTTGGGCCCGACCAGGGTGGCCACCGCCCCCGCGGCGATCAGGGCGGGCACGCTGTCGGCGGCCGGCGAGCCGTTACAGAGGTTGCCGCCCATCGTGGCCCGGCCCTGCACCTGGGTGGAGCCGATGAGGTTGGCCGCCTCCACCACCCCGGGCCACGCCTGCTTGAGCCGGGTATGGTCCTTGAGCTCGGCGCCCGTCACCGCGGCCCCGATGCGCCAGCCCCCCTTCTCCTCGGTGACCGTGCGCGTCTCCTTGATCTTCTTGATATCCACGATGAGGTCGGGAGTAACCACGTCGGCCCGCATCTGCACCAGGAGGTCCGTCCCCCCAGCCAGCACCCGCGCCTCGCCCTGGGCTCCCGCCAGCAGGGCTACCGCTCCGTCCAGTGACTCCGGTGCTTCGTATCGCATCAGTGTGGTCTCACCTCTTCTGGGCAGGGTCTCTATGCACCGCCCGACATAATACCCCAACGGTGGGGGTTTCGTCAGCGGGCCCGGAGCTTGAGGTCCTCGTAGGGGGACATGTAGAAGCCCGGGATCGCGGTGGCCATGATGTCGTCCACGCGCGGCCCCACGCCGATCGGGAAGCCCAGGTGATAGACCGGAGCCTGGGTGACCTGCTCGTTCAGGATGCGCTGGATCTGGTGCAGGATCGCTTCGCGCTTCTTCCGGTCCAGCTCCCCGGCCTGGCGGCGGAAGAGGTCGTCGACTTCCGGCAAAGCCCCGTAGGCGAACGCGCCGTTCTTCGTGACGAACGACTCGAGCCGGGTCGCCGCGTTGCCGGAGACGCCGCTGACGGTCAGCACCACACCCTTGAGCTTCTTCTCGCGCCACGAGGTCATGAAGGCACCGCGCTCCATGCTCCGCACCCGGGTGCGGATGCCCACCGCCTGCATCCACCCCTGGATGGTCTCGCCCATGGAGTTGTAGGGCGGGAACGGGGTCAGCTCGCCGCCGTCGAAGCCGCCCGGATAGCCCGCCTCGGCCAGGAGCTTCCTCGCCCGCGCCGGATCGTGGGGATGCGGCTCGAAGGGCAGCGCGAACTCGAACTCACGCGGGACGGTGCTGCCCACGGGACGCGAGAGGCCGAGGGTCTCCGCCTCGTTCAGGGCCTGCCGGTCGAGCGCGAGGCTCGCGGCCAGCCGTACCCGCTTGTCGGCCCAGGGTGATTTCGGATCCCACTGGTCCGGGAAGTCGAGCCAGAAGATACCGAGCAGCGGCGCGGCCAGGCGCAGGCCCGGCGTGCGCTTGACGTCCTGGGCGGTCGCCCCGGTCAGCAGCATGGCCAGGTCCACCTCGCCGCTCTTGAGCGCGGCGGCGCGCGTGGTCTCGTCGGGCAGGCTGCGGAACACTATCCTCTTTATGGACGGTTGCTTCCGCCAGTACCCGTCGAAGGCCTCGACGACCAGCTCCACGCCCGGGTTGAAGCTCACGAACTTGTACGGACCCGCGCCCACCGGCGCCTTGCGGAAGCCTTCCTCGCCGACGCTCTCGAAGTACTTCTTCGGCACCACCCAGCCCGCGCTCGCCACGAACGTGCCGAAGAAGGCGCCGAAGTCGGGCCACGGCTGCTTGAACACGAACCGCACCCGGTTCGGCGCGGGCGTCTGGATCTCCTTGACCGCGTCCTTCAGCACCTTGGCCGCGCCGCCCCGGTAGCGCTCGAAGGAGAACTTCACGTCCTCCGCGGTGACCGGCTCGCCGTTGTGGAACTTCGCCGGGCGCAGCACGAACTCGGCGGAGAGCATGTCCTTCGCCATCGCCCACGACTGCGCCAGGCTCGGCCCCGAGCCCACGCCCGGCATCGGCTTGACCAGCCCGTCGTGGAGCACGTAGAGCAGCAGGAAGGGCGTGATCGTACTCTCGCCATCGGCGGGATCGAGCCACCGCGTGACCGGGCTGAAGTGCATCGCGATGGTGAGCGTCCCTTCCGGGGCCGCGGCCGCGCCGGGAGCGCCCACCGGGCCGAGCATGGCGCAGAGGATCGCCCCCACCAGGACAAGGCGGGAGCTACCGCGAGAACGGATCATGGACCGAGACTCTTGAGCTTTCGCGAGCCGTTGTCAAGAGCATGAAACCCCGCGCGCCCTCTGGCACAATGAATCCCTTGGACACCGTCGTCGCGTGCAAGACGTGTGGGCTGGTGCAGCGCCTCGAGACGCTGGGGCCGGGCCTCATGGCCGAGTGCGCGCGGTGCGGCGCGCGCCTGGCCCGGCACACGTCGAACAGCCTCGGCCGCACCGCCGCCTTCTCGCTCGCCGCCTTGACCCTCTACATCCCCGCGAATATCTACCCGATTCTCCAGATGAATCTCTACGGGGTGCACTCGGAGAGCACCGTCTGGGACGGGTGCCGCGCCCTGTTCGCGCATGGGGAGATCCTGGTCGCGACGGTCGTCTTCCTCGCGAGCATGGTGATCCCCGTCCTGAAGCTGCTCGGTCTTTTTTTACTGGTCGCGACCACCGCGATCGGATCCGGGCGCGGGCGGGCCGGGCGCACCTGGATCTACCGCGCCATCGACGTGGTCGGCCCCTGGGCGATGCTCGACGTCTTCCTGCTCTCGGTGCTGGTGGCCCTGGTCAAGCTGGGTGAGCTGGCGACCGTGCTCCCGGGGCCCGGACTGCTGGCTTTCACCGCGATGGTCGTGCTCACCATCCTGGCCTCGAGCAGCTTCGATCCGCGCCTGATCTGGGCGGAGCCGGCCGGGCGACCATGACCGGCCCGGAAGAACCCGAGCTGACCGAGCCTCTCCCGGCGGCCCGCGTGACGCGGCAGCGGTGGCGGCTCGCCATCGTGTGGGTGGTGCCGCTGGTCGCCGCGATCGTGGCGGGCTACCTGGTCTATAATCGCCTCCAGGAGTTCGGCCCCACGATCACGATCCGGTTCCGCGATGGCAGCGGGGTCAAGGCGGGCCAGACCGAGATCCGCTATCGCGGCGTGCCGGTCGGAGAGGTCACCGAGATCGAGCTGAGCCGCAACCGCGAGCAAGTCCTGGTGCAGGTCCGGCTGCGCCGCTCCGCCGCCAGCCTGGCCCGCGAAGGCTCGCTCTTCTGGATCGTGCGGCCCGAGGTGGGGTTCGGCACGGTGCGCGGCCTCAGCACGGTGATCACCGGCTCGTACATCCAGGTGCTGCCCGGCACCGGCAAGGCCAAATCGGCGTTCACCGGGCTCGAGCGCGCGTCGCCGACCCTGGGCCAGGCGGGGCTCAAGCTCACGCTCTCGACTCCCCAGGTCGCCTCCATCCGGCCCGGCTCGCCCGTGCACTACCGCGGGATCGAGGTGGGCGCGGTGACCGCGATCGATCTGAGCGGTGACGCGACGGCGGCGCAGGTGCAGGTGTTCATCGCCCAGCGCTACGAGCGGCTGGTGCGGGTCGGCTCGCGCTTCTGGACGGTCAGCGGGGTCGACGTGAACTTCGGGCTCTTCCGGGGCCTCGAGATCAACATCGAGTCGCTGCGAACGCTGGTGGCGGGCGGCATCGCCTTCACCACTCCCGACGATCCGGGCGCGCCACCCGTGAAGGACGGCGCGCTCTTCCTGCTCCACGACAAGCCCCAGAACGAGTGGCTCGAGTGGCGCCCGAAGATCCCCATCGCGCCCGCGAGCTGACATGCGCCGCGCGCTCCTGATCGCCGCGCTCGCCGTCGTCCTGACCGCCCCGCGCCCCGGCGCGGCCGAGGAGCGTCTCTCGTGGGAGACCGGCGAGGGCAAGAGCTACGTCATTCCCGCCCTCGAGGTCGTAGGGTTCCTCACCGGCCTCAACCAGGTGAACCGGCACCTGATCGATTCGAAGGAGTACGGGAGCGACTTCCACTCGATCGGCCGGAACCTCACCGGCCCCCTGGTCATCGACCGGGACCCGTTCAGCGTCAACCAGCTCGGCCACCCCTATCAGGGCAATATCTACTTCGGCTTCGCGCGCTCGGCGGGCCTGGACTTCTGGCGATCGCTGGCCTACAGCCTGGGCGGCAGCCTGCTCTGGGAGACCGCGGGCGAAACCTCGCGGCCCTCGCTCAACGACCACATCAATACCGCGATCGGCGGGGCCTTCATCGGCGAGGCCGCATTCCGGATGGCGAGCCTGCTGCTGGAAGGAGGCGGCGGCGAGACACCGGGATTCTGGCGTGAGCTGGGCGCCGCGGTCATCTCGCCGCCCACCGGCTTCAATCGCCTCGTCTTCGGCGATCGCTTCGACGCGGTCTTCCCGAGCCGCAACCCGGAGATCTTCATCCGCCTCCGGCTCGGCGCCACGGTCACCTACGACGTGAACAACGACACCAGCCGGGACGTGAAACGCCGGGAAGGCGCGGCGGACTACTCGATCACCTACGGGCTCCCGGGCAAGCCCGGCTACCAGTACAAGCGTCCCTTCGACTACTTCCACTTCGAGTTCACCGCGGTCCCCAACGCGGGCCACATCACCGACGCCATCGAGAACGTGTCGATTCGCGGGCTCCTCGGCGGGCGGAGCTACGACCTGGGCGACAATTTCCGCGGTGTATGGGGCGTCTTCGGCAACTACGACTACTTCTCGCCGCAGGTCTTCCGGGTGTCGACCACCGCGGTATCGCTGGGCACCGTGTTCCAGTGGTGGCTCACCCGACACGTCGCGCTGCAGGGCACCGCGCTCGCCGGACTGGGCCTGGGCGCGGCGGGCGCGGTCGGCGACCGGGCCGA
>WNFL01448911.1_pt2 | contig 10467 bp, 9 predicted proteins | sample 5400361 | NCBI WGS metagenome assembly WNFL01 (sample SAMN13153351, study PRJNA577476) | soil metagenome | isolation source: 40 cm soil on Douglas fir-dominated hillslope | place: USA:California | collected 2013-09-17
TCCACGCCGCCGAGGTTGCCCCACCCGGAACCGCCGTATTCCCTGGCATCGGTATTGAGAATTTCGCGCCAAACACCGCGGGACGGTACGCCCACCAGGTAATTGGGCCGGGGCACCGGCGTGAAGTTGCACACCACGAGCAATGGAGCGCCATGATCCGGAGCCTTGCGCAGGAACGCGATCACGCTGATGTCCGCGTTCTCCATGTCGACCCATTCGAAGCCGTCGGGCGAAAAATCGACCCTATGCAACGCCGGCTCGCGCCGGTAGATTCGGTTCAGATCGCGCACGAGGCGCTTTATCCCGGCGTGCTCCGGCAATTCCGTCACCCACCACTCGAGTTCGCCCTCGTGCGTCCATTCGCGCCGCTGTGCGAATTCGCCGCCCATGAACAGCAGCTTTTTGCCCGGATGCGCCCACATGTAGCCGTACAGCGTGCGCAAGTTGGCGAACTGTTGCCAGTCGTCGCCGGGCATCTTGCCCACCAGCGAACCCTTGCCGTACACCACTTCGTCGTGCGACAGCGGCAGCACGAAGTTCTCGTTGAAGGCGTAGATCAGGGAGAACGTCAGTTGCCCCTGATGATAGCGTCGATGGATCGGGTCCTGCTTCATGTATTCGAGCGTGTCGTGCATCCAGCCCATGTTCCATTTCAACCCGAAGCCGAGGCCGCCCGCATCGGTGGGGCGCGACACCATGGGCCAGGCCGTGGACTCCTCTGCGATCATCGTCACATCCGGATGGTCGCGGTACACAGCCTGATTCAGCAGGCGCAGAAAATCGATGGCCTCGAGATTTTCCCGGCCTCCGAAACGGTTGGGAATCCATTCGCCCTGCTTGCGGGCATAGTCGAGATACAACATGGACGCCACCGCATCGACCCGCAAGCCGTCGATGTGATACTTCTCGAACCAGAACAGCGCGGAAGAGAGGAGGAAGCTGCGAACTTCGCTGCGCCCGAAATTGAAAATGGCGGAATTCCATTCTGGATGGAAGCCCTGCTGCGGATCGGCGTGCTCATAGAGATGCGTACCGTCGAAGAACACCAGACCGTGTTCGTCGCTGGGAAAGTGCGACGGCACCCAGTCGAGAATGACGCCGATGCCCTTCTCGTGCAGGTGATCGACGAAATACATCAGATCCTGCGGGGTCCCGTACCGGGAGGTCGGCGCGAAATAGCCCGTTGTTTGATAGCCCCATGACCCGTAGAAAGGATGCTCGGTGACCGGCATCAGTTCCACGTGCGTGAAGCCCAAGTCGCGCAGATACTCCGCCAGCGCATGCGCGAGCTCGCGGTAATTGAGAAAGTTGCCGTCCTTGCGGCGCCACGATCCGATGTGCAGCTCGTAAATCGACATCGGCGCGTCCAAACCATTGCGCCGGGCGCGCGCGCCCATCCACTCGGAGTCCTTCCACTCATACTCCAGCGTCCAAGCGCGCGAAGCGGTGGCCGGAGGGTGTTCGCAAAAAAATCCGTACGGATCGGCCTTCTCGACCACGTATCCGCCGACGTGCGAGGTAATGCGATATTTATAGGCCTGGCCGCGTTGCACCGCCGCCGCGGAGCCTTCCCAGATGCCCGACCCGTCGGCCCGCGGCACCAGAGCATTTTCGCCGGCCGTCCAGCCGTTCCAATCTCCGATCACCGACACGGCGGCGGCGTTCGGAGCCCAAACGGCAAAGTGCGCGCCCGCTCCGGGGCCGAGCACGCGGCAACCGAGCTTCGAGTGCAGCCGCGTGTGCGTACCCTCGCGGAAGAGGTAAATATCGTGATCAGTCAGCACGGCGGAGTTGGTTCTTGATGCATTTCGCTTACCTCATGCCAACCAATGATCTTAAATCATGGATGCCGCAATTCCTGTCCCCACCGGGCGGTATCGCGTGTAGGACTGCACTGGCTGCCCCACGGCTCGGATTGCGGCGATCCTCGGTCAGCGGACTATGAATCTGCGGCGATCTTCATGGAATCGACCCGATCCCGGTAAAAGGCGAGATGCCCTTGGATCTCGGCGACCGAAGCGTAAGGCCGCTCATAGGTCCACACGGCGTTGACCGATTTCGGTCCGCCCGCCGGAATGGTGTAGTAGGAGCAATCGCCCTTGTAGGGACAGTATGTCGAATGGTCACTGCGTGTGAGCCGCGACATATCGGCATCCCGTCTGGGAATGTAGAGAACCGGAGGGTAGCTTGCCTCCCGCAGGATCAGGGCGTTCGTGCTATTCACGATTTCAATATCCCCCACGCGGACGACGACGCGCGAGTGGCTCAATTCGACGGTTATCGGATGATCAGGTCCGGGGAGCTTCATAGTCTTGGCGTTCAAACCATACCTCCTGGGCGGGCGTGCCCGCCGCGATGAACAATGCCATTTTCGATGCCGGCAATGTCAGACTGCGGTCAGTACCGTACACGCGGGCAAGTGATGGGTGAATTCGTGACGAGCCATTTTACCGCCGAGTCGGCAGGCATTTTCAAGATCGGCGTCAACAGCGTCAATCGGCTCGGATTCGGCGCAATGCGCGTCACCGGGCGCGGCATCTGGGGCGAGCCCCGAGACCGAGCGGAGGCGTTGCGAACGCTGCGGCGTTTGCGGGATCTCGACGTGAATTTCATCGACACGGCCGACTCCTATGGTCCCGACATTTCCGAGCAACTCATCCGTGAGGCGCTGCATCCCTACGACGGCATTTTCGTGGCTACGAAGGCAGGTTTTGCGCGGACCGGGCCGGACAGTTGGATCCCGCTGGGCAGACCCGAATATTTGATTCAGCAGGCCCACAAGAGTTGCCGCAACCTCGGCGTGGACCAGATTGACCTCTGGCAATTGCATCGGATCGACCCGAAGGTGCCGCGTGACGAGCAATTCGGCGCCGTCAAGCAGCTTCTGGACACCGGCATCATCCGCAACGCCGGCTTGAGCGAGGTGTCGGTGCGCGACATCAAAGCCGCATCCACGGTATTCAAGATCGCGACCGTTCAGAATCATTACAATCTGGTTGAGCGCGCGCACGAAGCGGTGCTCGATTTTTGCGCAGCTCAAGGCATCGGCTTCATCCCATGGTTCCCACTGGCTGCGGGTGATCTGGCGAAGCCCGGGGCGCTTCTCGATACAATCGCCAAGAACCACGATGCCGCTCCGGGCCAGATTGCCTTGGCATGGATGTTGAAGCGCAGCCCCGTCTTGTTGCCCATACCCGGCACCTCCCGGGTTTCCCACCTCGAGGAAAATGTCGCCGCCGCCGCCTTACGGCTCACCGAGGAGGAATTTGCCGCCTTGAACGCCCTCGGGAAAGTTCAATCGCGTTGAAGAAGCCGGCAACGGCGGTTTAGAAACGGAGCGACACGGAGAGTACGCCCGCGATGATTCCCATGACGAGCACGGCCGCGGCAATCAGCCCGAGCACGCGGATTGGAAAGACTCTTCCCGTCATGGCAAGCGAGGGCACGCTGACTGGTGCAAGAGTCATCATCAGTGCCGCGGCGGGGCCTGCCCCGACACCCAGGGCCAGCATGGCTTGAACGATGGGGACCTCACCCGCGGTCGGGATCACGAATATCAGACCGGCCACCGACATCAGCGCAATCCATTGCAGGTCGTTGCCGATCGCCGGGCCCGCCTGAGGAAATATCCACGCGCGCGCCGCTCCCAGAATGAGAACCAGGACCAAGTACTCCGGTATCAGACCCACCAGCAATTTGACGCAGCCCCGCCCACTTCCATCCCAGGACAAACCCCATGAACACCAGCGTCGCCGGATTGAGTATGGTGTTGCCGAGCCAAAATGCGGTGGCGGCGGCGGCCGAGGCGTTGCGGCGGCGCAGCCCAATGACCACCGGCACGGCACAACACGTGCACATCATCCCCGGAAATGGGCGCAAACTCTTGCAGGGCGGCGCCGAGCAGCAGGCCGAGAACCATGGCCTGCCAGATGGCTCTCCCGTAGGCGAGCGAGTAGTCGAGCGCCGCCTGCCATGACGGCGGCGGAGCCTGCGCGGCGGTGCCCATGAGAATGGACCGGCCGATCGAGTGGCTGGCGGAGGCAACCAACGCCTTGTGATAGTAGGGCAGCCACTTGACGTAGAAAAGACCGCCGAGCGCGATGACCGCGAGAATCGCCATTCCCGCAGCCGGCGATAACCTGCGTTCGTACAAAGGTAAGAAGGTCATTCGGTCATTCCACCTGCACCTGCGGAGCACCCGCGCTCATCCGGCCGATCACCGCGGCCTGCGCAAATCCGAGGCGCGCGAAAACGGCCTGCACCGCCGCCAATTCGTCAGGGTCGCACGCGACCAGCAATCCCCCCGATGTCTGCGGATCGGTCAGCACCGCGCGGATCGGCGCATCGAGGGACGGCGCAAGCCGCACGTCGTTTCCATAGGACTGCCAGTTGCGCGCGGAAGCGCCCGTGGCGATGCCGGATTGCGTCAAGGCTAGCAGGCCCGGAAGCAGGGGCAGATGAGCGGCCGTTATGCGCGCGGCGAGTCCGCTGCCGCGGCACATTTCGAGCACATGGCCGAGCAAGCCGAAGCCCGTGACGTCGGTCATGGCATGCACGCCGGCGAGCCCAGACAGTTCCATGCCCGGTAGGTTCAACTGTGTGGTCGCGTCGATCATGGCGCGATAGCCTGCGTCGTCCAGCAAGCCTTTCTTGAACGCCGCGGCGAATATGCCGACGCCCAGCGGCTTGCTGAGAATCAATACGTCGCCGCTGCGCGCGCTGCTGTTGCGCTTCACTCTTTGGGGGTCGACCACGCCGGTGACGGCGAGTCCATAGATCGGCTCGACCGAATCGATGCTGTGGCCGCCGGCAATGGGAATACCGGCCCGCTCGCACACCGTTTCGCCGCCGCGCAAAATATCGCGAATCGTCTGCCGCGACAGCGTGTTGACCGGCATGCCGACGATGGCGAGTGCGAGCAGCGGCCGCGCGCCCATCGCATAAATATCCGAGAGCGCATTGGTCGCGGCGATGCGGCCGAAATCGAAGGCATCGTCGACGATGGGCATGAAAAAGTCCGTCGTCGCGACCACGGCCAAGTTCTCGCTCAAACGGTACACGGCCGCGTCGTCCGACGTGTCGGTGCCGACCATGAGGTCGGCATAGCGCCGTCCCGGCAGCGAGTCCTGCAGCAGTTCGGCGAGCAGGCCCGGCGCGATCTTGCAGCCGCAGCCGCCGCCGTGCGAGAGCGACGTCAAGCGGGGCTCGGACTCCACGGATGCAAATGGACCCGTCGTAAGACTTGTCGTCAGACTCGTCGTCATGAGGCGTTGCACTCGTCGGTTCGTGGCGCGGCGGCATGGCGGAAGGTAGCAGGAGTCGAACCTACCGGGAAACGGTTGACGTCCCCCACCGGGTTTGAAGCCCGGCCGCACCACCGGATGCGCATGCCTTCCGACGACACGCAGCACTCGCGCATTGCGTGTGCGTCGAGTATAGCCAACGCGGTCGAAGAACTCCAAAATCTGAATCGAGCGCTTGCGCCCGACCCCGATGGCATCACGAAAATGCGCCGCTTCCACGGCGCCGTGTTCGTCCACGAGGCCCTTCAATGTCCGCGCCAGTTCGCGCACGCAGCCACGGTCGTAAAAGAGATCGTGTACGATTTGGTAGACGCCGCCCTGTACCACGCATTTGCGCAGCAGCGCCCTCACCTCATCATCCGGCGCCCGCACGGTGTGGGCGAGATCGCGAACCCAGGGTGGATCGAATCGGCCGGCGGCGATGGCGGTGCGTAGCTTCTGCGCGAGTTCGAGTTCCCGCTCACTCAAGGTGATGCGATGTTCCGGTAGATGCAGCCAGTGTCCGCTGCGCTGGACGGCCTGCCGCCGCACCAGGTCGTCGATCACGGCGCGCCAAGCCGCGTCGGCCAGGGTCGGAAGGGTCATGCGACGCAGGCGGCCACGATCGATTCCCGGTTCGTCGGGCTGTTCCCCATGGAAGGTCCGCAGAGCACCCATGGCGCGTTCGCACAATGCCAGCCAGCGCGCCTCGAGAAAGACGAAACGTTCGCCCGCCGCGTCGACGATCCGCGACTGCGCCGGCAGCGCAATCTGTTCCGGGGCACGGCCGCACAGCCGAACTAGCTCCCGCATTTCGATACCCTGCGGCGCATTGCGCAGCAGAGGCTCTATCCCCTCGCCGGCAAGGAGGCGCTCGATGGAATCCAAACGGGCGAGGCGCTCGGGACTTCGGCGCCGACGCGCCGGCGCGCCGGGGTCGATGACCACTCCGCCGCCGAGGGTGTGCCTGGCCTCCGAATCGCGTGCAATGAAGGCGTCGCCGGGCGACGCGCAGATCGGCGCATCGAACACCAGTTGCACACGCGCGCTCGCACCAGCCTTCAGCTGATTGCCTTCGAGGCACACCAGGTGCGCGACGCGGTGCGCCGTGCCGATATGAATGTGCAGCGGCGCGCGGTTCGCGAGTACTCTGCCGCCAGCGAGTCTGCGCAGGTGCACATCGAGCCGCGTGCTCGGCACGAGCGCCCGCGGATCGGCCAACCAGCCGCCGCGCGCCAACGCCGTCTTGTCGATGCCCACCAGGTTCAAGGCGCACCGCTCACCCGCCCGGCCGACGCCGGCGTCGCGATTCTGTGCGTGAATGCTGCGCACCCGCACCTCAATACCGGCTGGCATCACGGCTATCGTGTCTCCGACCTGCACCCGGCCGGCGCGCGCCGTGCCGGCCGCCACGGTTCCGCGCCCCGGCAGGGTAAAGACCCGATCGATTGCCAGACGGAATAGCCCGTCCTCCGGGTGCTTCGGCCAGTTTGCCGCTATCGCATGCAAGTGCGCGCGCAATGCGGCCACACCGGGGTCCTCGAGCGCGGTCGCGGCGAGGGGGAAGAGCGCAGCCCGGGACAGCGCCGTGGGCGCCAACAGCGCGTCGATCTGCGCCCGCACCGCGCGGATGCGCGCATCGTCCACCCGATCGACCTTTGTCAAGGCGACGGCGCCGTGAGCGATTCCAAGCAGTTCCAGGATGGCGAGATGTTCGCGCGTCTGCGGCATGACGCCATCGTCGGCGGCGACCACCAGCAGCGCATAGTCGATTCCGCCCGCGCCGGCGACCATGGTGTGCACCAGGCGCTCGTGACCCGGCACGTCCACGAATCCGAGCACTTCGCCGTCGACGAGCGGCGTGTACGCATAACCCAGCTCGATCGAAATGCCGCGCAGCTTCTCTTCCTTGAGCCGATCGGTGTCGACTCCGGTCAGCGCCCGCACCAAGCTGGTTTTGCCGTGATCGATGTGTCCGGCGGTCCCGATGATCATCGATCGAGGAAATTCCACTGCGCGATGAACTCCTGTTCATCCTCGGCCTCGAGACAGCGCAGGTCGAGCCACAGCGTCTTCTCGGCGATGCGGCCGATGATGGGACGCGGCAGATTGCGCAGCTGCGTCTCGAGTCGAGCGAGACTGCCGCGCTTGCCGGCGGCCTTGCGCACGCAGAGACCATGGCTGGGCAGTCGATCGACCGGCAGCGCGCCGCTGCCGATCTGGGACATCATGGCGGCGTCGGCGACTTCATACGCGTCGCCCAGCGCCGCGCGCGCCACCGGCGCGAGACGCCGAGCCTGGGCTTCGATCGCCGCCGCGCTGCGCGTCAACGAGCGCAATGCCGTCAAACGATCCGCGAGCAGCTCCGGCGCCCGGTACAGCGCCAGCGTCGGCTCGAGCGCGGCGAGCGTCAGCTTGCCGACGCGCAGCGCGCGCTTCAGCGGATTTTTCTTCAGACGTGCGATCAGCTCCCGCCGGCCGACGATGATGCCTGCCTGGGGGCCGCCCAGCAGCTTGTCGCCGCTGAAGGCGACCAGATCGGCGCCGGCGGCCACCGTATCGCGCACCGTGGGCTCGCGCGGCAATCCCCACCGGCCGAGGTCGATCAAGCTGCCGCTGCCGAGATCGACCGCCGCCGGCACGCCGCGCGCACGCCCGATCGCGGCGAGCTCGGCCACGCCGACGCTGGCGGTGAATCCGCTGATGGCGTAGTTGCTGGTGTGCACTTTCATCAGGAGAGCGGTGTGCGCCGTCATGGCCTCCACATAGTCCGATGCGTGCGTACGATTCGTCGTACCGACTTCGACGAGTTTCGCGCCGGCGCTGCGCATCACGTCGGGGATGCGGAAGGCTCCTCCGATTTCAACCAATTCGCCGCGCGACACGAGAACCTCGCGGCGGCTGGCCAGCGTGTTCAGCATGAGGAGCACGGCGGCGGCATTGTTGTTGACCACGGTGGCCGCTTCGGCGCCGGTCAATTCGCAAAGCAAGGGTTCCACCGAATCGTCCCGATCGCCGCGGCCGCCCGAACTCAGATCGAACTCCAGATTGACCGGGGTGCTGAGCGCCCGCACCACCGACTGCACCGCCGCATCGGCGAGCAACGCGCGCCCGAGATTGGTGTGCAGCACCGTACCGGTCAAATTGAACACGGCGCGCAGCCGCGGACGCGCGCGCTGCTGCAAGCCGGCCGCGACCTTGCTTGCGATCGCTCGAGCGTTTAAGGCATCCAGACACAGCTCGCCGCCGACGGCGCGCGCGCGCAGCCGCTCCAGTTCGGCGCGCAATTCGCCGGTGACCTGGGTCCGTGCGTACTCCGTCAGCAATGGGGCGAAGACCGCATCGCTCAACAGCCGGTCCAGCGAAGGAATGTCCGATGCTCGGGCCGGCGCCGAAGCGGCGCTCCCGGCGCTCAGATCGTGTTCGGCAGCCACAGCAGCGGATTCCCGCTTGCGCGATGATAACCCTCTTCACCGAGCAGCAGGTCGAGGGCCACGCTCGCCACGTCATCGGCCACCGGCTCGACGCCGGTATCCTTCTCCTGGTACAGGATCTTGCGGTACGCGCGGCATTGCTCGCAGGTTTCGGCGCGCACGGCGGCTGCGCCCTCCTCGTTCGAGATCTTGCCGGCCGCATCGGCCTCGAGCGTATTGGCCTCGAGGGAGTGGTACGCGATGCTCTTGCCCGAGGCTCCGCATTGCGAGCACAGCACCCGCACCATGTGCCATTCGGTCGCGCACAGCGCGCAATGCAAGTAGCGGTAGCCCTGATACTGCGCCTGCGCGTATACCAAGCTGGCGACGGGCAGAGAACCGCACAGCGGACACACACCGGGAACGTCGAGCGCCTTGACCTGGTCGGCGGCGAAGTGCGCGGCCAGCGCCACCCAGTGCACTTGCAACGCGGCCATGACGATCGGCGCCACGGGTATGTCGACGGCGTCGTTCCGCGCCTCCAGGATCGCCGCCGCTTGAGCCTCGATCCACGCCGGGCTGGCCCGGCGGATCGCGGCAATGCTGTCATGAACGCCCGCGGGGAACTCCGTTCGGGCGGCAAGCGCCGCGCACAAGAATTCCAGCGTTTCGCGCCACTGCGGTGCCCGCGGCCAAGTGGAGGCATGGATGGGCGGCATGCCGTGTTCGCCCGCCCGTGCAAGCTGCGCCGCCGAGGGCATGGGTATCGACAAATGCGCGAGCGCGGCGTGCTGCGCGCCCGCCAGCGCCGCGAGGAATTGCAGATAATCGCCGAGGGCCGAGCCCGCCGCGAGCTTACCCAGCCGCGCCGCGCGCCGCGCAAACACCGACTCGCGATCGGGCGGACGGATGCGGGGTATCGACGCCTTGGCGAGCGTTTCGATCTGCCCGGGTTCGAGGATGCGTTGCGCCATGGGCCCAACCTTGAGGATGTGCAACTATCCTCGCCGCAACCCCGGCAAAGGTCCAGCGCTTTTGCGGCCGTCCGCCGCGCAAGCGTTACTCGGGGTGCATGGCAAGCGCTACTTGGGGTGCATGCCCTTGCCAACCTCGCGGAACCACGCGCGGTGGTGCTTCCAGGCCCAACCCGGCGACACCCAGCCGCGTGTCATGGCGCGGACCGATCCTTTCACCCAGATCCCCGCGTAGATGTGCACGATGATGGACGCGATCAGCACGAACGCGAACAAGGCGTGCAGCAACGCGGCGGCACGGATCACTCCGATGGGAAAGAACGCCGAGAAGTAGACTCGCCATATCACGATGCCGGAAAGCAGCAGGCCGATCAAGCAGACGACCAAGGTGAAGAACAGGAGTTTCTGTCCGGCATTGTAACGCCCGACGTCGGGCAGGTTTTCCTCTCGATTTCCGACCACATCGTTGATCTTTTGAAGCCAGATCCAGTCGCGCGGCTGCATCAGATTGTCGCGCCAGAAGTGTGCGCCGAGCAGATAGAACGCCGCGACCATGACGCAGCCGATGAAGGGATGCAGGATTCTCGTCCACGGTCCGCCGCCGAACAGGTTGGTCAGCCAAAAGAGCGCGGGATGAAACAGCGCGAGCCCGGACAACGCGAGCAGTACGAAGCTGATCGCGACGATCCAGTGATTGATGCGCGTGCCGGCGGTATAACGGATGATACGGTCGGGATTCGGTGGATTCATGGGGCTTTCTCCGATTCGCGGCGCGCCGCCTCTTCGTCGCTCTCGTCG
>WNFL01451466.1_pt1 | contig 10467 bp, 7 predicted proteins | sample 5400361 | NCBI WGS metagenome assembly WNFL01 (sample SAMN13153351, study PRJNA577476) | soil metagenome | isolation source: 40 cm soil on Douglas fir-dominated hillslope | place: USA:California | collected 2013-09-17
GCCTGGCATACCGATCCTCCCCGCCTCAGGCAAGCAGGTATCGCTGCCAGGCGAGACAAGCATGTTCACTGTGAAGAATGGAAAGCTTGCACGTCTTGATGTAACTCCCACGGTAGGTGGAGGTCTTCTAGGAATCCTATCCCAGCTTGGCGTTCCGATGGCTTAGGCTGGTTTCGCAATAAAACCAAGCGGACGAGTTGATCTCGTCCGCTTTTGATTCGCTATGCTTACTTTCAGCCCCTTCCGACGATTTTCCGTCGAGGCTTACGGCTGGTTCCTCCCCCAAATACGACGAGAATAATTTGGGATGCACATGCAAAGCATAAATCGTCGGATTTGGGGGGCCGCTTTGCTTGCGCAACTATGGATGTGAAATTACCAGCCACCAACCGGGACCACCAGAGTCGCGATTATTTCTCCAGGCATTCCAAACGCCTTTTTTGCCAGCCCAATCAGCGGATTCAGACTTACCGGTCAGCGAATCGTTGTAATGGATCACGATGGCATCCTCACGGTTAATGTCAACCGATATTCCGGTTATAGCGATAAAGTGCGCTTCTGATTCGGGGTCAGTAAAATTGGAGAGGACATCGATGATGACCGGTTCACCAGTGCGTAACTTTTGAATCAACAGTGACAAGCCCTGCGCGGAATTGATCACGCCGCCGGTGGAAACCGTCTCGGCATAGTGTTTTGCGATCCTAACCATATCTGCCGGGCTGGTATACGGCGAGACTGCCTCTGTGAAATAGCCTTGACCTGTAGCATATTCGAAAACGGCCTGTTCCTGGATGCGTGTTTGGGGATAGGCATAATTGTATGCCATGGTGATGGCCGCTTCGCCGCAGGATGTATCCAGCAACTGCTGAATGGGAGCGACCGGTACACTCAACGGCGCCTGTCGCAGTTGTGATGTCGAATATTGCCAATACATTTGCGTAAAGCTCTCATATGCCAGACCCCCGACCAGAAGCCAACTGTATAGTGCCGATATTGATCTTTTCTTTCGCATGAGACTTCAGTATTTCGATGTGATTTTGCAGGGGTTACTTACGCAGCCACAATCCACTCAAAATGAGTTGGAGATTAGTATATTGAGTTGACGGATTCTCGAAACCAAAAGTGACTGGCACTTCGCGCCACGCTCAATTCGCTTTTGCTCTACTTACAACCCCTCCAACGAATCTCCGGCGAGACTTATGGCTGGTTCCTCCCCCAAATCCGCAATGGATTCTAGAAATAATTATTCCATTTTTCTCTTGCGTATTTGGGGAGGTGTCCGAAGGACGGTGGGGGTCATGCCCTGCCTAATTCGCTTTTGCCGTGCTGGTCTCTTTCGAGATTATTTCGCTATCCATCTCCTGCATACTGATTATGGAAATAATTGTGCAAGTCATATTTGAAGTCTGTAAGAATTCAATAATCTCTGGACAAGAGTTGTTTAAGATGTTCGAGCTACGATGTGACAGTCGAGCCACACAAATACTATAAAAGGAGATTTAGAAATGAAAAACTTCAAATTAATTCATCAATTCGGTGCCCGCTTTTTATTGACAGCGGTGTTTTTACTTTCGTTGGTCGCGGGTTTCACCATCCCTGCAGCAGCCGCACCCGCCAATGGATTCGGCGCAGTGTATACATCAACCAATGCCAGCAGTGGAAATCAAGTGTTGGTCTTCAACCGCGCAGTAGATGGGAGTCTTGCCTTGCAGGGCTCATATGCCACTGGCGGTTTGGGCGATAATGCCAGCCTTGGCTCTCAGAACGCTGTGATCCTCAGCCAGAATAATCATTGGCTGTTTGCCGTAGATGTAGGCAGTCATCAAATCTCAACCTTTGCGGTCGCTTCAAAGGGACTGACTCTGGCCAATGTAGCCGACTCTGGCGGCGTTCGACCGGTTAGCCTGACCACATACAAGGATTGGTTGTATGTGCTGAACGCTGGTGGCAGCGGGAACATCGAGGGCTTCGTGATCGGATCGGATGGATCATTATCACCGATCGCTGGTTCAACCCAGCTCGTTAGCAATGGTGGCATTGGAGCAGCCCCAGGACTGGCAGAAATTGCCTTCAATTCAGATGGCACTGCCCTGGTGGTGACTGAAAAGACAACCAACCTGCTGGATACCTATCAAGTTGTGAATGGTGTTGCGGATGCGCCTGTGACACATCCTTCTGCCGGTGCAGTACCCTTTGGGTTTGCCTTTGACCGTCACAATCACGCCGTGGTTTCGGAAGCCTCCGGCTCGGTCTCATCGTATCAAGTGGATGGTAGTGGCTTCAGTGTCATTAGCCCGGCAGTTGTGAACACGCAGGTAGCGGCGTGTTGGATTGCCATTTCCAATAATGGCAAGTTTGCATACACAACTAATGCGGGCAGTGGCTCAATCTCCAGTTACACAATCGCAGATGATGGATCTCTATCACTACTGAATGCAACCGCAGGTCTGACCGGGGCTGGCAGTTCCCCCGTTGACATGGCATTCAGCAACAATGGCAGTTTCCTGTACGCATTGGGAAATGGTGCGCATACCATCACGATCTTCCAAATGGGTGCGGATGGAAGCTTAAACAAGTTGGGCGCAATGAGTGTGCCGGTTGGGATCGCCGCGGGTCTCGCCGCACAATAGTTGTGAAATACGAGATCAGATAACTTCATCAGCCATTGGTTCGACATAAACAAGGTCAGCGAGGAGAATCGACTGACCTTGTTTCTTTTTTGAAAGCCAACTGGTATTACTTCAGCCCCTCCCGCCCTGCGGGCACCCTCCCCAAATACGACATTTAGATTTTGAATCCACATACAGAATTTTACTGTCGTATTTGGGGAGGGAAGAGGTGGGGCTTCGTGCCCCGCCCAATTCACTTTTGCCTTGCTAGCAATTTATTACGATAAGGTTAGGAAGGCTTATCACGAAGAAATCTCACGGGGCACTGATGTCACTCAGGCAGGTAATTGAGAGGGACCAAACTAAACGTGACAGTCACTTCACGCCACTTTACCCTCTCAATTGGGCGAAATATGCTTTTGCATTAACAGACTCTAGTTCACCCTGTTTTGGCAAAATTGCTTGACTTTCAATCTATTATCATTATAATATTTTTAGGTGCATAGGGTCTCGTGTATGGTTGCTTCAGTTGCGAAGCTAGGAGGAAGAGAAATGCCTAAAAGAATAATCAATTGGAATGGAAATGATTTGGCGTTGGATGCCCGTCCTGACCGATTGGACATTCGCGACCTACCCTACCGACCCCCAGTGCAAAACTTGCCACCATCATATCCTGTGGATATTAAAAAGAGCCTCTCAAAGTATTCTAAGCTCATTTTGAAACAGGGCAAAGAGGGTGCCTGCACCGGTTTTGCACTTGCAGCGGTAATAAATTATCTTCTTTGGTCCAATGCCCCAAAAAAGGGCGAAAAGTTCCACAAGAGAGACCAGGTGAGTCAACGTATGCTCTATCACCTAGCTCGTTTCTACGATGAGTGGGACGGGGAGGACTACGAGGGATCAAGTTGTCGCGGAGCACTAAAAGGCTGGCAACGACATGGAGTTTGCCAAGAATCACTGTGGCACTTTAAAGATGGACGGTTTATCCAACCCAAGGACGGCTGGGACATTGATGCATTGATGCGACCCCTGGGTATTTATTATCGGATTCAACACGATTCGGTCGTAGACATGCAAGCTGCTATTTATCAGATCGGTGCCATCTATGTGTCAGCCAACATCCATGAGGGGGGGAAATTAACACCTAACACTGATAGCTCACCAACAGATGAAGAGGCGGAATTGCCAATAATTCCACAAGAAAAACGTGCCTCAATTTTGGGAGGGCATGCCTTTGCCCTAATTGGGTACAACTCGGACGGCTTTGTTGTGCAAAACTCTTGGGGCGCTGATTGGGGATGGCATGGGTTTGCAATACTTCCGTATGATGATTGGGTAGAAAACAGCTCAGACGCGTGGGTGGCTGCTTTAGGGGTCCCGGTGAAGCGGAATGCTAGCGAAATCGCCAATGGCATATTACCAAAGTCACCTCAACATTATGTACCAAGTTCTACACGCCGGAGAGTCGAAAGTGCGGGAATCGATTGGTTTAGAGCTTTAACTGATCCATTGCAGCAAAGACAAGGTGTTTGGGATTACGAGAAGGCATATTTTCATACTCTGGTAACGGGCAATGACGGCAATATCATTAACCGCATTCTCAAAGTAAATGACCTGCAAGGCAGTATGAGGATTATCGCAACGGAGGATCCAGAAGTCTGGTTTAGGAATAACTGCAAAGATTCGCCTTCATGGGATTTAGCTATTTATGCCCATGGAGGCTTGGTATCGGAGGAAGATTCGATCAATAGAATCCGGGTTTTAGGTCCGATATTTGAAGAGCATAAAATCTATCCGATTTTCGTGACGTGGAGGAGTGGTCCATTTGAAGTAATCGGTCAAATGCTTCTCGATTTGAAAAACAAATTACTAGGTCAAGTGCAGGCTCCAGCACGGGGTCTGGGAGAAGAGATAAACGAGGCATGGGATAGAGCTGTGGAAGTAGGAGCGCGAATTACGTGTCGTGGCTTCTGGTTACAGATGAAACAAAATATTAGTGAATCATCTCTGCCAGGACACGGATTGCAATTGCTTGCCAAACAGGTTGCAGAGTTAAGTAATATATCAAATGGCAAACTAAAAATCCACGTGGCGGCTCATTCTGCTGGAGCTTTAGTTTGCGGAGAATTACTTCCTGAGCTTGCCAAAAGAGGTCTATCCCCAGCGACTTGTACCTTATTCGCGCCAGCTTGCGATCTGGCATTTGCATTAGAAAGATTCGGCAAACTTGATCGCAAAAACTTTCAGATTCACGTGTTATCAGACAAACTCGAGAATAATGATACAGCGTTTATATATGGAAAATCGCTATTGTATTTGGTGAGTCGCGCATTTGAGAGTTGGCACAAGACCCCACTTCTCGGTCTAGCGACTGTTTTCGACAGTAAATATGCAAAACCGGAATTCTGGTATAAGGACGCTGTAGATGGAGTAAAGGCTTGGCAAAAATTCTTTTGGGATGGCATAAGCCCACAACCCTCTGGTTTCGCGGAGAATGGTGATGGGTTGAAATCTGAGAGGCTGATACTGGAAAATTCAACATGGACCAGCACAGGAGCCGAACAAGTCAAATCAGGGCATGGCTCTTTTGATAATAGCCTTACCCATATCACTTTTATGCTCGAAAATATTCGCGGAGAAAAAATTCAAGAAGAAACTATTGGGCGTGTTGATTAGTGAAGTTTCCCGATCAAGGAGGGGCCGAAGTCAACCCACGTAATTGGGTGGAGGATGACGAGAACCCGATATTGGGGAAACAATCACACTTCGTGCGCCGCCCAATTCGCTTTTGCCTTGCTTTATGTAATTGATCATGATAATACTTCAAAGCAAATAGTCCGCTTGCAATCTTTTTAGCCCTTTAAAGCCCTGTATATGACAATCTCTAAACTTTTTACCTGAACCACAAACACATAAAATGTTTGGATCAATTTTTTTATGTGAAGTTACTAAGTTTACAAGATTGGATGGCAAACTCTCGGCGTAACTATGAACAACAATATTCAGAGGAACATCTGAATATTCTTTGTTAGCATAGCTTTCTAATATTCCCATTTCTTTGTGGCTACTGCTCTTCCAAGGCTCTTTTCCATACATGTTCAAGTATGTCTGATAATACAAATCTGGAATTAGATAGTTATAGAAAAAGCCTCGTAGACTAAATCCTCCATAAAACATTAGTTTTTCTTCTGGCTCAGGGCATAAACACAATGATCCATCTTGATAGATGTGAACGTCAGCATAACCAAGTTTCCATCTATATTTTGTGCGCAGGATTCTACCTCCAATTTCCCTCACTAATGTTTTCTTCTTGGAGAAATCTATCTTAATAGTTAATTCGTACACATCCTCTAAAGTCAAGCTATTCTCTAAATTTATATTGTCTGGGGGATTTATTACACCTTCGCCAGTTGAAAACGAATAGTTCATCTTAAACCAAAGACAGCCCTGCAAGTTGTTTTGAGCAGGAACATAGTACACTCCTGGATAATTACACTTCAACCAATAAAGATCGATTTCTGAAATCACCTTACTTCTTTATCCAAGGAGCAGGCATAGTTTTTACACTTACGGGACCATCTTTTTTCATACCGCTCTCATTAGAAGATTTGTCCATTTCTTCTTTCCAATAAGAATGTTTAAAGACCCAATTCCATACATCTGCAGCCTCTGCATGAGTGCAACCATACTTAAATAAGGCTGCCATTTTCTCCAGAGCAGATTTTAGATTATTTTCCAAGTTCTCAATTCTGGTTTTGTCTTTTTCTCTACTCGTTAGCGACTGGGAAGTCTCTATAGGGTTTTTCACCTCTTTATTCATCATTAAACGATTCCGAATGTTCGTCATTGTGTCATAAAGAGAGCTGTCATCGCGATATTGATTTGAAACATAACACTCCACTGCCAAGACAGAGATAATCAAGCCACCAGGCATATTCCAACCGCTTCGAGATTTCGCAAACATCTTCAGCCATCGGACCACCCTTCTTAATTGCATATCATTAACATTGGCTCCAAATTCCTTTGAGGGACTGTTATCTTGAACCGCCAAATTAAACCAATTGGTAATATCCATTGGATCTCTGGTTGTCCATTCAGGACCAGCATGCTCAATAATTGAATTCCCAAGCAAATCTTTATTCTTCCTATAGACGGCTAAATCTACATTGTGCCCTTCTGCATAAGAAACGCGAACAGCATTGGTCTTGGCTTTTGGGGGAGTACTAAAGTTATTACCACTTTTGATCATCGCCTCTTCAATTCTCTTTCTTGCATCTGCAGGGTCTGATGGCAGATCATCTTTTTCAAATATTATTGCAGTATCAATATCATACTTTTTCTCAGGGTGTTTATTAATAGTATTCATAGCATAGCTTCCCTGGTCTTTCGATTCGAAGCAATTTGGATAATCCAACTCCTTGAGACCCTTTTTCAATCTCTTAATGTTTGCATCTCTGTAGTCAGCCAGGTCTTTTCGTTCATCTTTAAGGCGAACATGCTCTTCATAAAATTCATTTAACTCTTTATGCATATCGTACATTTTTAACTCCTTACAATTGGACGAGAAAATCAGGTGAAGCGACAGGGGTATTCACATGAATACCCCACTTATATTTGGGATTATCCTGAGAAAAATAGTTGTACACTAATATTTTTGGGTGTATTGTTGGGCTAATCAATTGCCCGCATCGAAAAGCCAAACTTACAGGGCCCGCATAAAAAACATGAACGCGATTAATAGGGGTACTGAAATTATGAATTTCATCTAGCATTGCCCGAAAGGCTAGCGCATATTTTTCCAATTGATCTACATTTCTAACCGCATCAGGAGTTGGGGAAGGTACGGTTAATTCCATTATCGACCTTGACTTCATATCAATCTGATTTAAGTCAGAATCTATTATTGGATAACTTATGCCAAACTTTATTATTACATCAGTACCAATCTCGCTAGCATTTTCGGGGATGCCTTGAACAAGTAAATCAGGGAAAGCTGTAGCTATTTGCAACAAATCCCATTTATTGCTTCTGCGATTGTGTTCAAATATATTGATTGGCTTCCTAACATTTAACTGGTAACCGAGCAAGAAAACTAAAGGTATATGAGCAATGCCGTAGTAAACCAATTCGAGATTCGGATTGGTTTTATACAATTGTTTTATTTCATTCATTTTTTCTTGTTGTTCATTAATAGCGAACTGAGGGTTTATCAACCTTCCATCACTAAATAGATGAGTTAAATCTATCGCAATTTCACTGTATTTCATATTGCGTAAATTGCTGGGAAGATCATCACGCACAGCGTCAGGCATTATCGGATCTAAAGACTGGTGCCGAATTAATAAGAGATTTTTTTGATGAACATCAATTAATTTCTCTTTTCGAACCAATTGCTCAAATTCCTGTTTACTAAAGGAATGATTATCCTGTTCCATCCATTTCCAGGCAAGCTCCAGATGGCGAGTATTCGTTATCGTTTTGTCCAATTGCACCAGCCCAGCTAAACGTAATTTTGTGTCTAGTACTTGGACAAGCTTTTTTCGGTTGATCCCCGTATCAAATCGAACCTTATCTAAAAATAGTTTTAGTTCTGTCTCTGGAATCCCAAGATGATTCACGAATTTTCTGCGGATTTTTCCCTGTATAGAACCCAGTCCTTTTTCATAAAAGGATGAGCGGACATGATTTTCTGTCGACAAAAATCTACAAAGTGGATCGTGTGTATCCCAACTAGAGCTTGAGACAACATGAAGCCTAAACAACTCTCCACTCGCAGAATATTTCTGAAATGCTTCATACAATCTCTGAAGCATTGATTGATCGTTATTTATGAATTCAGGGTCAATTAGTTTATCGGCTGTAAATGCACTACTTTTCGCAACATGATACTTACATTGATAGGCATCAACGAGATATTGTTGGCCAGTTTGATCGTCAATAAGAGGCTCGGAATATTCTACGACAACATCATCAACAAATATCCGTTCATCGCTTTCAAAAGTGACCCTCTTTACTGTATCGTCAATTAGTAAATTTACTAACTGTTCCCAGAAAAAGACGGCTTGAAATTCATCTCCCTGTCTTCTTGATATTACTGCCTTTGCCATTCTAAATTTGTTACCTTACACTCAAAAAAACATGCTTGTTCCACCAACAAATTGTCTGCTGGCGGAACAATATTTTTACAAACCTAACACTCGCTAAATCCACACGCGTAACACTTGCGGCAACCTTCCTCATTCACCACGGCGGCTTCACCGCACTCGGGACATAAGTCACCGATCTTCATGGCGGCGGGTGCTGCAGAGAGTTCCGCTTGCATGGACGATGCGGCTTCTTCCTCGATCTTGTGTCCGCTCTTCCATCGCGGGCAAGGCTCCGGCTTTTTCGCGCAGGTACATATCGAGCACCTGACCGATGCCATCGGGCAACGAGCGCACGCGGTTCGGTCCCAGCCCGAGTGAACGTCCGCCGCCGATGCCGAGTAACTGTCGCACCACTTCGCGCATCCGCTCGGTAGGCGAGATCGGTGATGCCATGCGCAGAATGTATGAGATGAGTCTGCCGATCGCTTCAGAGACCGCGGCGGTTTCTGATCCCGCCTTGGCGGTGTTGATGAACGCCTCGAACGGATGCTCTCCGCCGTTTTGATTGATGGTAATAAACGCTTTGCCTGCGGGTGTGTCCACGTTGTAGGTTTTACCGGTCAACGCGCGCGGACGGGCTTTCTTCGTTTCATGATAAATGGTCGGCGAAACAGGAGCAGCTACAGGCTTAGCTTGAGGCACGCTCGTGCTGAGCGGAGGCGTAGCCGCAGTCGAAGCATCTTTTTTGTCCGCAGTGGCTTTCGTCTCCAACACCACCTTGTCGCGTGAACCGGTCACATAGACGGTGATGCCTTTGCAGCCGAGTTCCCACGCCATCATGTATGCCTTCGCCACATCCTCTTCCGTTGCGCCTTCATGGAAGTTGACGGTCTTCGAAAGCGAGTTATCGACGAACGCCTGTAACGCGCCCTGCATGAGCACATGTTCCTCGGCGCTGATATCACCAGACACCACGAACGTATCACGCACAGCTTGCGGGATTTCCGTGATGTGCTGGCACGTGCCTTCGCTCATCACCTGCTCGACGATCTCCTGGCGCTTCTCTTCGCCGAGTCCAAGTTTCTTCAACGCTTCATCGAAGCGCGGGCTGGCATAGGTGAGCTTGAGATCTTTGCCATTGTCATTGACGTGACGAATATACGCCAGCGCGAAGACGGGTTCACAGCCATAACCTTCACAACCTGCGACGGTGGCAATCGTGCCGGTCGGTGCGACAGTGGTCTGCGCGGCGTTGCGAATGCCATGCTTCTGGATGCCGCTCACCACCCATATTCTTCTGATCGTAAATGGAACCTTCGATGGCAGGGAACGCGCCGCGCTCTTCAGCGAGTTGCACGCTGGTTTGCATTGCGTGATATCTGACGAACTCCATCACCTGCGCGCCGAACTCCTGACCTTCCTTCGAACCATAACGGACACCCGCGTGGTACATCAAGTCCGCAAGACCCATGATGCCGAGTCCAATGCGGCGCGCTTTGTGTGCGGCTTCGGTCAATTGTGGCACAGCAGGCACATACGCATTCGCTTCCACCACATCATCGAGGAAGCGCGTTGCCAACACCGTGCTCTGGCGCAGCAATTCCCAATCGACTGTGCCATCAGGTCCGCAGTGCTCATTGAGATTGACGGAACCAAGACAGCAATTCTCATAAGGTCCCAACCATTGCTCACCACAGTTATGAACAACCAAACCATTTGCAATAAACGAATGTGTATCGGGTTGATGTAAATCATAAACTGGCTCAACGCCA
>WNFL01247164.1_pt1 | contig 10466 bp, 12 predicted proteins | sample 5400361 | NCBI WGS metagenome assembly WNFL01 (sample SAMN13153351, study PRJNA577476) | soil metagenome | isolation source: 40 cm soil on Douglas fir-dominated hillslope | place: USA:California | collected 2013-09-17
CTTTCCAAGCTATCGAGCGCTTGGCCTATCTCCCTGGCTGAGAGTCTTTCGACGGTGCGCTTCAGTTCCGGGTCCCGTTGCCGCACGATCTCACTGAGCTTCACTGTCGCCATTCCGTGCTCTTGAAACTGCTCGAAAGGAGTTCCAGCTTCGACGGCCTGGTGCTGCCTGCTATCTCCAACAAGAAGTACTTTGTCCTGTGCTTCAAGCCGCGCAAAGAACTTGTGGAGATTCTTCGTGCTGGCAAGTGAGCTTTCATCCAAGATAAGGAGACGATTGCGAGTCTCAGGCGCTTCCTGTCGCCGGCGGATAAACTTCTGCAACGTCTCAGTCTGGATGCCACTCTCCGCGAGCTGCTGGGCGGCGCGAGTGGTTGGCGCGAAGCCGCGCACTTCGTATCCTTCCTTCTCGGCTGCTTCTCTCAAGACAGAAAGGGCGGTGGTTTTTCCTGTACCAGCGCCGCCTTGCAAGCCAATGATTTGATCGCGGCTCGTGAGGATCTCTTCGACGGCTGCTCGCTGGTTGTCATTCAACTTAAGTTGTTGCCGCTCAGCGGCCGTATCAACGATTTGCTTTGCCCGCTCAGCGCCGATGACTGGAGGCTGCTGTTCCTGGCCGTCGATTACCCTTGCGAGGTTAGACTGCTCCAACTCCAACATGCGCTGTGTCGTCGTTTCTCGTTGATGTTGCTCACGGATGATCCCGATAAACTCTCCGCGCTCTTGCCGTTGCTGTAGCTCCGTAGTGACTGCTTCATAGGTCGTCAATCCAAGATTGCGACTAAGAGCATCGACGGTAACTTTCCGCATGTCGGCCACGGCTTCACGCTCAACTGCGTTATCGCGAGCAAAGGTAACGGCCTCCTGAGCCCGCTTTGCGATTTCTTCCTGGGACAAGCGGATCGGGCCACGCTCCTGCGCCTGGTCAACTGTGCGTTGCGCTTGATAGTCGTGGCGTAGGTCCATCTCAAGCGCTCGCTCTCTCATCTCAGCGCGGTTGAAATGCTTGCTGGCGCGATCGGTGCGCGCTGCCGCTTGTTTCAAGCGAGCGTTTTCCGAAACTACTTGGCCATCGCGCTCAAGACGTTCTTTCATCTCGTCCGCTCCCTTAACTACTTCTTCACGGCGCGGACTACTCTCCTGCAAGTACTGCTTGCTAAAACCCTTGATTTCAGGTGCGCCAGTGCGCGGGTCTACTTCAATCTCATAACCGAGCCCTTGAAGCTTTTCGGCGAGGTGCGTCCGGTAGATGGCCGTTGCATATCGCTGGCTTCGATATAGCTCAAGCGGCTGCACTGATCGTGCTTTTCCTGCCTCGGTTTGTGTGACGTTGAAGATCACGACGTGAGTGTGAAGCTGCGGAGCGGCGTAGCCCGTTGTGCGATCTGGACGTGAAGCCGTGTGCTCAAACTGCGCCGCGACCATCTTGCCGGTAGTGATGGCTGGTTTGTCACCGCCGGATCGATGACCCAGCCATTCTTGAGCAATACGATCTTGCCGCAAGGTGGGATGAACAAGATGACGGATCGTGGGTAATGCGAACCGACACACGCGGCGAGAAGGTACTTCAAAAGTCGCAGCCGCCCGAAATACTTTTCATTGAACGATGTGTTCAGTTCTTAGTTGAGGGCAGCGGACGCATGGCAATGGTCATCCCTAACGGCATCCTGAACAATCCGGCACTTGGCTACGTTCGCCAGTGGATGCTTCGAAATACTCAGATCATCGCCGTCGTTGACATGGATCGCGACCTGTTCCAGCCAAAAAACGACACACAAACATCAATGGTTCTAATGCGAAGGCTTTCAAACGAGGAACGGAAGTTGGCAGCCAAAGGGAAGTTGGACTACCCGGTGTTTATGGCGGTTACTCACAGGATTGGACATGACAAACGTGGTAATGTCGTTTACCGCCGAACCGACGAAGTACCGTCCCGATCCCGGTAGTCACCGAAGTGAGAGCGCCCCATGTTTGAGTTTCAGATGAGACGGGTAGTTTCAAAACGCCAATGACCAGAGCTACATCTGCGATCGACAGTGCTGTGCCTTCGGCTATCTAGCCGACACCCTTGAACCAGCGACGAGATCTTTTGGGTATATGATCAAGCTCTGGCTCTTTGATCTCTAATGCCTTTCGGAATTTCTGTTCCTCCTGATCCAGTTCTAGCTCGCAGTTTTTCAGTTCCTGACGGACCGAAACTTCGCGGTTCTGCCGTTCGACCTTACGAACTCGCGTTTTGGCTAGGTATACAAGGCCGCGAAGTTCGGCGTCTGGATTCACGCTTCCCATGTCTCGGAGAATTTCTTTGTCTTCCTTTGGAAGGTGGTCGGGTTGTAAACCCTTAAGAATCTCGATTTCGTGTGACTCGTAGGCGTCAACAAAACCACCTTCTTCTGTGATCCTATTGCTGAAACTGGGCCCATAACGAGTATCAGAAATTACCCGCGCGAGACGGTCCACTTTGAACGTGGCATAGATGTCACTGTCGTCATCGCAGTCACTTTCGATGAAGCCAAGGATGCGAGCTGAACGTTCAGCCTGGCCTAGATGATAGTGCAGATCATCCATGTGATGATCCAAGTGACGGCGAAGCCGTGGCAAGCGGGGACGCACGTAACGTTCGAAAAGATAACTTCATGAATTCTGCATATTCCTGATCATTCATAGATGTGTCCATTGGTCTTGAACCAGAATGTTTCCTCAAGCTGCGATTCTTAGGTGGCGCTCGGCAACTGTGTCGTTGGTTCTACACTTGTTTCTGGCGCTTTGTCCGGCGGTTCCTTGGGCTTGCCGAGTTTTAGCATCGCGCTAAAAAGCGAGTCGATAATTTTGATGATTAAGTAGAGCGCCATCTGGAAGGCCATCAAAGCCACACTAAGAATAATAACCAGTACTGTCCAGAGCTTAACAGTCGGAAACTTTATTAATACCCAGGCGAGCAAGAAAACGTCTAATAGAATCCCCGCGATAAGGATCTGTCTTAGACGGGCGTAAAACCAAACACTGAGCCGTCCGGTTACCCCTGACCAACCACCTAGTTCTTTCAACCGCCACTTAACAACGCTAAATAGACCGGTGGCTATGAGAGAACTGATAACGCCGCAAACAATAGTGATGAGTAATTCCGCCGTCATACCTTAACCGTGTTATTGAATATGCCGAAAGACCCTATGATACACCTCGCTATCGGGCCGTGATACGATTTGTAGCCATATGAACGAGCGATTAAAGCGAGAGGCCGAGGAACAGACAAGCTGAAGCGTCAAACATTAGAACTGGGTATTGAGATTCCTAACAATCGTGGATGGTGGTTTGATGATGCGGACGATTATTCAGGCCCGGCGCAAATGATGGAATATGTCGTTAGGAACTACCTCACGGAGGAAGGGAAAGCGGGTGCTAGAAGGCTCATCCGCGAAGAAGTAGCACGAATAAAAGATAGAAAAATTCGCTGGGCCTGTCAGATCATCGCGGCGATAACAGGCTTGGTCGGAGCGGTCATTGGCATCCTGGCGATAATCTTTGCGATGTTCAGAAAATAGCAAATACGCTAGCGGAGCACTACCCGATTTTCTGCAACTGGCAAACATCTCTGAACCGAGTCGTGCAATATGTTTGTCGGGGCAACGCGTTACCTCATGAAAACGAGAAATGAAAGTTTAAGGGTCGCGATGAGAGACTACATTTCGACCGCCCTCGTCTTCATCGCAGAACGCGCGAAGCAAGATTCATCTGGTGGCGGCGATTTCGACTTTTATTGGGTTGTTGCGCGTTATTCAAATGAGCTATCTGAGATACCGCAATATGAAGGCTGCCTTCGCGAACTCGTTGGTGATCAAAAGATTAACCAGCACCTAAATCAGAATGTTAGTTCGTATAGCAGAGGAGGACTGACTCCCAGCGCCGAAGGAATGATGAGACAGGTCCTCGACCTCGGCAAGCGTCTCGGTTCCTACGATTTTGATCCTGAGCGCTTCGAACGGGAATATCTGTCCTTTGAGGAAACTTTCTACAGCGAGGTTCTAATGATTGAAGCAATCGCTCCCTTGCAAGGCCTCTTATTGAACATACCAGTTGTGCGCCTTTCGGCTGATATTGAGATTAGCCGCTTGGAGGAAGATGAAATGAAACCGTATCGCACTACAGGGTCGCCATGGAATAGCCGATGGTGTGCGGTTCGACTGAGATATCAGCTTCCTAAAGTCATTGGCCCTCAAAAGGTGAAGACAGATATTCCGAGATAGAAGAGGAGCGCGCCATCGAAGAACGCGCTAACGATAAAATCAAAGAGGTCGTAAACGCACTTAGACTGTTAGGCAAGGAAGATGTCTTTCATTCGGGTATTATTCACCAAACATCTGAGTGGCTACCAGTCCAGCATCGCACCGTGGCTAACAGGATGCTAGGCGCTGGTTTCGCGACCTGGGAATTCGGCGAGCAGGATGCTCTTCTTCTGAACTCACTTTGGCGCAACCTGGAACTTCCGAAGGTAAGGAAAGAATTGGATGTCGCAGTTCGGCGTTTCGGTGATTCTTGCGTACGTCATCGAAATGAAGACAAGTTAATCGACTTGATGATTGCGGCAGAAGCCATCTTCTTACGTGGTACAAAAGAAGGGGAAAAAAGCTTTCGTCTCGCGCTTAGAGCGGGCCATTTTCTTGGTAAGGGTTCGTCCGCTAAGGACGTTCGTGATCAGATGGCCCTTGCTTACCATTGTCGGAGCGTATTAGTTCACGGAGGGAAGCCCTCCTCTGACAAAAAGCTCAAGAAGCTTAATTTACAGGAATTCACAGACAAGGTTAGCGGCCGCATCCAGACGGCTATTTTGACCGCCATCGACCTGCTGGCATCTCCCGAAGCTGTCGACCAATTGGACGACAAGTATTGGGACCGTTACTTGTTTGACTCGAATAGCGATCAGTAATGTCTTGACCTAGACAGGGTCTTAGCTGCACGAGCATTCAAGATCGATCCATCACCTTCGCCTCGACAGTACCTCCTCTACAATTCTTTCGGATTGCTGGTCGGCCTGCGCCGTGAGCTTCTTCCAAGCCGCAGCCATCTCCTCGTTTCGGCCAAATGCCAACTTGAATCCGTGTCCAAGCAGGAACCGCAACAAAGCAATTTCTTGGTACATCAGGCGCTCGTTTTTCGGTGAAAGAATGGCCTTCGCCCGACTGCGTCAGTGCCATTTTTCGGCACCATGTGTTTGGGTCTTCGCCGTTCGCCGTAGCAGCTTTTTCGATCTGCGCGAACTCCTCATCATTCAGGCGAAAGGCGATGTTCTTAGTCCTTTTGGTTTCACTCATTTGCTTGTCTCCAACAACGAACAAAGTCCTCAAAGCGGGCGTTAATGAATGTTAACGGCGCGTTTACAAAGTTAACGAGAAATCGCTAACTATAATAGACACGTGCGTTAACAAAGTTAACGCGGCGTTTACAACGTAGACGCCACAGCCCCGAATTTCGGGGTGTCGTGTCCCTAATTCTCAGGTGCGCAACACCTATTTTATTATTGCTCAATTTGGATTGATAGGCGCTTCGCCAGCATACGTGCCAGCTTTCACTCGCGTCTGGAAAAGACAAAATGTCTTCAAAAAGAAAGGTTGTGGGAGCGGTCCGAAATCGAAGAAAGGTCGGTGCCCTGAAGGTCGTTACAACGCTCGCGCTGCCAAAAGGCGCAACGACCAACGATATTAAGTCACACTTGGCCCTTCTTCGAGTAGGGCCCCATAGGTTTCCTCCCACACTGCGTACAAAGGTGCACAGACTTCAAGCAAGTATGCAGCGAACTCCTGCATTTCCTTGGGCCTCCGGCTCATGTCGCGAGACGGCAATATCTTCGAGAAGGCCAAGGCCGCACGAACTAACGGAAGAGTGTTGTTATAGCCGAACATCACGAATCTTCGCTCAACTCCAATTTGAAGCTGTGGATGAAGCACTGGTTCAGCGAATGTGGCGGAGGGGTGGACCGCTTCGTCACGAAACCTGTATACCTCGCCCAGTACTAATCGCAGGCTCGATGTGCCTTGCTTCCTTAATCCGAACGACTTGCGCAACTGCTCGGTAACTCGTACATATCTGGCCCGGCGCTGGCGCTTACCCGGAACGTGGGCCGTTGGCTTTGAAGGAAGCCTGTCGAGCGTTACAGCGTACAGGGCTTCAAAGAATGTCGCTACGGCCACAGATGCTTGCACGCTGGACTTGAACTCGCGATCCAGCAAACCAGCAAGGTCGTTTCCAGCCCCTTTGGCTAATAGTAAAGCCCTATGAGCCGACCTTGCGGCCGCAAGATTTTCGAGCGCGATCTCTAGCCAGTGAACACAGGTGTCAAGTTGGAGTTCCACGCGAGTGACCTCCATGCCGTGTCCCTCTTCAGAGATAATCAGCCCACCCGGTGGAATGCGCATCCTTACCCCGCGAGAGATGTGAATGCCGCCGACACTTGAGGCAGGTGATGCGGGCTCGGTCTGTAGCAAGGCTTTCTCCACTTGCAACATTGTACTTCTGGCTACTTTTGGAGGGCTACTAGGGCAACGGGGATCGGTGGTATAAGTGGCCGCGCGAGTCGCGACAACCTGAGGGAATAAAGACTTGATGAAGGGCAGGCAATCGCGGCTCTTACGCAACAAATTGTTGGATGGTTCGTACGGAAGGATCTCGGCTTATCGCTGCTTGGCTGTTACCTTCGCATAAGCCAGGCTTACATGAATATGTCTTCGGTAACCCCACCGGCTCGAGCCTGCCTGTCATCGTCAGTCGCGACACGTCCTGCATGGTGATTGAACCACGGGGATACTCGATCTTCGCGACAGTTTCCAACAGGCCACGGCATTGAGGACGGTAGAGAAATGCGAGAGCCAAACCAATTGTCGGCCATGCCAGCGTTCCGAAGAGTTGCGAAAATGGCGTTAATCCAGTTCATGGCGTTGCACGACGAAGAGCGCGACAGGTTCAAGAAATAATAGTCTCAGAGATGACGGTCTGGGTGTCGTACCTCAGCCGCCATATTCCACTTGTGGAACAGGACATAGATTTAGTTGATTGTATTGGCAGAGTGCGCACTTACTTTCCATAGTTGTCCGAATTGCGTCTCGGCCACCAAGCCAGTAGGCCGTGAAAAACTCTAATTCACTCTCCGCCCTCTGTTGGTCATACCTGAATACTCGCAGGTTGACATGAATGCCTCGACTTATTTCAACACCCATTTGATGCCAATTCTTGCGCGAAGGCTGAGCCGCAATGAGCGACTCAGCTTCGGCGCGAATAGTCGTTAGAAATTTTCGTATTCTACTAGGAGCCAATTTCGCTAGCCACGTGTCGTGACGGCGAGGAACAAGGACGCACACAAGAATAAAGTTATCAACATTAAAATTCTGTTGTCCAAGCAGGTATCCATAAAGAAGTAACTGTACTCTATGACTTGTTGGAAGTTGATTTGAGTCTGTGACTTTGTATTCCAAAACACAAGATGCGTCCCGCCCATCAAAGAAAACATGATCCGGCCGACCTCTCAATCGCACTCCACGATATTCTCCAGTCAAACGTGATTCCGCTAAGGCAAAGGAGCGGCTTTGAACTGCCCGTGCTATTTCTGAAGAAGATAAAGGCGTGGTCGCACTCTCTACTGCCTCATGGAAGTCTTTCCCACTGGTGACTAGATCTTCTTGGTCTTGCGCCTCAGCAAGACCTTCAAGCGCAGCAGGCACTGAAACAAGGCCGCTCGTTGTCGGGTTTTGAAGCCATAGCTCGACTCTCTTCTCGCAATACGCTTGTTCTGCAAAATACGAGACGCCTATCTCTGAGTATGGAAAGCGGTCAAGCGGGCGTGCAGATTTCCTTCTTTTCATCTGTCCAGTTTGCCGAATCGTAGGGACCGCTGCCGCGATGCTAATGCAAGCCCTGCTTGTGCGCGACGTTCGGATATACAGCTGAGAGCGCCGCCAACGCGCTCTTGCCCGTGCATGCTGCCAAAAAGAACCAGAACTCGCGATCATCCTCGGTAACTGAGAATTCAGACAGCGGCTCGTTACTAGATTCACCCTTGCGAGCCCAAAAGTCGATGACTCCTTCCGCGACGCGCCAATTGCCATGCGCGATCGCGTTTCGGAACGCCCGTATAGGGCTATCAGTTAGATATCGGCAGCAGCGTCCGGTAGCGCTGGCTCTCGGCAGAGCCTTTCGCAGCCGAACGAAGCAAGCGTCGCCGAGATACACAAACACATGTAGTTTGAGAGATTGAGCATGGCGCGATTCATGAGAGCGTTCGCTTTCCACAGGTGACGTTCAGCTATGCAGTTTAGGAACAGCGCCAACGCGTTGAAGCGCTCGGCATGTGAGATTGCATCCGAAAGAGTAAAGATGTCCGCCAGATCTGATGCGACGATGTCTTGGTAAATTGTAGTTGCGAGACGATCGCTGGCCTCTGGAGAGATGCGAACATCCCTACGCAAGAATCCTCCCCATTCACGCATCTTGAGATCATCTAATTCCAGTTGCGCCGGTACGACCGATGAAATCATAAGCCGAGATATTTTCTTCCCTTTTTTAAGCGAACGTGCTGCCTGCATTTCTTTAACCATCTTCTTTGCAACTAAACCGTAAAGACTTACGGCAATAGTCTAAACGTTCATCCTCTAAAGGACACGTTGTCAGACCAGCGCTCGCTAAGAGCCCAGCTTGTCGATGAACTGCGCGGTGTGCAGTGAGAGTGCAAGCGCTAAAAGAGGCCGCTAACTTGACCTGCCGCTCGATGGCACGGCTCAGTAATCATTCGCATCCGATTGGTAGTGGGAGATTCGTCGCACGTGGTCAATTCTGGCCAAGCGATTCGTTCCTGGAATGCCTGGATTGCTTTTCATCAGGTCATACTCACCTTTTGTTTTACCCGCTTCCAGCCAGTCTCCAATGATCTTGTGGCCGTGGGGATCCGCCATCAGCAATACCACCGCGAAATCTTTGGCCGCACCGTCTTCAAATATCGTATGATTCCAGCGATTATCTGGCGGGACATATACCTCAAGTTCTTTGGGCCAGATATAATCCATCGCTTCGACCGCCAACCAAATATGGTGGTCCCGCATAATGCCTAAAGCAACGCCGCTGCATTGTATGGTTGGCTGCACGATACTATTTGACGTTGGGGAGAGAATGGCACCATAGAGTCCTCCTCGCGGACGGTCAACGATAATGCGATGCCGGGTGTCCCAATCAACGAATATATAACCAGCTAGAGGCGCTAGAATCACGATAGCCAGAAGCCAGATAAGGCGAAGAGGAACAACCAGTCCGCTCCCAATTATCAGCAGAACCGCAACTATCCCAGGGAGGCCATAAGCCAGTATGGGCGGCCATTTGGCGCTCTGCTTTACTATAGGGCCAAATACCAGACGGAGAGCTTGGGTTAGAGGATCTAGGACCATGACGAACTCCAAGGTGGTGGACGCTAACTCGCAACTAGAAAGTTAGCTTCGAGGTTTCTAATGGGCAGTTATTTTAGACTCGCAAGCACTGACTGTCAAGTATTTGGGGAAGCATTGCGGTCGAGGACGATAGTACAAATTGTGACACGGTACAGGCACAATATGTGGCAACGACTGGCAAGGCTTGTTCGATTTTTCAGGCAGAGCCTTTTTCATATCTACTTGAGTGTCCCAGGCTCTACATGAACGCTACCAGCAACAATCCTAATAGAGCACTACCTATTTCGGCTCTATCGATCTTGGAGGAAATCTGCGAAGTGCAATCTTACGTGAAAGCGGCGCGAGTGTGGCCACTCGCGCCGCTCGCCGGTTTGATCCGGCCTTAGTATTCGGACGGTAGCAGAATCGTCGTTGAGCCATGATCCGCCTCAGTGATGATCCATATAGCTGTTGGCCCTTGCCGGTTCGGTAGTTGCTCAACAGTCGAAGCCTTCGCTTAGCGCAAGCTCATTCTCGCGGAAGTCATCTTCCGAAAGCTCACCAAAATCACAGGACATGTGACGACGCAAGAATTCAATCGCCGTCTGTCCGGCAATTTTGGCGCGCTTCTTCCGCTCTGGGCGTGATGAAGGTTTGACCTAAAGCAAAGCCGCTGACGGCGGACGCTACGCAGGTCGTGCATGGGTGAAGTCGAAAGATTATTGTTGCTTTTACCACTCCAAATCGTTTACCATAGGCCGTGGCTAAGCTCGTTGAGCCCCACCTTATCAACAAGTTAACCGCACCGGCAGGAGCCCCAGAGAGCGCCAAAACGTGAAGAACCCGTAGCGGCGCTGGACCAAACGCCTTCTCGCAATGCCCCAACTTCCACGCCAAACGTTGTTTGCTGCTATGAAAGACGCGTAGCACGCAAACGTCTAGACTGTAGTTTTTGTAGCGGCTCGACAGACCGCGCTAACGGTCCGTCGAGCCTTGACCGCAACCATTTAACCGACTTGGAGGTCAAATCAAATGAAGGGTCTATTTCTGTTTAGCATAGTTCTGT
>WNFL01275961.1_pt3 | contig 10465 bp, 12 predicted proteins | sample 5400361 | NCBI WGS metagenome assembly WNFL01 (sample SAMN13153351, study PRJNA577476) | soil metagenome | isolation source: 40 cm soil on Douglas fir-dominated hillslope | place: USA:California | collected 2013-09-17
CCGGATCGTCCTGCCCGAGGGCGACGACCCGCGCGTCCGGGAAGCGGCGCAGAAGATCGAGCGCGAGGGCCTGGGGATTGTGCAGCTCCTGGATCGTACATCTCCCTTCTCCCCTCTCCCCGAGATGCTTCACCTCCTCCGGTCCCGCAAGCCCGACAAGTTTCCCAGCGACGCCGCCGCTACTGAAGCGCTCCAACATCCGCTCACGCTTGGGGCGTGCCTCGTGGGTGTGGGTGAGGCCGACGTGATGGTGGGAGGTGCCGACTATCCGACGGCGGACACGGTCCGCGCGGCGCTCTGGGCGGTCGGGACGGCGCCGGGGATCGCGACGGTGAGCGGGGCGTTCTACATGGTTGAGGCACAGGGCGACCGCGTCCTGAGCTTCGCCGACTGCGCCGTCGTCCCCGAGCCCACGCCGTCACAGCTCGCCGACATCGCGCTCGCCACAGCGCGCGACCGGCGGCGCATTGTGGGCGACGAGCCCGTGGTCGCGTTTCTGTCGTACAGCACGAAGGGCAGTGCGGCCGGCCCGCGAATCGACCGGGTCACCGCCGCGCTCGCCGACCTGCGCCGTCGTACGCCGTCTGTCGATTTTGCCTTCGACGGCGAGCTGCAGGGTGACGCGGCATTGGTGCTGGACGTCGCGGCGCGGAAGGCGCCCGGCTCGCCGGTGGGTGGGCGCGCCAACGTCCTCATCTTCCCCGACCTGGACAGCGGCAACATCGCCTACAAGCTGGTGCAGCGGCTGGGCGGCTGGACCGCGCTCGGTCCCATCCTCCAAGGCACGGCGCGACCCATTTCCGATCTTTCGCGCGGCGCCACCGCCAACGATATTGTGAACACTGCGGCAATCGCCGTGTTGCAGACACTCGAGGAGGCCCGATGAGCTTCAGTGTCAAGAAGGACAAGAGCGGTGTGGTCATCGTCGGCGTCGACGGCCAGTTGATCGTCGGCAATCGCCAGGAGCTCAAGCAGAAGGTGCTCGACGCGCTCGAGGGCGGCGGCCGGAAGTTCGTCGTCGACTTCGCTAAGACCGGCTACATCGACTCCTCGGGCCTCGGCGTCCTCGTCTCGCTGTCCAAGAAGATCCGGGAGCAGGGTGGCGAGCTGCGCCTCGCCGGGTTGAACGAGGACCTGCAGACGCTGTTCGAGCTGACCAAGCTCGACACGCTGTTCGCGATCACCAAGACGGCCGAGGAGGCGCTGGCCGCGTTCTGATGTCCTTGCGCCTGCACGCCACCGCGCTCGAAATGCGGCTCGACGTCCCGAGCGATCTCGGGGTCGTCGGCGAGGCCGTCGAGCTGGTGGCGAGCCGCCTCCCTTCCGGTACCCTCTCGCCGCGCCGCCTCAACTTCAACTTCCGCACCGCGCTCGCCGAAGCCCTCGGCAACGCGATCCGCTACGGCACCGGCGAAGATCCCACCCGGGTGGTCCGGGTTCGCGTGGAGCTGAGCCGCGATGCCGTGCGCATTCACGTCACCGACGACGGGGGCGGGTTCGACCGCACCCGCCTGCCGGACCCCACTCGTCCCGAGAACCTCGAGCGTGAGGACGGGCGCGGGCTGTTCGTGATCCGCCACTTGGTGGACGACGTGGCGTTCAACGCGAAGGGGAACGGCATTTGTCTGACGCTCCGCGCGGGGTGACGCGCCTCGAGCGCCTGCTTCCGGCGCTCGCCGCGCTCTCCGGCACGACCCTGCGGGTCTGGCGCGCCGATGGTCAGCAGCTGCGCCTGGTCGTGGATGAGTCACCCCCACCTCCTCCGCCCTCCGTGGCGACACTCGTGCCGATCCCCGACGTCGAGGGGACCTGGCTCCAGGTGGGGGAGGGGAAGGGAAACGGTGCGAAGGTGCTCGCCGACGTGATCGGCGCCGTGCTGGGGGCGGAGCGGGAAGCGGTCCAGGTGGCCGCCGAGCTGTCGGAGCGCTACGAAGAGATCGACCTCATCTATACGATCAGTGAAATCCTCGGCCACACCATCCGGCTCGACGAGGCCGCGCACCGCATCCTGAGCGAGGTGGCGACCGTCGTCCGGGCGCGCCGCGCCACGCTGCTCGTGCACGACCCGCAGGCCGACGTGCTGCGCGTCGCGGCGGCGCGGGGGGTCGATTTCGATGAGATGGACCCGATCGAAGTGGATGACCCGCTCTCGATTGCCGCGCGGGTGTTCCGGGAGATGAAGATCTTCAGTTACGATCCATCCGACCCCGGCGTGCCCAATCCCGGTCGCGGCGCCGGGCGTGCCTATAAAGGAAAGGCGTTCATCGCCGTCCCCGTCGTGTACGCGGCGCCCGGCGGCACGCCCAAGCCGATCGGCGTCATCAATCTGACCGACCGGCTCGGCGTCGACGCCTTCACCGCCGGCGACCGCAAGCTCGTCGCGGCGATCGCGAACCAGATCGGGGCGGCGGTCGAGAACGCGCGCCTGGTCGAGCGCGATCAGGGCCAGCAGCGCGTGCGGCGCGAGCTGGAGCTGGCCCACGACCTGCAGCTCAAGCTCATGCCCTCCCCGCTCGTCATCGCCGCGAAGGCCGACGTCGCCGCTCGGTGCCGGTCCGCCGATTCGGTGGGCGGCGACTTCTACAACCTGCTCAGCCTGCACGGCGACCGCATCGGCGTGATGATCGGCGACGTCTCGAGCCATGGGTTCGGCGCCGCGCTCATCATGGCGCTGGCGATGGCTGCGTCGGGGATCCACGCGGAGACGGCGGAGTCGCCCAGCGAGGCCCTGGTGCAGATGGAAGGCTCCCTCGCCGAGGAGCTGGCACACACGGAGATGTTCTTGAGCCTGTTCTACGCGGTGATCGATCCGGGGGCGGGCCGGATCGCCTACGCCAACGCGGGCCACCCCCACGCCTTCCTCGTCGACGGCGCCACGGGCGACGCGCAGCGGCTCGAGGCGACGCGGCCGCCGCTCGGTCTCGGCGTCGGGGGCGAGGAGCACAACAAGCCCTGGCGGCGCCGCGAAGCGATTCTCGCGCTGTTCACCGACGGACTCGTGGATGCCCGGAACGAGATCGGCGAGCGCTTCGGCGAAGCGCGCGTGCTCAGTCACGTCAAGAACCTCCGCACCCGGCCGGCCCGGGACATCCTCGAGGCCGTCTTCACAGACATCGCCGCGTACACGGGCGGCGCCCCCGCCAGCGACGACCGCACCCTCGTCCTGCTCAAGGCTTGACTGCTCGCCGGCTGGGTCAGCATTTCCTCAGTGATCCGACGATTCTCGCCCGCATTGCCGATGCCCTCGATGCCCGACCGGGTGCGTCGGTCATCGAGATCGGGCCGGGCCGCGGCGCTCTCACACAGGAATTGCTCGCTCGCGGGTTGCGAGTGATTGCGATTGAAAAGGATCGTGGACTGGCCGTGGCGCTCGGGACGCATGACAACCTGACGGTCGTCACGGGCGATGCCCTCGAGCTTGACTGGCATCGCTATGGCGCGGATCACGTGATTGGAAACATTCCCTACTACATCACCTCTCCATTGATCGACAAGGCTCTGGCGCCACCGATTCCCCAGCGCGTGGTCTTCCTGGTGCAGGACGAAGTCGCCGATCGGATCACGGCCACGCCCGGTGGGAAGATTTACGGTGCGCTGTCGGTGGGCGTCCAAGCCGTATGTCGTGTCGAAAAGCTCTTCACGGTGGCGCCTGGAGCCTTCCGGCCCCCGCCGAAAGTCCGCAGCGCGTTGCTGCGGCTGACGCCGCTCGCCGAGCCCCTGGTGCGGCCGGAGGAGGTGCTCGCGCTGCGGAGGTTCGTGACGGCGTGTTTCAGCCGGCGGCGCAAGCAGCTGCACAACGCGGTCCCGGGAGCGACGGCGGCGGGCCTCACCGCGTTGGGATTCGACCCGAAGGCGCGTCCCGAAACCCTCGCGCCTCGAGATTTCGTCCGGCTCTTGCGCTGGAGTCAGCAATTGTGAAATAATTCACAATGCGGAAGATTTCCGACAGCACGGTGCGCCGTCTCTCCCTCTATCTCCGGTTCCTCGAACAGTCGCTGGCGCAGGGGCGCACCACCATCTCGTCCGGCGAACTGGCGCGCCTCGGCGGCACCACGTCGGCCCAGGTCCGCAAAGACCTCTCCTTCTTCGGCTCCTTCGGCAAACGCGGCCTCGGCTATGCCGTCCCCGAGCTCGCCGCCAAGGTCCAGGGCATCCTCGGCCTGCAGCGCCCCTACCGCGTCGTGCTCGTGGGCGCCGGGAAGATGGGTGGGGCGCTCGTGCAGTATCAGGGATTCCGCCAGCGTGGCTTTCACATTGCCGCGATCTATGACCAAGATGCCCGCAAGATCGGATCGCGCTGGAACGGGTTGGTGGTGCGCGACGTGAAGCACCTCGAGGCCGACCTCAAGAAGGAGCCGAGCGACATCGCGATCGTCGCGACACCGGGCACGGCGGCCCAGGAGGTGGTGGACCGCTTGGTCCGGTGCGGCGTGAAAGCCATCCTCAATTTCGCCCCCGTGCCCCTCGCGGTGCCCGCCGATGTCGAAGTGAAAACGGTGAACATGGCCCTGGAACTCGAGACTTTGAGCTACGCTTTGGCCAATCGTTAGATTGGGGGCCATGCCCCGCGTCCACGTCACGTCCGAAATCGGCCCCCTGCGGGCCGTTCTCGTTCACACCCCCGGAAACGAGCTGGTGGCGGTCACGCCGGGCAACCGCGAGGACTACCTCTACGACGACATCATCGATCTCGAGAGCGCGCAGCGCGAGCACCGGCGCCTCGTGGCGGTGCTGGAGCGGTTTGCGGAGGTGCACGAAGTGCGCGACTTGCTCACCGAGCTCGTCGCGCGGCCCGACGTGCGCGAGTTCCTGACGACGCGCGCGCTCGAGGTCGTCCCGTCCGACGTGTTGGCGAAGCAATTCGCGGCGCTCCGCCCTGAGGATCTCGTCGCGTTGATGGTCGAAGGCGCCGTGGAGGATGCCGGGCCGATCGCCCGGTCCCTGAACGAAGTCGGCTACGCGCTGCCGCCGCTCCCCAACCTCTTCTTCACGCGCGACGTGGGGATCGTGATCGGGGAGCATTCGATCATCGGCTCGATGCGCTACGGCGTCCGCTGGACGGAAGAGCTGCTCATCAAGGCGCTGTTCCGCTACCACCCGGCACTCGAGAACGCCGGCATCCTGTACGACGGCTCGGAGGAGAAGCGCAACAACTACACCCTGGAGGGCGGGGACGTGCACCCGATCCGGCCCGACCTCGTGGTGCTCGGCTTCAGCGAGCGGTCCAGCCCGGCGGCGTTGGACCATCTCTGCGAGCTGGTATTCGAGCACTGCGGCGTGACGGACGTGGTGATCATCGTGCTGCCGGCGGAGCGGACGGCGATTCACCTCGACATGATCTTCACGCAGATCGACAAGGAGATCTGCTGCATCTATCCGCCGCACTTCGTCGGCCCTGAACGGTTGGCGGTGCTGCATCGGAAAAAGAAATCCAAAGGGGTGAAGGAGATGCCGAACTTCTTCGCGGCGATGCAGGCGGTGAACCAGCCGCTCGAGCCGGTGTTCTGCGGCGGCAATCAGCGCACGCTCCAGGAGCGCGAGCAGTGGGCGTCGGCCTGCAACTTCTTCACCGTGCGCCCCGGCGTCGCGCTCAGCTACGCCCGCAACGAAGCGACCCTCACCGAGCTCGAGCATGCCGGCTTCCGGATCGTCTCGGCCGTGAACCTGCTCACCGGCGAGGAGTCGTTCGAGGACGGGGAGCGCGGCGTGATCACGATGGATGGGAGTGAGCTGGTGCGCGGCGGCGGCGGCCCCCGCTGCATGACGCTGCCGCTGCGCCGGGACGACGTCTGAGCGGGCCCTCCCTGGGCGCGGTCCCGGCGTCGAGCCTGTCGGCTCGGGCCATGGCGTACCTCGAGGGCGGCGGCCCGGCCGCGAGTCTGGCGATCGTGCGCGACGTGCTGGGGATCGCGCAAGCGAACCGCCACAACGCCGACCGCATCGCCATGGCGCTGCTGGCGTCGGACCCGCGCTTCACCCGCACGACCGATGGCCGGTGGACCCTGGTCACGGCGGTGGAGGCCAGTCCCGCGCTCGAGACGTGTCGCTTCGCGGTCGTGGATGTGGAGACCACGGGCGTTCGCGCGCGCCGCGGCGATCGCATCATCGAGATTGCCGTGGTGAAGGAGGGCCACGTCGCCTTCCACTCGCTCGTGAATCCCGGCATCCCGGTTCCTCCCTTCGTCGGGTCACTTACCGGCATCACCGCTGCCATGCTGGAGCAGGCGCCTCCGTTTGACGCCGTCGTGGACGGTTTGCTCGACGCCTTGCGTGATACGGTTTTCGTAGCCCACAACGCCCGCTTCGATTGGGCGTTCGTGTCCGCCGAAGTGGAGCGCGCGCGCGGCCTGCTGCTGCAGGGCCCACGGGTGTGCACGATGCGGTTGGCGCGGCGCTTGTTGCCCGACCTTCCTCGCCGCAACCTCGATACGGTCAGCTACCACTTCGGCATCACGATCGAGGGCCGGCACCGGGCGGTAGGCGATGCGGTGGCGGCGGCGAAATGTCTGCGTCGGCTGGTGGGGATCGCGAAGGAGCAGGGGGCCACGACCTTGAGCGATCTCGTTAACCCCGGGGCACCGCCCCGGGGTCAGCCGAGCTCACGTACCTCGCTCGATGCCCCGGCTGACCCCGGGCCGACGGCCCGGGGTGACCGGATTTCTCCATGACCCACACCACATTCCGTGTAGGTCACCTCACGTGCCATGCTTTGGAGGCAGGTAGACAGCATTTAGACGGCGGCGCCATGTTCGGGGTGGTGCCCAAGCCGCTGTGGGAGCGGCGCATCCCCGCCGACGCGCGCAACCGCATCCCCCTCGCGCTGCGCTGCCTCCTCGTCGAGCACGACGACGGGTTGGTGCTGATCGACACCGGGATCGGCAACAAGGAAGACGACAAGTTCCGGGACATCTACGGCGTCGAGAACGCCGGCGCCGGTGGCCGCACGCAGCTCGAGGACGCGCTGCGCGAGCTGGGGCACGGTCCGGACGACATTCGCTGGGTGATCAACACGCACCTGCACTTCGATCACGCCGGCGGTGACACGTGGTGCGATCCTGCCGGGACGATCGCGCCCGCGTTTCCCCAGGCGCGGTACGTCGTGCAGCGTAGGGAGCTGGAGTTCGCTCGCCACACGAACGAGCGGACGGCGGGAAGTTACTTGAGGCATAATTTCGACGCTGTGCCGTTTACGTTGTACGACGGCGAGGCGGAGCCCCTGCCCGGCATTCGCTGCCTGCCGACGCCCGGCCACGTGCCCTTCCACACGTCGATCCTGATCGAAAGCGGCGGGGACCGGGCCTGCTTTCTCGCCGATCTGGCGCCGACGTCCGCCCACCTTCCACTGCCATGGATCATGGGATACGATCTCGAGCCGCTGGTGACGCTCGAGAGCAAGCGCCGACTGTACCGGCGCGCCGAGGGGGAGGGCTGGTTGCTCGTGTTCGAGCATGATCCGACCGTCGTGGCCGGGCGGCTCGGCAAGGAAGGGAAGGCGTTCGGCCTTGTGGACCCGATTCGCCTCGGGTAACTTGCTGCGCACAATACGGTAAGCGGGCGCGATGCGCCCCACCCCACTCGCCTCTCTCGAGAGTGCGACAGGGTTCGAAGGCTCCGACGGCTGACGTACGACAGCCGCCGGCTCCAGCGGATCTCGGGTGGGCCACGAGATCCGCTTTTTATTGCTCCAAAAGGGAGACCAACACCTGGCAATTCCCGACAGCAGAGCGCCGCGCACACGCGTCAACCGGCAGATCCGCATCAGTCCCGTACGCGTGATCGCGGACAACGGCGACCAGTTGGGCGTGCTGACGATCGACGAAGCCCTCGCGGCCGCAGCGGAACGGGGCCTGGATCTGGTGGAAGTTGCGCCGCTCGCCCGGCCCCCCGTCGTCAAGATCATGGATTACGGGAAGTTCAAGTTCGAGCAGGCGAAGGCGGCACGGGCAGCGAAGAAAAAGCAGCACGTCATTCATTTGAAGGAAGTGAAGTACCGGCCCGGGATCGACGATCATGATTTCGCATTCAAGACCCGGCACGCCCGCGAGTTCCTGCAGGACGGGAACAAGGTGAAGGTCACGATGATGTACCGCGGGCGGCAGATGGCCCACATCGAGCTGGGTCGCGAAGTGCTCGATCGCGTCGCCCTCGAGCTGAAGGACATCGGGAAGATCGAGCAGGATCCGAAGCTTGAGGGCCGAAACATGTCAATGGTACTCGCCCCGAAGTAGTTCGGGTGGCGATCCCCGCGGCCATGCCGCGGGCATACAGGAGCCAGCAATGCCCAAAATGAAGTCCAAGCGCGCGCTCCGGAAACGGGTCCGACTGACCGGGACCGGGAAGCTGCGGCGCCATCACGCCGGTAAGCGCCACAACCTGGGTTCCAAGCATCCGAAGCGGAAGCGTCACCTGCGCAAGGCGACGCTCGTCTCGCACGCGGAACGACGCCTCAAGCGCCTGTTGATGGCGTAAGGAGACCTCATGCCTCGCGTCAAAAGCAACGTTGCGCGCCTGAAGCGCAAGAATAAAGTGATGAAGCTCGCCAAGGGATACTGGGGCGGGCGCAGCAAGCTGTGGAAGGCCGCCAAGGAGGCCACCGAGCGGGCGGCGAAGTACGCCTACCGCGACCGGCGCGCGAAAAAGGGCGAGTTCCGCCGCCTCTGGATTCAGCGCATCAACGCCGCGGCCCGGCTCCACGAGCTGTCGTATAACAAGTTCATGAACGGCCTCAAGAAGGCGGGGGTCGAGATCAACCGGAAGGTCCTCGCCGATCTCGCGGTGCGCGATCCGTCGGCGTTTGAGCAGTTGGCGGAGGTCGCGAAGAAGGCTCTGTAATATGAGCCTCGACTCGCTGCGGGAGCGTCTCAAAGAGATTCCCCTGGCCGACGAGCGCCGGCTCCAGGAACTCAGGACCGAGCTCCTGGGGCGCAAGGCCGGCGCCCTCACTGAAATCCTGAAGGGCCTCGCGAGCCTCGAGCCCGAGACGCGGAAAAGTGTCGGCGCGGCCGCGAACGCGCTGAAGCGCGACCTCGAGGCCGCGTTCGCGGCGCGCGAGCGGGCCCTGAAAGGGGCCGCGGCGCAGCCCAGCGGCGTGGACCTCACCATGCCGGCGCGCCCCGAGTGGCGCGGCGGGTTGCACCTCGTGACCCAGGTGATCGACGAGATCTGCGACATCTTCCGCGAGCTGGGCTTCACCCGGGCCGTCGGTCCCGAGGCCGAGACCGAGCGCAACAATTTCTACGCGCTCAATTTTCCCAAAGACCACCCCGCGCTCGACGCTCAGGACAGCTTCTACCTGGGCGGCGACGTCGTGCTGCGCACCCACACCTCGCCGGTGCAGATCCGCACCCTCGAGACCTATCCGCCGCCGGTGCGCGTCGTGATCCCGGGACGCTGCTATCGCCGCGATCCGTTCGACGCCTCCCACTCGCCGATGTTCGAGCAGATCGAGGGGTTGGCGGTGGACGACGGCATCACCTTCGTCGACCTGAAGGCGACGCTCGCCACCTTCGCACGCCGCTTTTTCGCGCCCGACACCGCCGTGCGCTTCCGGCCGTCGTACTTCCCGTTCACCGAGCCGTCGGCCGAGATGGATGTGCAGTGCCAGCTGTGCAAGGGCGCTGGCTGCGCCGCCTGCAAGCAGACCGGCTGGATGGAGATCCTCGGCTCCGGGATGGTGCACCCCGCGGTGCTCGAGAATTGCGGCGTCGACCCCGAGAAGTACACCGGATTCGCGTGGGGGATGGGGCCGGAGCGGATCGCCATGACCCGGCACGGCATCCCCGACATCCGGCTGTTCCTTGAGAGCGACGTGCGCTTCCTTGCACAGTTCGCGACCTCTGGGGTCGAAGACCCCGGGGCCACGCGCCGGGAGATCCGATGATCGTCTCGCGTCGCTGGCTCGAAGCGCTGCTCGGCCGCCCGCTCGACGCGAAGGACGTCGCGGACCGCCTGGCGATGCTGTGTGCGCCGGTGGACGCCGTCGTGCCGCTGCACCAAGACCTGCGCGACGTGCTCGTCGCGCGTGTGCTGGAGGTGAAGCCCCACCCCAACGCCGACCGGCTGTCGCTCTGCCTCGTGGACGCGCCAAATGTGCAGGCGGGCAAGTCGTATCCATTCGCTCCGATCGGTGCGACGCTTCCGGGTGGGTTAACGCTTGACCGCCGCAAGATCCGCGGCGTCGAATCGAACGGCATGCTCTGCTCCGCCAAAGAGCTGGGACTCGGCGCCGACTCTGCGGGCATCCTCGAGCTCGAGACCGCCGCGGCGCCCGGGATGCGCTTCCTCGATGCCCTCCCGATCGCCGACGACCAGATCGTCGTGGACGTGTCGGCGAACCGGCCGGATCTCTTGTGCCATAAGGGGGTGGCTCGCGAGTTGGCGGCGGTGATGGGGGGGACGGTGAAGTTGCCGCCTTTTGGCGGTTCGGCGGATAGCCGGTTAGGCGGTTCGAAATACCAACCGCCTA
>WNFL01437579.1_pt2 | contig 10465 bp, 7 predicted proteins | sample 5400361 | NCBI WGS metagenome assembly WNFL01 (sample SAMN13153351, study PRJNA577476) | soil metagenome | isolation source: 40 cm soil on Douglas fir-dominated hillslope | place: USA:California | collected 2013-09-17
GAGAATGTCGTTCACGCCGTAACTGCGGACGAGGCTCGAGCTGACGAGCGAGCGGCTTCGCCATTGCCTTTTGCCCAACTCTTACGGAGCTCTTCAGCGCGGCGAATAATTCGGTCGGTCACATCGACCGAACTCTTCGCGTCCTTCTTTACGCCACGCCCTTCGTCATCCGGAAAGATTTCCAGAAGCTGTAATTTCTCGAACACGGGTTTCATGGCGCGCGTGGGATTTCGGAGAAAATCCGAGCCGCGAATGCGAATAAAAATCCATCCCATGCGTTCCAATACCGATTGGCGATCCATATCCTCTGATAGTTTCTCGAGCGGATAATAGCGGTCGCCATCGCACTCGATGGCGAGGCGTTTGCCTTCGCCTTCGACAACTAGATCAATCCGGAATGTTCCAATTTTCCAGTGCGGAGTGACGCGATAGCCCTCGCCGGCAAGGCGCTTCATGACATCGCGCTCGAATGCCGACTGTGCGCGCTTTTCCTTTTCCTCCAGCGTCCGCATCAGGAGCGCGGGGTCCTCCGCGTGCTCGATCAATTGGCGGCGAAGGTCGTCTGGTTTTAAGTCGTTGTTCGGGCTCAACGAGTGGACAATCCACATCTGATCCCGCGCCCGGCTGGCGGCGACATTAAATCGCTGCTTAAAGAGTTCCTGATCTCGCAAGGAAAGCGCCCCATGCTGGGCCGTGTCCACCAGAGAAATAAAAACAACTTCATATCGATCGGGCGAGACATGCGCGCGAATGAGATTGTCAATCTCGATGGCTTGCTCATCGCCGACCAAGGACACCACGCCGAAACTCAGTGGCTGGCCTGCGTCGTTCTTTTTGTATTCCGGCTGCTCGATCGCTGCCGCGACCAGCGAAGCGACCGTAAGGGCTTCCTGGCGATTAATCTTTCCGTCGCGGCTGGACCCAGAAACCCGGTGCGCCAATGTGTGCGGCCGCAAATGCACGCGGCTCGCATCGCGCAACGGCTTAATTCGTCCATCGTAGGAAACCATGTTACTGAACTGAATGATCTCCGGCACGCAGCGGAAATGTTCGACCAGGCAAGTCGTACCGCCGAACGACTGGCGCGCCAGGTCGTAAATCGAAATCTGCCCGTCATATAAATCGGAATTCGGAATCCCGCGCAAGTATTGGTAGATAAGATTCTGGATCACACCCAAATCCTGCCCAACAGCCGACGGACTTACCTGCTCATGATCGCCCACAACCAGAACTGTCTTGCCGAGGTACAACGCAACCAAAGCCAGCACATCACTCTGGCTCGCTTCGTCGATAATCACCACGTCAAAGCGGGTGGTCCGCGGGTCAAAATTTTCCACGACGCGTGAAAGTGGCATCACCCAAACCGGCACAGCACCGCGGCAGTCGCTCATTTTTCTTGCCGCTTCTCCGCGCAGTAACGAGACTCGAATGCCATGGCCTTTGCCAATGCGGCGAATCGTGTCCAGCCACCCAACCAAAGCCTGGCGCTGCCGGGACGACGTTCGCCGGGCTTGCGATCCCCAAGCCCGCTTGTCGATCAACTCAACCGTCGCGCGGCGAAGCTGTTCCCTCATTTTTTCGCTCTTGCTCTGTAACGTTTCAAGCGAAACACTCGACCGGCGATCGAGTTCGTCGTTGAGTTGCCGCCACGTCCAGGCTGACGCCACATCCCGCGGCGGTTCGCCGCGTCCGTGAACCCCGGTGCGATTGCGAATAGCGCCAGCCCACGCCGGAGCCGCGGTCTCTAGTTTTCCAAGCAGCGCACGGCGCAAGTCAAGGTCGGCCTGTTTGCTTTTCAGCTCTAGCAACCGCTCATAAGCCTCGCCATAGCGATTCGAATTTTCATCGCTCACCGCTGCCAGCAGTTGGCCGATGACCTTTGAAGCTTTGGCCACACGCGCCGCCAGCTTCAGTTTGCCCTTCAACTCGCTGCGCTCTTCTTCCAGCTCGAGCAACCTCAACTTCTTGAATCGGGAGTCAAGAATCGGGAGTAGTGTTTCCGTCACCGCTTTTTCAATCCGCGCGAGTTCGCCTTCTGGACCGAGGACGGCCGGTTGCTCAGCCAACATTTTTTCCCAGCGGAATCCTAGGTCTTGCAGTTTTTGCTGCAACGGAATCCAGGTGTGTTCCTGCCAGTCCAGGCAGTTCTCGATCGTGTCGCAATACTGCATCAAAGTTTTTTCCACTTCGTCGCCCATTTCGGTGGATCGAGGGGCGCCGAGAACGGCCACCTGACGATCCCAACGCGCTCCAAGATCGTCTCTGAGCGCCTTCAAGCGCAACAGCCGGCGCAGCGCGTGAAAATGCTCCGGCAGACGCGGACGTGAATCGTTTATGGTTGCCTGCTCGATGAATTTGCTCCAGGACTTGTGCGTAAACAGGACGAAAGAACCAAGCTTTCCACTGGTTTCAAGATGCTCGAGAATTTCGTTCACGATGCGTTCCTGATCTTCGCGCGGCGTGTTCACGGCGGCTTCCGGCCCATACTTGACGAAGGATTCCTGGCTGTTCGCCGCCTCACGGTGCACCAATCGCACGAAGCTCACCAGTTGATCCCACAATTCACGGTGCACCTCGCCATACCTCCCGGCGTACACGGCCGCGAGTTTCCATTTGTCCTTGCCGGAGAGTGGCTCAACTGCTTGCGTGAGTGCTGCCATCAGCGACGCAATTTCGTCGGGCGAAGTTTGCACTGCGCTCGACTCCCACAGGTCCGCCCGCAAATCGAGCCCTTCCATGCCCAGGCGATTGCGCTCGCTGACTGCGGCTTCAAACTCTTGCGCCGTCGGGAGATCATGTAGTTCCGGAAGGTGGCCAGACAGCTCCGCTTCGTCTTCTCGCGACACGGAAACGCTGGTGCGATAAAGGTCCGCAAGTTCACCCGGAGACAGCGGCAGCGGAGCAACTGCCGCCACTGGCCCCGGAATCCATCCGTGCATCTCTTTTTCTGCCGCGACTTGTCTCGCGGCGTCGGCTGGAGCGCAAGACTTTCCGCCAATCCCTATACTCCGATATTCATCGGCGCGCGCTTCCATCAATTGCTTTCGCACTTCACTAAGTTTCGTGAGCAGTTCATGCCGCTCGCCCTCCAGTTTCTTCGCTTCCAATTCAAGCGAACCCGCGTCGGCTCGAGACAAGCGTTCCGCGATCGAACCGACCGCGCTTTCCAGCTGCTTCCGGCTGTCGAGATCGCTTTCCAGCAGACTTACGCACAATGGACGAAGTTCCGGAACGATGTGGTGTCGCACCATTCGCAACGCTTTCGTCGTGTGACTGGTGACCAGTACGCTTCTTCCTTGCGCCAATAAATGGCCGACCAGATTGCCGATGGTGTGCGTCTTCCCCGTACCCGGCGGACCTTGCACAAGCACACCACCGTGTTCCTCAAGCTGTTGCGCAATGCGGACCTGTTCCGGATTGGCCGGCTTACTCAACAGCACATCACGCTCTGCTTCGTGAGACTCGGCGAGGGTTTGCTGCGCGACACCGGGATCGGCGATGGGTAACTCTTCGCCAACAATATTCAGAAGCGACCACGGCAGGTCTTCTCTCGTCCGGAGATCGGCGAGAATTCCCTCAATCGCCGCCGCGAATCCGAGTGTGCGCGCCCGCAAGAAAAGGACCGCCTCGCGCCCAATCTTCGGATCGCTTGCCCCCATTTCCGGCGCGCTACCTTCCAAAAACTNNCCTCAGAAAGGCGGAGGTGGCTCCGTTCATTAGCGGGTGAAAACCTTCTTGTTCCAGTTCCTCGCGACACCGCCCGATCGCGCGGCCGTCGACGTCATTCATCGATTGGAACAGTGCGGAATACAATTCAACGGGATAATCGGCTTCACTTAGAGTGAATTCCGGTACGGCTGCGTCAAACTGCAATTGCAATCGTTGCAGCAGAATGGGGTGAAAAACCCCGCCCTCCGCTCGCCGCCAACTCAGGATTCCATCACCGAGAATGAGTTCGACACGCTCACCTTCGCGATCGATTCTTCCGTATAGGGCGTATAGTGTCTCAAAGAGTTTCATCGCAGAGCGCGCTGGCTTTTCTTTTCGAGCCCAGTCGTCGCGCTCCGCTTTCCACTGCGCGAAGCGCGCCGCTCGCTCCGGCTCATCCTCGAAGCGGGCGATCGCGATTCCTCCGGCTCCTTCTGAGTCTTTGGCGGATTTCTCGAGCGTAATCTCGCAGGAAGGATCGTCCCAGCCGCTGCCAAGCCAATCCACAATTCCCTCTGGCGGCTCCGGTGGGCGCGTCAATTTTGGGCGCTGCACCTTCAACACGTGGCTTGCGCCTTCAGTGCTCGCGACTTCTTCATTCGACTTCTTCGCTCTGCCGGTGTTCGCTTTCACCTCACCGCGCTGGACAGCAGAGTGTTCCGGCAGATCGCAAAGTCGCAGACTCCAGAGCTGTTCACGGATTTGGCGCTTTGCCGGATTCCGGTGCTGGTTTAGTGCTTCAAGGTATCGAAATACGCGCGTAAGTTTTTCGCGCGCAATACGCAATTTATCGGCTTCCATAAATTCCTGCCTCTTCGCAGACACGTGTAGAGATTAGAGGGTGGGCGGTGGAGAGTTTAGATTATCAGTGTGCTGGGCGGAGCCTCAATGGTACGCCACTAGTACTGCCCAATCGGCGCCCAATACTCAATACCGGCCGCTCCGGCTACCGGCTTTGCGCAGCTGCGCCATCCGCAATCAGATTAAATGCGAATGCGATCGCTTCTTTCAGCAAAGAAATTTTCTGTCAGCAGGATTAGCGGAATTGAAATAGTCGCGTCAGAGAGCAGAGTCGACCGCAGTTCCCGCCGCAGCGAATACCGTGTCCATCTCGGCCCGCGCAATTGGAAGGAACGAACGAACAACCATTGGATCGAACTGCGTTCCGCTCGATGCAATCAGCCTTCTCGCGGCTTCTTCGAAGGGCAGGCCTTTGCGATACGGCCGCGAAGACACCATCGCGTCATACGCATCAATGACGCAAACAATTCGCGAGACGATGGGAATCTCGGAATTTTTCAATCCCGCCGGATACCCGTTTCCATCCACACTTTCGTGGTGGTGCAGAATGTCCAGCGCCGCCGACTCAAATCCCGGCAGCATCCGCAACACAGCCCATCCATAATCCGGATGTTTCTTGATCAGAGCGTATTCGTCCGCGTCCAGTTTCCCTGGCTTTCTAAGTATCGCATCCGGGATTCCGACTTTCCCGATGTCGTGCAGCAACGCGGCCACTTCCAAATTGCGCAGTATATTCTCGTCCAGCCCTAGTTCCTGGCCCACGCGCAAGCCCCATTCCGCAAGCCGGGTACTGTGCACTCCGGTGTTCAAATCTTTCAGGTCGAGCAGTTGATTGAATGCACAAATCACGGAATTGCGTAGTGCCGATACCTGCTCCTCAAGAACCTTCACGCGAAAACCTTCCGGCGACGGGACCAACAGCTCGCCGGAAGGCATCGACAATGAATTACCGGGGTTCAACTTCTTCACCAGCTGAGGAACCACGCGCTGAGTGTCTGGTATGTGTCCAACCGACCATGGTTCAGGTCCGGCGTTAGAGTGCGTGCGTGCGCCAACGCGCTGGCTGCTTTGCTCTGGTTGAGTCCGCTCTTCAAATCAAGGCACAGTGCTACCGTGCCGGCCACGATCGGCGAGCTGAACGATGTCCCCGACGAGCTGCCATACGTGCCGCCTGGATACGTGCTGATGATGTTTTCACCGGGCGCCGCTATCCATACGTCTGCGGAACCGTAATTTGAAAAGGACGACCGCGTGTCGTAGTTCGTCGTGGAAGCCACGCCAACTACGTTCCCGTTCAAAGCCGCCGGGTATACGCGTGCGCTGGTGTTCTCGTTGCCGGCCGCGGCAACAAGAATCACGCCCGATTGATTCAACCGCGAAACGGCATGCGAAAGCGCGCTCGACGGTACCGACAGGTCGAAACTCATGTTGACGACGTTTGCGCCGTGCTGCTGCGCATAGTAAAGCGCCGCGATGATGTTGGACAAGTACGCAGTGCCATCTGAGGAGAACGCCTTGAGTGGCAGAATCCTCGCAGCCGGAGCAACCAGATGGATCAGTCCGGCCGTCATCGTTCCATGTCCGAACGCCACATAAGGACTGCCGTCAAGGACTGCAGCCGTGGACTGATCCAGCACCGCTGCCGTCGATTGCTGTACCACGACCGGCTGTTGATCCTGCGAATTCTGGTTTACTGGCCCATTCGGCAAACCAGCGACGTCTGCCCACTCCGAAGCTCCCGCTTGATTCCGCGTAAAGTCGTATCCAGGCAGCAACACTGGAACAAGCGCCGGGTGATTCGGGTCCACGCCCGTGTCAATGACCGCCACAACTCCTTTGCCGGTAACGCCAAAGCCGCCTTGCGCATCGCGTAACCGGATAATGTACGTAGCCGGTTGCGCCGCGTAGCCATGCCACACCACCGACCCGTAGTAATTAACCGGCGCTGTATCGGACAGCCCAGCGCCCACTTGCTGTTGCGAAGTCTTCGGCAACGGCAAAACTTGATCGGGTTCGACGCTCTGAATTCCAAGCAGCGCTTCAAGCAAACTGCCCAGTCCATTTAAAATGTTCGCTATGAGATTCTGTGAAGAAGTCACCAGATACGTCTGGCCGACGTTACCGTCAAGAGACCCCTGAACTGTGCATCCCGCGGAGGCGCACAAGTGCAGAACGCTCAATAGTCCGCCGGTCGTTCGAACGATGTATCGCTGATCTGTGGCCGCGGCACTCGTGCATGTCATTACGGCCAACGCGAACACGAACGCAAGCTTGAGAGTTAGTTTTTTCATATGTTTTTTGTCCATTGCAGTTACACCCGCCGCCCGCTCGTTTCTCTCAGTTCTCGGATGCCCCTCAAGCCTTGCGAATTCTCCGAAATCTGACTATGGTACGAGTGGCTCTTTGTGACTTCTCCTTGGTTCACAGATTCTGGTACAGAAGTACCAGGAAACTTTTAGTCAACCGCTCTGAGCGGATCGCCGCCCCGCGTCGGCCCGGGGATGTAAGACAACGCATCCCGCAGCGACACAACGATCGGTTTCTCCGCGTGCCCCAGAAACGTAAGTTCCAGGTCGCCGCGATTTTCAATCTCTCCCTGAAATTCCCCGAAATTGTTGGTTACCGTCTGCACCGTCTGCCCGCGCCGATTCGAAAGCGTTACCGGGATTCCCTTGCCAATCGAGTCCGGCTGCGATGTGTCCATCAGCTGCCCAGTTACAGACAACCGGGTGTCCCCGGGCTTCGCCTCGATGTTCACGTCAATCTGAAACGGCGTCGCGGAAAACAACATCTGCCGGCTTTGCATTCCGGCCGATCGAGCACCGGCGACTGCGGGTGCCCGAAAACTGTCAAAAATCATTTCCGCGACAATCCCGACCAATCCCGGCTGCGATTCGAACCCGGCATTACCGTAGGCTGCCTTAACCACGCGAATCGCGTCTGCAGGCGGCTCAAATCTTGCGTCCAGCGCGGCCGAACTCTGCACTTTTCGCCATACCGCAACTCGTTCCTTGCACCGCTCGCAGCCCGAATCTAGATGCATTTGCATCTCCTGCCGTCCCGGCGCCTGATTGACCCCGGTAACAAAATCGATCCACTCCTCTGGCGAATAATGCGTCATTTGCTCGTTCTCCCTCAGAACCTGTCTCTCAACTTCCCCGGTGCGGGCCGGGGTTTCCGTACACAGATAAGGGTAGCTTAGGAGCAGAAAAATACCTCGGTGAGATATTTAGTTAAGCGGCTTATTATCAACAAGTTGGCCGGTCAAAAAGAAGGGCGCCCAAAAGTACGGATGTGGGTGCCTCGCTCGGATCTCCAGCATCGCGGCACGCAATGAACCCGCCATATCGTTCGAAGCCTTAAATTCCGCGTAGAAGTTCCTCATCAACTCCGCCGTGGTCTCGTCGTGAACATCCCACAGCGACAGCAGCAGGGTCGACGCACCCGCGCAAAACAGCCCTCGCTGTAAGCCAAGCAGTTCATCGCCCTCGGCCACCACATTCATTCCCGTCGCGCAGCCGCTCAGCGTGACCAGTCGCGCCGGAATCCTCATCTGGTACAAATCGTACAAATACAAATATCCGTCTCCCAATCGGATTCCAGAAAACATCGGGTTATCCTGCCGGTAAACTCCGTGCGTCGCCACGTGCAGAATTCCAACCGACGCTCCCCGGTCTCTCAGCGCCGCCACGGTGGCCTTATTTCCTGCGATCAATTCCGCGCCCGGCAAGATTTCCGCAACCACCTTTACCTCCGCGTCAATTTCCGGCGCATTTTGATCGGCCACTCCGAACACCACTGGCCGTAAATTCGCGTTCGCCTCTTTTCTCTGGCACAGCGCGAAGATCGTCGCGCTCGGCGCATAGGAAATCGAGTAGTCGTCGCAGAGATATCTCCCGGACCGCCGCAGCGCGTGAAACGGCAGGAAGTGCAGCGGTCCGTGCGGCACAATCACCAGATGCGTGCACCCTTCTAAAAGCGGCCGAATCGGAGAAATCAGCTCGTTGTACAGCACGTCGAGGTGCGATTCCGCCGCCCGCTGCATTGGTTCCACGAATCGCTGCGTATACTGAGCGCCCATCCGAAATTTCGAGAGCTGGAAACGCAGCAGCTGCAGTGCATTTTGAATCCGTGAAAGCACGCTCACCGGAACAATTTCCATTTTGCTTCGCGTGACTACCACCGCAATCAGCCTGTCGCCCGTCGAATAGTATTCGACGAGCGCCGCGTGCGGCGGCACGCACTCCTGCAAGTAGCCAAGCGAAAAATCCGTCGGTGCTTCCAGCGTTGCGTTTTCACGCTCGTGCGCCGGCAATTCCCGCAGCGTCCGCATCAGCTCTTTTTCGTGCGCCTGCGCCTGTTCTTGCAGCCGCGCGATCCGGTTCTCGGCGTTGTTTTCCGCGCCGAGTTGTTCCAATTCAATCCGGTGGTAATACCAATTCAAGTCTTCCCGCAGGTCTCGGATTCGCCGCACCAGATTGCTCTGCCCTGCTTCGCCCATCGGCAAGCTCTGCCCGCTTCGAAAAATCATTTCGCTCATGCTGCGGGACTTCGCCGCCTCAATGCACGCGAACGCTTCCGCAGTGGACTCCTCGCCCGCCGCTCCCGCCAGCAGAATATCCACTAGCGCTTCGTACACCTGCAGTCGGTTCCTTCCAAACGATATTTTCAACTCTTCCGTATGGATTCTCGTTCGCAGCGACTCCAGCGCCTGCCGCGCCATCTGATAGGAATTGTGCGCCGCCACAAGGTCGCCATTTTGTTGAGCGAGCTGGCCAAGCAGAAACTGCACCTGATAATCCAGCACCGGTGTCTTGATTGACGCCAGTCGCTCCAGCGCCGCGTCCGCCCGCTTCCGTGCTTCCGCCATATCTCCGAGTTGCAACGCGATCCGCGCCAGAAGCAGGTGCGCAATCACCGCCTTGCTACGCACCTTCGCTTCATCAAAAAATGCCGCCGCCGCAACGCACAGCCGCCGCGCTTCAAAGTGGCGCCCCTCGTGAAATAGCAGCAACGCCTGATACAGATCCAGCAGCCTCGGCCAAACTCGATTCGCTTCTTTCGCGAACATCTCCCGCGCTTTCGCGAAAAGCTCCAGTGCCTGCACCGATTTCCCCTGTTGCCCGTACGCGGTCGCTTCATTCGCCAGCGTTTTCGCCGCTTCATAGCGCATCCCCTGCGCTTCAAATCTCAGATAACCCTCGTGCGCAATCGTTCGCGCCTCTTCGCTCAGGTTGAGCTCCAGATACACGTCCGACAAATCCAGGTGGCACAGCGCAAAGTGATACGCGTCGCCAGTCGCTTCGCACGCTCGCCGCGCCGCGTACAACCTCTCGATTGCGCTCCCATACTCTCCGCGCAGGTAATACAAATACGCAACGTTGTAGTCGGCCTGCGCCACCAGCAATGGCATCCCCGCCTTCTCGCAAACCTTTCGCGCTTGCTGGTACGACGACAGCGCTCGCGGGAAATCGTTCAAGCTGATCAAACACACGGCCATATTGCTCAGCACCACCGCGATGCCTTCAATGTCCCGATGCTCGATCATTCCCGCGTACGCCCGCTCGTAGTGCGCCAGCGCTTCTTCGAAGCGGTCCTGCCGATGAAAGATATTCCCCGCGTTGATTTCCAACCGGGCAATGCGCCACGGGTCGTCAAGCTCGGTAAATATTTGCCGTGCCTGCTCGGACGCTTAGTACGCGCGGTCATACTCACCTATCAGGATTAGAGGCTGGATCGATGTGCTCAGCGTCCGCGCCGCTTCCCTTTGATTCCCGGCTTGCAGATAGAGTTCGAGCGCCTGGTCGTGGTGTGCGACTGCCTCTTTATGGTCTCCGCTCGCGTACAGTGCATTCGCCTTGGCCCGCATCCCCGCGGCAATCTCTTCTTTTCCGCCTAATTTATTCGCGATGAGTAGCGCCGATTCCGCCAGGGCCCGCGCTTCGTGGAGATCCAC
>WNFL01020874.1_pt1 | contig 10463 bp, 11 predicted proteins | sample 5400361 | NCBI WGS metagenome assembly WNFL01 (sample SAMN13153351, study PRJNA577476) | soil metagenome | isolation source: 40 cm soil on Douglas fir-dominated hillslope | place: USA:California | collected 2013-09-17
GGAGCGCCGTCACCTCGGCGCCGCGCTGCTCGATCCGCTCGAGCGACCTGCCGGCGAAGTAGCACTCGCGCGGCAGCAGGTCCTTGAGCGGGCGGTAGATGCTCGCCCACGCGGTCATGATCTGCGGCATCGCCACTTCGTCGCTGACGCGCCCGTTTCGCTCCAGGCAGACGCGGGTCTGCACGCGTACGCCCAGGGATTCGTCGAACGCGAGGCCGAGCTCGCGCATGGCTCGATGCAGCTCTTCGTGGGTGCCGATGCCGGCGCCGCGCCCGGCGAGGTCCTGCTCCGCGCGCTCGAAGACCCGCACCTCGCAGCCGATCGCTCGCAGCATGCTGGCGGCGAACAAGCCGCCGAGCGAGCCGCCGACCACGAGCACGCGCGGCATGCTCATCGTCTAAGCCCGGCGCCTCCTCTTCTCCAGCACCGCGCACACCGACGCCGTGTCGGCGTCGCCATAGCCTTGCGCCATCGCCGCGTCGAAGAGCGGCCCGCAGGCGCTGAAAAGCGGCGTCGGCGAGCGCACCGCGCGCGCCATCTCGCCGATGATCTTCATGTCTTTCTGCCACACCGCGACTTTCATCGTCGCCGGGCGGTAGCGGCGCTCGACCATGAAGCCGCCGCGCAGGCGCAGCACGCCGCTGCCGACGACCGGACTCGAGCCGAAGAGCTGCCACACCTGCCGCGCATCGAGCCCCATGCGGCGCGCGAAGGTGATCGCCTCGGCCGAGGCGACGTTGAGGATCGCCACCAGGTGGTTGGCGACCATCTTCATCCTCATCCCGTTGCCGAAGCGCCCCACGGGGCGGACGTTATCGGTGAACACCCTGAGGACCCGTGCCGCGCGCGCGAGCGCCGGCTTGTCGCCGCTCGCGAAGATGGTCCAGGCGCGCTCCTTCAGCCGCACCGCGGTGCCGCTGATCGGGCAGTCGAGCGCCGCCCAGCCCGCGCGGCGCAGGCGTGCGCGGGCGCGCTGCTTGTCCGCGAGCGGCAGCGTGCTGGTCTCGACCAGGATGCCGCGACCCTTGACGCTGGCGATGCCGTCCACCGCGGACTCGAGCGCCTTGGACGACGCCAGGGAGGTGATGAGGATGCCGGCGCTTTCGGCGACCGCCGCGCTCGAGGCGAGCGCCCGGCCGCCGGCCCGCTCCAGCCTGCGGCGCGCGGCGGCCGCGGGATCGTAGCCGCAGACACGAAATCCGGCGCCAATCAGCTCTTCGGCCATCGCCCCGCCCATGATCCCCAGGCCGATCACGCCCACGGCGGGCTTCGCTGCTTGTTGGTCGCGGCGCAAGACGCCACAATATAAACCGCCTCGCCATGAAACACGCCGACGCAGTCGAGCAGAACGAGCTGCTGACTCGCTCCGGGCCCGGCACGCCGATCGGCGCCGTCTTCCGGCGCTACTGGCTTCCGGCCCTGCTCGCGAGCGAATTGCCCGAGGCCGATTGCCCGCCGGTGCGCGTCAGGCTCCTCTCGGAGCGGCTCATCGCCTTTCGCGACAGCGACAACCGGCTCGGCCTGATCGACGAGTTCTGCGCGCACCGCGGCGTCTCGCTCTGGTTCGCGCGCAACGAGGAAGGCGGGCTGCGCTGCGCCTACCACGGCTGGAAGTACGACGTCACCGGGCAGTGCGTCGAGATCCCCTCGGAGCCCGACAACCCGAAGCTTTGCCAGCGCATGAAGCTCAAGTCCTATCCGCTGGTCGAGCGCGGCGGCATGCTCTGGACCTACCTGGGGCCGGGCGAGCTGCGGCCGCCGCTGCCGGAGTACGACTGGGTGAAGGTGCCCGAAGAGAACCGCTACATCTCCAAGCGCATCCAGTCCTGCAACTATCTGCAGGCGATGGAAGGCGGGCTCGACTCCTTCCACTCGTCCTTCCTGCATCGCTTCACCGTCGGCGACGATCCGCTGCTCAAGCGGGATGCCGCGAGCGCGGCGTACATCAAGGGCGACCCGACACCGGAATTCGTCCCGCTCGATTCGCCCGGCGGGCTGTACATCGCCACGCGGCGCAGGACGGACGGCGACAAGTACTACTGGCGGGTCACGCAATGGCTGATGCCCTGCTTCAATCTCTTTCCGCCTTACGAGGGCAATCCCTACGGCGGCCACGCCTGGGTGCCGATCGACGACGAGCATTGCTGGACCTTCAGCATCGACTATCACCCCGAGCGGGCGCTGACGGCCGAGGAACGCGAGGCCATGCACGCCGGCCGGGGCATCCACGTGCGCACCATGCCGGGCACCTTCGTCCCCGAGGCGAACGCCGGCAACGATTACCTGATGGATCGCAACGCGCAGAAAGCGAGGCAGACCTTCTGCGGCGTGATGACGGTCGGCGACCAGGATGCGGCCATCCAGGAAAGCATCGGCCCGATCCAGGACCGCGCACGCGAGCACCCGGTCGCCACCGACCACGGCATCATGATGACGCGGCGCAAGCTCCTCGCCGCCGCGCAGGCGTGCGCGCACGGCGCGGTGCTTCCCGGCCTGGACCAGCGCTCGCAGTCGGCGCGCGCCTTCTCCGCCGTCCTGCCCGCAGACCTGCCTCTGGAGGAAGCCGCGGCCAAGCACGGATGAGCGGGCCACGCATCGTCTTCCTGCTCGTGCTGCTGGCGGCGTCCACGGGCGCGCTGCCGCAGCCTGCGCTCTACGAAGGACCCGACCGCGAGCAGAGGCTGCTCGACGGCGCGCGCCGCGAGGGCGCAAAGCTCACCTATTACACCTCGATGGCCGAGCGCGACACGCAGCGCCTGGTCGCCGCGTTCGAGGCGAAATACGGCATCAAGGTCTCGACCTGGCGCTCCGGAAAGAACAAGGTCCTGCAGCGCGTGATCAGCGAGGCGCGCGCCCGCCGCGGCGAGGCGAGCGTGGTCCTCAATCCGGCGCCCGAGATGGAGGCGCTGAACCAGGAGCGCCTGCTGCAGCCGGTGCGCTCGCCGCACGCCGGGCAGCTCATCGCCGCGGCGCTGCCCGAGCACCGCGCGTGGATCGCGGTGCGCGTGTACGTATTCGTCCAGGCCTACAACACGAAGCTGGTGCGGCGCGAGGAGCTGCCGGCGCGCTTCGAGGACCTGCTCGAGCCGCGCTGGAAGGGACGCCTGGGCATCGAAGGCAAGGAGCAGGAGTGGTTCTATACCCTGCTGCAGGCCATGGGCGAAGAGAGCGGCATGCGCTTCTTCAAGCAGCTCGCGGCGACCAACGGCGTCTCCGCGCGGCTGGGCAATTCGCTGCTCGTCAACCTGGTGAGCTCGGGCGAAGTGCCGTTCGCCCTGACCTGCTACAGCTACCTCGTCGAGCAGGCGAAGGCGGCGGGCGCGCCGATCGACTACATCGCGCTCGCGCCGACGATCGCCTATACCGACGGCATCGGCGTCCTCAAGGATGCGCCGCATCCCCACGCCGCGGCTCTCTTCCACGATTTCATGCTGAGCGAGGGCCAGGCGCTGCTTCGCGAGGCTCGTCACCTGACCACGCGCCGCAGCGAAGAAAGCCGCGTGGCGCGCTTCGAGCCGGTGTTCATCGACCCGGTGCGCGTGCTGGCCGATTACGACCGTTGGGGCCGCCTGTTCGATGCGGCGATCAGCGGCCGCTAGCCGGGCGATGCTGTCGCGCTTCGCGCTTTTTCTCCTCGCCGCTCTCGCCGCGCCGGCGTTCGGCCAGGCCGACGTGGCTGCGCTCGCATCGTACGTCGGCGCGGACCGCGAGCAGCGCCTCGTGGCCGGCGCGCGCAAGGAGGGCGAGCTCGTCCTCTACACCTCGCTCACGGTCGAGGACATGGCGGCGCTGAACGGCGCATTCGAATCGCGCTACGGCGTGAAGGTGCGCATGTGGCGCTCGAGCGGCGACAAGGTGCTGCAGCGCGCCCTCGCCGAGGCCGGCGCGGGGCGCGCCGCGGTCGACGTGTTCGAGATCAACGCCCTGCCGCTCGAATCGCTGCACCGCGAGGGGCAGCTGCTCGCCGTGCGCTCACCGGCGCACCAGGACCTGATCCCCCAGGCCCTGCCGGCGCACCGCGAATGGGTTGCGTCGCGGCTCAACGTCCTCGTGCAGGCGTACAACACGCATCAAGTGAAGAAGGCCGAGCTGCCGCGCAGCTTCGCCGACCTTGCCGATCCGCGCTGGAAGGGCCGCCTCGCGATCGAGGCGGGGGACGAGGACTGGTTCGCCGCCGTGGTGAAGCGGCTCGGCGAGCGCGATGGGCTCGCGCTGTTCCGCACCATCGTCGAGCGCAACGGCATCTCGGTGCGCAAGGGCCACTCGCTTCTGACCAACCTCGTGGCTTCGGGCGAGGTGCCGCTCGCGCTCACCGTGTACAGCTTCACCGCCGAGCAGCTCAAGCAGAAAGGCGCGGCGCTCGACTGGTTCGTCCTCGCGCCGGCCATCGCGCGGGCGAACGGGGTCGGCGTGGCCCGCCGGGCGCCCCACCCCTACGCCGCCCTGCTCTACTACGACTTCATGATCGGCGAGCAGGCCCAGCGCCTCCTGGCGGAGCGGGAATTCGTCCCCACCAGCCGGCGCATCGCCACGCCGCTGCATCGCCTGCCGCTCGAGCTGGTCGACCCGGCGGAAATGCTCGATGCCGGGGGCCGCTGGCAGCGCAGCTTCGAGGAGCTCATCGTGCGCCAGGCGAGGTAATGCAGGCTTACAATCGCGCAGCGCCCGGGAAGGAAACAATAACCGCGATCCGAGGGAGACCATGAGAATCGAATTCTTCGAGCTGATCTTCGGCATGATCTATATCAGCGCCGGCGTGGCGGGCCTCATCCCCGGCGCGCTGATGCCGCCTCCGGCGGATGCGCCGGCCCTGCAGGTCAGCCTGCTGTACGGCCACGTGCTCGGGATTTTCCCGGTCAATGCGGTCGCGACCGCCCTGCACATGACGCTCGGAGTCTGGGGGATCCTGGCGTGGCGAGGCGAGGTGAGATCGACGCTCTATGCCCGCTCGCTCGCGATCGTCTGCGCCGCGCTGGCAGTGATCGGGCTCGTGCCCGGCATGAGCACGCTCTTCGGCCTCATGCCGCTCTACGGCAACGACGTCTGGCTGCACGGCGCCACGGCCGTCGTCGGCGCGTACTTCGGCTGGAGCTCGTCGGTCTCGCTCGAACGGCGCACGCGCAGCGGGCCCGATCGCCGGGAGGTGACGCAGCCAATCCCGCAGGACCGCCGCACCGGCCACCCCGATCGCCGGCTGCCGGGCCAGGTGATGGAAGAGAAGCCCTAGCTTCTCGAGAACCGCCAGAACCAGGCGAGCGCCGCGACCCCGCACGCGAGCCAGAGCGCGAGCTCCAGCCAGGCGCGAAGCTGTTCTCCGGACTCGAGCGCGCGGGGCTTCCAGGGAAAGACCGGCGCGCCCTCGCTCGGCGCGCGCGGCGGCTGCGCCGCGGAGGAGTAGTTCGCCGTCACCCTCAGCGCCGAGCGCGGCTGGAAAGCCACCGGCGGCACGCCGACATAGAACGTCACCGGGATCGAGATCTCTTCGCGCCATCCCGCCGAGTTCTTCTCGACGCGGACCAGCGCGAAATGAAGCTGCGGCTGCTCCACATCGCCGGTCGCGCCGGAGTAGCCGAGCACCTTGCCGGCTTGCACCGCCTCGTCCACCGCAACCGCGACACCGTGCTGCTTCAGGTGCGCATAGATGGCCGCAGTGCCATCGCCATGGCGCACCCGCACGAAGTTGCCTTCATACGAGAGCGGCTCGACCTCGGGCCCGGCACGGTGATCGGCCTCGATCGTTTCGACGACGCCGGCGCGTGCCGCGAGCACGGGGACGCCGATCGGCATGGCGATGTCCACGGCGTGGAGCGTCGACTTGGTGAAGTGCGAGGTGATCCTGCCGCCGGGCGCCTGCGTGAACATGAACGACAGCCCGTCCGGCCACGGCACGCGGTAGAGCGCCTCGGCGCCGGCGGACAGGACCCAGGCCAGCCCGATGGCGAGGCAGGCGATCCGCATGCGCGAAGCCTACGCCGGCGTGCATGAATAAAAAAGCCCGGTCCTCTTTCGAGGCCGGGCTCGGCTCTGGGGAAGCTCTTAGAGCCTAGTTCTTTGTGTCCTTACTGCGGCAGGCTGCAGCAGCCGAAGCTCTCGAGCGCGTAGTCGCTCGTCGGGGCTTTTTCGCTGGACTTGGACTTGGGCGCCACTTGCTTGACCACGACGGTTTTCGTCGGAGCGGCGCTCGCCACGGTCATCTTGTCGGCGGCGTAGGCGGTGCTGATCAGGAGCGTGCTGATCGCCAGGATGCTGATGGTCTTTTTCATTTGCTTCCCCTTTGTATTTGGTCCGGCATCACGTTGATCCCGGTGCCTACCTATATGCACGGCCTGTGCCATGTGATGGGGCGCACAAAGAGCGTTCCGGAAGCAGCTGCGGCGTGACTTAAGTGGCGGCACGCGGCCCGGGCGATGTCGCCGCTCCGACGGCCTTGTCGGCGCGGCGACAACCTGCCCGAAGCGGGGTTTGCAAAGGTTGATCAAGTTTAGAATCCGGCGGATGTCCAGCGTCCACATCTGTGAAGTCGGGCCCCGAAGTCGGGCCCCGCGACGGCCTGCAAAACGCCAAGCACCTGATGCCGACCGAGGCGAAGAAGGCGTGGATCTCGGCGCTCGCCGCAGCGGGGCTCAAGGAGATCGAAGTCGGCTCCTTCGTGCCGGCCAAGCTCATTCCCGCCATGGCTGATACCGCGGAGATCGTCGCCTTTGCCAGAACTCTTGCCGGGGTGAAAGTCGTCGCGCTCGCCCCGAACCTTAAAGGCTTCCAGCGGGCCCTCGAGGCCGGCGCGCACAAGGTCACCTTCCCGGTCTCGGCGAGCCGGCAGCACAGCGAGTCGAACGTACGCATGACGCCGGAGCAGATGATCGAGGAAGTGCGCAGGTGCGCCGCGCATCCGCATCCCGGCGTGGAGATCGAAGGCGCGGTCTCGACCGCGTTCGGTTGCACGCTGCAGGGCGCGGTGCCCGAGGACGACGTGGTGCGCATCGCCGCCGCGCTCGCCGAATTCTGCGATTGCGTGGCCCTGGCCGATACCGTCGGTTATGCGAATCCCGCCCAGATCAAGCGCGTTTTTTCCCGTGTCAGGCGGGAAATAGGATCGAAGCTGGAAGCGGCCCATCTCCACAACACCCGCGGCCTGGGGCTCGCCAACGCGCTCGCCGCCTACGAGGAAGGCGTGCGCCACTTCGACAGCTCGATGGGCGGCCTCGGCGGCTGTCACCGAGGACCTGGTGTTCATGTTCGAGAGCATGGGCATTTCCACCGGGATAGATTTTCCGAAGCTGCTCGCCGCGCGCGAGCTGTTGCGTAAGGCCATTCCGCAAGAACCCATCTACGGTCATACCCCCGACGCCGGTCTCCCCAAAGGATTCCGTGCTGCCGCTTGAGGGGGTGCGGGTCGTCGAGTTCGCTCACATGGTCATGGGCCCCTCCTGCGGGCTCGCGCTCGCCGACCTCGGCGCCGAGGTCATCAAGATCGAGCCGCTCGCCGGCGACAACACGCGGCGGCTCGAGGCCGCCGGCGCCGGCTTCTTCGCGATCTTCAACCGCAACAAGAAAAGCCTGGCCGTCGACCTGGCGCGGCCCGAGGGAAAAGAACTTGTTCTGAAGCTGTTGCGGACCGCGGACGCTCTGACCGAGAACTTCCGACCGGGCGCGCTCGACAAGCTCGGTTTTTCCTGGAAAGAAATGAAAAAGCAGAACCCGAGGCTGATCTATTGCTCGCTGAAAGGTTTTCTCAAAGGACCCTACGAGCACCGCCCCGCTCTCGACGAGGTGACGCAGATGATGGGCGGGCTCGCGTATATGACCGGGCTGCCCGACCGGCCGTTGCGGGCCGGCTCGTCGGTGGTCGACATCCTCGGCGGCACGTTCGCCGCGCTCGGCATCGTCGCCGCGCTGCGCAGCCGCGAGAAGACCGGCCAAGGCCAGCGCGTGACGAGCGCGCTCTTCGAGAGCACCGCCTACCTCGTCGCGCAGCACATGGCGCAGTACGAGCTCACCGGCGAGGCGCCGCCGCCGATGTCGGTGAAGCGCCCGGCCTGGAGCGTGTACGACATCTTCGAGACGGCGGACGGCGACCGGCTGTTCGTCGGCGTGGTGACCGACACGCAATGGCAGCTCTTCTGCCGGAATTTCTCCCTCGCCGATCTCGCCGGCGATGCGCGCTTGGAAACCAACGGCGCGCGTGTCAAGCAGCGCGAATGGCTGATTCCGCGCCTCGCCCAGACTCTAAAAACTTATTCGAAAAACGATCTGGCCGCGAAGCTGGAGAAGATCGGCCTGCCGTTCGCGCCGATCGCGAAGCCCTGGGATCTTCTCTCGGATCCGCACCTGCTCGCTTCCGGCGGGCTGCTGGAGACACGCGTGCGCGGCAAGACCATCCACGCGCCGGCGCTGCCTCTCGAGATGGACGGCAAGCGGCTGCCCAAGCGCGCCGATCCGCCCGAGGTCGGCGAGCACGGCCGGGAATTGCTCGCCGCTCTGGGCTGTTCACCGCAGGACATCGACGCCCTGGTGTCGCAGCGTATAGTCGCTCTCCCACCCAAATCCTAGAGGAGGAACCCCGATGAAGAAACTGATGCTCGGCGCAGCGCTCGCCGCCTTTGCCGCTCTACGGCGAGTCGATCAACGCCGACACCGCGAAGAAGATCGCCGCCGGCGTGGTCGCCGAGTCGAAGAAGAACGGCTGGCGCATGGCGGTCTCGATCGTCGACAACCACGGCTTCCCGGTCTACTTCGAGCGCATGGACGACACCCAGACCGCGAGCGTGCAGGTCGCGCTCGACAAGGCGGTGGCGGCGGCGATGTTCCGCCGGCCGACGAAAGCATTCGAGGATGGCATCGCCAAGGGCCGCACTGCGCTGCTCGGCCTGCGCGGCGCGACGCCCATCGAAGGCGGACTGCCGATCATGGTCGGCGGCAAGGTGATCGGCGGCATCGGCGTCAGCGGCGCCAACTCCGACCAGGACGCGGCGGCGGCCATGGCCGGGCTGAAGTTGATCCAGCAGTAACGCTTACTTCATGTTGCAGTCCTGCACGTAGGCATCGCCCCGCGCGGTCAGAACCGTGCCCATGGTCTTGTGCACGATCCGGCCGTCGGGGTCTTTGCCCACCAGCTGCAGGTAGTAGTTCTGCACCGGAAACTGGTTCTTGTTGAACTTGAAGTCGCCGCGCACGCTCTTGAAGTCGGCGGCGCGCAGCGCGGCGCGTAGCGCGTCCTTGTTCTCGATCTTGCCTTTCACCTTGCGGATCGCCGAGTCGATCAGCATCGCCGTGTCGTAGCCGGTGGCGGCGTAGCCGGTCGGCAACCGCTTGTACTCCTGCTCGAACGCCGCGACGAATTTCCTGTTCGCCGGATTATCGAAGTCGATCGACCAGTGGCCGACGCTGAACAGGCCCAGCATCGGCTCGCCCACCGCGCGGATGATGTCCTGGTCGGAGCCCCACAGCGGCACGATGAGCTGCATGTCCTTCGACATGCCGGCAGCGACGAACTGCTTGATGAAATTGACGCCCATGCCGCCGGGCAGGAAGACGTAGAGCGCCTCGGGCTTGGCGGCGCGGATCTTGGAGAGCTCGGCGGCGTAGTCGAGCTGGCCGAGCTGGGTGTACATCTCGTCGACAAGGTTGCCCTTGTAGTAGCGCTTGAAGCCGGTCGCGGCGTCCTTGCCGCCGACGTAGTTCGGCGCGAGGAAGATGACGTTCTTCAGCCCCTTGCTCGTGACGTACTGGCCCGCCGCCTCGCTGTACGCCTCGCTCGGCCACGACGCGGCGAAGAAGAACGGGTTGCACTGCGCGCCGGTGAAAGGCGCGGGCCCGGCATTGGGCGAGATGAAGAACACCTTGGCTGCGATCGCATCGGGCGCGACCGCCATCACCACGTTGGAGAAGACGATGCCGGTGATGAAGTCGACCTTCTCCAGGCGCAGGTAGCGCTCGGCGAGCTGCTTCGCGTTCTCGGGCTTGAGCTGGTCGTCGCCGACCAGCACTTCTGCGGGCAGGCCGCCCAGCTTGCCGCCGTTCAGCTTGACCGCGAGGTTGAAGGCGTCGCGGATGTCGCTGCCGATCGACGCGTTCGGGCCCGAGAGCGTGCTGATGAATCCGATCTTGACCTTGTCCGCCCCATGCGCCGCCACGCTGAAAAAAATCAAAAGAAAGAGAAACCTTTTCATCGCGCCTCCCGGTTGACCTTCATTTTTTCGTCGACGATGCGTCCCGCCTCGATCACCACCTTGCCGTCGAGCTCGACGGTGCATTCGCGCATCGGCACGTCGTAATGGCCGCGCGTCTCGCGCTTGCCGCCGCCCTGCGTGTTCGGTCCGGTGGAGAAGAGGAAATTCCCCGGGAAGGTGCGTGCCGCCGCGCGATGGCGCTCCGGCACGTCGCCGTGCAGCGCCAGGGCGTACCAGAGCGCCTGCGGGTTCATGCCCCAGCCGAGGTGCGACACGGCGTACGGATCGCGGTCC
>WNFL01049347.1_pt1 | contig 10463 bp, 8 predicted proteins | sample 5400361 | NCBI WGS metagenome assembly WNFL01 (sample SAMN13153351, study PRJNA577476) | soil metagenome | isolation source: 40 cm soil on Douglas fir-dominated hillslope | place: USA:California | collected 2013-09-17
GCTGGCGAGATTCGCGCGATCGGCATACAACGCGTCGGGAGATTGCGCGAAAACCGGGGGAACCAAAGCCGAGATATAGAATAGAAGCATGCAGGATCTCATCAGGCAGCTCCTGACGGAGCTCGGCGAAGACCCGAACCGCGAAGGCCTGCTTCGCACGCCGATACGGGTCGAGAAGGCGCTCACGTTCCTGACGAGCGGGTACGCCGCGAACATCGATGAAGTGCTCAACGACGCCCTGTTCACGGTCGATTATAACGAGATGGTGATCGTCAAGGACATCGACTTCTACAGTCTTTGCGAGCATCACCTACTGCCGTTTTTCGGCAAGTGCCACATCGCCTACATTCCATCGACGCGGGTGATCGGGCTGAGCAAGATTCCGCGGCTCGTCGATGTGTTCAGCCGCCGCCTGCAGATTCAGGAACGGCTGACGAGCCAGATTGCCGAGACGATCCGCGAGAAAATCTCACCGGTGGGCGTCGCGGTCGTCATCGAAGCGACCCATTTGTGCATGTCGATGCGCGGCGTCGAGAAGCAGAACTCCTTCGCGGTGACGAGCGCGATGCACGGCGCGTTTCGAGACAACGCACGGACACGGATGGAATTCCTCGAGCTCATCAAGCTGCGGAGCGCGGCGCCGGGCGTCATCGAGAACATGCCGGCCGGCTTTGCGAGCGTGGGCGAAGACTGAGCCTCCAACGCGCCTCGCTCGGGCGTACATCGAACGGTCCTATACTGATCGTGTGAAACACCGCGTCACATGGATCGGCGTGCTGGTTGTGAGCGTCGGCATGATCGCAGGAGCGCAGACGCGCAAGCCTCCGGTCCGCCGCCCCGCGCCCGCACCGCCGCCTCCGCCGACCAAAGTTGCCCCCGCTGTGATCTGTCCGACGCCCCTCGGGTCCGGGGTCACGACGAGGCGCGAGTACTGTGATGTGCTGAGCGGCCGCGATCCGGCGACCGGCATCCTCATCCCGCTGCCCCCGCATCGCGGGCCGGTCACGCTGACCTTCGATTTGCACAACCGGCACACCTACTCGGAAGAGCAGATGAAGACGAACCGCGCCTACGCTCGCTACACGGCAACCGTTGGCGCGTTGACGATGGACAATACGCTCGTGAGCCGCGCGGCGGTGCAGAGCGAGTTCAGGAAGGCGTCCGATCTCGTCGAACGAATTGGCGGCGGCGCCGGCCCAGGCGGTGTAAAGGCCGTGGCGCCGACCGGCACCGAGCGCATCACCATCACGATTCCCGAGCCGGAAAATCAAATCAGCATCCTCGGCGAGAAGCTCACGGTCGATCGCGCGGACGGCTCCGCGAGCTATGCGTCCCCCGGCCGGCCGATTGCCGTCATCAGCAATGTGATGATCGAGTACCAGCCGCCTCCGCCGCCACCGCCTCCGCGCCCGGCGCGCGGCCGGCAACGCTAGGCGTGTCCGCCGGCCGTCCCCCGAGCGCAGGCTCTTGCGACCGATTGGGAGTCTTAAGATGGAGAGACGGGAGTCTCGCTTTTCCGAGTTGGAGGCGCCTCGTGCGGTGGAGTGCCGGTCGTTTCGCGCAATTGCCTGCTCGTCGGCTGCATGGCGAGCCCCAGCTCTTCGCAGAACCCCGTGCCTTCTAACGGAGGAAACGCGGTGTTTTCCTGGTCGCGCGACGGCGGCATCGCGGGATTTTGCGATGAGTTGAAAATCTCGGCGACCGGAGGCATCACCGCCTCGTCCTGCCGCTCGCCCGGATCGACGTCGACCGGAACGCTCGCGCCCGCCGACCTGGCGCGCCTCAACCGATGGCGCGCGGCGTTCGGTTCGGTCTCGTTCGATTCGAAAGACTCCCCGGCAGCGGATGCGATGACATTGAAGTTTTCGCTGCAGGGAACCGGCGGGGGTAAACCGACCGACGCGGAACGGCGGGAGATGCTGGACTGGGCGCAAAGCGTGTATTCACAAAAGCGATCCTGATCCGCTGGCCGGCACACAAACGAGATGGTGGCGCCCGCGAACTGAGCGCCACCATCGAAACCGCCGCATCGTTTAGTAGGGAGCGCCCACCGCGTTCCAGGCGTTCCAGGTCTGCCAGTACTCGTTGCTGCCGTATCCATACAGATCGCCCGCCGCCCACAGGGTGCAATACCGCGCCCAGTAGAAGTTGTCGGTCGGGATCATGTAGTAGCGGAGCGCGCGATAGAAGATCTGCGTGGCTTTGTCGGCCCCGATCGGCGAGACGTAGTTATATCCCCAGCCGCCCTTCGACAGGAGATAGAACGCGAAGTTCGCGATGCCCGAATTGGTGTGAACTCCGCCGTTGTCGCCTCTGCCCGTGTACCGTCCCGGATAGCTCCACGGCTGACCGCCGAGCCATGGCGCATCCATGTAGCGCAGCGCGTCTCCCGGCGTCCCGGGCGTGTAGGAACCTTCGCCGATCTTCCACGTGTTGCTCGATTCGCCGTACCAATACCGCTCGGTCATCGCGCCCATGATGTCGGAGAACGCCTCGTTGAGCGCGCCTGACTCGTACGAGTAGTTCAGTCCGGCGGTGTACTGCGTGACGCCGTGCTGCCACTCGTGGCCGATGATGTCGAGGGTCGTCAACGAACGGAAAGTGACGCCGTCGCCGTCGCCCAGGTTGATCTTCTCGCCGTCCCAGAACGCGTTGTTGTAGCTCACTCCGTAATGGTTGCGAGGGCTGATCAACGCGCCTAGGCCGTCGATAGAGTTGAACACCCGCGGCCCGCCGGAGCCGTCGACGAAGTTGCGTCCGAGCACCCAGTACTCGAAGCTGTAGGTCTGGACCGTGGACAGGTACGCGTCGGCGTTGGTGGAGTTCCGATTGCCGAGCGTGCCATTGCCGAAGAACGGACCGCAGCAGCCGCTGACTGACGACTGGTACGTCGAGCCCGTCGAGCCGTACATGTCGTAGGCGCCGATTCGCAGGTTGTTGTCATTCAGCACGTACACACCGTACGCGGGCCAGTAATCGGTGTTGAAGTAGTTGATGCCGTACCCCAAACCCTGCCAGCCCTGATAGAAGGTGTATCCGCGTCCCGCGATGACCCCGGTCTGCGCGTTGTTGTAGGCCTCGAGCACGTTGCCGTCCTGATCCACCCAGGCCTCCAGTTGGACCGGGCCGTCCGCGGCGTGGTCCGTCACCGACACGTGATAGGACAGCTTGCGCTTGCCCTTACCGCCGCCGGGGTGGATTTCGAGCGTGGCGTCCTCGGCACCTGCCACGGCAGACACCAGGAGGTTCTTGTCGGGTTTCTCCTTGGACTGCTTTGGCGCGCCGCCGTGTTTGTCGATCTCCGCCTTCACCAGCTGCCTGACGATGGCGAGGGCCCGCCCCTTGCTGATTTTCGGGTTGATGTCGACGGAGTCTGCATCGTCGAGGTACTCGCCGTGTGAGCGTTCTTCGACGATCGCGCCGTTCTCGATCGCTGCATTCAAATGTCCGCCCCGGACCTTGATGCCACGCGAGACCTGGTCAACCGCGCCGTGCCAGACGCCCTTGTTGTCCTTGACGAGTTCCTTGGGCTTCACGTGCGATGTCGGATCGGCCACGCCGAATTTCGACTTGACCCATTTCAACATCGTGTCCTGTGCGGCGGCGGTCTCTTCCGGAGATGCGGCGACGTCGGTCGGTCCGTTGACCGTCGCATCAACCGGCGAGTTCGGTGGCCCGCCACGGGTCTGACCCGAACCGATCACGGTCAGGGCCAGCGCCATCCCCACGGCGGCAAATGCCACCCGAGAGACAGATCGATACCTACTTCTACTCATGGTCTTTCCTCCAGTTAACGAACGAGTGAACGGGGATTCACCGCATCGGCGGCTGCGGGCGTTGACCGTGAAACCCGAGCGCCGTGCGTACCGCGAGAAAGTGCAACGGCAGTGCCGCGCTCGACGGCACTGAGCTCGCGCTCTGCGTCACCGTTTTCTACCCCGTTCTCGTTGAGGAACGAACACGTGTGGCCACGCGCGGGCGCTCGTGCATCGCCGGGTGGACGCTATCCGGTCGGATAGCGTGGCGGCCTTTTGGTTAGGCGTTACGAGTGCGGCGCGCCGTCTTTCAACGCCGGTTTCAATTGGAGGTTTTTGATCAACCGGTGCAAGTAGTTGGGATGCAGGCCAATCAGGTGCGCGGCGGCCGTATAGTTGCCCTTCGCTCGTTCCACGGCGCGGACGATCAGGCTCCGCTTCGCCTGCTTGACGGCTTCGTGAAAGCTCCCGATTTCGGAGCCCTCGCTCGGCACCGAGGAGGGGCCTGATTCGGCGATCGCATCGGGCAGATCGTCGGGCAGGATCAACGGTGTCGATCCGAGAACGACGGCGTGCTCCACGGCGTTTTCGAGCTCGCGGACGTTGCCGGGCCAGTCGTAGCCCGTCAGACACGCGAGAGCCTCGTCGGTGAAGCCCGAGACCGGCCGTCGGGCCTTGTCCGCATGGCGCCGCGCAAACGAGCTGGCGAGCAGCGGGATGTCGTCGCGGCGGTCCCGGAGCGGCGGCATCGCCAACGAGAGCACGTTCAGCCGATAGTACAAATCGCGGCGAAACTGCCCCGCGGCGATCGCCGCGTCGAGGTCGCGGTTCGTGGCGGCGAGCAACCGGAAGTCCACCCGAACGCTCCTGATACCGCCGACACGTTCGAACTCGCGCTCCTGGAGTACCCGCAGCATCTTCGCCTGAAGGCCCTGCGACAGTTCCCCAATCTCGTCGAGAAAGACCGTTCCGCCTTCCGCCGTCTCGAGCTTGCCTTTCTTATGGGCCACGGCACCGGTGAAGGCGCCTTTCTCGTGGCCGAACAGCTCGCTTTCGAGCAGCGTCTCGGTAATGGCCGCGCAGTTGATCGCCACAAAGGGCCGATCGGCGCGGCCGCTGTTGCGGTGAATCGCGCGGGCGACGAGCTCTTTGCCTGTTCCGCTCTCGCCCGTGATCAACACCGTCGAATCGGTCGGCGCGACGCGCGCAATGCGCCGGTAGACTTCGCGCATCGGTGGGCTCTGGCCGACCATGTTGTGATCGACGTCGATTTCAGCTTGTAATGCGCGAGCGCGGTGGCGGCGGTACCGGCGATAGCCATGAGCAAGAGGAGATGGCCCTCGTCGAATTGTTCGTGCGGCGCCTCGGTCTCGAGGACGATCGCGCCCAACAGCTTGTCGAAGGCGACGAGCGGCGCAGCCACGACGGACCGATCGCGCGACGACGAGGCGGGGCCGGCCAGTCCATCCTCACGCCGCTCGAAGCTCAGAATGCCGACGAGCTCGCGCAGCACGCGATCGACCGCGGTTCTGTTCACCTGCACCGCCTGGGCGCCCGTTTCGCCCCGGGCCCAGCCCACGCTCGAGACGATCTCGTTGCCACGCCCGCTCAGGACGACCGCGCCGCGCGTGGCCGGTAAGACGTCCGCGACCAATTCGAGCAGCGGCCGCTCCAGGGCGACCAGTCCGCGGACCGCGTTGATGGCGGCCGTGATCCGAATCAGGGCGGCGAGATCGCGCGCCAGGCGCGCCGGCGATGCGCCGGCATCGAGCCGCGCCTCGGCGAACAGATCCTCGCGGCGCCTCACGATGGGGGTTCGCGGCGATCCGAGCTCCTGCGTGATCCGGACGGATGGCGACGCGCGGCCGGCAGCGTCTTCGGTCTGCCGGAGTACAAAGAGCGAGTCGCCGATCTGAATGCGATCGCCGTCCCCGGCCGGACGCTGACCGGAGGGCAGTCCGTTGACGAAGGTCGGATTCTGGAGGTCGAGATCGCGAATCGTGACACCGCCTCCGGTGCACGCGAAGACGCAGTGTCGAGGCGCGACGGATTGATCGGCAAGCGCAATCTGATTGGAGACGTCCCGGCCGACGGAGATCTCGCCCTCGGCGAGCGGCAGCGTCGCACCGGCGAGCGACCCGCCAATGGCTACGAGGGTCAACGACATGGGGCTTTTATATCGCAACTTGCCTGTTGGTGTTTCGCAGTCTGCACGAGCGTAGAAGGTTGACAGCCGGGCATAAAAAAAGGCCGGCGATGGCTCGCCGGCCCGACTTGCGACCAGAGACGCGGACGCGCGTCCGTCCTACGTCCCTCTTATACCGTGGGCTTGTGCAGGACCGGCTGCGGTTCCTGTTTCGTCGTCGTATCGGCCGCGGCGCCTTTTCGGCCGCTCAACCCCTGAATCTGAAGGGTCGGCTGCTCCTTGAGGACGTGCTGTCGGTACAACTTGGCCATTTCGTCGTGCTGCTTCTTGAGCTTTTCCTCGCGCGCGTTCTTCGCGATGCCCAGATCGTCGAGGTCCGTCTGTGCGCCCTGCCGAACCGCTTCCTCGTTCAGCTTCAGCGAATGGTCCGTCGAGTTGAGCGGCACGCTCTTGTTGCCGGCGAAGATCTCGTGGCGCCCGTGATCCTCGTACCACTTGGTGAGGGTCGCCGTCATGTGCATTTTCTCGATGATGTTGCGCCAGCCGATGCCGGTGTTGTAGGCGCAGAAGGAGATTTCACCCTGCTGCGTCGCATACGGGATGATGCACATTTCGGTGCGGCGGAAGTCGTAGTTGAAGAGATCCTGGAACCACATGCCGGCGATGAACAAGAAGTTCCACCGATCGGCGCGCCGTTTGGTGATGTCGTTCATCGTCCGGGTGCCTTCGACCCGGCCGTACTTGCCCTTTTCGGCCGACTTGGTCGCGCCGAACGTCTTGTCGAACTTCTTGAGCAGATCGGTCAGCTTGAAATGCGTCGGCGACTTGAACGAGTCGTAGTTCCGCACGAGGGAGAGCGCCATGCCGACGATCGAGAGGAACCGGCCGCGCCCGGCGTCGCTCACCTGCTGCACGTCCTTGGCCAACTGTTCGGCCTTGAGGAACGCCGTCACCGGCACTGCTTCCTTGGTTTCCTTGTCGATCATGATCGCCATGCCGACGCCGCAGTTCGGGTGGCAGCCGCAGGTGAGCTGGCCGAATTCCTTTTCGGCGCCATGCGTCACGTCGGCCCAGTCGGTGAAGCTGCCCATGAAGGAAATCGGGAACCAGTCGCGAATCGGCTCGCCGATGCCCGTCTGGTTCTTCACGTCATGCGCGAGGTGCGACAGGGTGTAGCGCTGCGCCGCCCGGCGCTCGGGCGTCACCTCCTCGTCGCGGCCGGTGAAGGACACCGGCTGGAACGAGAGGAAATTGATTTTTTTCGGATTGTCGAGCGCGAACTCGATGATGCGGCCGACTTGTTCGTTGTTGACGCCGTTGACGATCGTGACGACCGGCACAATGTCGACGCCCGCGCTGTACAGATTCTCGATCGCGCGCAGCTTGACGTCGAAGAGGTTGCCGACGCGGCGGTGCGCGTTCGCCGCGTTGCCGATGCCGTCAAACTGCAGGTACGCGTAGCGAAGGCCGGCCTCGGCCGCCTGCTTGGCGAACTCGGGATTCTTTGCGAACTCGATGCCGTTGGTCGCCGCCTGCACGCTGTTGTAGCCGACTTTGCGCGCGTAGCGGACGGCGTCGAGAAAGTACGGCGAAATGGTCGGTTCGCCGCCCGAGAACTGGACCGACATCTGCCGCCGCGGCTTGATGCTGATCGCGTTGTCGAGCACCTGCTGGATGTCTTCCCACGAGAGCTCGTGCACGAAGCCGACCTGGTTCGCGTCCATGAAGCACGGATCGCACATCATGTTGCAGCGGTTCGTCAGGTCCACGGTGAGCACCGACCCGCGGCCGTGCTTGATCGTGCTGCTGCCGTGGTTGTGCAGCTTCTCGTCGCTGTGCGCGCGGATGTCGCGCCCCGGGAACACTTCTTCGAGGTGCTTGAAGAAGGCCGGATCGATCGCCATCACGTCCTCGAAGTGGCCGTGGATGGGGCAGTCTTTCACCATGAGGATCTTGCCGTCGCGCTCGAGAATGGTCGCCTTGATTTCGCCGACCTTCTCGTTGAGGAGCACGCTCACGTCTTTCTTGCCGTCGAGAATTTCCTGCCGCGCTTCGCGCGTGCACGTCGGGCAGAGCGAGTCGGTCTCGCGCGGCCAGCCGAGCGGCGGTTTGGTCTTTTGATAGGACTTCAGGAGCGGCTTATCGGACCACGTCGGCGTGAACGCCGGCCGCTGGTTCAGCTTGTTCAGGTTGTTGAACACGAACCACGCCCCGTTGGCCGCAAGAGAAAGACTTTTCTCGACGTACTTGATCGGGCGATGCATCGGTGCTCCTTCTGGCGAACCTTGCGGTCCGGTGGCTTCAGCCCGAAACGGCTCTGAAGCCTCAATCGACCGTAAATGATAGATGATAAAAGGGTTGCCAGATTACAATTTCAGCCAAGGGGCGATAGGCAAGGCTGAGCGGGCGCGGATGAAGGTTGAACGGCCCGGTCAGCGCGCGAAGCGCAGGGGGCCGGGCTCGCTTCGCGTCGAGATTGACGGCCGGGCGGGTTCAGATCCCGAGGCGCTCTTTGAGCTCGCGAACGCGGTCGCGCGCGACGCTCAGTTCGCGGCCGCCGTCCTTCAGCCGGACCAGCATGCCGTCCACGCCCGGATAAATCTCCTTCACCGTCGCGACGTTGACGATCGTCGCCCGATGAATCCGCACGAACTTGCGCCGATCGAGCCGCGCCTCGAGCTCGGCGAGCGTCAGGTCCACGACGTGCTCGCGGCCGTCGGTCACGGCGAATGTCAGCTTGTCCTTCGAGAAAAAATGCGTGATGCGCGCCACGTCGAGAAGCGTCGTCTTTTCGCCGACGCGAGAGGCGATGCGTTCGAGCTGAGATCCGGGTTTGAGTTGTGCCGCCAATTCCCGAGCGAGTGCCCGTACGTCCGGTGTCGGCTGGCCGGAGACCCGCTCGAGCTTGTCGAGCGCGCGCGCCAGCCGCTCGGGCTCGACCGGCTTCAGCAGGTAGTCAACCGAGTTCACCGTGAACGCATCGACCGCGTACCGGTCGTATGCGGTCGTGAAAATCACGCGCACATCGCGATCGAGCTTTTCGAGCAGCTCGAATCCGGTCAGGCCGGGCATCTGAATGTCGAGGAACACCACGTCGACGTCGTGCGCGCGCAGATCGGCGAGCGCGGCCTGGGGATCGGTGGTCGCGCCGGCGATCTCCACTCGCCTCGTCGCTGTGAGGAGGCGGCACAATCGCTCGACGGCCAGCGGTTCGTCGTCGACAACGTAGGCGCGAATCATTATTTACTTTCTCGCGGGGCCCCACCCCCGCTCGCAGATGCCTCGCGCCCGCTGCGCGCTGCGCGCTTGCGGCCGCTGGCATGGCCGCAGGCGCTTCTTTACTTTCTCGTGGGGCCCCACCCCCACTCGCTGGCACGGCTTCGCCCTGCCTCGGCCTCGAGCGTAGACTCTCGGCCTCGGCGTGTCATCGTGGGCCCCACCCCCGCTCGCAGATGCCTCGCGCCCGCTGCGCGCTTGCGGCCGCTGGCATGGGCGAGGTGCGGACGCCAAGAAAATTCCCTCGAGTATTTGACCTCTGTGTCCTTCGTGTCCTTTGTGGTGAAGTCACTTTGCGACGACTCTTGATTTCTCGCGAGCCGTCGCTCTTTTACTTCTCCGCTGGCACAGTGAGCCAGACCCGTGCGCCGCCGCCGCTTTGGTTTTCGACGCTCAACGTCGCTCGGTCGCCGAAGATCATCTTCAACCGCGCCTCGAGGAGCGCCAGGCCGTGCCCGGTGGGCATCCCCGCCCCGCCGAATCCCGGACCATCGTCCTTCACCTCGATGCGGACGCAACTGTCGATCATCTGAGCGTTGACGGCTATAGTCGCGCCCTCGGGCCGTGGCGAGACCGCGAACTTCACGCTGTTTTCGACGAGCGTCTGAAGCGACAGTCGCGGGACCGGTGTTTTGAGCGCGTGCTCGTCCAGAGTAAAGGTGTAGCGCAGCCGTTCGCCGAATCGGACGCGCTCGATGTCCAGATAATCCCTGACCACCTTCAATTCATCTTCGAGCGGCACTGTCGGCGAGCCTGCCGTGTCGAGCGCCGATCGCATCAGCGACGCGAGCTGACCGGTCATGCGCTCCGCGCCTTCCGGATCCCGCGGAACCAGCGCGGCAATGGAATTCAGTGTGTTGAACAGAAAATGCGGGTTGACCCGCGATTCGAGCGACGCGAGCTGCGCCTCGATGGCGAGGCGCCGCGCTTCGGCTTCGTCGCGTTCTTTCGTCCTGAGCGCGAGCGTCGTCTGATCGAGCCTGGCGCGCATGGCTTCGAGCGCCGTGCCGGAAATCCCAAAGATGAGCGTCATGATCAACGAGATTCTCAGCGATCCGCGGAGCCACGCGCCGAACTCTCCCGGGGCGATGTAGCCAATCGCCCGCAGCACCGCAATGGCCACGATGCTCCCGATGAGCGCCAATCCGACCATCACGGCGATGAAGATGGCCCAATCGAACGGGAAATGGAATCGGCCGCCCACGGCCGGCCCCACCCGGCGCATCGTCATCGCGACGAGCGGCACGATGCACAGGGTGAAAACGAGGGAGACGCCGAACGTTTCA
>WNFL01067694.1_pt1 | contig 10463 bp, 12 predicted proteins | sample 5400361 | NCBI WGS metagenome assembly WNFL01 (sample SAMN13153351, study PRJNA577476) | soil metagenome | isolation source: 40 cm soil on Douglas fir-dominated hillslope | place: USA:California | collected 2013-09-17
CGTCGTCGCGGCATCGCTGCTCGGCGACACGCTCCTGTACACGGTCCTCCCGGTGAGCGCAGCTTCTCTCGGGATCTCGCGGCCGATGGTCGGCGTGCTTCTGTCGCTCAACCGCTGGGTGCGCCTGCTCACCAACCCCCTCGCGGCTCGCCTCTACGAACGCTTCCCCGCGGGAGCGCTCATCGTCATCGCGATCGTGCTGGGCGCGGTGTCGACCGCGATGTATGCGCTGCCGGCCGCGCTCGCCGTGTTCCTCGTCGGCCGGTTGCTCTGGGGGTTCTGCTTCTCAGTACTGCGACTCGGTTCGTTCCTGGCCGCCCTCGAGGACTCGGCGTCGCACGCCGGCCGGCGTATCGGGAACACCCGCGCTGTCTGGGGCTTCGGCTACTTCGCCGGCGCGGCGTTCGCACCGTTCGCGATCGAGAGCCTCGGCTGGACCGGCGCATGCCTCGTGGCGGCGGCGCTGACCCTCGTTGCGGGCATCGGCCCCGCGTACGTTGCTTCGGGCTGGCGGCGGCGCGTCCGCGTGCCCGAGGAAGGGCACATTCCCGCGTCGGTGTGGGAGCCCCGGCTCCTCGCGCTCTTCGTGACTGCCATCGTCCAGCTCGGCCTGTACGCCGGCATTCTCGTGGCGGCCGGCGGTTTTCGCGTGGACGAGCTGTTCCACGACGGCGCGCCGATATTCGCGTTCGTCGTGCCCGCGACGTTCGTCGCGGCCGCGTTCGCGCTCACGCAGCGCCTCGCGCAGGTGGCGTGGACGCCGATCGCGGGTCGCTGGAGCGACCGTTCCACGAGCTGGGCGTTCGTGATTTCCACGGTCATCGCGCTCACGTCGGTCGCGCTGCTTGCGCTGCTGCGTCCCGACCCGGTCCTCTTCGTGGTGATCGGCGGCATCGCCTTCGTGAACGGGCTGACCACGACGATCGCGGTGGAGCTCGCGGTCTCGCGGCGATCGAGCGATCACGATCGCCCGCGCATCCTGGCCGCGCTGCACACATCGCAGGACGCGGGTGCTGCGGGAGGTGCGTTGCTCGGCGGCGTGCTCGCTGCAATCGGCGCCGCGCCGGCGCTCCTCGTCGGCGCGGCGCTCCTCGGCCTCACACTTCCCCTGTGGTGGGCGGCGACGCGGGGATGAAGTCCTCATTCATGAGTGCCGACGAGTACGGCCGCACGCTCGGCGGGCTCTCGCTCAACCTCATCGTGCGCGACGTCGCCCGCAGCGCTCCTTTCTATACGGAGGTCCTCGGGTTTCGCGTCCGTCACCAGACCGCGGACTACGCCGCGCTCGAACGCGACGGCGCGACGATCCAGCTGCACGCCGATCGCACGTACGCGCGACAGCCGTGGGGCTCGCGCCTCAGCGATGAAGGGAAGCGTGGCTTCGGTGTCGAGATCCGTCTCCTGGGCATCGATCCTGACGAGGCCGAGCGCCGCGCACGTGCGGCCAGTCACACCGTACTCGCGCCCGCGAAGGATTGGCCTCCGCATGGCTGGAGGGACTGCCTCATCGAAGACCCCGACGGCTACACGTTCTCCGTGGGCGTGCCGCTCCGTACCGAAGATCGCTCACTGTGACCGGACCGCCTTCACCGACGAGAAGATCGGTGAAGCGCGGCTCGCGCTGTCATCTGAACGGGGGCGCTTCGGCGCCCCCGTTCCCGTCTGCGAGACTTGCACCGTGCTGATCGAGGAGGGCCGCGTCGTAGCCAACGCGCAGATCGGTGATCTTGGAACGCTGCTCCTGGTCCGCGCGCCAGACATCGCGGCGCAGGCGCACGCCGGGCAGTTCGTGCACGTGCGCCCAGGCGTGGGCTGGGATCCCCTGCTGCGGCGGCCCTACTCGTTCTGCGGGATCGACCGCCGCGCGGGGGAGATCGAGCTCATCGTGAAGCCTCTCGGCACCGGCGGAGAGTGGATCGCCGAACGCCGTGCGGGTGATGCGCTCGATCTGCTGGGACCTCTGGGGACCTCGTTCGTCGTGCGGCGCGATACACGCAATCTGCTCCTCGTCGCCGGCGGAACGGGCATCGCCCCCATGCGGGTGATAGCCGAGCAGGAGGCACCACGGCGTAACGTGACGCTCGTGATGGGCGGACGCTCGGTCGCATATCTCTGGCCGACCGACCGGCTGCCCGCGGGCGTCGAATACGTGACCACGACGGACGATGGCAGCTTCGGGTCGCGCGGTCGCGTCACCGACGTGCTTCCCGCGCTGCTCCCCTGGGCCGATCAGCTTCTCGCGTGCGGGCCGTGGCCGATGCTCGCCGCGCTCGGTCGTCTTCGTGACGCCGCGGAGAACGCGGCCGCGACGTTCCCCGGCCGGCGCACGCTGCTCGACGCGCAGATCGCGGTCGAACAGCACATGGGCTGCGCGATGGGCGTGTGCCGAGCATGCGTCGTCGTCACGTCCGAGGGCAATGCGCGTGTGTGCCGCGAAGGTCCGGTGCCACCGTGGGAGTCCACTAGTGCCGTGGCGCCGCACGAAGAAACACGTCGAGCGGCCGATCGACGTGCGCCGTTCACTGGAGGAGTCTCTCGAGACCGCCGCCGAGGGCGAGGAAGAAGAGGATCTGGTCGAGCTCGTCGACCTCGATGGGGCGTCGATCGCGGAAGCCGCGCTCGGTGAGCCCGACGCCGAGCGACTGCCCACCGAGATCGCCGACAAGCTTCGCGAGACCCTGGCGGGCGCCGTGATCACCGAAGTCCGTGCGGCTCCGCACCTCTCGCCGGAGACACTGCCGGAGCACGGCGTCGATCTCTCGGTCGAAGCGGCACGCGGTCTGTGGCTCAAGAACCCGGTGCTCACCGCATCCGGGACGTTCGGTCAGGGTGTCGAGTACGCGGAGCTCATCGACATCACGCGACTCGGTGCGATCGTGAACAAAGGCACGACGCCGCACGCGCGTCCGGGCAATCCGCAGTACCGCATCGCCGAGACTCCGGCCGGCATCCTGAATTCGATCGGTCTCGAGAACCCAGGAGCCGAAGAGGTCGCGCGCAAGTACGGAAAGGTCTGGTCGAAGCTCGGCGTGCCGGTGATCGTGAACGTCGCGGGCTACAGCGTCGAGGACTATGTGTTCGTCGTCGAGGCCCTCGATGGCACCGCAGGCGTCATCGCCTTCGAGCTCAACGTCTCGTGCCCGAACGTCGAGGGCGGCATGCTGTTCGGCTCCGATCCCGGATTGGCCGCAGAGGTCACGCGTGCGGTCAAGGACGCGACGGACAAGCCTGTCATCGTGAAGCTCACCCCGAACGCCCCCGACGTTGTGGCCGTTGCCGTCGCGTGCGAGGACGCCGGCGCGGACGGGCTGACCGCCATCAACACCGTGCTCGGCATGAAGATCGACGTCGCCAGGAGACGGCCCGTGCTCGGGACGCGCAGCGGCGGTCTCTCGGGACCAGCCCTCCGTCCCATCGCGGTGCATCTCACCTATCAGGTCGCGCAGGCCGTCTCGATCCCGATCATCGGCGCGGGTGGCGTCACGAGCGCGAACGACGCGCTCGAGTTCCTGATGGCCGGCGCGTCAGCGGTCCAGGTGGGGACCGCCACATTCGCCGATCCGACCGGGCCGCTCACGGTGATCGAAGGCCTTGCCGCGTACGTTCGCGCGCAGGGTCTCGCGTCGATCCGCGACGTCATCGGCGCGGCATTGCCACAGGCGCAGTGAGCAAGCCGCGGGATCCGTTCTCCTTCGGACCCCTCGCGCTGCTCGAGAAGAGCTCGCGCGAGCGGCTGAGGAAGCTCGCTTCGAAGCGTCAGCTCGAGGTGGGCGAGATGCTCATCGACGAGCGGCACCCGCTGGATGAGGCGTACGTGATCGTCGACGGAACGATGCGCGTGGTCGGGACCGTCGAGCTCCGGACGCTCGCCATCGTCAGCGCGCCGTCGCTCGTTGGCGAGCTCGTGTTCTTCGACGAGCAGGACATGGCCGCGACGGTTGTCGCCGACACGCCCTGCACCGCGTATGTGCTGCCGGGCAAAGAGCTACGGCGGCTCATGGACGAGCAGCAGATCTTCGCGGCCGCGATGCGCGAGCGCACCGACATGTGGCTCGCCGACGTCTTCTTGAAGCGGCAGAGCCCGCTCCGCGATCTTCCCTCCGACATCGTGGCCTCGCTCGCGTCGCAGCTGCGCCCGCGGATGCTCGCGAAGGATCAGCTGGTCGAAGGCAGCGACGACGACTGGTACCTCGTGCGGCGCGGCGCGCTCGAGCCGGTGGACGGCGGAGAGCGGACCGAGCCGGGCGACTTCATCCAGCGCCAACGCGGGGTCGGGTACGCGGCGGTAGGCGAGACCTGGCTGTACGAGCTGCGGCTCAGCGATGTCGCGCGCGAGATCGTCCGCTATCAGGCGCGACTACGGGAGATCAAGGAAACGATCGGCGACCGAACGCGCGTGAAGCTCAGCCCGATCGTCCGCGACCGCCACAATCGCGCGGTCGTGTCGGAGAGCGTAGCCGCGCTCCTTCCCGCGATCGACGGGCGCACCGAGGTCACGCGGCTCACCGAGCTCACCGGACTCGCGCGCGGACCGGTCATCGAAGCGCTCGCGGTCCTCATCGCATCGGGACTCGCGAACGACGAGTCACGGTGGCCTGACTTCCGGCCCGACTAGCGGCGCAGCACCAGCCCGATCTTCCCGAAGGTCTGCCGCGGCTCCGCAAACACTCGCACATCGCCCTTGCCCTCGGCCACGGCATCTGGGGTGTGGTTCTCAGCGGCGAACTCCACCTCACTGAGAACGGGGAAGCCGTTCAGCAGACGCATGCCCATGACGTGCACGAGATGCTGGATGGAGCGGCTGTTGAAATCGTGGAACGTCTGCTCGATGGCCCGGCGTATGAGACCGCTCGAGATGCGGCTGGGACGCTGCGGATCGCCATAACGCCAGTGCGCGTCCATGCGGATCGTGAGCGGCCGATCCGTCAGCTCGGGCAGGCTGGTGTACTCATCCCGCGCGAATTCCGCGAAGGAGCTGCCCGTCGTCTTCAGGAGACGGATCCCCTCGAGGCCGCTCCGCGATGTTGTCACGACGATCTCTTCGCCGCGACGCTCCAGGTCGGCCTCTGACATCGCAACGTCGGTGCGCGTCAGCCGAAACACGACGTCGCTTTCATCACGTGGGCCGAGCGGCGGCGGTGAATAGCTGGTCCGGCTGATCGGTGTGATGTGGTGCGCCGGGTCGAGCGGCACCTCATGCGCAGAGACGCGGATACGCTCCATCTGCGGGTACGTCTGAAGCAGGCGCCTGCCGAGGAACAGGACGTATTCGTCTGGCGAGCTGCCGTCGAAGTGTGGCGACGACCTCGCGGTTGTCGCCTTCCGTATACGCGGCGCCGAAGCGCTCGCCGAACACGTCGATCGTCACGGAGGCAGCGAACGGTGGCGCGGAACGCTTCGCGAGACGGAAGAAGATCACCCGGGTCTTGCCGTACTGGATCTCCATCGGTGTCACCGCGGGCGCTCCAGCCGGTCGAGCGAGATCGCGAGAAACTCCTCGATACCGGCTTTGAGCTCCGCATCGCGGTTGTGTGCGAGCCTCGCGCGCAGGATCGGGACGATCTCCTTCTTCGAGCGTCCGGCCACGAACACGACGAACCGGAAGCCGAATTTGTCTTCATAGGCGTCGTTCAGCTCGTCGAGCTCTTGCGAGGTGGCGCCGTCGGCCGCCTCGCCCTGCTCGCGCCGTGAGCGCGTCGACAGCGAGGCCGCGTCCGCGCCGATCCGGGGGTGCGCGTTGAGGACCGCGACCCGCTCCGCCTCGGTCATGCGCTCGAGCGCTCCGCGTGCTTTCGCGATGATCGTCCGCGGCGCACCGTCGTCCGCGTTTCGCAGAGCCGTCGCAAGCCCGGGCGCGCGCTCGAAAACTGCCGCGAGCCTTCCGGTCATCGCGTCGGGCGCCATCTAGCTTCCGAGGTACGACACGACGCCGTAGCGCGACACGAGGAGCGGGATGTGCTGGTGCCCATCCTTCAGGCGCACTTCGAGCGTCACGCTGCCGAGGAACGTGTCGAGCTGGCGGGAACGGAAATACGCGCCGACGTCGAACACCAGGCGGTACATCCCGGGCTGGTGCTCCTCGCCGAGCTTCGCGACTCGGCCGTCTTTCCCTGTCGTGCCCTTCGCGGCCAGCGCTCCGTCGCGATAGAGCGCGACGTCGACACCCGCGGCCGGTGTGCCACTCGTCGTATCGAGCACATGCGTGGAAAGCGTCGCCTGCGCCATCGGGCGGGTATCGTACGCCCGCGATGGGGATGCTTCGCATCACGGCCGGGCCGCACACGTTCAAAGCGCGCTGGGAAGAGAAGAACGCGCCGAAGACGGTCGCTGCGATCCGTCGCATGCTCCCGCTGCGCAGCAAGCTCGTGCACGTGCGCTGGAGCGGTGAGTCCACCTGGGTACCGATGGGGGACAAGCGTCTCGGGGTGGACTACGAGAATCAGACCAGTCATCCCGCGCCGGGCGAGATCCTGGTCTATCCGGGCGGGATCTCAGAGATGGAGATCCTCTTTCCATACGGCGCGTGTCTTTTCTCGAGCAAGGTCGGGCAGCTCGCCGGCAATCACTTCGCCACGGTCGTCGAGGGCAATGAGCGCCTCGTCGAGCTCGGCCGCCTCACGCTCTGGGAGGGCGCGCAGGACTTCGTCATAGAAGAGGTGGCTTGAACAGACAGCGGTTCAGCCGTGACGTCGGGCAGGTGGTCTAGTCACGACCGCAGATCTCGCGATCCGCGGCGGTCGGGTCGTTACCGAAGAAGGCGTTCGCGAGGCGGACGTCCTCATTGCCGGCGGCATCTTCGACGCGGTCGTCGATCCGGGCCAGGGCAAAGCCTTCGACGAGATCGAAGCGCGCGGACTTCACGTCTTCCCCGGCGTCGTCGACGCGCACGCACATGTGAACGAGCCCGGTCGCGAGGACTGGGAGGGCTGGAGCGCGGCGACACGTGGCGCCGCGGCCGGCGGCGTCACCACGCTCGCCGACATGCCGCTCAACTCGCTACCGCCAACTCTTGACGCGTCGGCGGTGCATGCGAAGGAGGCCCGCGCTGCGCGGTCCGCGATCGTGGACTACGCGCTGTGGGGCGGCCTGGTGAGCGAGGATCTCGCGCCGCTTCTTGAGCTGAAGACGGCGGGTGTCGTGGGCCTCAAAGCATTCCTCTGTCCGAGTGGAGTGCCGGAGTTCCCCCATCTCGATGCCGCCTCGCTCACCGGCGCCCTCGCTGCGGCGACGGTCGCCGGCCATCTCGTCGCCGTGCACGCGGAGGATGAGGCGCTCGTCGCGAAGGGGAGCGAGCAGCTGCACACGATGAATCGACGCGACCGCGCGGCGTGGCTGGAGTCCCGGCCGCCTGCGGCAGAGCGTCGCGCGATCGAGCGGGTCGGCGACGCGGCGCGCGAGACCGGAGCCCGCGTCCATGTGGTGCACGCCTCGAGCTCGGCCGCGGTCACCGCGGTGATCCGCGCCCGCGAGCGCGAGGCGAGCATCACGGTGGAGACGTGCCCGCACTACCTCGTGTTCACCGCGGAGGACGTCGACCGCGTCGGGCCGGCGCTGAAGTGCGCGCCGCCGATCCGCGACGAATCTTCGCGCGAGCGCTTGTGGCAGCACGTGCTCGCCGGAGAGATCGATCTCGTCGCGTCCGACCATTCGCCGTGCACGGCCGATCTGAAGTCGCGCGGCGACACCGACATCTGGGAGGCGTGGGGCGGCGTGACCGGGATCCAATCCCTGCTGCCGGTGATGCTGACCGAGGGCGTGCATCGGCGCGGTCTGCGCCTCGCGGCGCTCGCGCGTCTCGTCGCTGGCGCGCCCGCGCGTCTGCTCGGGCTATGGCCGCAGAAGGGCGCGATCCGCCCCGGCGCGGACGCGGACCTCGCGCTCGTCGCGATGGATCGCGAGTGGACCCTCGAAGGGGAACAGTTGCAGGCGCGCAGCGGCCTCAGTCCGTATGTCGGGCGGTCGTTCCGCGGTGCCGTCGTGCGCACGCTGGTGCGTGGAGTGACCGTGTTCGATGACGGCGAGTTCGTGGAGGAGAAGCGACACACCCGTTTCGGCCGCCTGGTGAGGAGAATGGACGCGTGAGGACGCTTGACGCCGTCGCGATCGACGAGCGCCGCCTGCTGCGCCGTCTCGATGAGCTCGCGCAGCGTGGGGCTCTTCCCGGCGGCGGGTTGTATCGCGCGCTGTACACACCGTCCTGGGTTTCCGCGACCGAGCTCGTCTCCACCTGGATGAAGGAGGCGGGACTGCTCGTGCGGCGCGACGCGGTCGGCAACATCTGGGGACGCGTCGAGGGATCCCGCGGTGGACGCGCGATCGTGACCGGCTCGCACATCGACACGGTGCGCGGCGGCGGTCCGCTCGACGGAGCGCTCGGCGTCGTCGCGGCGGTCGAGGCCGTCGCCAGCCTCGTGTCGCAGCTCGGTCGGCCGCTACGCATCCTCGAGGCTGTCGCGATCTGCGAAGAGGAAGGCAGCCGGTTCAACACGAACTTCTGGGGTGCCCGGGCGATCGCCGATCGCATCGAGCCCGATGAGGCGTCGCGCGTGCGCGATGCCGACGGGGTGACGCTGGCCGATGCGATGCGCGGCGCCGGGCTCGAAGCGGCGAACGTCGCACAAGCGGTCCGGCGCGACATCGACACGTTCATCGAGCTTCATGTCGAGCAGGGCCCGCTTCTTGAGGAAGAGGGCCCGCGCCTCGGCGTCGTGCGCACCATCGTCGGCACCGCGCACCTCGAGGTCGTCGTCCGCGGACAGCCCGACCATGCCGGAGCGACCGCGATGGATCGCCGGCGCGACGCGCTGCTCGGCGCCTCCGCGATGATGCTTGCGATCGCCGAGGTCGCGCGCGACATGGGCCCGCCCGCGGTCGCTACCGTCGGCACGATCAGCGTCGAGCCCGCGCAGGTGAACGTCGTGCCTGGCGTGGCACGGTTCACGGTCGACGCGCGCCACAGCGAAAACGCGCAGCGCGCCCAGCTGGTCGCGGAGATCACGAAGGTCTGCAAGGTCGCCGGACGCGAACGGGAGCTGACCGTTGATGTGCGCACGCTGCGCGACCGCCCGCCCGTCCAGCTCAACGAGCGGGCCACCGATGTCGTGCGCCGCGCCTGCGTCGCGTGCGGCGTCGCGCCGCGCGACATGACCAGCGGCGCCGGGCACGACTCGCAGGTGCTGAGCGTTGCGGCGCACGCGGCGATGATCTTCGTCCCGAGCATCGGCGGGCGGTCGCATTGCCCCGAGGAGGCCACGGCGGCCGAGGACGTCATCCTCGGCACGCGCGCGCTCGCGACCGCTCTGCGCGAGCTGGCGTACACGTAGTGCCGCGCCCCGCGAGCGACAGCGGCGCGGGCTCCCTCTCCTCGCTGCTGGCTACGCGCGCCCGCTCATCACCGGGCGTGCGGCGGTTGGGCGCGCTAGGCGCAGATGCTCGTCGAGGGAGCCCTCGCCGCTGCCCTCGCGGGACGCGGCACTAGTGGCCATCCTTCTCCGCGGCGGCACGCTGCTCCCGATGAGCGATGGCGCGCGCACGACCACCGGAGACGTGCTGGTGAGCGGCGCGCGGATCGCGCAGATCGGTACGGAGATACAGCTGCCGCCCGACACCGAGGTCGTGGACTGCTCCGGCTGCTACCTCATGCCCGGGTTGGTGCAGACGCATGTGCACCTGGTGCAGACGATCTTCCGCGGGCTGGCCGAGGACCTAGGCCTGCTCGACTGGCTGCGCCGTTTCATCTGGCCGCTCGAGGCCGCGCACGACGAGGCATCAGTACGCGCGTGCGTGCGACTCGGCCTCGGCGAGCTGCTCACCACCGGGACGACGACGATCCTCGACATGGGCACGACGCGCTGGGGCGACGTCGTCGCCGAAGAGCTGGTGCGCTCGGGCATCCGCGCGCGATTCGGGCAGGCGATGATGGACACGGGCGATCGCGTCCCGGCGGATCTGGTGGAGACCACGCGAGATTCCCTCGACGCGAGCGCCGGGCTCGTGAAGCGTTGGACAAAGGCCGGCGCCGGCCGCATCGGTTACGCGTATGCCCCGCGCTTCGCACTCTCGTGCACGCGCGAGTTGCTCGAGGCCGTCGGCATGCTCGCGAAGATGAGCGAGCTACTCGTGCATACGCACTCGAACGAGAGCGCCGAGGAGCGCTCCGCCGTGCAGGGCGCGACCGGGATGTCGCCGATCGGCTATCTCGTGCAGGTCGGGATTGCGACACCACGGACGGTGATCGCGCACGGCGTCCACGTCGACGACGAAGAGCTCGCGATGCTCCGCGAGAGCGGGAGCGCGGTCACGCACTGCCCGTCGTCGAACCTCAAGCTCGGCTCGGGCGTCGCGGACGTGGTCCGTCTAAGGCAGGCGCGCGTCACCGTCGGCATCGGCGCTGACGGCGCGGCTTGCAACAACGAGCTCGATGGCTTCGAGGAGGTGCGGCTCGCCACGCTGCTCGCGCGCAC
>WNFL01318626.1_pt1 | contig 10463 bp, 8 predicted proteins | sample 5400361 | NCBI WGS metagenome assembly WNFL01 (sample SAMN13153351, study PRJNA577476) | soil metagenome | isolation source: 40 cm soil on Douglas fir-dominated hillslope | place: USA:California | collected 2013-09-17
TCACGTTCACCGAGACCGGGACCTACGAGTTCTTCTGCAATATCCACAACTCGATGCGTGGGACCGTGACGGTGAAATGAGCTAGCGAACGACTCGCAGACGCCGGACCTCGCCTGCGGCCGGTAGTCCGGTGAGGATCGCGGCGGGCTCACCGTCCGCCGCCGGGACGGCATCGACGTCGACGAACCTGCGGGTGTAGAGACGGTGGTACAGCCCACCGAGCGCGAGGAGCTCGCCGTGCGTGCCCTCCTCGACAATCCGCCCGTGGTCCAGCACGAGGATGCGATCTGCGCGCTCCACCGTCGACAGACGGTGCGCGATCACGATCGTGGTGCGTCCGCGCATGAGGCGGTCGAGAGCCTGCTGCACGAGGTACTCGCTCTCGTTGTCCAGGGACGATGTCGCCTCGTCCAGCAAGAGGATCGGGGCATCGCGAAGGAGCGCGCGCGCGATCGCGACGCGCTGCCGCTGGCCCACCGAAAGGCGCACACCCCGCTCACCGACGATCGTGGCGAGTCCGCTCGGAAGACGTGCAATGAACTCGGTCGCGTTGGCCGACCGCGCGGCCTCGTCTATTTCCGCGTCGGTCGCGTCGAGGCGGCCGTAGCGGATGTTCTCGCGGATCGTGTCCGCGAAGAGGATCGGCTCCTGTGGGACGACTGCGATCTGCTCGCGCAGGGACCGGATCGTGACATCGCGCAGGTCGTGACCGTCGACGGCGATCCGTCCGCTGACCGGGTCGTAGAAACGGCCGACGAGATTGACCAGCGTCGTCTTCCCAGCTCCGGATGGACCGACGAGCGCGGTCGTCTCGCCCGGCTGGAACGTCGTCGTGACGCCGTCGAGGACCATCGGCTCGGGACCGGCGACGCCGTAGCGAAACCCGACGTCCTCGAAGCGGATCTCGCCGCGGACCGGTGGCAGGGCCTCGGCGCCCGGCCGGTCCTGTATCTCGGGGATCGTATCGAGCAGGGCGAAGATCCGGTCCGCCGCGCCGAACGCCTGCTGCACCTGCGTCCACTGGCTCGCGAGCCCTCCGACTGGCCCCGCCACCATGTTCATGTACAGGAGGAACGCGACCAGCATCCCGGCGGTCATCTCGCCGCGCGCGACCTCATGGCCGCCGTACCAGAGCACGACGATCGACGACATGAATCCGAGGAAGCCGATGATCGGGAACATCGTCGCGGCGATGCGCGCCCGCTCGATCGTCTTGTTGAACGTGAAGAGCAGCTTGTCGTGGAAGCGCGCAGCCTCGTACTCCTCGCGCGTGAACGCCTGAACGACCCGGACTTCTGCGATCGCCTCTTGGCGCGCGAGATGTCACGGATCCGCCGACCCATGCGCTGCCCGAGGATCGCTATCGGCGGCGCGACGACGAGCGTGAGCAGCGCGAGCCGCCAGTTCATCAGGAAGATCACCGCAACGCCGCCGACCAGCGTCAGGACCTGCCCGAGGACCTGGATGATCGTCTGGGTGATGACGCCGTGGACGAGCGTCGCATCGCTTGTCACGTGCGACATGAGGTCACCGGTCTTGCGGCGGTTGAAGAAGGACAGCGAGAGGGACTGGAGATGGCGGACGATCGCCATCCTGAGGTCGAAGATCACCCGCTCTCCGGTGTAGGCCATCACGAACTGACGCACGCCGTCGATGACGGCACGCACCAGGAGCACGACGACCAGACCGAGGATCAGCAGGTCGAGGAATCCGGAGTCCTTCAGTCCGAGATCGATGACGGCTTGAACGACCCGCGGCCACACCAGGCCCAGGGCGGTGGAGATGATGAGCAGCACCGCAGCGAAGACGAGGTTCCATCTGTAGGGGCCGACGTAGCGCAGCAGCCGCCGGTACATCGAGATCGACGGCCGCTTGCCTTCCTGACGTCCGCTCGGACCCCACATGAAGACGTGCATCCCGCCGCCGGGGCCACCCATACCCATCATCTGCTCAAGCGTAGACGAGCGCCGCGCACGCGAAGTGTCGCGTTCGTCACTTCCCGAGCCAGACCTGCGCGTAGGTTTCGACGCCGATCGGATGCGGCACGAGACCGCGCACCTTCTTCGTCGTCGCGACGAGCGCGTCGGCCTGGACCAGCGGGATGCGCGTCGCGTCCTGCTGGATGAACTTGGAGACCTGCTTGTAGAGCTCGGTCCGCTTGCTCGCATCCGCCTCGAAACGCGCACGGCGCAGGAGCTCGCGGACGACATCGCCGGCCCACGCGCCGCCGTCGGAGAAGAACGAATCGGGATCGGCGCTGTCCCCAGCGGCGTCGCCTAGCCAGAGCGGCAAGCGGCCGGCGCGCGCATCGGCGCCAAAGGCGGCGGCGTCCTCGGTCCGGACCGTCGCCGCGATCCCGATCTTCCCGAGGTCCGCGGCGACGCTTTCCGCGACGCGTTTCGGATCCGGGTAGTGCGCTCGCCACGCGGACGGATACCACAGCTCCGTCGTGAATCCGCTCCCGACACCGGCGTCGGTGAGCAGGCGCTTCGCCGCCGCGGTGTCGAGGCGGTAGAACTCGATGACGCTGTCGTCGTAGCCGAGCATGCCAGGCGCGAGCAGCTGCGATGCCGGCCGGCCCGCTCCGCTGAAGAGCGTGGTCGCGAGCAGCGACTTGTCGATGGCCATCGCGATCCCGCGGCGCACCTCGACCCTATCGAACGGCGCGACCGCGGCGCCGATCCCAAGGAACGTCGCGCTCATCGCGGGGCGCACCAGCAGCTGCAGGTTCGGGTCGCCTCTCACCGCGGGCAACGCGGCCGGCGTCAGATCGCGGACCGCGTCAAGCCCGCCGGAGCGCAGCTCCGCGATGCGCGCGGTCTCGTCCTTGATCACGCGAAGGACAACACGGTCGGCGTGCGGCAGCGGCGTGCCGGCCGGATCCTTCAGCCAGTACTCGGAGTTGCGCTCGAGCGCGATCTGCCGACCGGGCTGCCACGCTCCCGCCCGGTAGATGAACGGCCCGGTTCCGGCCGCTCCACGCGACGCTGGCGTTGACCAGCCAGGCGGGTCGTCGCGCATCGACTTCGGGCTCACGATCGCGAACATCGGCATCGCCAGGTCCGCCAGCAGTGGACCGAAGGGCATCTTCGTCGTGATGACCACGGTCCCGCTGTCCTTGGCGTCGGCCCGCGCGATCACCGACGAATCGTCAAAGCCATCGAACAGGGTCGCGAACGCCCGAAAACGATCGGGACCAGCACTCCCGCGCAGCGGGTGCGCAACCTGCCGTGCGCGGTCGAAGTTGAGCACGACCGCGGCGGCGTCGAGATCGGTCCCGTCATGGAACTTCACCCCGCGCCGGAGCGCGAACGTCCACGCGCGTCCATCGGGCGAGACCGACCAGGTCTCGGCGAGGCGAGGCACGATCTTGAATCCACCGGCGTCGTAGTCGACGAGCGTTTCGAAGATCTGGCGCGAGACGAGCAGCGTGTTCGCATCGTTCGCGTTCCACGGGTCGAGCGTGGTCGCATCGGCTGTCAGCGCGACACGGAAGCTGCCACCCGGCTCGACCGTCCCGGTCGGCGTCGGCGTGGGCGTCGCGACGCCCGGCACCGGAGGCACCTGGCACGCGGAGAGCACGACGATTGCGGCGAGGACGAGGCGCAGCTGCATTGCGCCTCCTAGTTGATCACTTCTCCGCTTTGAGGCGCGGGTCGAGCGCGTCGCGCAGCCCGTCGCCGATGAGGTAGAGACAGAGCACGGTGAGGAAGATCATCGCGCCGGGGGAGACTACGAGCCACCAGGCGCGGACGAAGTAACTGTTCGCGCTGGTCAGCAGATTCCCCCATGAAGGCGTCGGCGGGAGGATCCCGAGGCCGAGATACGAGAGCGCTGACTCCGTCAGGATGATCGCGCCGATGTCGATCGCGGCGAGCACAAAGATCAGCGGCAGGATGTTGGGGAGGATGTGCTTGAACATGATCCGCCTGTCCCGCGCACCGATCGTCTTCGCCGCGACGACGAACTCGCGTTCGCGCAGCGCGAACGTCTGGCCACGCACGTACAAAGAGATCCCGGTCCAGAACAAGAGGCCGATCACGACGGTAAGCGTCACCGGACCCGGCTCCCAGATGGCGGCGAAGATCAGCAACAGGAAGATCGTCGGGATCGAGTTGAGGGTCGTCACGAACCACGTGAAGAGGTCGTCAACACGACCACGCATATATCCCGCGGTCAGTCCGATCGCGATGCCGACAGTGAGATTCACCAGAGCGGCTACGAAGCCGACCGCGAGAGAAACGCGCCCGCCGTAGAGGAGCCGCACCACTTGGCTGCGGCCGATCTCATCGGTGCCCAGCAGATACGCCGGAGTTTCGAACGTCGGCTTCTCATATGTGTGCAGCAGATCCTGCTTCTCGAAGGTGTAGTTGAAGACGTTCTGCGCGAGGATGTCGGCGGCCGCGGCGAGCAGTGCCAGAAGCAGGAGCACGGCGAACGCGATCACCGTCAACCGGTCGTGGCGGATCTTGTACAACGCGTTGGACCAAAGGCTGCGTGGCGGCCGCAGGAGGAGGGCTTCGGCGGCCGAGGGCGCACGGATCGCCGCCGTGTTCGTGGCCACCTAACCGGCCTTGATCCGCGGGTCGACGACGGCATATGCGATGTCGCGCAGCAGGTAACTCACCACAAGCAGCGCGCTGACGAACATCGTCGCGGCCTGCACGATCGGATAGTCCTTTGCGATGGCCGCTTGGAAGGTGAACTGCCCAACACCCGGCCACGAGAAGACTTGCTCGACCACGAGTGCCCCGCCGACGAGCCCGGCGAGGATGCCGCCGAGCGCCGTGACCACCGGGATCAGGGCATTCCGAAGCGCATGCACAAATACGACGGTGCGCTCGTGCAGGCCTTTCGCGTGCGCGGTGCGAACGAAATCCTGGCTCAAGACGTCGAGCGTCTCGGTCCGCAGGATCCGCGAGTAATTCGCGATACCGGTCAGGGACAACACGAACGCTGGCAGAAGTATGTGTCGCAGCCTGTCCGGGATGTCCCACACATCCTTCCCGACGCTCAGCAGCCCCTGGCTGGGTAACCAGCGAAGCCCCACTGCGAAGACGATGATGAGGACAAGACCGAGCCAGAACGCCGGCAATGCGTGGCCCGCGACGCCAAAAACCCTGATCGCTCCGTCGAGCCAGGTGCCGCGCTTTAGCGCCGCAATGACCCCGAGCGGCACACCGATCAGAAGCTGAAGCGCAAGCGCCACGACCGCCAACTGAAGGGTGGCGGGTACGCGCGTGAGAAGCAGCTGAAAAGCGTCCTGGTGATAGATGAACGACTGGCCGAAATTGAGCTGCAGGACGGCAACGAGCCAATCCACGTACTGGAGCGGTAGTGGCTTATCGAGTCCGTACGCGTGACGGAGCCGCTCGATGTCTTCACCCGTGATGTCGCGCTGGCCGAACGTGAACAACCGGATCGGATCGCCAGGAGACATCCGCACGATCACGAACGTGATGATCGAGATGCCGATGAGGGTGGGGATCGCGTAAATCAGCCGACGCAGGATGAAGTTGCGCAAGCGCTCCTCCGCGTGGTGGGGCGCCCTTTCGGGCGCCCCACCAGACTACGTGGCTACTTCTTGATCCACCATTGTTCGACGTTGTAGATCGCACTGAATGGCGCTGGCGCGAAGTTCTGCAGTGACTTCTGCGAGACGGCCAGCACGTTGTTCGAGTACCCGAAGTTGTACGGCTGGTTCTCGTTCAAGATCTTGTTGAAGGTCTCGTAGTTCGCCTTGCGAGCGGCCGTCGAGCAGTTCCCGTCTGTTGGGTTGCGGCCTTGCTCGATCGCCTTGTCCAGCGCGGGGTCCTTGAAGTACGAGAAGCCGAAGCCCTCGACTTTTGTCGCCGGGTTCGGAATCTGACTCGAGTGCCAGATGGAGTATGGGTCCGGGTCTCCGCCGAGGCTCCAACCGATGATCGTCGCTTCGACCGTCTGATCGCCGGTCGTGAGCTTGGTGACGAGACCCTGGAACGCTTCCGGACGCGCAGTCGCGTTGATGCCGAGCTGCTTGTACTGGTCGGCAGCGACTTGGGCCAGCGTCTCACGCTCGACATTGCCGGAGTTCGTCGAGATCGTCAGGTTGAACTTCTTGCCATCCTTGGCGAGGATGCCGTCGGATCCCGCGACCCAACCGGCGTCCTTCAGAAGCTGTGCGGCCTTTGCCTTGTCGTACTTGTATTGCTCCAGCGCGACAGTCGGGTAGGCCCACTGGACCGGAACGTGGTGCGCGACCTGCTTGGTCGCCTCACCGAAGACAACAGCTTTGATGACAGCATCCATGTCGATGCCGTAAGCCAAAGCCTGCCGGACACGCTTGTCCGCGAGACCCACTGCGGAGGGACTAGCCGTGTTCCAGCCGATGAACGTGTAACCGAGGTTCTGGTACTTAGTGATCTTGACGCTGTCGACCGTCTGCATGTCGGCGAGGTCCTTCGCCGGGATCGTCCCGAACGTGAGCTCGCCTGTCTTCAGACCGTTCGTGATAGCCGTCGCGTTCGCGACGACCTTGACGACATACTCGTCCACGTTCGGCGCGCCCTGCCAATACGTGGCGTTCTTCGCGAGGATGACCTGGTCACCCTTCCGCCATTCCTTGAACGTGAACGGACCACTGAACACGGTCGGGTTCACGTTCTCAGGTGCGTTGTCGATGTCCTCCGGCTTGGAGGTCGCGGTCACGTACTTGCCGAAGACCTGCGTCGGCAAGGTGTAGCCGATGAGCTGGATGATCGCGGGGCACGAGACCTTCGCCATCTTGACGGTCCACTTCTTCGGGTTCGCGGCGTCGATCGTCACTCCCGTGATCGTCGTGGCCTTGGCGTCCTTGTAATCGTTGAACCCGGCGATGTCCTGGAAGTTCGACTTCCGCACCGTCTTGGCGGACTTGCCAGTTGCCATCAGGCCGGTGAGCCAGTCCTGGGCGATGACGGGTTTTCCATCAGACCAGTTGACGTTGGCTTTGATCTCGAAGGTGTACGTGAGGCTATCGGCGGAGATGCTGAAGGTGGCCATTCTGGAGACCGGCTCTCCGGTCTTCGGGTCCTGGATGAGGATCCTGTCGTAGATAAGGTCTGTGATGCGGGCCGAGGCTGTGTCATTCACGAGCACGGGCTGCATCGTCGCGATGTCTGAGATGTCCCCTTGAATGACCCGGCCGCCGAGCTGCGGCTTCTCTGTCCCGGTGGCCGCGGCTGTCGCCGATGGCGCGCCGCTGGCAGCCGGGCCGCCCGACGTGCACGCGGTGGCCACGAGGATCGATGCCGCGAAGACGGCGATGAGGACTTTTCCGGTGCGCTGCTTCGCTGTCATGTGTACCCCTCTCGCTCCATTTGCTTTACCCCACGTGATTGGTGGCAGAGTGTATCCAGCGGCACACTTCGCCGCCCCACGCCGTCTATACGGGCGACTGGCTTCAGCCGTTCACTTCGATCGGGCACCGCGTCGACGTAGGCGGAGGCAGCCAGGAGGCGAACCGCGGACCGGCAGCGGGGCTATCTTGAGCCAGGCATGCGCTCTAAAGCTCTATTAACACTCCTCATCGTGGTAGCCGCGTCGATCCTCATAGCCGGCCCGCCGCCAAAACCTCAGAACCCATCGGACGGCGGACCAAGCGTCGAGTGCCGGTCGCCAGCGCCACCGCTGGGCGCCCTTCCTCCGGCCGGACCGGCTTGGTGCGATCCGCTCGCACCCGGCATCGACACCGCGAGTCGGACGGCGAACAGCTGGTCAGACGGATTCGTTAGCGGCGTCTCGCACTCGCGCTTGTCGGCGTCCTACCTGGTGTTCGAGGATGTCCGCCGCGCCGCGACGAACGCGTCCACGAGCGTGTACCGCACGCAGGAATTCGCACACAACGGACATTGGATGGTCGACATCGCGGGACATGGCGCGCCATCGGGCATCTACGAGGGCTCAGCAGCCGACTTCTACACCGGGCCGAACAACGGGGGTTCGCTCATGCGCCCCGATGCGGGCTTTCGGTTCGCCGACGGCCGTCTCGTCGTTGAGTTCGACGCATCGGCGGGTATGACGTCGTACGACGATCGCGTGTGGCCGGAGATCGTCGTGACGACGGCACCGGGCCCATCCGACCGTGAAACGAACGGCTGGTATGCAGCGGGACTCTTTGGTGGTTATCCAACGGTGGGCTGCGCCTTTCCCTCCGATCGGCTCTCCGAGTGCCGCATTTACGACACGGAGAACATCACCGCCAACCTGAGCGCAGACGTATCAGGAGGCGCGGCCACCGTGTTCGGCGGCGCCCCGACGACCGAGCAGTTGAAAAGTGCGTGGCGTCTCTGCAGACCAGAGGATCTCGATACGGCCTGCCGCGACCACTTCCGAATCGAGCTGGCTCGCGACTCGATAGCCATCTTCGTGAACGGCGTGCGATACATGGAACATCGTGGCCTGCCGCCGAGCGCGCAGCTTCCGGACGAGCTACTGCGCTCCAGCGTGTACGTGTACTTCGCGAGCTGGGCCTATCTCGTCGAGACGACGGTTGCGCGCGTCCACTGGGGCCGCATCGCCATCAATCCCGACCCTCTGATGCGGTAGGCCGCACACCAGTTGATTCTTGGCGCGCATATGTCCAGCCGTTCATTTCTTGAGCCACCACCGCTGCACGTCGGCGTAGAGGGAGAAGGTTCCGGGCCGTAAGCCTTGGAGCGCGGGCGGAGCCGCCAGCAGGGTCTCGGGCGTGAAAGCGAAGAGGTATGGCTGCTGGTTGTTCAGCAGTCGGTTCACCGTCTCGTATTGCTGAGCCCTCGCGGTGGGGTCGCAGCCGGCTGCATCGGCCGGTCCACGCGCCGCGTCGATGGCCTTGTCGACCTCGGCATGGCTGAACCCGCCGACATTAAGACCCGTCGTTCGCTTGACCGGGTCGGGGATCTGGCTCGAATGCCATAGTCCGAATGGATCCGGTTCAGGGCCCATCGCCCATGAGACCAGCCAGCCGTCGCCCTCCGCGGTCCCGGTCCCAAGACGCTCGATCAGCGCGTCCAACTGTTCGAGCCGCGGCTCGGCCTTCACTCCGAAGCGCTGCAGCTGTTCGACGGTCATCTGCAGGAACGTCTCACGGGACTTGTTCCCAGCGTTCGTGTACAGCACGAGCGACAGCGCTTTGCCGTCCTTGGCGAAGATCCCATCGGCGCCGCGCACGAAGCCAGCCTGCTGCATCAAGGCCTCGGCCGACGCGCTGTCGTGGACGTACCGCGTAAGCGACTCGGCCGGCGCCGCTGGCCAGGTCCCATCGAGGTGATGCTGCTGTGCACGGTGGCCGTGGCCGAAGAGCGTGCTCTGGATGAATCCGTCGACGTCGATCGCATAGGCGATCGCCTGCCGAACACGCACGTCGCGCAGCGCGGGCGCGCCGGTCCGGAGATTCCATGCGATCGCCGTGTACGACGCCGCCGGATACGCGCGAACGGTGAGGCCGCGGCGCGCCGCGGTGTCCGCGTCTTTCGGTTCGATGCTCGCGAGATTCAGCTCGCCGTCACGCGAGAGCGCGCCGTACGCGCTCGCATCGGAGGTGACTTTGAATGAAAGGCCATCGAGGAGCGGTGCGCCTTGGAAGTAGCTCTCGTTCCGCGCGAGATCGAGCCGCTCGCCCTTCTTCCACGACTCGAACCGGAACGGCCCGCTCACTGTCGTGGGCGCGAGGTTCTCCGCGGCATCGTCGATCGTCGACTTATCCGGCGCGTCGCCGAGATAGCGCGCGAATGTCTGCGACGGAATCGGCGCGACGCTGAACACCGCGTACAGCGAAGGGCAGAACAGCGCGGCGAAGCGAACGGTGAAGTGCTTCCCCGCCACCGCGATGCCCGCGATGGAGGCGGCCTTGCCACTCTGATAGTCGGCGAAGCCCTCGATCGCCAGGAACGATGATCGGCGCGTCGTCTTCTTGCTCCGCGCGACGGCCTTCGCGACCGTGGCGAAGTCCTCGCCGGTGATCTGGGTGCCGTCCGACCACCGCGCCTGCGGATCGATGTCCCACGTGATGGTGCGTGCGTCGGCGGAGACGGACCACGCCCCGAGATGAGGGAGAAGCTGTCCGGTCATCGGGTCCGGCCGCAGCAGCGGCGCGTAGAGCAGGCCGGTCGCCTGCAGTGAGACGGCATCCGTCGCGAGGATCGGCTGCAGCGTCTGCGCGTCGAAGAACGTTTGCTGTACGACGCGTCCGCCGGGCACTGGCGCCGTGGTCGGTTCGGCGACGAGCGTCTGCGGTGCCGGCGCGCAGGCCATCGCGAGTGCGGCAGCGAGCGCCACGGCCCGCAGAGAGGTCACGCCATCTAGGAACGAGAGGTCATGCGATCCAGTTCAGGGTGATCCTCTTCCGACACTTTGGCCCGAGATCAGTTACGCACCGGGGAAGTGGCAGGCCGCCCAGTGACGAGGTGCGTGCTCGATGAACTCCGGGTCCACTTCGGAGCAGATCGCCTGCGCCTTCCAACACC
>WNFL01125579.1_pt1 | contig 10462 bp, 11 predicted proteins | sample 5400361 | NCBI WGS metagenome assembly WNFL01 (sample SAMN13153351, study PRJNA577476) | soil metagenome | isolation source: 40 cm soil on Douglas fir-dominated hillslope | place: USA:California | collected 2013-09-17
CTGCTCGGGGGTTTTCAAATTATGCAAAAATTCTATCGCGGCCCCCGCATCCTCGGTTTCGCAGCCGCCAAACGACGCATTTTGGACCAACGGATTCTCACCATGGCCGCGTTCATCGGGCATTAAGACCGTGAAATTTGTGGACTCATTCAACTTAACGCCCAAATTTAGCATATATGACCTGTCGGCATCGTACTTGTGATACAAAATGACAGCCGGAGCATTTTCGCCTCCGCGCAGCAGCCATCCGCGGGACGTGCTGCCGTCGCGGTTCGCCCACGTTTCGTCGGTGACCTGGGCCGCCCTTGTGCTCAACTGCCCGTATTTATCGGGCGTGACGAGGTATTGCTGATTCATCGGCCGGGCGGTCTTGTAGACCAGCAAAACGGCTCCGGCGATAACCGCCGCGACAACGAGCAGCGCTACGGGAGAAACCAGACGAGAGAAACTTTTAACGAGACGCGTGGATTTAGCCATGGCGGATAAAGTTGAATTGCAGTAATTAGACGAAAACCGGCATCGAAGAATGTGGATGAAAGCCTGTGCAGATATGGCTTTCGGGTAGCCTACTAAAATGTTACCATAACGAAGGCTGTTAAGGAAGAAGTTTTTACAATGTTAAACCCGAAGTTCCTCGTTCTCTTTCTAAGCATTTTCATCTCCTCGCTCAATATCTTTGCCCAGTTTCAGCCGGTTGCCGCCCGAAGCTCCGCACCGCAGATATTTCCCGTTTCGGAGCTGCGTGAGGGCATGCACGGCACGGCGAGGACCGTGTTTCGCGGCACGGCGTCTGAGGAATTCAACGTTGAGATACTCGGCGTCATTCCAAACTGGATCGGGCCCAAACAGGACATGATCGTCGGGCGTCTAAGCGGCGCCAACGCGGAGCGGACGATGGTTTTTGCCGGCATGTCCGGCTCGCCCGTGTATATCGACGGCAAGCTCGTCGGTGCTATCTCATACAGCTTTCCATTCGCAAAGGAGCCGATCTGCGGGATCACGCCCTTCGAGCAAATGTCCTCGACAATGGAGCAGGCCGTAAAGCCAATGGTCGTATCCACCGGCCCGAAAACTTTTTCCTACGCCGAGCTTCTCTCAAATACATGGCATGCCGGTTTCAGTGATGCACGCAATCCTCTCGCCTCGGGTTTTTCGCCCGATTCGCGCTTGATGGCGGTCGCCGGGAAGACGTTTCAGCCGATCTCGACACCCGTTTATTTTTCGGGCGTTTCGCAGCGGACGCTTGATCTCTTTGCACCCGAATTGACGCGTGCGGGCATCTTGCCGGTCGCAGCCGCGGGCGGAGATTCGCGGATAATGCCTATGAAGGCGGCGAATGAAACAACTCTTCTGGGCGGTGATTCCATAGTCGTACATCTTGCACGCGGCGACATTCAGATCGCGGCGGCTGGCACGGTCACGCTTCGTGACGGAGAAAAGATCTACGCCTTCGGACACCCGTTTTTTAGCCTCGGTTCCACCAATCTGCCGATGTCCGAATCGCATGTTATAACCGTGGTTCCGAATGCCAACAACTCGTTCAAGCTCGCTGTCCCCGACGCAACCGTCGGCTCGATGACGCAGGACCGCGCGACCGCGATCTACGGAAAATTGGGTCAGGAACCGCGAATGCTTCCCGTCAAAATAAAGCTCACGACCAGCCGCGGCAAGAGCGAAGAGATCAATTTCGAATCGGCTTTTGACGACCTTTTGACGCCGCTGATCGTCAACGCCGGCGTCGCAAACGCTCTCTCTGCCAATGAGCGAAGCGTCGGAGACACGACGATCGAGCTTACCGGCGAGATACATATAAAAGGCGAGGACCCGATACGCATAAACCGCCGGTTCGCGGGCGGCCAGGCCCCGACCTTTGCGGCCGCGGCCGCGGCAATCCCTTTAAGTGCTCTGCTGCGGGCGAATTTTGCCGGAATGCAGATAACAGGTGTGACCCTGAATATGACGGCAACCGACGGCAGCAAGACCGCATTGATGGATCGCATCGCGGTCGATAAAACCCGCGTGCAGGCTGGTGAAACCGTCGAGATATCTGCATTCGAGAGGACCGAATCCGGCCAGATCATCGTCCAGAAGATCCCAATAACGATACCTAAGGACACCGCGCCGGGAGTCGTTTCGGTCATGATCGGCGACGGAAACGCCGCTCAGCAAACGTCGGCCGTCGTGCAATTCACCCCGAGAACCGCCGCCGAGCTGATCGCGACATATAACCGTCTGAAACGGCCCGACCGCCTTTACGCCGTCCTCACGCGGACAAGCGCAGGCGCGATCATCGGCGCCAGCGAAATGCCAAATCTGCCGCCGTCCGTGCTCGCCACCATAAACAACGACCGCACCGCCGGCGGCTCCAAGCCCTCAGTGCAAACGATCATCGCCGATATGGAACTGCGGCCCGGCGAATACATTGTTTCAGGCTCGCAGACGCTCACCATTGAAGTTATTAGATAAAAAAAGAGGCCGCCTTTCCAGACGGCCTCTCGAATTTACCTCTTTACTTCCCTTCTAAAAATCAAACCTGATACCGAGCTGGAATTCCCGGTTGTAGCTTGAGTTATTGAGTGAAAACGACGGCGAGCCCGAGAAGAACTGTCTCGGTGTCCTGAAGTTCGCTGCCGCCGGCGACAACCTATTGGGCAAAGCAACACCCGAAACCGTTCCAGCAGCGCTGTAGCTGTATTGAGTGTTGTTCACGAACAATACATTAGATCGGTTGAAAAGGTTAAAGCCTTCGGCAAAAAGCGACAATTTGGTGCGTTCGCCAAAACGAAAGATCCTGCCTACACGCATATCGACGATGTATGCGTTTGGCGTGGAAAACTGATTTCGAATCGTGCCCGGAACGCGATCCGTTCCGGCGACGCCATCACCATTTGGATCGCCACCCACGAGGGCCGAAAACGCAATGCCCGATTGGGCCTGGAAGATCCCGGAAATAACATAATCGCTCAAGAGCGCACGAACGACCTTATTGTCGCTGTGCGTAAATGTCCCCGTATCATACAGCGGGCTGAATATAAAACGATGACGAACGTCCAAATCCGAGCGCCCGTATTCTCCCGAGAGATCAAACTGGTTTTCCGCGATCTTGCCGTCATCGGCACCGGGAACGACAGTTGTTTGATCCGGCTTGTTGTCCTTTGCATTTGAAAGGGTATAGCTCGTATAAAACTGCCAGTGATTGCTAAACCTGCGATTTAGCTCAAAACTAAGGCCGTGATACTGGGACCTGGCAGAACTTTGGAAGAGGCTAATGCGATTAAAACCCGATACTGGCCTCGGATTCGAAAAACGCAGAAACGTAATGCTTTCCCCGGTCGCCACGGTGCCATTATAAATCGGTATCGCGGTTGAGACCGGGGCGCTTAGATTCGCATCTCTTGTCCGTGAAAGATTCACACCACGGAACATCGTGTATTGTATCGAGAGTGTCGTATTCTTCCACACTTCCCTCTCGAATTGGAGCCGGGCTTGATGCGTGAAGGGCTCTTTATAATTCTTATCAAACAAGTAAAGATTGATCGGGGCAAGCGTCGCTCCGGTCGGCGGGCTTGCGAACACAGCCGGATAGATCGGGCAAACGGCACCCGGAGCCGTACAGGTAATATCGATCGCAATTACCTGAATTCCATTTTGCGAATGGGCGGTTCCGGTCATGATCGCCGGCGTCCGGCCATAATAGATACCATATCCCCCTCGGATCACCGTCTTTTCGTTGATCGCGTAACTAAGACCGATGCGGGGGGCGATATTATTCTTATCGCTTGGCCTGAAACTCGTGTCAAAACCGGCGGCTAATAACGCCGCATTCGGATTTTTAAGAGGGGGTGCCGCTATTGACTGGTAATCGTAACGGACACCTAGATTCAATGTGAATTTCGGTGTAACGCGCCAATCATCCTGCAAGAAAAAACCGTATTCACTATTATTGGGATGTGTTGTGGCCCCCGATGTCCCCGCGCCGGGAAAACTTTGGCGATACTGGGCGGCGTTTTGAGTAAGCGGATTTGTTAATTGAGCAGACAGGGCAGCGTAACTGGCGAATCGATAAGAGCCGCTGAAAAGACCGGGAAAGAAATTGAAGATTCGGTCAAATAATAGATCCATACCATATTTGACGGTGTGGTTTCCCCGGATAACTGTCTGGCTGTCTATGATCTGATTACGTTTGATGGTTGTTTCACGAGGGCTGAAATTATTCCGGCCAAAGCTAAAGGTGCCATCGTTTATACCGCCAGCGTTTGCCGCAAGGGTTACTTAGACCTGATAACGAAATTCATTAAACCAGTGAGGCGAGATCGTTGCGATCCAGGCACCGGTGATCGCCGTCGTTTTGACATTACTGTTTCCCGTGTGGTCGAACGCACTCAAATTGCCGCCGCTTTCCAAATTTGTTCCGGTAAAATTCTGCTGGTTAAACCGCACCCAGACCTGATTTCGTTCATTGATGTTGAAATCGGTCTTAATAAGATAGGTGTCCTGCTTTCGGCTAACGTCATAGGTCGCAAGTTTCGGCGCCAGAAAAGTTTGAACATTGGCGGGAGCAAAAGGCAACGAGCGGAGAATGACCGGATTGGGCAATTTGGAACGCTGGCCTTCGTACGCGCCGAAGAAAAATGCTTTATCTGTTTTTATCGGTCCACCTACGGTTCCGCCAAATTGATTGATCTGCCCTTTATTACGCTTATTTGGTTGACCGCGAGACGCCTGGGTTGCTTTGACCACCGGCGAGTTGGCGTTCAGAGACTCGTCACGAAAGTATTCAAAGACGCTTCCGGTTAACCTATTGGTGCCGGATTTGGTCACGACGTTAATAACCGCTCCGGCTGCACGGCCGTACTCCGCTGAGAATCCATTCTGGTTTACCTGAAACTCCTTAACAGTGTCGATCGAAAACTGTGACGGCGCACGGCCCGAGCCAACGCGGCCCGAGGATTGCCCAAAGAAGGTGTTATCGCTACTGGCGCCGTCGATCTGTATGCTGTTCAGCGTTCCCTTTTGGCCGCCGACAGCAAGGTCGCCGGCGCGCGTCGGATCGCGAACAACGCCTGGTGTCAACGTCGCAAAATCGAGAAAGTTGCGGCCATTAGTCGGCAGATTTTGCACACGGCCCTCATCGATGGTGGTCGAGATCGAAGTACGGGTCGTTTCGACGCCCGAGCCCGCGGCGTTTACATCGACCACATTTTTAATGTGATCTCAAGAGCGGTTTTCGCACCGACGGTCACCTTTACGTTATTGTATGTCGCGGCCGCGAAGCCTTTGACAGCGGCGATCTCGACCTTGTAATTACCCGGCGGCAGCAGTACAAAAATATAGTTGCCGTCGGAATCGCTGCTGACGGTCTTGGAAAAACCCGTGTCCTGGTTGGTCGCACTGATCGAGGCTCCGGGGACGATCGCCCCATTGGAATCGACAACGCGGCCCTCGATATTGCCGGTGGTAGCCTGCGATTGAGCGAAAGCAGAAATAGAACAGACTATAGTAATAGCCATTAGAATCAATAGTTTACGCATAAATATACCCTCACAAATTCTGAAATGAATTGAATTGAACGTCTGAACCCGCACCGAAAAGTGCTGCTTGAAATTTGTATGAAATAATATGCTAGTTTGAAGTGCGGGGCAACAATCGGTGTTACGTTTTTATGAACTTTACGTTACGAATGGTCGCCCTCGATCCATTCTTCGCCGTCGGCGTAAACTTCTTTTTTCCAGATGGGAACGGTGCGTTTTAGCTCTCGAATGAGCCATTCGCAGGCGTCGAAAGCGGCTTTGCGGTGCGGTGCGGCGACCGAGATGACGACGCTCGTTTCGCCGATGTCGAGCTTGCCGAGGCGATGGACAATGCCGACGTTTGAGACCTCAAATTGCTCATGCGCCGCCTTTATTAACTTCTCCATCTCCTTGAGGGCCATCGGTTCATAGGCTTCGTACACAAGATAGAGAGTTTCACGGCCTTTTGTGAATTTGCGAACATAAGCGTTACAGTCGCACCGCACTCTGGCGGGATGGTTCGGCGGGCAATTGTGCCGATATCGAGTGGTTCGGTTGTAAGTTCAAAAAAATCCATAAGACAATTAGCCGCAAAAAGGCAAAGAAGGCACAAAATAAGAGAATAATAATATCGCGGAAATTATTAACCATGAAAATTAAGTTTCTTTTTTTGCGACTTTTGAGCCTTTTTGCGTGAATACTTCTTATCCGCCCGAGACAGCCGTAAAAATCGCAAGCTCGTCGCCATTGCGTATGATCTCGTCGCCGGTTGCGTATTGCTGATTTACGGAAAAAAGAAGCCGATGAGACGCAAGAGACGGATATTTGGCCTTTATCTGATCAAAGATCTCGCTCGCTTTTGATCCATCAGCGATGTCCATATCTATTTGGCGTTTGCCTATGACGGCAGCGGTTGAGCCAAAGAATAGAATGCGTATTGGCATATATTCGTCAAGGGCACACTCCCTGCCGGTCGTGTTTCCGCCTTTATTTTATGGCACCTTCGATGGGGCTCGATGCCGACGCGTAGAGCCGTTTCGGCATACGGCCCGAGAGATAAGCCAGGCGGCCGGCCTGGACGGCGAGGTTCATCGCTGTCGCCATTTGCGGGGGATCGCGAGATTCCGCTATGGCCGTGTTCATTAAAATAGCGTCGGCGCCGAGCTCCATTGCGATAGCCGCATCACTGGGGACGCCGACCCCGGCATCGACGATTAGGGTCGCGTCGGGCAGTTGTTCACGCATTATCCGTAGATTCGAGGGGTTTTGCACGCCCATACCTGAACCTATCGGCGCGGCGAGCGGCATCACAGCCGGGCAGCCCGCGTCGAGCAGTTTTTTGGCCATTATCAGATCGTCGGTGAAATAAGGCAGCACGATAAAGCCCTCTTTCACCAATATTTTCGCGGCTTCGAGCGTCTGTTCATTGTCAGGCAGCAGCGTCACTGGGTCGCCGATGACCTCGAGTTTTATCCAGTCCGTTTCGAGCGCTTCGCGGGCGAGCCGGGCGGTGCGGATCGCGTGGTCGGCGTCATAGCAGCCGGCCGTATTCGGCAGGATACGCATTTTCGGGTCAAGATGATCGAGAAACGATTCCGTTTTGCCGTCGAGCGGGACGCGGTTGACGGCGACGGTGACCATTTCGGCACCCGATGCCGCATGAGCGGCCTTCATCTCGTCATACGAGCGGTATTTGCCAGTGCCGATGATCAGACGTGAAGTAAAACTTGTGCCTGCTAGTGAAAATGTATCTGACATAGTTCAAATTCAATATTCACGCAAAGCCGCAAAGAACGCAAAGTTACCCGCCGCCGACGAAATGTACCACTTCGATCTTGTCTCGATCACGGATAACTGTCGCCGGCCAGTCGGCGCGGCGCACGACAGTCTTATTGACCTCGACGGCAACGCGCTGTTTTGGAAAAGAAAAATGGTCCAGGAGTCCTGCGAGGTCGATTTCCTTCGGAATTTCACGTGTTTCGCCGTTGAGCAAAATATTGATCGCCGTCATTACCGTAATTCTCCCTCTTTGACGGGGATAATTTCAAATTTCAGATTCCAAATTTGAAATCTGAAATCGCGAATCCGGCATTGTGACCAAAAAAATGGAATCTGGAAATTCGAGTATATCAGCCGGGCATTACGAGCCGTCGGACCTCGATCTCTTCGCCGTCGCTTATAGCACGGATAAGCAAAGCGGCGCGTCCGGCGTGAAAGTGCGGCAGTTGGAGATGTACATTGGCGAGGCCGTTGGCGTCGGATTTGGCGTGAAAAATGACCGGGCGAAAGCTCGAACCCAATACCTTTATCATTATCTGGGCGTCGGCGACGACCCTTCGCCCGGTGCCGCGGCAGATCATAATATTTACGGTGCCGCGATCACCGCCTTTGAATTTTGTATCGCCGAAAAGTTCGAGGTTCAATTTTGAATTGGACGGACGCTCTCTCCCTGAAAGCTCGCTGACGACTTCGACCGCTTCGTCCGGTAATATTTCATCATCCTCGATGATATTAACGGCTTCGATAACCGGGTCATTCGAGAATGGATCGAACGACGGGGCCTGTATTGCTCCATCTATATCGTCGTGATCCGGAAAGGGCGCGAGCGATGGAACAACCGTATCATCTGCCTCGGCAGTTGCCACCGATACCTGAGACGGACCTGCCGTTTCTGCGGCGGGAACAGCGTGGCCCTTTGCCTTCGCTTTTGCCTTCGCTTTCGCCTTATCATCGGCCGTCATCGCCTTTAATTCCTTGATGCGCCCGGCCTTGACGGCAGCACAGATCAGCTTATGCTGGCGCGAAACACGTTTGGCAAGCTCCTTTTCATCAAAATTGCCGTTCGATATATCGTCGTAACTGGCACGCTTGCTGGCAAGGATCGTTCCACCGTCGTAAACAAGCGACATTATCACGCACGCCGGCTGACCTTTGTCCTCGGTTTGCACGTGAAACATGGTCCCGTTCGTTTCTATGTCCGTATTAAAGCCTGATATCACAATGTTATTTTAACCGAAAGATGAGGGAAAAAACTGTGGAAATGGCAGCGCTCCACGCCTTTAATACGTTATCACACGGCATTTAGCACGGTCAACGAATAAAATGACGAGGCGCGGCTGAGAATGCGAGCATTCGCAAAGTGACTGCCTTGACACTAATTACTGCTTAAATTACGATTTACGTTGAGCCAAGATTCTCAAACCGTTTTGGGGAATGCGAGTCATTTCTCGGCTATTTTGCGGTTGAGAATGACAGGAATAGAGGTTGAATGTCGGAATATAACGTTTTCGATTACGTGCCCATTGGGATAATGTTTTTAGTCGCCGCCGGTTTTGGCGCGAGCCAATTGCTCGTGACTCAGCTTATCGGCCCGCGTAAACGGACCGCGACCAAGCTCATGCCCTACGAATGCGGCAAAGATCCCGTCGGCTCGGCCCGAGACAAATATTCGATCAAGTTTTACATCGTTGCAGTTGTTTTCCTGCTGTTCGATATCGAAGTCCTGTTTATTATCCCGTTCGCCGTCGCGTTTAAAAGCCTTTTGGCGGAAGAGAAATTGAGCGGCGTTGCCTACGGAACGATCGCCTTTGTCGAAATTCTGACGTTCGTCGCGACGCTGGTTGTCGGATATATATACGTCTGGAAAAAGGGCATCTTCGATTGGGGCCTGCAGGCCCGTGCCGAGGCTCGTGAAGAGGCGAAACAGTTGGCGAAACGACATCGCGACGAGGCCGCGAGGCTTAAGATCGCTGCATAAATTATGGGCTTAGAGAATAACCTATTCGAATCGCTGCCCGACGTTGTGACGGTCAGGCTCGACGCCATCGTCAACTGGGCGCGTAAAAGCAGTCTATGGCCGGCGACATTCGGCCTTGCCTGCTGCGCGATCGAGATGATGAACACGGTTTCGTCCCGTAACGACCTTTCGCGGTTCGGGGCGGAGACGTTTCGGGCAAGTCCAAGACAGGCGGATGTGATGATCGTTTCGGGCCGCGTCGCCCGCAAGATGGCTCCCGTGCTGCGACGCATTTACGATCAAATGCCTGAGCCGAAATGGGTAATCTCGATGGGAGCGTGTGCCACGTCGGGCGGAGTTTTTGATAATTACGCAATCGTGCAGGGCGTGGATAAGATCGTACCTGTAGATATTTATGTCCCGGGGTGTCCGCCTCGGCCCGAGATGCTGGTTCACGCGATCATGATGCTCCAGGACAAGATAATGAGGGAATCGGTCAAGGACCGTCGCGATACATTCGAGCCGGAATCGCGTGTTTCCATTGTTCCCGGAACGCTGCCGGTGACGGAAGGCACGGCATTGGAAAAGGAAATGGAGACGGAGGTCGCCGCAGGCGAGACGTCGCGGCCTTATTCGGTGCCATCTCGGCACGAGAAACGCCGTTCGTCGTAAGATTGGATTTTACCGCAGAGACGCTGAGACGCAGAGTTCTTAATTTTTTTGCCTCTGCGGCTCCGCGTCTCTGCGGTGTAAAGGATAGGTATGACTGATAAACTCCACGCCTACGTGGAAAAGCTCAAAAAGAGGAATGAGGCTTGGGTTACCTCGGTCGCCGAGGGACACGGCGAAGTGACGGTCATCGTGCCGCGCGAGTCGATCGTCGACGTGTGCGGCTTCTTATACGATGAGCACGGTTTCGACCTGCTTGCCGATCTTTGCGGCTGTGATCGCGGGCCCGAGGAAGATCCGCGTTTTGAGGTCAACTATCATCTCTTTTCGACGACGCATTACAATCGCCTCCGTTTGAAAGTGCTGCTTTCTGAGGACGATCCGCATGTGAAGACCGTTACCGGCGTTTGGAAAACGGCAAATTGGCACGAGCGCGAAACGTATGATCTTTTCGGCGTGATGTTTGATGGCCATCCTGATCTTCGCCGTATCCTGCTGCCGAGTGATTTTGACGGTCATGCATTGCGTAAAGATTATCCGTTGAGAG
>WNFL01081800.1_pt2 | contig 10461 bp, 7 predicted proteins | sample 5400361 | NCBI WGS metagenome assembly WNFL01 (sample SAMN13153351, study PRJNA577476) | soil metagenome | isolation source: 40 cm soil on Douglas fir-dominated hillslope | place: USA:California | collected 2013-09-17
CCAGCAGCGTGCGGCGCGAGAGCCACAGGTCGGCCAGCGCGTGCGCGATCGGCGCCGTGAGCGGCAGCGGGCGCAGCCAGGTCCCGCTCTCGCGCTTCTCCCAGCCCACGGGGAAAGAGAGATCGAGCGCGATGCCCCCGGGCGGATCCTCGTTGTAGCTGCCGTCGCCGTCGTCGTCGCGGCCCTCGAGCGTGCGCCGGTAGCGCAGCGTGTCGAACGGGCGCGCGCGCGCGAGCAGGCGCGGGTCGGAGGAGCGCGTCCACTCGCCCTCGGGGTCCTCGATCAGCATCTCCAGGATCTGCCCGTCCTTGTCGAGGTCGTCGGGACCGTCCTCGTCGAGGCGGCCGTCGCCGGCGTCGTCGACCGGCGTCAGGTCGCGGCCGTCGCCCTTGCCCGCGCGCGCGAGCTCGAGCGCGTCGGGCGAGGCGCAGGGCAGGGCGCAGATCGCCAGGCCGGGCGGGATGTCGGCGGCGTGCGCGAAGAGCTCGCCGCAGGCCTGCAGCACGGCCTCGCAGCCGGAGAGCGAGAGTCCGTCGAGCCCGCCGACGAGGAACACGGTCGGCCGCGCGGCGAGTTCCCCCCCGCCGGGTGCTCCGAAGACGATCCCCTGGACCTTGCCCGCGAGCTCGATGCGCTCGACCTGCAGCGTCGTCTGCGAAGCTGCGAGCGCATCCAGGAACGCGTCGATCTCGGCCGGCTTGTGGTAGCGCGGTTCCCAGACGGGCGGCGGCTTCTGGGCCGGCGCGGGCGCGGGCTGTGCCTGGGGCTCCTGACCGGCGCGTGGCAGCCCCGCAATGCAGCACAGGGCCGCGACCAGGGCCGCCAGCCGCATCCTCCGCTCCCTGTGCCTGCGTTGCATCGCCCGGTGGTTCCTCGCTCGCCTTCCGCTCCAGCTATCGCACGCGCTGCCTGCAGCGCTTGAGTGTCTCGGGCCCGGCACGTGCGCCTGCCCTGCGGCCCAGGGGAAACGATTCCGCCCTGGGAACGCCGTCTGTTGGCAAAGCTTCCCGAAAACCTGTCCGCGCGTCAGCCCGAATCCGCAGAGAGCTCGCGTGCGACCTCGGTCGTGGCGTCCGGGTCGTCCTGCGCGGCGCCCGCGGGCCGGGGCACGATCTCGACCACGCGCTCGCCGGTCTCCGGGTCGAGCTCCGCGCGGCTCTCCAGGGCGCGGCTCGGCGGCTGCAGGCCGCGCTCGGCGAAGCGCTCGGCCTGGGCCAGCTCGACGGAGACCTGGCGCGAGACCCCCTTGGTCTCCATCGTCACGCCGTAGAGCGAGTCGCAGGCGACCATCGTGCCCTTGTTGTGCGTCACGACGACGAACTGGGTCGTCTTGCGGTAGCCCGCGAGCATGCCCAGGAAGCGGTCCACGTTGGCGTCGTCGAGCGCCGCGTCCACTTCGTCGAGGATGCAGAAGGGGCTCGGGCGCGCCTCGAAGACGGCGAAGAGCAGCGCCAGCGCGGTCAGCGTGCGCTGGCCGCCGGAGAGCAGCCCGATCGAGAGCATCTCGCGGCCGGGCGGGCGGGCGACGATGTCCACGCCGGCCTCGAGCAGGTCGACGCCCTCCTCCAGCTTGACCTCGGCGCGCCCGCCGCCGAAGAGCTGGCGGAAGATGCGCCCGAAGTTCTCGGCGACCTGCACGAAGGTCTCCTCGAACAGGCGCTTGGACTCGCCGTCGATCGTGCTCACGGCCTCGTCCAGCGCGGCGCGCGCGGCCGCCAGGTCGGCGCGCTGCGTGCGCAGGAACTCCAGGCGCCCGCCGACCTCGGAGAGCTCGCCCAGGGCCTCCATGTTGACCGGGCCGATCTTGTCCAGGCGCGCCTTGAGCTCGCGCACTTCGGCGTCGAGCGCGTCGAGCGCGCCCTCCTCGAGCAGCTCCGGCTCGAGCCTGAAGCCCGCCTCGAGCGCGCCTGGGGCCAGACCCAGCTCCTCCTCGGCGCGGCGCAGGATCTCCTGCTGCTCGAGTTCGAGCCGCTGCTGCTCGAGCCGCGCACGCGAGAGCTCCTCGCCGCGCTGCTCGAGCTCGCGCGTGACGGCCTCGACGCGCTGGCGCAGGACGTGCGCCGAGCTGCGGCCCTCCTCGGCCCGCTGGCGCAGCTCGGAGAGGCGCTCCTCGGCCCGGGCACGTTCCTCCAGGCGTCGCGCGCTCTCCTGGGCCAGCTCGGCGCACTGGTGCTCCAGGGCCTGCGCCGTGGCCGCGTGCTCGGCCGCCAGGCGCGACGCCCGCGCGCTCTCCTGCTCGAGCTCTTCCAGCGCGCGGGCGAGGTCGGAGACCCGCCGCGCCAGGCCCTCGTGCTCGGCCCGCGCACGCGTCGCGGCGACCTGCGCCTCGGCGTTGCGCTCGGCCAGCGCGCCGCGCTGCTCCTCCGCGGTCGCGCGCTGGCGCTCGAGCTCGGCCAGCGCGGCGCTCTCGGCCTCGTAGCGCTCGCGCGCCGTCGCTTCGCGCGCGCGCGAGGCCTCGAGCTCGCCGGAGAGGCGCTCGATCTCGCCCGCAGCGGCCGTGCTCTCGGTCGTGAGCGAGCGTTCGGCCGCCTCGAGGTCCGCGAGGCGCGCGCGCGCCGTGGCGAGCTCGCCCTCGGCCTGGGCACGCTGCGTGCGCCGGGCCTCGAGCTCCTGGCTCGAGCGCTCCCACTCGCGCTGCAGCGCGAGGCGCTGGCCCGCCAGCCCGGCGCGCCGGGCTTCGAGATCCGCCAGCGTGCGTGCGTGCTCCTCCACGGCCGCGCGCAAGTCGTCGGCCGAGGAACGCCGTCCGACCGCGCCCTGCACCAGGCCGCGCGCGCCGGCCAGCACGCCGGCCGCGTCGACCAGCTCGCCCTCGAGCGTGACCGCGCGCAGTTCGGGGTGCAGGCGCACGAGTTCCAGCGCCGCCTCGAGATCGCGGGCGAGGAACACGTCGCCGGCGAGGAGCCCGGTCAACGCCTCGAAGCCCGCCGGGCAGCGAACGTGCTCGGAGAGCCGGCCTTGGTGCAATCCGGAGTCAGGCTCGGCCGGCAAGCCGCGGCCGCGGGCCGCGGCGCCAGCGGGCAGCCCGCGCCGGCATCGCGCGCGACCAGTGCCGCGCCGCGCTGCCCGAGCACCGTGTCGAGGGCGCGCGCGTGGGCGCTGTCGGTGCGCAGGTGATCGGCCAGCAGGCCGCTGAGCTCCTCGGCCGCGCACGGGCCTTCGCCCTGGGCTAGGCCCTCGAGCAGCGCGCGCGCGCCCTGGCCGATCTCCTCCAGGTCGCGCTCGCGGTCGAGCAAGAATTCGATCCGCGCCGAGAGGCGCGCCTTCTCGAGCTCCAGGCGGTTCTTCTCGCGCTCGGCCTCGCCGGCCTGCGTGGCGACCTCGGCCAGGCGCTCGGCGAGAGTCCGGCGCTGGGCGTCGCGCTGCTCGAGCTCGCTGGTCGCCGTGCGCGTGCGCCGTTGGGCCTGGGCCAGCTCGTCGCGCATCTGCTGCGCGGCGTCCGCGGCCTGCGCGGCGCGCTCGCGCGCGCGCTGCAGGCGCTCCTCGGCGGCGGGTAGCGCCTCGGCCAGCGAGCGCGCGCGGTTCTCGGCGCGCGTGCGCTCGTCGAAGAGCCCCAGCGCCTGCTCGTTGGCCCGCGTCGCGTGCGCGCGCAGCTCGCGCGCGGCCTGGTCCAGGGCCGCGAGCTCGCGGGCCAGCTCGGCGGCCTGGGCGCTGCTGGCGGCCGTCTGCGCCTCGCGCGCACGCGCGTCTTCGCGGCTGCGCCCGTGCTCGGCGCGGCGGTCGGCGAGCGTCGCCGCCAGCTCGCCGGCGCGCCCGCCCTCCTCCAGGCCGCTGGCGCGCTCGTGCGCGGCGCGGTTCGCGAGCTGCGCGCGGCGCTCGTCGAGCGCGCTGCCGGCGCTGGCGAGCTCGGAGCTCTGGGCGACCAGGCGGTCGACCTCGGCGCTCAACGCGGCGCGTTCCTCCTCGCGCAGGCCGGCATCGGCCTCGGCGGCCTCGCGCAGCGTGCGCAGCGCGGAGATCTCCTGCTCGGCCTGCCCCAGCCCGGACAGGAGCTGGGCCAGGGCCTCGCCCAGCACGTGGCGGCGGTGCGCCAGCCAGCGCGAGCGGCCGCGCGACCACTGTTCGCGCGCCTCGACGAAGCGCTCGGCCTTGCCGGCCTGGATCTTGAGCGAACGCACGCGCGACTCGAGCTCGGCCAGCACGTCGTCGAGGCGCAACATGTCCTCGCCGACCTTCTTCAGGCGCAGCTCGGCCTCGACGCGCCGCTGGCGGTAGCGGCTGATGCCCGCCGCCTCCTCGAAGATGCGCCGGCGCTCGAGCGGGTTGGCCGAGAGCACCGCGTCGATCTTGCCCTGCTCGAGGACCGAGTAGCCGCGGCTGCCCAGACCCGTGTCGAAGAGCATCTCGCGCACGTCCTTCAAGCGCACGCGCTCGCCGTCGAGCAGGTACTCGCCCTCGCCGCTCCGGAACACGCGGCGCGTGATCGAGACCTCGGCGCCGTGGCCTTCGAGCGTGCCGGCCGTGTTGTCCAGGATCAGCGTCACGGCGGCGACCGCCATCGAGGGCCGCGACTGGCAGCCCTTGAAGATCACGTCGACCATGTCCGCGCCGCGCATCGAGGTCGGGCGCTGCTCGCCCAGCACCCAGCGCACGCTGTCCACCACGTTGCTCTTGCCGCAGCCGTTGGGTCCGACGATGCCGGTCAGCGAGTTGCTGCCGAACTCGAAGGTCGTGCGGTCGGCGAAGGACTTGAAGCCGAGGAGCTCGAGTCGTTTGAGGCGCATGCTCAGGTCCGTTCCTGGAGTCGCGGGGCGTCGGGCTGCGGCTCGTCGGAGCCGCCTGCGTACAGTCCGGCCGCGGGCACGAGCACGCCCGGCAGCACGTAGAGCGCGTGGGCCGCGCTGCGCGCGCGCAGGCGCAGGCCCTCGGCCCGCTCGAGCAGCTCGAGCGAGGCGGCCGCGCGCGGCGGGTGCAGCGCGCCCGCGCGCAGACTGCTCACGCTTCGCGCGCGGCGAGCGCCGGGGCCCCGACGTCGCTGCGCCCGAGATCGAAGCCGGCCGAGTAGGGCTCGCCGCTGCCGGCCGTGGCGGTCTCGCCGCCGAAGAGCAGCGGCTGGCGCGCCTGGAAGAGCTGCGCGTCGAGCTCGGCGAAGCGCACGCGCGCGCGCTCGCCGAAGAAGGGCGTCAGCACGAGCGCCAGGCCGCGCGACTCGCCGAAGCGCTCGAGGGCCTCGCACAGGAAGGCCAGCACGCGGCCCTCCTGGTCGCCGCGCAACTCGCCGTCGCCGAGCACGCGCAGCGCCTCGCACAGGCCGACCGGCACCACGGCGTGCAGCGCGCGTGCGCGGGCGCCCGCGCGCCGGCTGCGGCTGTGCAGCGCGCCGCGCTCGAGCTCGGCCAGCGCCGTCAGCGCACGCTCGAGCATGCCGGCCAGCTCCTCGAGGAAGGCGTCCTCGCGCCAGGGACCGGCGCGCCGCGCCGCGCGCGGCAGGTTGAGCGCCACGGCGGCGACGCAGGCCAGCGCGCCGCGTTCGCGCGCGGCGCGGGGCGCCGAAGGCCGGGACGATGGCACCGCTCGCGAGCGCGCCCTCGATCGCGCGCGTGCTCTCGGGCCCCTCGCCCGCGCAACCGAGCAGGTCCTCGAGCTGCACGAAGCAGCGCAGCGCGGGCTGCGGCGCGCCGCGCGGCTCGAGCCGCGCGAGCTCGGAGAGCAGGCGTCCGGCGACCTGCTGCGCGCGCGTGCCTCCGCCGAGCGGCGGCAGGCACAGATCGAGCGTGCGCCCGCGGCTCTCGGCCAGCGCGGAGAGCGCGCGCAGCCAGGGCCCGAGCCAGGCGCGCGGCAGGGCCGCGACGAGCGCCAGCGGGTCGTCGAGCACCAGCGAACGCCCGCAGGATTCCAGCTCCGCGCCGACCTCCGCCAGGAGTTCGAAGGCCGCCTCCCCGCCCGGCGCGCCGGGCAGCAGCAGTTCGAGCGGCAGCGAGCGCGAAAGCGGCCGGTGGAAGGCGCCCAGATCCTCGAGGTGGAACTCGCCCGCGGCGTGGCCCTCGGCGCTGGCCTCGCTGAGCAGGTCCTCGAGCGCGTAGCGCTCCAGCAGGCGCGCGCGCAGCGCTTCCTCGAGCTCGCCCGGCGCCGCCTCGAGCAGCGTGCGCAGATCGTGGCGCGGCAGCGTCAACGCGCGCGCGCGGCGCAGCGCGGCCGAGAGGCCGAGCTCGACCAGCTCGTTGTCCACCAGCTCGCGGATCAGGCCGGTCGAGATGCGCTTCAGGCCGCTGTCGAAGACGCGCTCCTCGACGTGCGCGGCGACCAGCTCGGCGCTCGGGCGCGGCAGGTCGGCCTCGTTCATCAGCGCGGCCACGATCCGGCCCTTGCTCCAGCTCTCCAGCGCGCCCGAGACCTGCACCCGCGGGGCGCGCGCCGAGCGCTCGCCCTGCCCGGGCTCGTCGTGGACCGAGAGCGCGGTGCGGATGCGCGCCCGGCGGTCGCGGTAGAGGATGTAGGCCTTGGCGACCGCCGCGTGTCCGAGCTCGATCAGGGCCTGCTCGACGAGGTCCTGGATCTCCTCGATGCCCGGCAGGACGTCCTCGGCCGCCTGGTAGCGCCGGCGCAGCGCCAGCTCGACCACGTCCGAGACCTCCGAGGCGAAGAGCGCGTCGTTCTCGCCCACGGCCGCCTGGGCCTTGGCGACCGCCTCGGCGATCTTCGGCTTGTCGAAGGGCACCTCGCGCCCGTCGCGCTTGCGGATCCGGCGGATCTTCACGGGGCGGGCGGCTCCTTGCGCAGCTCGCGCTCGGCCAGGATCGGCCGGAGCTCGTCCAGGAACTGCTGCACGTCCTTGAACTCGCGGTAGACGCTCGCGAAGCGCACGTAGGCCACGTGGTGCAGCTGGCGCAGCTCCTGCATCACCATCGAGCCGATGACCGAGCTCTCGACCTCGCGATCGTACTCCTCGGAGCAGCGCGCCTCGACGCGCGCGGCGGCGGCTTCGATGGCCTCGATCGGGATGGGCAGCTTCTCGCAGGCCTTGATCATGCCGGCCAGGATCCGGTCGCGGTCGAAGCGCACGCGCTCGCCGTTCTTCTTGATCACGCGCAGGGGGGTGTCCTCCACGCGCTCGTAGGTGGTGTAGCGCAGGAAGCACTCCAGGCACTCGCGCCGGCGGCGGATGACGCTGCCGTCGGCGGAGGCCCGGGAGTCGACGACGCGGTCGTTGTCCTTCTTGCAGCGCAGGCACTTCATGGGGCCCGCCCTCCGGCGGCCGACCCACTAGGAATCGTGGGTGCAGGCACGGTCGCCCGGACGGGTCGAGGGTCCGGCGCATCCTACCAAGGGCCCGAGGCGATTTTCGAGCGCGCGGCCGCCTACTTCCCGATGCAGAAGCGGGCGAAGATTCGATCCAGAACCTCCTCGCGCGTGCTCGCGCCGGAGATCTCGTCCAGCGCGGCCAGGGCGAGGCGCAGGTCCTCGGCCAGCAGCTCGGCGCTCGCGCCGAGGCGCTGGCCCGCGAAGCCGGCCTCCAGGCGCGCACGCGCCTCGCGCAGCGCGACCTCGTGCCGCAGCGAGAGCTCGCGCATGGTCCCGGCCGCGCCCGAGCCCTCGTCCAAGAGGCGCCCGAGCGCCGCTCGCAGTTCCCCGAGCCCGGCCCCGGACCGGGCGCTGACGCCCAGCCACCCGAACGGGGCAGGCGCGGCGCCCGGCCGATCGATCTGGCTCCAGACGAGGAGCCGCGGCGTCGCAGACGGCAGATCGCCGCGGACCTCCGCCCCGGGGCGGCTCGAGTCCACGACCCACAGGACGGCATCCGCCGCCGCGAGCGCAGCGCGCGTGCGCGCCTGCGCCTCGCGACCGAGCGCGTCCTCGCCTGGCTCGAGTCCGGCGCTGTCGATCAAGAGGCAAGCGCCACTCGCGAGCGCGAGCTCGGCGCGCAGCAGGTCGCGCGTCGTGCCGGCCTCGGCGTGCACCAGCGCCTCCTCGCGTCCGAGCAGCGCGTTGAAGAGCGTGCTCTTGCCGGCGTTGGGTGCGCCCGCGAGCAGCACGCGCGGCTCGCCTCCGCGGCGCGCGCGGGCGCCCTCGAAGGCCAGCGCCTCGTCGAGCCTCGCGCGCAGGCGGGCGGCGCGCTGTTCGAGCTCGGCCGAGGGGACGTGGCCGGTGTCCGCGGCCTCGAAGTCCAGGCCCGCCTCGCAGAGCGCGCACAGGTCGAGCAGCTCGGAGCGCAGCGTCTCGACGCGCCGCGCGAGTCCCCCGCCGACGAGTTCGGCGGCAGCGGCGCGCTCGGCCTCGTTCGAGGCCAGCACCAGCTCGAGCAGGCCCTCGGCGCGCGAGAGGTCGATCCGCCCGGAGTGGAAGGCCCGGCGCGTGAACTCGCCCGGCTCGGCCGGCCGCGCGCCCAGTTCGCAGACGCGCGCCAGCGCCGCCCGCACGAGCGCCCCGGCGCCCGGGAGCTGCAGCTCGGCCACGTCCTCGCGCGTGAACGAGCGCGGCCCGGGCATCCAGAAGAGCAGCGCCGGTTGCGTGCCCTGCCCGTCGTCGATGCGCCCGCGGAAGATCCCGCGTGCACCGCGTTCGAAGGGCCCGCGCCAGAGCGCGGCGACGATCTCCGCCGCCCGCGGGCCGCTGAGGCGGATCAGCGCGCGCGCCGCAGCGCCCGGCGGCGTGGCGATCGCGGCGATGGTGTCGCCCCGCATGCTTGCCTCACTTGCGCCTGGAGTCGCGCTGACGCCTGAGCCGCTCGGCTTCCTTCTGAGCCTCCTGCGCGCGCGCCATCATCTTCCCGATCATGCCCGGCTTCTTCGGCTGCTCGGTGACGTCCGGCGGCCAGTGCTTCTTGATGAACTTCTGCTCGAAGACGCCCAGGCCCGACTGCGTGATCATGTAGAGCGAGAGCCCGGCGGCGTAGTTGTAGAGGAAAACGCCCATGACGATGGGCATCCACATCATCATCTTCTGCATCTTCGCGGCCTGCTCGTCGGCCGGCATGGGCATGCCGCGCTGCTGCCAGATCCACATCGCGATCATCAGCGGCGGGAGCACGTTCAGGTACTGCAGCGAGCCGAGCATCGGCACCGTGGGACCGCCGAGGAACAGCGTGTGGTCGGGCAGCGAGAGGTCGGGGATCCAGAGGAAGTTCGCCTGGCGCAGGTCGAAGGCCGTGCGCAGCGCCGCGAAGAGCCCGAAGAACACCGGGATCTGCAGGAACATCGGCAGGCAGCCGCCCAGCGGCGGGAAGGCGCCCTCGGCCTGCAACAACTTCGCCTGTTCCTGGTTGAGCTTGGCCTTGTCGTCGGCGTAGCGCTTCTTCAGCTCGTCGATCTTGGGCTGGATGCGCTTCATCTTGGTCTGGTAGCGCGACATCGCCGTCTGCGAGCGGCGGTTGATCGGGAACAAGAGCCCGCGCACCAGGATCGTCAGCAGGATGATCGAGACGCCCCAGTTGCCCGCCAGGCCGTGCAGGAAGCCCAGCACCCAGAGCAGAGCCGACGCGATGGTGTTGAAGAAGCCGAGGTCGGACCGGGTCAGCAGCGCGTGCTCGGGGTAGGCCTCCGCCAGCTGCTGGCGCTCCTTCGGCCCGGCGTAGAGCACGTAGGACCAGGACTTCTTCTGGCCCTTCGCCGGCAGCTCGAGCTTGAGCTGCAGTTCGCTGACGAGCTGCTTCCAGGACTTGGCCTCCTCGCCCGGGTGCGCGCGCGCGTAGCCCTCGTCGCGCAGGAGCCGCCAGCTCGCGCCGCTGAAGCTCGCGCGGCCGGCATCGTCCCCGCCGCGCAGCAAGGTCGCGAAGTACTTGGTCTCCATGCCCGCGTAGAGCGGCGGGCGCTCGAGCGTGAACGAGTCCAGGAGCTTGCGCCCCAGGTCGTCGCGCGGCTTGGTCAGCACCTCGGCGCCGCCCTCGGCCTTGGGCGCGCAGACGACAGCCTGCGGTTCGCTGTAGTACTGGTCGGCCGCGGCCTCGGCGGGCATGCAGGCGATCGGCGTCAGCACGAACTCCGCGGCCCGCTCGGCCTCGTCGCGCGCGCTGTTCTCGATCTCCAGCTCGAAGCGCAGCTCGTGCTGGTCCTTCACGAACGTGAAGCGCTTGGTGAAGACCACGCCCGTGCCGGGCGCGAGCGTGAACTCGACGCCGGTCGGGCTGGCCTCCTCGCCGAGCACGCGCATGACCCAGAGCTCGTTCTCGAGCGGCGCCTGGGCGAGGCTGCGGCTCGATTCGCTGGTCCCGAGCAGGAACGAGCGCGTCTTGCCCTGCGCGGTCTCGACCTGCGTCACCAGACGCGTCCAGTGCGCGCTGTCGGCGCGCTCGGCGGCGTTCAGGCTGGCCTTGTCGAAGTAGTCGCCGAGGTGCAGCTCCACCAGCGCGCCACCGCGGTTGCTGAAGTCGGCTTCGTAGCTGCCCTTCTCGCCCGGGCGACCGATGCGGATCGTGCGCAGCTCCTCTTTCTCGGCGCGCACGACCTCGCCGATCGGCGCGGCCGGCTGCTGCGCCTGGGGCGCGGGTTGCGCGGGAGCCGGATTCGCGGCCGGGTTCGCCGGCTG
>WNFL01432338.1_pt1 | contig 10460 bp, 10 predicted proteins | sample 5400361 | NCBI WGS metagenome assembly WNFL01 (sample SAMN13153351, study PRJNA577476) | soil metagenome | isolation source: 40 cm soil on Douglas fir-dominated hillslope | place: USA:California | collected 2013-09-17
GCGCTGAAGGCGATGCAGCCGGCGCCCTCGTCCTGCAGTGCCGAGAGCAAGTCGCTCTCGATCCAGCGGTTCAGCATGTTGTACGACGGCTGGTGAATGAGCAGTGGAATTCGCCAATTGCGCAGCAGCCTCGCGATCTCGGAAGTCTTGCCGGCCGAGTAGGAGGAGACTCCGACGTACAGGGCCTTTCCCTGCGCCACTGCGCTCGCCAGTGCGGCCGCGGTCTCCTCCAGCGGGGTCGACGCGTCGTACCGGTGCGAATAGAAGATGTCGACGTAGTCCAGGCGCATCCGGTGCAGGCTCTGATCAAGGCTCGCCAGCAGATACTTTCGCGATCCGCCGCCTTGTCCGTAAGGGCCCGGCCACATGTCGTAGCCCGCCTTGGTCGAGATGATCAGTTCATCGCGATAGGGTTTGAAGTCCTCGTGCAGCAGGCGGCCGAAATTCGCTTCGGCGCTGCCGTAGGGTGGTCCGTAGTTGTTGGCAAGATCGAAGTGCGTGATGCCCGCGTCAAACGCCGTTCGCAGCAGCTCGCGCTGGTTCGACAACGCACTCGCGTCACCGAAGTTGTGCCACAGGCCCAGCGACAGCACGGGCAGCTTGAGGCCGCTGCGGCCGCAGGTGCGGTACTGCATCGCCTCGTACCGCTGTGGACGGGCTTGGTAGGTCATGGTCGTGTGTCCTTTGGGATGTGTTCAGCTCGCGTCGGCGCTGCGCCGCGTCCGCAACTGCGCGAAGTCGGCCCGCCCATTATCGTGCTCTCACACTGAGACCCTTAGTGGCACTAGCCGGGTGCCAGCAACGACCGTAGAAACCGCTTCGCCTCAGCTTCCTGACGCCGCTCGGTGCAATCGGTCAATCGGTCAGCCCGCGGTCGGCGAACGGATTGCGCGCGGCCCCGTCGATTCGGTTGATGATGCCCTCGAGCTTCAGCCGCCCGATGCGCGGCTCTTGTCGCCGCGTCAAGACTTGGGCCGATTTACTTGAGCGCGTCGAGCGCCAGGTTCAGGCGCAGCACGTTGATCCGTGGCTCGCCCAGAATGCCCCAGGTGCGTCCTTCCGAATACAGCGCAACCAGCGCGCGAACTTTCGCAGGATCGAACTTGCGTTCACGCGCGACTCGCCCGACCTGGTACTCGGCCGCCGCAATGCTGATATGAGGATCGAGACCGCTGGCCGACGCGGTTACCAGGTCCAAGGGAACGGTGTTCTTGTTGTCGGGATCAGCGGCCCCGGCGAGACCCGCAAGCAGCGCGAGAAAGACGAGGTCCATCGAATTGCCCTCCGCATTGGATCGGGAGGCAATCTACCGACGCAGATATCAAGATGGTGTAAAGATCTTGCCGAGCGCGGTGCGCCACTCGCCGGCTCGTTCACTCGCTGATTGGATCGCGGCTGCAAACGGCAGCGATGCTTAGGGACTTGGCGAGAGTTGCAATTCCGCGATCGAAGTATTTCGCCGGCGAGGTCGCGCAGCGTCGCACGCGCAACGAGTGCGGAGTCCGGTTAACCGGGCGTATCGATCGATGCTCGCGATCTCGAACGCGTTGCCCGCGCGTATCGCACTTTGTTCACCAATCTCGAGCGACGGTGTGGGCAAGCCCAACGATGCGCGTCTGTCCTTTCAGAACAGGCCAACGATGCGGCCGTGATCGTCGACGTCGATGGTTTCGGACGAAGGTCGTGCCGGCAGGCCCGGCATGGTCAGGATCTCGCCGCAGATCATCACAACAAACTCGGCGCCAGCGGCCAACCGCACTTGGCGCACGTTGAGCACGTGGCCACTTGGCGCGCCGCGCAGCTCGGGATCGGTTGAAAACGAGTACTGCGTTTTGGCAATGCAGATCGGATAGTGACCGTAGCCCAGAGCCTGCAACCGCTCTAGCTGTGCGCGCACGTTGGGCTCGGCGGTAACTTCGCCGGCACCGTAAATTGTCTTCGCGACTTTGTTGACCTTGTCCCAGAGTGTCGCCGAGTCTTCGTACACGAACTTGAAATCGGGCGGCGTCGTTGTCGTCAGCCGCACCACTTCACGCGCGAGGTTCTCGGCGCCGGCGCCGCCTTCGGCCCAGTGCCTGGCAACCACCACCGGCGCCTCGTGATGCGCCAGTTTGCGCTGGAGCAGGCCGAGCTCGGCCTCGGTGTCGTGCGCGAAGTGATTGACCGCCACCACGCACGGCAGCCCGTAGTGATTGCGAACGTTATTGATGTGCCGCTCGAGGTTGGCAATGCCCTTCGCCAGCGCGTCCAGGTTTTCGATGTTGAGCGCTCTTTTGTCGACGCCGCCGTGCATCTTCAGTGCGCGAATCGTGGCGACTATCACCACCACGTCCGGCCGCAGTCCCGACTTGCGGCACTTGATGTCGATGAACTTCTCTGCGCCCAGATCGGCGCCGAAACCCGCTTCGGTGACAGCCCAGTCGGCAAGCTTCAGCGCCGCGCGCGTGGCGATCACCGAATTGCAACCATGAGCGATATTGGCGAACGGTCCGCCGTGCAGGATCGCCGGATTGTTCTCGAGCGTCTGCACCAGGTTCGGCTTGATCGCGTCGCGCAACAGCGCGGTCATCGCGCCGTGCGCCTTTAACTGCGCCGCCGTAATCGGCTCATGGTCGCGCGTGTAGCCGACGACGATGCGTGCCAGCCGTTGCCTGACATCGGCCAGGCTCGTGGCCAGACACAGGATTGCCATCACCGATGTCGAAGCCGTCCTGGCGCGGAAAACCATTAGCCGGGCCACCCAGCCCAATCGCGATCTCGCGCAGCGCGCGGTCGTTCATGTCGACCACGCGGCGCCAGGAGATACGCCGAACGTCGAGGCCGAGTGCGTTGCCGTGATGAATGTGGTTGTCGATCAACGCCGACAGCAGGTTGTGCGCCAGCGCAATCGCATTGAAGTCACCGGTGAAATGCAGGTTGATGTCCTCCATCGGCACCACCTGCGCGTAGCCGCCGCCGGCCGCGCCACCCTTCATTCCGAACACCGGACCGAGCGAGGGCTCGCGCAAGCAGATGATGGCGCGTTGGCCGATGCGATTGAGCGCGTCGCCCAGACCCACGGTGGTGGTCGTCTTGCCCTCGCCCGCCGGCGTCGGGCTGATCGCCGTCACCAAGACCAGCTTGCCGTCGCGGCGATCCTGCAGCGACTCGAGATATTGCAGCGAGATCTTGGCCTTGTAGTGTCCGTACGGCTCAAGATGCTCATCGCCGATACCGAGCCGGTCAAGCGCCAGCTCGGTAATTCGTTTCAAACTTGCGGCCTGCGCGATTTCAATATCGCTTTTCATTGTTGCTCCCGTTTCCCCCGCCTCGACGCATCATGGCAGTGGCCTTGACCAGACCTTGGCACGGGCGCGGCTCGGGTTTCGTCCGTCATCGCAGGCGCATGGCGCCGACGGCGCATTGATCGGGAACCGCGCAAGAAATACTTGGTCCTCGATCGCCGGCCGGCGCACCCGCGTCATTGATCAGGCGGCGCCCGTCGTTTTCTCAATCACGGTCGGTCCGGCCGTGCAGCCCGGCTCGGCTTGCGGCGGTGAAACTAGAGCGCCGCGATCGCGGCCGGCTACTTCGCTCCCATGTGGCCGGAAAGAGGCAAATCAGGACAATCGCCACCAACATCAACCCGACAAACGGCAGCACGCCCCACAGCACGTCGCGCAGCGGAATATCGGGCGCGATATTCTTGATCACGAATAGGTTGAGGCCGACCGGCGGATGGATCAGACCCATCTCCATCACGATTGTCATCAACACGCCGAACCAGATCAGATCGAAACCCGCGGCCCGCAACGGCGGCAGGATGATCGGCGCGGTCATCAGAATGATTGACACCGGCGGCAGAAAAAATCCAAGGACCACGACCAGCAGCAGCAAGGCAGCCAGCAGAAACCATTTCGACAGGTTCATCGCGACGATCGCCTGCGCCGCCGACTGGCTGATGTGCAGATAGCTCATCACGTAGGAGAACAACAGCGACATGCCGATGATGAACATCAGCATCGTCGACTCCTTGAGCGTCGCGGCCAGGATCGGCCGCACTTGCCCGGGGCGCCAGACGTGGTAAGTGAAGGCGATCAATGCCAGTGCGAGCACCGCACCCAATCCCGCCGTTTCCGACGGCGTTGCATAGCCGCCATAGAGCGCCACCATGACGCCGATCAGCAGCACGACAAACGGCAGCACGCGCGGCAGCATCTCGACTTTCTCGTGCAGCGAGTAGATCTTCTGCTCGAGGTAGGCGGACTGCGTGCCGGCGCGGGCAAAGGCGGCATGCGCCGATGCGAACTCCCGGCGGTAGCGATACATCGCGTACAGCGCGAACAGCGCGACCAGGAGCATTCCGGGTCCGATGCCCGCCAGGAACAAGCGGCCGAGCGAAACTTCGGCGGCAACCGCGTACAGGATCATCGTGATCGACGGCGGCAGCAAAATTCCCAGCGTGCCGCCGGCGGCGATGATGCCGGCGGCAAAACCGGGCGAGTATCCGCGCTTGCGCATCTCCGGGATCCCGGCGCTGCCGATGGCGGAACAAGTCGCCGGGCTGGAACCGGCCATCGCGGCAAACAGCGCGCAGGTGAAGACGTTGGCAATTCCGAGGCCGCCGGGAATCCGCTGCATCCACGCGTGCATGGCCAGATAGAGATCGCGGCCGGCGTCGGAGCGCCCGATCGCCGCACCCTTCAGGATGAACAGCGGAATCGATAACAGCGTGATGCTGGCCATCTCTTCGTATACGTTCTGCGTCACTGTATCGAGCGACGACGCCGGCATGAAGACGCCCATGAACAGGATCGCCACGAAGCCCAGAGCGAAGGCGATCGGCATGCCGGAAAACATCACGATCAGCGTGACCGCGCCGAACAGCAGGCCCAGCGCGAGCACGCTCATCGCGGCGATCGGGCGAGGAAGTGGGCGGCCGTTTGCAGCAGCAATTGCGCAACCAGCAATGTCATGCCGAGCGCCATCAGCCCATAGGGAATCGTTAGCGGCGGCGAAAACGTCGACGAGGTCGTCATCTTGTCGACCCAGGCCTCATGGAACAAGGTCCAGGATTTCCACGCGAAGAACGCGCAGAAGGCGAGCGTCATCAGATCGACCAGGACTTTACGGGCGCGATTCAGACGCGGTGACAGCACGCTCGCAATCGCCTCAATGCCGACATGGCCGCGCTGCGATTGCACCCAGGCGCCGGACAGGAACACTGCGCCGACAATGGCAAACACGGCGACTTCGTCCTGCCAGTCAGTTGCAGCCTTGACCAGGTAGCGCGAGAAAACGCTATAGGTGAGAACCAACGAGGCGAGCAACAGCGCGACCATCCCGAACGACACGATGATTGCATTGAGCGCGCGCAGCGCGCGCGCGAGCGGCGCTGCGCGCCCGTACGAGTCGGCCAGGTCGGATGCGTCGCGCGCAGCGGCGGCGGCAGCGTCGGTTGCTCTCGCAACATCGACGCCTTGACTCATGTCATCTTCTCGGCCAGCGCCAGCAACCTGGCGCAATTCTCGTTCTTGGCCGAATAATCCTTCCACACCGGCCGCGCCAGCTCTTGCCACTGCTTGAGCGTTGCGTCGTCCAGGTCGAAGACGCTGGCGCCCTTCTTCGCATAGACGTCGGCCACGGCAACGTCATCGGCCTTGGCGCTTGCGACTGCAAATTTCTCCATCTCGGAACCAACCGCCATGATCACGTCCTGCTGCGGCTTGCCGAGCTTGTCGAAGATCTCCTTCGACATCATCAGCGGCTCGAACATGAACCAATACGACTTGCCGCGGCCGCTGGTAAGGAATTTGGAGACTTCTTCCAGCCGGAATGAGATCAGGCTGGTCGACGACGTGAGCGCGGCATCCATCGCGCCGGTCTGCATCGCCGCGTAGATTTCATTCGACGGCAGCGACAGCACCGAGGCGCCCGCCTCCTTGAACATCATGTCCATTTCGCGGCTGCCGCCGCGAACTTTCATGCCCTTGGCGTCCTCCGGGGTGACCAACGGCTTGGTGCGGCTGGCCACACCGCCCGCTTGCCAGATCCACGAGATAACAATCACGCCCTTATCGGCCAGGATGTCGGACAGGACTTTGCCGATTTCCGTCGTCTTCCAGCGGGCGCCGACGTCATAGGACGGGACCAGCGCCGGCAACAGTCCTATATTCGTTTCCGCCACTTCGCCACCGGCGTACGACAACGGCACCAGCGACAGATCCAGCGCGCCTTTGCGCAGCGCGCTGAACTGCGAATTGACTTTAATCAGAGACGCATTCGGATAGATATCGAACTTCAGCGCGCCGGCGGTGCGAGCCTCCACGTCCTGCGCAAATTTTCGGCAGAGGCGGTCGCGAAAGTCGCCTTGATCGATCGTGCCGCCGGGGAACTGATGCGAGATCTTCAGCGCACTACTTTGCGCAAGCGAACCGCGCGCGGCCAGCGCTAGCGGCAATGACACGGTGGTGGCGAGCAACTGGCGGCGCGATGGATTCATTGCGAGTCTCCTTGGTCGGGGGGCGGCGTTTGGCACCAAAACGGCAACCGAACAGCCGGGTCTTGTTTCGTGCCGCGCGGTAATGACGGTCCTGTTTATTCTGCAATTAAATCATTTTCTGGCGCGATTTCAATCTGCTTCCGCACGCCGGACCGTTAGGCCGCAGGCGCCGGCAGGGGCGCTCAACGAAAAGCGGCATCGCCGGCGCCGAAGCGCCGATCAACGTGCAACCCGCGCCCATCCTGCCGGCCACGGAGAGCGGGCGCCGCGGTGCTTTACGCAGTGCTCAAGGCCGCGCGTTGCAACCGCGGATAGCGAATGGAGTCGACGAATGCGTCGGACGCAGCATCGGGCGCCGGCGTGAATATCGAGACAACGATCATCAGGAGCAACGCCACCGGCAAACCAAAAATACCGGCCGAGATCGGCTCGATGCCGAACCACATGTAATCGGCGATCGGTTGCGTGACGCCAAACACCGAGCGCAGCCACGGCTGCGTGGTCGCCATGTAGTAAAGAGTCACGGCGACGCCGCCCACCATCGCCGCCACCGCGCCGTACTTGTTGCCTCGCTTCCAGAAAACGCCGAACACGAGCGGCACAAAGAAGCCGGCGGCGGCGAGAGAAAACGCGGCGGACACCATAAAGAGGATCGGAGCCGGAGCTTGCCGCGCGACCTCGGCCGCCAGGAACGCAACGACCAACAGCAGCACTTTGGCAACGCCGACCCGCTTTTGGGTCGACGCGTTCGGGTTGATCATCTTGTAGTACGTGTCGTGGGACAAGGCGTTGGCGATCGTCAACAGCAGACCATCCGCGGTGGACAACGCCGCCGCCAGGCCGCCGGCCGCCACCAGCCCCGTCACGACGTAGGGCAGGCCGGCGATTTCCGGCGTCGCCAGAACGATGATGTCGGGATTGAATGTCATCTCGGCCAACTGCACCACGCCGTCCTTGTTCTCGTCGATCAGCGTCAGCATCCGCGTGCCATCGAGGTTGATGATCTTGCCCCAGGCATTGACCCAGGTAGGAAGATCCTCGAAGCGCGTACCAATCAGAAGCGTGTAAATATCGAACTTGGCCAGTACGGCCAGCGCCGGCGCGGTGCAGTAAAGCAGGAATATGCCGAGCAACGACCAGAACACCGATTGCCGCGCTTGTTCGACCGATGGCGTCGTGTAGTAGCGCATCAGAATGTGCGGCAGCGCCGCGGTGCCCAGCATCAAGCACAACACCAGCGCGAGGAAGTTGTTGCGCTTGCGCTCCCGCTCGGCTTCATTGCTCGCCCGGTGTTCCGGAGTGTCGGTCGGAATGGCGCTGTAAAACGGCTCGGCATGCGGCGCCGGCGGCGACGCACGCGCGTTGTTGGCAGCAACTTGCCCGGCCCAAACAGCGCGCGCGGCGTCGGGCGTTTTGGGATAGCCGACCAATGCCTTTTCCGCGGCGCGAATGTCGCCCAGCGGTGCGAACGCGGCCTGCAGATCGGCCAGTTTCTTTTCGGCCGCCGCGCGGCCCTCTTCCCAAGACTTCGGCAACGCGTCGATGCGCGCCTTCGCATCGGCGGCGCGTTGCCTGAATAGGTCGCGAACTTCTTTCTCGCGCGGATCGTTGGTCAACTGGCGCTCGCGTTCGCTAACCTTCTGCAGCACCGCGCCATAAGCGACCTGCGGAATTGGATTGCCCGTGTGCTTGTACGAAAGCCAGACCACGGGCAGCAGATAAGCGATGATCAAAATGATGAACTGCGCCACCTGGGTCCAGGTCACCGCACGCATTCCGCCCAGGAACGAGCAGACGAGCATTCCGACCAGGCCAACATACACGCCGACGCCAAACGCGAGCCCGGTGAAACGCGACGTTATCAAGCCGACGCCGTAGACCTGCGCGACGACGTAGACAAACGAACACAAGATGGCGACCACGACACCGACCAAGCGCACCGCGTTGCCGCTGTAGCGCGCACCGAGAAAATCCGGAATCGTGAACTGGCCGAACTTGCGCAAATAGGGAGCCAGCAGAAATGCAACCAGGCAATAGCCGCCGGTCCAGCCCATGATGAATGCCAGGCCGTCGAAGCCCTGCAAATACAAGGTGCCGGCCATACCGATGAACGAGGCGGCAGACATCCAGTCGGCGCCCACGGCCATGCCGTTGAACAGCGCCGGCACGCGCCGGCCAGCGACGTAATACTCGGCAACGTCGGCGGTGCGACTCATGACCCCGATACCTGCATACAAGAGAACGGTGGCAAAGAGAAACGCGTAACCGATCCAGACTTTCGGCAGGCCCAGGCTCTCCAGGATCCAGAGGGCGAGCACGAACACAACGAAGCCCACCGTGTACCAGGCGTAGTACTTGCGCAACTGCAGGAAGAACGCGCGGTTGGCGCTGATCTGGGCACTCATCGATCGTCTCCCTCGCTGACCCCGTATTCCTGGTCCAGCCTGCGCACGCGTCGCGTGTAGAAAAAAATGAGGACCAGATAGATCAACAAGCAACCCTGGGCGGCCATGTAGAACGACAACGGCCAACCGAAAAAGGTGATCTCAGCGAGCTGCCGCGCGTAGAACGCCATCACAAATGAAATAACAAACCAGACGACGATCAGAGCGATCGCCATGGCCACGTTTCTTTTCCAGTATTCACGATGCCGTTCTGTCAGGGCCATGAATGCTCCGGGGCCAGGCACGACCGATGTCGCGCCTACCGCTGGTTGATCGCTGTGAAGTCTGCCGACTCTGCGGCTGGCGCAACCATGGCGTGCTCGCCGAGCGCCTCCAGGTCACGCTTCAGGGTCGCCGCAACGCGCGGCTCGAATCGGCCCAGGTGCTGCTGTAAGCGCCATGCCTCGGCCGTGTGGCCCAACTGCTGTTCGGTCATCGCGAGCTGGTACCAGCCGAAGGGCGAAAGCGGTTGCAATTCAGTGTTTCTCTTCAAAGCAGAGGCAGCCTCCGTCAGTCGCCCGCAGCGGATCAACACAAGTCCCAGGCCGTAGAAAGCGCGATCGAACTCCGGCTTCAATTCACTGGCGCGCCGAAAGCAGGGCTCGGCCTTTGCATGTTCGTCCATTTGCTCAAGCACGAAGCCAAGATTGAACCATGCCTCCGCATCGTTCGGGTACAGCGAAACAAGCTGCTGCAATTGCCCACACGCACTTGCGGGATCGCCGGCCTCCATCTGCAGGGCGGCCACTGTGGCGCGCGCCGCGGCGTCATTCGGGTCAAGCGCGAGCTTGCGCCGATACAACTCGAGCGCGCGCTTCTTCTGGCCCAGCACAACCGCGGTCGACGCCAGCACGCCGAGGCCGGCGCGCGCCAGCAAGCGATGAAGCGACTTCATTGCGAGTCAGCGGCCGGCGGCGCGCGCCGCTGCCCAGCGGGCGCAGCCATCTTGCGCCAGATCGGCGAGACACACATCGCGGTGCCACCAACCGAGCGCGAAAAAGCCAAACAGCAGCAGCAGGAATGCCACGATTGGCACATGCGCGTCGATGATTAAGCGCGGCGTAATCAAGCGCGTGACGCGCACGACCGGCCGGGTCACGATCGCCAGCATTTGATACACGGGGTTCTGGTTGCGCCGCCGCCAGTTGAACAAGCCGACCGCGAACTGCGCCGCAAGAAACAATGCGGCGAGCCAAAACAATTCGCGCACGATCAGGAGCGCGAGGGCCATGATCGGATTGGCAACGCGCGAGTCGCGGCAACAACGCGCGCCGCCGCCACCGACGTGCGCATGGGCGGAGCGCCTCGCCGCGCGCGTCGTCGGTACCACGCGCTGCGGCTCAGTTGACGACCTTCAATTGATCGAGGATCGCGGGGTTCTCGAGCGTCGAGACATCCTGCGTGATCGCTTCACCCTTGGCGACCGATCGCAGCAGACGACGCATGATTTTCCCCGAGCGCGTCTTGGGCAGGTTTTCACCGAAGCGAATGTCCTTCGGCTTGGCAATTGGACCAATCTCCTTGCTCACCCAATC
>WNFL01398115.1_pt3 | contig 10459 bp, 10 predicted proteins | sample 5400361 | NCBI WGS metagenome assembly WNFL01 (sample SAMN13153351, study PRJNA577476) | soil metagenome | isolation source: 40 cm soil on Douglas fir-dominated hillslope | place: USA:California | collected 2013-09-17
ACGCCGTCGTGGCATTGGCATGATCATCAGAACGAGACCGACGAACCGATCGTATGGATGGACGGGCTCGATATCGCGCTCGTCGCGCTGCTCGACGCGGGCTTCTCGCAGAGCTCGAACAAGAAGGAGCAGGACGTCACGCAGGCGCCGGATTCGAGCCGCGCGCGCTACGGCGCCAATCTCTTGCCGTTGGATGACCGCGTGACGCTCTCATCGCCTTTGATGCGCTATCCTTATGACGAGACGCGGGCCGCGCTCGATCACATGAAAGCGCATTCGGAATGGGATCCGTCGAACGGCATCCGCATGCGCTATGCCCATCCGCAGAGCGGCGATTGGGCGATGCCGACCATGGGACCGGCGGTGCAAATGGTGCCGAAGGGATACGCGACCGCACCCTATCGCTCGACGGATGGTGCAGTATTCGCCGTCGCAGAAGGACGCGGCAAGGCCACCGTCGGCGGCGAGACATTCGCGCTCTCGCCGCAAGATGTGTTCGTGGCGCCGTCCTGGGCATGGCGCAAGATCACGGCCGACGATGACCTCGTGCTGTTCACCTTCTCCGACCGCCCGGTGCAGGAGAAGCTCGGTCTGTGGCGAGAAGAGCGCGGCAGCGCGTAGCGACAAACGCGCCTATTTACATAGAATGAACGCATGAGCAATCTGCGCGACAAAGCCAACCCGATCATTGTCGCCGGGGGCGGGATCGGCGGCTTGGGCACCGCACTCGCACTCGCCAAGCGCGGCTTTCCGGTGCGCATTCTCGAGCAGGCGCCGGAGCTGAAGGAAGTAGGCGCAGGGATCCAGCTCGGGCCTAATTCATGGCGCTCGCTGCGCGCGCTCGGCGTGGACGCGGCGGCGAAGACTCTCGCGGTTTTTCCCAAAGCGCTTGTCATGATGGACGCGGTCACGGCCGAACAGGTGGTGTCGATTCCGCTCGACGGCTTCGAGGCGCGCTTCAAGGCGCCCTACGCGGTCATCCATCGCGCCGATCTCTTGAACGCGCTGCTCGAGACCTGCAAAGCAGCGCCTTTGATCACGCTCGAAACTTCGCGCCAGGTGAAGCAATTCGAGGACGACGGCGCGATGGTCCTCATCACCACGGCCGACGGCTCGCGTTATCGGACTCCCGCCTTCATCGGTGCGGACGGTTTGTGGTCGAGCGTGCGCGAGCGCTTGATCGGCGATGGCAAGCCGCGCGCTGTCGGCCACATATCCTACCGCTCGGTGCTGCCCAAGACCGATGTGCCCGAATATCTGCGCCGCTGGGAAATGGTGCTGTGGGCGGGCCCCAAATGCCACATGGTGCATTACCCGTTGCGCGGGGGCGAGCTGTTCAATCTCGTCGCCACCTTCCACAGCAACCGCTACGAGGAGGGATGGAACTCCTACGGCGATCCAGCCGAGCTGCACGAGCGCTTCAAGCACACCTGCACCGATGTGCGGCTGATGCTGTCCAAGATCGCCGAATGGCGGATGTGGGTGCTATGCGACCGCGAACCGATCAAGGAATGGAGCCGCGGCCGCGTGACGCTCATCGGCGATGCGGCACATCCGATGCTGCAATATCTCGCGCAAGGTGCGGGCATGGCGCTCGAAGACGCGCTTTGTCTCGCCAAATGTCTCGACGAGGAGTCCGACGTGGAGAGCGCGTTTCGCGTCTATCCCAAGGAGCGCTATCTGCGCACGGGCCGGGGGCAGCTGGCGGCGCGGCTCTATGGCGAGTTCTATCATGCGGACGGCGTGCGCCGGGAACTGCGCAACGCCTACGTTAAGAACGCGACTTATGAAGGCCTCGCCTGGATCTACGACGGCCCGTAGCTAATGTCCCCCACCAACGATGCCAGTTTCCACCGCGTAGTCGCCGGGCATGGTTTCATCGAAGCGCGAACGTGCGGCGGTGTTGAAGACGAACGAGAGCACGAACGCGACGGTGAAGTTCAGCAGCACCGACCAGATCGCGATATATGCCGGGATTACGGTGCCGAAAATCTCCAGCCGGAAGAGCGGCGTGAAGCCGACGCTCGCCGCCATCCAGGTGCCGCAGATCATGCCGCTCGCCCAGCCGATCAAGAGCGCCTTGGGATCGAGCCAGCGCGTATAGAGGCCCAAGATGATCGCGGGGAAGGTCTGGATGATCCAGATGCCGCCCAAGAGCTGCATGTTGATCGCGTATTCCTTGCGCAGCAGCATGATGAAGAGGAGCGCCCCCACCTTCGCCGCCAGCGACGTCAATTTCGCCGTTCTCGCCTCGATCCTCGGCTCACAATTGGGATTGATGAACTCGCGATAGATATTGCGGGTGAAGAGATTGGCCGCGGCGATCGACATGATCGCAGCCGGCACGAGCGCGCCGATACCAATCGAGGCAAAGGCGAACCCCGCGAACCATGCCGGGAAGACCTGGAGGATAAGCGCGGGCACGGCGAAATTGTTGCCGAACTGCGCGAAGCCCGACGCATAGGCGGCCATCCCCTTCACCCCCACCGCGATCGCCATGAAGCCGAGGAGCGCGATCAGCCCTAAGAGGAACGAATACGCCGGGAGCAGCGCCGCGTTCCTGCGGATCACATGGCGGCTCGAGGACGAGAGCACGCCCGTGACCGAATGCGGATAAAGGAACAGCGCCATCGCCGAGCCCAAGAACAGCGTCGCGTAGCCGGTGTAGGAGCCGAAATTATCCGCGAGCAGGAGCTGTTGCGGCGGCACGGCGGCGAAAATCTTGCTCCAGCCGCCAACCTCCGCCGGGATGATGATTACGGCCGCGAACACCGTCACGTAGATCATCAGATCCTTGATGATGGCGATGGCGGCGGGCGCGCGAAGGCCGCTGAAATAATCGAAGGCCGCGAGAATGCCGAACGAGATGATCAGCGGCAGATAGACGAGGAGGCCCGCGAGCTGAACGCCCATCGCCGCGATCACGACTTCGAGGCCGACGAGCTGGAGCGCGATATAGGGCAACGTCGCCAGGATCCCGGTGACCGCCACGGCAAGCGCGAGCCAACGGTCGCCATAGCGGCCGCGGACGAAATCGGCGGCGGTGATGTAGCCGCGCGCGCGCGCGACCGACCACAGCCGCGGGAAAACGACGAACACGAAGGGATAAATGACGATCGTGTAAGGCACCGCGAAGAACGCGATGGCACCGGCGCCGAAGGCGAGCGCGGGAACGGCGATGAAGGTGTAGGCGGTGTAGAGATCGCCGCCCAACAGGAACCAGGTGATCAGCGTGCCGAAACGCCCGCCCGCGAGACCCCATTCATGCAGCAGGTCGAGATCGCCGCGGCGCCAATTCGCGGCCGCAAAGCCGACGAAAGTCACGAAAGCGAAGAACAGCACAAAGACGACAAGTGCCGTCAGATTCAATGGCATGACGCCTCCCCCAACTCGCTCCCTTGAAGCAACTGTTTTGTATTCACGTCCGACTAGCGCGGCTCGGTCGCGTAATAGACAAAGGCCGTGATGAACATGCTGACGAGAATCCAGCTGAGCTGGAACCAGTAGAAGAACGGGAATCCGAAGAGCGTCGGCTCGACCGAATTGTAGAACGGCACCCAGAGCACGAGCATCGGTACGAGCAGGAGCAGCAGTACGCCGCTGCGGCCATTCTTGGCCCCATTATCGTTGCCAGACATCCTCGTCCTCCCCTTGCTCTTAAGTGAATTGATTAAGGCAAGATTGCCGTTGTGCCAAGCACTTAAGCCGACCGCAGCGGTTCTCGCTCTCTTGCCGGGAGAAGCCCCCTTCAGTTAGGGTCGGAGCCCGCGATCCTGACGCCGATCAGGGCAGGAAAAATCCAGGGAGGCCGTCGTGTTCGCCAAGCTCAACCACGTCGCCATCGTCAGCGAGAACTATGCGCAATTGTGCAAGTTCTACGAGGCGGCGTTCGGCATGACGACCTCGTCCAAGACGCGGCCTGCGCGCGCGGTGACCGTGCGCGACGGCTATGTCGGGCTCAATATCAACCCGCGGCGCGCGGGGCGCGCGGCCGGGTTCGACCATTTCGGCATCGAGGTTGAGGACGCCGAGACGGCCTTCGACCGCATGCGCAAACATTATCCGATGGTGAAATGGCAGAAGCGGCCGGCGAATCGTCCCTTTGCCGGCATCACCACGCACGATCCCGACGGCAACGTCTTCGACATCTCGCAGAAGGACATGGCGAACCGTCGCGACGTCTATGTCGAGAACGACGGCACAGTGAATACGCGACACATCGACCACTTCGCGCTTAGGACGATGCGGCCCGAAGCGATGGCCGAGTTCTACTCGCGCGTCTTCGAGCTGACACCGACGAACAGGCGCGAGGGCGATCCCAATCATTACTTGAGCGACGGCCACGTGACGCTCGTCGTCATGCCTTGGGACATCACCGATTATGAGGGCACCGGGATCATCACCTGCGGCATGGATCACATCGGCTTCAAGGTCGAGAGCGTCGAGGCGGCTAAGGAGGAGATCGCGCGCATCGCGGGCGACAATCCGCGGCTCGCGCCCGAGCCCGTCGGCACGGGAGCGGAAGGCGCGGCACTGGAAAGACTGTTCCACCGTTCCTGCCCGTTCGGTCAGCATCGCCTCGCCGACTGCGATGGCGTGCTCATCGACATCCACGAGGGGTGAGTGAATTAAGGAGCACGCCATGAAGCGCTGGATGCCCACCGCCTTCGCTGCCGCAGCTTCCGTTCTCGCGCTTATTCCCGGCGCCGCGCGTGCCGCGACCGCGGAGGAATTCTACAAGGGGCGGCAGATCATCATGATCCTCTCGGCCGACGCGGGCGGCGGCTATGCGAGCTACGCCAATGCGTTCGCGCCGTATCTATCGCAGCACATTCCGGGCAAGCCGCGCATCGTGGTGCAATATATGCCGGGCGCGGGCGGCTTGCGGGCGATGAATTACCTCTACACCGCGGCGCCCAAGGACGGCAGCGTGATCGCGCTCGTCCATTCGAGCGTGCCCTATGCGCCCCTTTACGGGATCAAGGCCGCGAATTTCGATCCGCGCAAGATGAACTGGCTCGGCTCGATCGATGCGACCTCTGGCATCTGCGTGGCGTGGCATACCTCGAAGATCAAGACCTGGCAGGACCTCTTCGACAAGCAGTATCTCGTCGGGAGCTCGGGCGCGGGCTCGCAGATGGAGACGCTGCCGATGATGCTGAACAAATTGTTCGGCACCAAGATCAAGGTGATCTCCGGCTACAAGGGCGGCAACGAAGTCTATCTCGCGATGGAGCGCGGCGAAGTCGACGGCCGCTGCGGCTCGCTCGTGTCCTCGATCAATTCGACGAGGCCCGACTGGTTCCCGCAGAAGAAAGTCGCGGTCCCGGTGCAGATCGCGCTCGAGCGCGATCCTCAATTCCCCGACGTGCCGGCGCTCGCCGAGCTCGCGAAAGACGCGCGCACCAAACAGATCCTGCAGCTGATCTTATCCCCGATGGCGATGGACCGGCCGATCTTGACGCCCCCAGGCGTTCCCGCCGACCGCGTTGCGATTCTGAAGACCGCGTTCCACGCCGCGATGGTCGATCCCGCATTCTTGGCCGATGCCAAGAAGCAGCGGATCGAAGTTAAAGAGGTCGCGGGCGAGAAGGTCGCGAAGATTCTCTCCGATGCTTTCGGCATGCCGCCCGATGTGGTCAAAGCCGCCAACGAAGCGATGAACCTCGCAGGCGGCGCCGCAGCCGCGGAGTAAGTTACCGCCACAGCTACCTCACCATGGGCGGGCTTGACCCGCTCACCCAGTGCGCATGCGTCCGCATGCGCAAAATAATCCTTATACGGACCTAAATTTATTCGCCGCGCAAATGCGCGGCGGCTGGGTGGCGGCCTCGGAGGGCGGCCATGGTGAAGAGGGAGGAAAAGCCCCCACGCTCTTTCGAGCACGAGGGCTTTTGAAGTTGCCGCTGAAAATTACTTGTTCTGATCGTCCGGGTTTTTGCCGCGCCCGCGCTGGCGATCCTCATTGGTCGGCGGAGGTGCACCTTGCGCCTGCGGCGGCGGCCCTCCACGCTGCGCTTGCGGCGGCTGAGGCGCTTGAGCCGGTGGCGCAGGCGGCGCGGCATCTGGCGGCCGTCCGCGCTGGATATTCGCCTGCGACGGCGGCGAAGCCTGCGGAGGCGGTTGGAACGGATTTACCCGCTGGGGCGGAGGTTGCGGAGGCGCATTCACGGCGCCGCGATCCTCGTTCCTGCCGCGTCCCGGTGCGCCTTGATTCGCCTGGCCTTGCGGCGGCTGGTTCGGTGGTTGGTTGACCTCCGGACCACCGCGGCCGCGACCGCGGAACTGCTCATTCGGCGGCGGGCCTTGGTTTGCCTGACCCTGCTGAGGAGGCGGCTGGTTCGGTGGCTGGTTGACCTCCGGACCACCGCGCCCGCGACCGCGGAACTGCTCGTTGGGCGGTGGAATATTCGCCTGGCCCTGCGGCGGCTGGTTCGGTGGCTGGTTGGCCTCCGGACCACCGCGTCCGCGCCCGCGGAATTGCTCGTTGGGCGCCGGCACGTTCGCCTGACCCTGCGGCGGCGGCTGGTTCGGTGGCTGGTTGGCCTCCGGACCACCGCGTCCGCGCCCGCGGAATTGCTCGTTCGGCGGCGGTACGTTCGCCTGCCCCTGTGGGGGCTGGTTGGGCGGTTGGTTGACCTCCGGACCACCGCGCCCGCGCCCGCGGAATTGCTCGTTCGGCGGGGGTACGTTCGCCTGACCCTGCGGCGGCTGGTTGGGCGGCTGATTCAGCTGGTTCGGCTGGCTCGGGAATCCTGGACCGCCGCGCCGCCCGCCTTGCGGCTGCTGGTTCGGCAGCGCGCCGTTCGTGGGCGGCGCTGTCGGCGTGAACTGCTGCGGCGGAAGCACCGCGACGCGATCGCGCGCGCTCGCCCTTGGATTTCCGCCGTGCCGTTGGCGTTCCTCGATCTGCACCTGCCGGCCGGTCTCGATCGGCGTGATCGGCGCGTTGCGGATCACATCGCGCGGATTGACTTCCGCGATGCGGCGGCCGCTTGCCTGCTCCACCTGGCGCACGTCGACGCTGCGGTTGACGATGTAATTGTTCACCGTCTGGTAGTTGGTGATGTTACGGGTGTTGTTGATGAAGCTGCGGTATTCCCGCGGCTGCGGTGCATAGCGGATGTAATCGCGGTCGGCGAAGTGACGCTGATCCACGAACGTCCAGAAGCCGAGGGTGAAATCAAGACCGAATTGCGGACCATACCAGTCGGCATAGCCGAAGCCACGATCGTAGTCGTTCCAGTCGGTGCGATAGATTTCATCGCCCGCGAGGAATCGATCGTCCGGCGGCATTGGGAACCAGCCGATATTGCCGCCGCCCTCACGCCAGATCACCCAGGCCGGCGCCCAGACATAGCCCGGAATCCAGAGCCAGCCGTCATAAGGGTCATACACCCAGCGGCCGTAGTGGAAGGCGACGTCGCCCCACTCGTAATCGGATTGCCACATCCAGCCATAGTCGCGCGTGTTGTCCCAGTGCCCGTGGTAGTAGGGCCGAAAGTCACGGGGCACGTCGACGGGATGCCAGACATCGCCCCAGCGAGGATGGTGATACCAGCGCCCATAGGGAGCGAGCGAGTTGTAGAAGTATCCCGCGATCCGATGTTGAGGGAGAAATTGACCTGCGCCGCGGCTGGCAGCGCGGTCGTCACCAGCATCAGCGGCGAGAGCGCCAACGCGGTTGCAAGCAATTTCGTCGAAAGTCGTCGGGCCATGGAAGGCTCCTCTGTTCAAGCGCATACGCCCCCAGTCGACTGAGAAAACGTCAAGCTCGTGCGACCGTTCCTTAACTGTCCCTTGCCGCAGTATGTAAGTGATTGATGTTCGTCAAACATGTCCTAATTGGGGCTCAATTGCAGGTGCTTTCGGGCTCGAGCTTAAGTCTGTACTCTCCAATAACGACCTCTCGCTGAATGGCCCATGAACACAAATTGGCATTTTTAGGGACAGTTCTCGCGGCAACAGCGCCGGGACGGGCGAGACACATGTAGTCGGCAGCACCTGGATGCGGTACATCGAATCCGGCTATTTCGATTGAACACGCGGGCTAGGACAGCCGCTCAGCTCTGGAGGAAACACCCGTGCGCAAATTGCTCTTTGCCGTTACCGCGCTGATGACCTGCGCGATCTCCGCCGAAGCGGATTCGCAGGCGATCTCCATCGACAGGAAACAGGTGAGCGCGGCGGCCGCGCGCAAGATGGTGGACGCCTGCCTTGCCTACGCCGAGAAGAATAACATCCTCGTCGGCGTTGCGGTCGTGGACATCTCGGGCGTGCTCATCGATTTCCACGCCATGCAGGGCGGCGGACCCACGCTCGCCGAGACGGCGATCTTAAAGGCCAAGACGGCCGCCCATTGGCAGCGCCCGACGCGGCTCCTGGAGCAGGACGTCACCTCGCTGCGCAATCAGGCCTCCGTCTGGATCCGCGATTTCCCCAAAGCGGGCGCGCTCCCCATCATGATCGACGGCCAGGTCGCGGGCGCGATCGGGGTCGGCGGCGCGCAGAAACAGGAAGAATGTGCGCAAGCGGGCATCGACGCGGTGATCCCGAAAAAAGAGGCGCAGAAGTGAGACTCGGCGCTCGTCGTTGCTCGATGGCTTTTGGAATTCTTCTTGCCGCGATCGCGGCGGCACCCGCGCCTGCGGCCGAGGTGAATCCGGAACAGCGGGTTCTGGACGTGCTCAAAGAAATGGCGACGACATCGGATGCGCAGAATCGCGACATTCTCGCCGGCCGGCTCGAACGCCTTTTGCTGCTGCTTCAGCCCGCCGAGGTCAGCGTCTCGACCATCGATGAGGTTTCGAGTCTGTTGGAAGACGATTCCGACTATGTGCGGTGGAAAGTATCGTTTGCCTTGAGCTTCATGGGGCCCAAAGCGAGCACGACCATCCCGGCCTTGAAGCAGGCCCTGGTGAGATTCCGCGACGATGAGGCCGCGTTCGAGCGCGAGCAGGGACATCCCCGCACCGGCGTGACATCGGGCTACACGATCTGCCAGACGCTGATGACGCTCAGCAAGGATCCGCTACCCGCCGATTGCGCACGCTATATGCGGTTTCAGTAATATACTCGAATGCAGACGAGGGGTTGCTTGAACTCACCCCTCACCCGGCGCGCCAGTAGCGCGACTACCGTCGCGCGGCGCGCCGCCCTCTCCCGCAAGGGGAGAGGGCGATTTCACATCGTGAAGTTTTCGCGTGCGCTGGGCGCGGGCGCACGCATTCGACCAGCGCGGAAGTTTACATGCTTTCGGGGGCGGATGCCTATTGCGGGCGGTGCTTTATTCCCGCACGGAAATCACGTATTGGCATTTTCAGTTAAACCCTGGCATCTACCTCGCCCGATTAGCGAAACTCTGTCGAGGAACTGATGATCATCGATTTCCAGCACCATTACACGCCGCCGCAGCTCTTGAAGGGCAAGAAGGACGAGGTTTCCGTCGGCATCGACGAGCGCGGCAACCCCATGCATCTCTTGAACCCGCTCTTGGGCGACATCGACGCCCATGTGCGCATGATGGATCTGGCCGGCTTGGACGCCGCCGTGCTCTCGAGCATGGTCGGCTTCGACCAGCCCGATCTCGCCATCTGCCGAATCATCAACGACGACATGAGCGCGGTCGAGAAGAAGCATCCAGGCCGCTTTATCGGTCTCGCGCATGTGCCGGCGTTAAAGCCCAACGAGATGGCGGCGGAACTGAAGCGTTGCGCGGTCGAACTCAAATTCCCCGGCGTCGTCATCGCATCCGAGATGCAGGGGCTGGGACTCGATGCGGAAGAGCTGCGCCCGTTCTGGAAGACGGCGGCCGATCTCGGGCTCTACGTCTTCATCCATCCCTTGCCCAAGGTCATCAGCTGGAATCAGGTGTATGCGGATGACCTCGGCCGCATGCTGGGCTGGGAGTTTTCGCTGATGACGGCCACCGTCAAGGTCATCAATTCCGGGTTGCTGGACGAGCTGCCCAACCTGAATATCCAGTTCGCGCATTTCGCCGGCGGAATCGGGCGCTATCTCGGTCGCGTACGCGGTTTCCAGCAGCGCGACAAATGGGGCACGTCGAACGTTCAAGGCCACAACCGCCGACCGCCAAAACCCTTCGATCATTATCTCGAAGAGCGGCTCTATTACGATTGCGCCGGCTGGGCGGGACCCGATCACGCGGGCGCCTGGGGCGCGGAATGGGTGCGCTTCGGCATGAACGAAGTGGCGCTCCCCCAGATCGTGTTCGCCACCGACTATCCCCAAGCCGTGCGCGTGGATCAGGAAGTCGCCGATTACGTGAACTGCGTGCGGGCTCTGGGGCCGAACGAACGGGCGATGCTCGAAGGACTGAACGTGGAGAAGCTCATCCCGGATGCGCGCGAGCGATTGGCGAAGCGGAAAAAATAATTTCCACTCCTAACTTGTCATGGCCCGGTCCTTCGCACGCTCAGGACCGGGCCATGACAATATT
>WNFL01449997.1_pt1 | contig 10459 bp, 10 predicted proteins | sample 5400361 | NCBI WGS metagenome assembly WNFL01 (sample SAMN13153351, study PRJNA577476) | soil metagenome | isolation source: 40 cm soil on Douglas fir-dominated hillslope | place: USA:California | collected 2013-09-17
GTCCCGGTGCTCCAGTGGGGCGCGGCCGTGAAGCCGGACCTCGTCGCGCTCGCCTTCACCGTCGGCGCGGTCATGACACTCGACCGCGAGCGGCCGCGCCACTGGCTCGCCGGTGCGCTCCTCGGCGTCGCCGCGATGGCGAAGCCGACCGCTCTCCTCCCGGCGCTCGCGATGCTCGTGTTCGTTGGCCGCCGCGATCCGGCCGCGGCCGCTCGCGCGCTGGGGTCCGGGGCGGTCGCCGCGTTGGCCGTCGCGTTCACGACGCACGGTCCCGAGGGCGGAGCGCTGACGCACGTGATCGACTGGAACGCCCTCGCCTGGCGCCCCGAGCTCGCGGCGCCGCTCATACTCCTCGCGCTCCTCGTACTCGCCGCGCCGATCGCGACGATCGCGCTCACTCGTCCGAGCACGACGATCGTGACCGCGTACGCCGTAGGTGCGGTGGGGGTGCTCCTCCTCGGCGGCCGCGAGGGAGCGACGATCAACTACTTCCTCGACCTCTCCGCCGCGATCGCGCTCGCGCTCGCGGGGCGTGCGCCGCCTCTCGCGTCATCGGCGCGTTATCCGCTCGCGGCGACGGCGCAGGCCGCGGTCGCGGTGCTCCTGCTGAATCCCTTCGGGATCGTCCCGAGCACCCCTGTGGGCGCTGGGGCGTGGGGTGATCCGCAGCGCATGGGTGTGGTCGCCGGGCTCCCGGGGACGCTGCTCGTCGAAGACAGCGGCCTCCTCGTCGCCGCCGGTCGGCAACCGCTCGTCGACGATCTATTCCTGTGGTCGCGAAACCGCGCGCGTGAGGTCGCCGGCCAGTTTGCGTTCCCGGAAGGGGAGGCGGTCATCGATGCCGTGCGGTCGGGCCGGTTCGACGGGATCGTGAGCGAGGTCGACCTCGGCACGCTCGACGCGGTCGGCGGGTTCGAGCGACAGCGTTGGCACCCCGACCTCGTCGCGGCGATCCTCGAGCGCTACATCCTGGGCCAACGAGTGTTCCCCACGAGTCCGTGCAGGGCCTGCGGTCCGCTCTACCTGTACACGCGGCGCTAAGCCGTACAATTCGTCGATCCCATGAATGTTCTTGAGGTCGCCCAGATCGTCATTGCCGTCGCGGTGAGCGCCTCGATCCTGCTGCAGGCGCGCGGCACCGGGCTCTCGTCCACCTTCGGTGGCGAGTCGACGGCGTATCGCAGCCGCCGCGGGCTCGAGCGCACGCTCTTCCGCCTCACCGTCGTCTTGATCGCGGTGTATGTCGTCATCTCGATCTTGGGCGCTCGGAGCGCGAGCACGGTCTAGGTGGGGGCCCGCGACAAATTCATCGTCGTCGCGCTGATCGGTCTTCTCGCGGTCGTGAGCGTCGGTGCGGTGTTCCTCGATCAAGCCGAGCGCACTGGCGTCGTTGCCGCCGACGGTGGAACCTACATCGAGGGCGTCGTCGGCTCGCCGCAGTATCTCGAGCCGATCCTCGCCGCGACGGACCTCGATCAAGACGTCGTGCGTCTGGCCTTCGCCGGCCTGACGCAGCTCGACCGCGACGGCTCGCTGATCCCCGATCTCGCCACGTTCCGGACGGATCAGGACGGAAAGATCTGGACGTTCACGATCCGCGACGACGCGAAGTGGCACGACGGCGAACCCGTCACCGCGGCCGACGTCGTGTACACGGTCACCCTCGTGCAGGACAAGGCGTACGTCGGCCCGTACAGCGACGCGTTCCGAGGCGTCATCGCCGAGGCGCTGAGCACTCGTGTTGTGCGCTTCACGCTCCCCGACGCGTTCGGCTCGTTCGCCGCGAACACGACGTTGCCGCTGATGCCCGCGCACAGCCTTCTCGGCGTGGGCTACACCCAGCTGCCGCGCCAGTCCTTCAACCTTCGACCGATCGGCGCCGGGCCGTTTCGCGTGGTCGAGGCCGACATCCGCCAGGTCACGCTCGCGCGGAACGACGACTACTACAAGGTGCACCCGGAGCGGACTCGCCCCTATCTCGATCGCATCGTGCTGCGCTCGTATCCCGCGGCGTCCGAGGCACTGACGGCGCTGTCGCGCGGAGAGATCGACGGCGTGGCCGGGCTGTCGACGGCCGACGCGGAGCGCGCGCGGACCTTCAAGAACGTCGCGCTCTACAGCTTCCCGACCTCGGATTACACGGCGCTCTTCTTCAACGTACGGCCCGAGAAGACGACGTTCCGCGACCGGGTGGTGCGGCAGGCGATCGCGACGGCGATCGACCGCGGCCGCGTCCTCGACCTCGCCGCGGACGGTCGCGGCCGAGTCGCCGACGAGCTCGTGCCGCAGACCTCATGGGCGTACGTGAAGGACGTGAAGCGTTTTCCGCACTCGATCGAGGACGCGCGCCGTTTGCTCGACGATGCGGATTGGAAGGACCACGACGGGGACGGTGTGCGCGACAAGGGCGGCGTGAAGCTCAGCTTCGGCATCAGCACGTCGGACGAGCCCTCACGGGTGGCGGCGGCGATCCAGATCATCGACGACCTGAGACAGATCGGCGTGGCGGCCGAGCTGCGCGCCGTTCCGTTCAACGAGCTCCTCGAGAAGGTCGTCGCCGAGCGGAGCTACGACACGCTGCTCATCGGCATCACCGGTGGCGGGGATCCCGATCCATATCCGCTCTTCCACTCGAGCGAGATCGCCGACCCGGGCCACAACTTCTCCGGCTACTTCACGCTGCCGCTCGATCGCTCGCTCGAGAACTCGCGACGGACCTCGGATCAGCCCAAGCGCCTCGAGCTGCTCACCCAGGTGTTCCAGCAGATCGCGGTCGAGTCGCCGGTGATCTTCCTGTACTTCACGGACTACCTGTACGCGCAGAGCCGGCTGGTGCAGGGCCTTCGGATCATGCCGATCACCTCGCCGAGCGACCGGCTTTGGAATGTCTATGACTGGTACGTGAAGACCGTGGTGCAGCGCTGATCCTCGAACGCTACGTGCGCCCGCCTGGCCTTCGATACTGTCCGCGTCCATGACCTCTGGTCCGATGCTGGACACGCTCGCCAAGGTCCACGACCGTTGCCGCGTCTGCGGATCGAAGGACCTCGTGCGCTTTCTCGATCTGGGCGAGACGCCGCTCGCGAACGCGTATCTCACGGCGGAGCAGGTCGCCCATGCCGAGCCGGTGGTGGAGCTCGCGCTACAGATGTGCGCTCGCTGTGGGCTGTCGCAGCTCACCCGCGTGGTCGACCGCGAGCGCATGTTCTGCGACTACCTCTACGTGAGCTCGACTTCGGACACATTCCGCGCGCACTGCGCCGAGCTCGCGGCGACGGTCATGCGCGAAGCGGGCGCGGCGGCTGGCGATCTCGCGCTGGATATCGCGAGCAACGATGGGCTGCTGCTTTCGTGCTTCAAGTCGCTGGGTATGCGGGTCGCTGGCGTGGACCCCGCGCGCACCCTGGCAAGCGAGGCGACCGCCCGCGGCATCCCCACACTCGCGGACTACTGGAGCCTCGCGGTGGCGGACCGCATCGTCGCGGAGCACGGTCAGCCGCGCACGATCACTGCGACGAACGTGGTGGCACACGTCGACGATCTCGTTCGTCCAAGCACTCGACGTTGCTCTCGCGCCGCGCGGACTCTTCGTGCTCGAGGTGCCGTACCTTCTCGACTTCGTTGAGCAGGTGGAGTTCGACACCGCGTATCACGAGCACCTGTCGTATTTCGGCGTCCGGCCGCTGAAGACGCTCTTCGAGGGGCAGGGCTTCCGCGTGTTCGACGTCACGCACTTCCCAGACATCCACGGCGGCACGATCCGCGTGGCGGTGTGCCGTGCCGGCGACCGCGAGGCGCGCGGCAGCGTCGCGGAGGCGCTTTCACGCGAGGAGCGTTTCGGTGTCGCGGATCCGAAGGTGTACATGGCGTTCGGCGATCGCGTGCGGCGCAACATGGACGAGCTCCGTGTCGTCGTCGCGCGCATCCGTGCGGGCGGCGGGACGATCTGGGCCTATGGTGCGAGCGCGAAGGGGAACACGCTCATGAACTTCGCGCGTCTCACTTCGGACTCGGTGCCCGTCGTGGTGGACGACAACCCGAAGAAGTGGGGTCTCTACACGCCGGGCGCGCACATGCGCATCGTCGGCACCGAAGAGCTGCGCGGCGCGCGCGTCGGACACCTCCTGCTTCTCGCATGGAACTTCGAGCGCGAGATCGTGCGGCGCAGCCGGGCCGTCGGATACCGCGGCCGGTTCATCCGGCCCGTGCCGGCGGTCGCGGAGTTCGCGTGACCGGATCGGCGATCCCCGGCGTCGAGCGGCGCGCGCTCGAGCCACACACCGACGAGCGGGGCACGCTGCGCGAAGTCTGGCGCGGATCGCGCCAGCCGGTCACGGTGCGCCAGGTCCTCGCGACGACGTCGCGCGCCGGTGCACTGCGCGGGATGCATTACCACCTGCGCCAGACCGATCTTTGTTACGTGCCCGCGGGGCACGTGTTCATGGCGCTCGTCGACCTGCGCGCCGCGCCGTATACGAAAGAGGAGTTCCGTCTCTCTGTCGGCGAGAGCCTTCTCATCCCACCGGGTGTGGCCCACGGCTACGTCGCGGAGGACGATGCGACGGTGTGTTACCTCCTGACCGAAGAGGTCGACGGCTCCGACGAGTTCGGCTTCCGCTACGACGATGTGGCGGTCGCCATCGCCTGGCCGGTCGCTGCGCCGATCCTCTCGCCGCGCGACCGCGACGCCGGGACGTTCGCGGCGGCGCTCCAGGCGGTCCGCGCGCGGGCCGGGGCGGGGGTGCGCTCGTGAAGATCCTCGTGACCGGCAATCTCGGGTATATCGGGCCGGTCTTGACGCAGGCGTTCCTCGCGAACGGTCACCAGGTGCATGGCTACGACAGCGCGCTCTTCGAGCGTTTTGCGACCGGGCCCCTGCCGCGACTGGCCTCGCAGACCGTGGCCGACCTGCGCGACAGGCATGCGCTTCGCCGCGCGATCGGCGAGTGCGAGGCGGTGGTCCACCTTGCAGCCATGTCCAACGACCCGCTCGGCGAGCTCGATCCGACGGTCACACGCGCCGTGAATCTCGACGCCACGCTCGATCTCATCGAGGCGAGCCGGGGCCGCGCTCTTGTCGTGTACTCGTCGGCGTCCATTTACGGCGTGAGCGATGAGGCGTGCGGCGAGGACGCCGTGCCGAAGCCACTGACGCTCTACTCGGAACTCAAGGTGGCCGCCGAACGTGCCGCCCTCGCGTCGCGGGATGCCCTGGTGCTGCGGAACGGGACGGTGCATGGACCCGCACCCGTGATACGCGGTGACCTGCTGCTGAACTCGATGGTGGCTTCGGCGATGGTGGCGCGGGAGATCGTCCTGACCACGACCGGGGCGACCAGGCGGCCGGTCATCGACGTGCGCGATCTCGCAGCATTGACCGTTGGGCTGCTCGAGCGCCGCGCGACGGGTCTCTACAACGTTGCGGGCGGCAACGTGTCGGTGGGCGAGGCCGCCGCGCTCGTCGCGCGCGCGACGAGCGCCGAGATCGTCGAGAAGCACGACGGCGCGGACCCGCGCAACTACGCGATGACCACGACGAAGCTCGTGGCACTCGCCGGCGCGTGGTGGCACCCCCGAACGCTCGAGGCCTCGATCCGCGATCTCATCTCGCACTACGGAGCGATCCGGCTCAATTCTCGCGACGTGCGGGAGCGCCGCTATCACCGCATCGTGCAGTACCGTATGGCCGTGTCCGGGAACGTCGCCGCCGCGGCGAAATGAGCTCTCTCGCGGTCATCGTGCCGGTGCACAACGAGATCGGCAACATCGAGCCCTTCTACGCGCGCACGCGTGCCGTGCTCGAGAGCCTGCCGGTCACGTGGAAGATCGTGTTCGTCAACGACGGCAGCACCGACGGAAGCCTCGAGCGGATGCGTGAGCTACGGGCGCGCGACGATCGGGTCAAGATAATCTCGCTCTCGCGGAACTTCGGCTATCACTCCGTGCTGTATGCGGGGCTGTCGCTGGTGGAGGCGGACCGCTACACGATGGTCGACGTTGACTGCGAGGATCCGCCCGAGCTCCTGCGCGACTTCCATGCCGCCATCGAGGGTGGCGCGGACATCGCCTACGGCATCCGCTCGGATCGTGACGAGCCGGGCTCCGTCACGTTCTTCCGACGGATCTTCTACTACCTGAACCGGTCCATCGCCGACAGCGACATCGTGCTGTGGATGGCTGAGTTCGCGATGATCACGCGTCAGGTCCGGGACCTCGTCCTCGTGCCCAAGACGACGTATCTGTTCCTGCGCGCGGAGATCGCGTACGCGGGCTTCTCGCGCGTGGGCATCCCCTATCGGCGCGCGGCTCGGACCTCGGGGAAGACGCACTACAACCTCTTCAACATGACGCGCTTCGCGGTGTCGGGCTTTCTCGCGGGCTCGACGTTCCCGCTGCGCCTCATCCTCTACCTCGCCGTCGTCGTGGCGATCGTCTTTCCGCTCGTCGTCGCGCTCGGTGGCCTGGGCAGCGCGGGCGCGGGTGCGCTCGCGTCGATCGCGACCTTCTACTTCGCGCTGTTCGCGCTCTCGACCATGGCTCTGTATCTCGCGCGGACGTACAAGAACGGGGTCGGACGCCCGACGTTCATCGTCGATCGCGGCAAGACCTACCTCTAGGTCCTTCGGACCGCCCAGACCTGCATCACCGCGCCCGCGCCTGCCTGCCAGCTGAGCAGTGCGAGCGCGAAGCCGGCGACGGTCAGGGGTATCGCGAGCGCGAACGCAAGGAGCGTGGGGACGAGGCCACCGCGGCGCTCGTGCAGTCCGATCAGCCGCTTGAGGATCACCCCTTGCTCGAAGCCGAGCGCATCGAGCGTGCTCTGCGTCCAGCCGAGCGGATCGTGCTCGTACGAGCGGTAGTCGATGCGGACGAGGTCGAAGCCGGTGCTCGCGAGCATCTGCTGGAGCGCCTCTGGCGAGAAGTGGCAGAGATGACGCGGGACGTCGAGGTGCATCCAGTTGCGTCCGGTCGCGCGCGCCTGCCAGCTCGCGATATTCGGCAGGCCGAGGACGAGCGTCCCGCCGGGCCGGAGCCTCGCCGCCGCCGATCGCAGGGCGGCGATCGGATCGGCGAGGTGCTCGAGCACATGGAACATGACGACGAGATCGAACGACGCCTCGCTGCCGAGCGCGTCGAGATCCCCGGCGAGGACGGTAGCCCCCGAGGCCTCGGCCGCTGCCCGGGCGGCCTCCGGCGTGCGCTCGGTGCCGATCGCGTCCCAGCCGCGCTCGCGCAGCGCGCGCAGCATCCAGCCGCTGCCCGTACCGATCTCGAGCGCCCGACCGCGGGCCGGTAGCCGCGTAAGCCACGCGTCGACGCGGCGCCGGTACGACCAGCGGAGGAAGGCGGCGGCGAGCGGGTTGAATCGCCGGTACCGCGGCGGGTAATAGCGGTCAAGGGAGGCGGGCACTGGCGTCGTTCGCCCGAACGAGCAGCGACGGCACTGCTCGACGCGAAAGCGCTCACCTGTGACGTAGTCGCGCACGCCGTCGATCGCGCGGGGCGAATCCGTCGCGCCGCAGGCCGGGCAGGGCGTCACGCCGCCCTCTCGCGGCGACGCATGTCGGCCAGCGCGGCGGCGCTCGGCGTGAGCGACCGGCCGAGAACGCTGTGGAGCTTCTCCGTCCGCAGGCCGGCGTTCGTCGGGCGCGCCGCGCGCAGGCCGAGCGAGGCGGTTGGCACGGGATCGATGAGGGTCGGGTCGAGGTCGAAGGCGAGCGCGGACCGGCGCGCGAACTCCGGTCGCGCGAGGATCTCTGGGCCGGCGCAGTGGAACGTCCCCCGCGCGCCCCGTTCGACGAGGTCCACGACCGCACGCGCGAGATCGGGAGCTGGCGTTGGCGTGATGATCTGATCGGCGGGCACCCTGAAGCGCCCCCCGGAGCGCAGCCGGTCCACGAGCTGCGCGACGAAGCTCGTGCGTGCTGCGGACCAGCCGTACACGCCTGAGACGCGGCAGATGAGGTGCTCCGTGCGGCGCGCGATCCCTTCCAGAGCGACCTTCTGACGGCCGTACTCGTTGATCGGCGCGACCGCGTCGTCCTCGCCGTACGGGCCAGCGCTCCCTTCGAACACGTACTCGCTCGAGAACACAACGAGCGTGGCGCGCGGGGCGAGCTCGACGAGCCGCTCGACCGCGGTCACGTTGATCGCGCGCGTGGCCACAGGATCGCGCTCGCAACCCTCGACGAACGCGTCCGCCGCCGCGACGACGACGACATCGGGATCGAGGTCATCGAGCATCCGTCGGGTCGCGCCGGCGTCGGTGAGATCGAGCGGGACGGTGTCGGGCACCGCGGTGCGATGCGACGTCGCCACGACGTCGCGGCCTTCGAGCGCACCACGCAGGTGACCACCGACGAGGCCGCCCGCACCGATGAGGAGCCAGCGCGCGCTCTCGTTCGTGTTCATGCGCTGCCTATACTCGCGCCTCATAGTGCGCGCCACGCGAGCGAGGCTCGCGCCCCCTGCGCGTTCGGTGATCCTCGCCGTCGCGCTCTCCCTGGTGAGCGCCGCCTTCACGCTCTGGCGCAACAGCGAGATCGGCGTGCTCGTTGACATCTCCTACATCGTCAACACCGCGACACGGATCGCCGCGGGCGACGTCCCGTACGCGCAGTTCCCGCTCGCGCAGGCGCCGCTCGAGTTCCTCGTGCAGGCGCTCCTCATCAAGATCGGCGGCCCGCACTTCGCCGTGCAGATCACGTACGCAACGGTCCTCGGCGGCCTCGGCACCGCGCTCACCTTCGTCATCGCGCACCGTCTGTTGCGCGACGCGGTCGCGTCCCCCGATGTGGTTGCGGCGGTGCTATGCCTGCCACTCGTGCCGCTCGGTGTCTACGCGGTCTATCCGCATCCCTTCTACGACGCCGACGCCTGCATCCTCGTCCTCGGCGTGCTCGCGACCACGCTGTTCGCCCTCGACCGGCCGACGCGTGCCCGCTGGGTCATCGCCGGTGTGCTGCTCGTCGTACCGGCCTTCATGAAGCAGAACATCGGTGGTGCGCTGGCGGCCGCGATGCTCGCGGCGTTGTCAGTTGATGCATGGACGCGACCGGACCAACGGCGGTGGTTCCGGTGGTATGTCGCCGGCTTCATTGGGGCGCTCGTCTGCGCCCTCGTCGTGTTGCAGGTCGTCGTCGGCATCGACCAGTACGTGCGGTGGACGATCGGCTTCGCCCTCAGCGCTCGCGGCGTCGCGGCGGAGCGCTTCACCGAGTTCGCCCCGCCTGCCGTGGTCGCGATCGTCCTCGTGCCGCTCGTGCGCGGCTCTCGTCCGGGAGCTCGCGCGGTGGTGCTGACGGCGGCCGGCGTCGCGCTCCTCGCGAGGACCGTGATCGACCGGTCGGTGATCTTCGCCCCGGGATTCTTCCCGGCCGTCGTCGTTGCGACCGTCGGCCTCGCCATCCTTCGCGCTCGCCGCGAGGGAGCAACGTTGGCGACCCTCTTTCCGATCGTCGTCGCGATCACCACGCTGGGTGTGCTGCAGTCGCAGGGCCTGGTCGGCTCGTCGTTCGCGATCTTCCCGCTCCTCGTCGTGGCGCTGGCCGCGCTCGTACGCGACGTCGCCTGGGCCGTCCCGTCGTGGCCCGCGTTCGCGCCGCGGCTCGGGATGGGCCTCGCGCTCGCGCTCGTCCTGATCGGAACGGTCTACACGCTGAGCGAGGCGCGCCTCTTCTTCATCGACGTCTGGGCGTCCGGCCCCGTCCAACACTCGACGTATCCGAGCCTCGCCGGGCTCTCCGCGCGAGGCCCGTACCTCGCTGACCTCGACGAGATCCTTCGGTGGATCGACGCCCACGTGCCGCCAGACGAGACGATCGCCTTCGTGCCGGGCGAGGAGCCGGCGTTCTTCGCGCTCGCGCGGCGACCGGTGCTTCCCTCGGTGTACTTCTTCGACGTCGCGACGCCCTATTCGCCCCAGGAGCTCGCGCGCATCGCCGATGAACGCGGGCTGCGCTGGGTCTTCGTGAAAGATCGCCTGCAGCTCACCGAGGCGCCACCGCTCACGACGGCGATCGCCGCGGCCCTGACGGAGCACGCGACCCTCGTCGAGCGCATCGGCGCATACCGCGTGTATCGCCGGTAGCGGGCCCGGTTACCTCACACAGGTAGGTGCGGCAAGCGAGTACGCGGGCCACTCGCCCACGTCCCGAGCGAAGACGTAGCGCGACCGCACCAGGGCGCGGATGGGATCCAGCTCGTCGACGTAGCGGCCATCGCGGGTGCTGAACTCTCCGGGCCGAAGCAGCGGGAACGTCACCAGCGAACCGCCCCACGAGCTGGCGTCGATGACCGCAGCCGGCCGACGGCTGTCGAGCTCGTTCACGACACCGGCGACGCGATCGGTCGTCACCCAGCCCTCGGTCATGAGCGCCGGGAGGGACACGTAGCGCGACGCCGGACGCAACCCGCTGATGTAGTAGATCTCCGGGCCGTGCCCCCAGACGAAAAGGGC
>WNFL01042117.1_pt1 | contig 10458 bp, 10 predicted proteins | sample 5400361 | NCBI WGS metagenome assembly WNFL01 (sample SAMN13153351, study PRJNA577476) | soil metagenome | isolation source: 40 cm soil on Douglas fir-dominated hillslope | place: USA:California | collected 2013-09-17
GTCGAGGATCAGCACCCGCGCGCCGTGGTGGAGCGCCTTGAGGATCTCGACCCGCTGCTGCGCCCCGACCGTGAGCGTTTCGACGCGCGCGCGCGGGTCCACCGGCAGCCGGTGGCGCTCGGCGAGGGCCGCGACCTCGCGCTCGGCAGCGGCGCCGCGGTAGCCGCCCAGCGGCCCGCGCGGCTCGCGCCCCAGGACCACGTTCTCGGCGACCGTGAGCGGGCCCACCAGCATGAAGTGCTGGTGCACCATGCCGAGCCCGAGCTTCATGGCGTCGGCCGGGCGATGGATGCGCGCCGCGCGGCCGCCCACCTCGATGTGGCCCGCGTCGGGCAGCAGCAGCCCGTAGAGCACGCGCATGAGCGTGGTCTTGCCGGCGCCGTTCTCGCCCACCAGGGCGTGGATCTCGCCCGCCGGCAGGTCGAGCGACACGTTGTCGTTCGCCACCACCGCGCCGAAGCGGCGCGTGATGCCCCGGAGCGACACCGCGGGCGCGAGCATGGGGGCGAGCCTAACCGTCGCTCGGGCCAGCGTCTAGGCCGGCGCGCGATTGACTCGGCCGCGGGCGCCACCGCCTACGCGAGCGGCGTCAAGGCCCGCAACCGCGAGCTGGGCCTGGCACCCGACCAGCGCCCGGTCGCGACCGTGCTCGAGGCCGCCCACGAGCGCGGCCTCTCGACCGGGTTGGTGGCGACGAGCCGCATCACCCACGCCACGCCGGCGGCGTTCGCGGCGCACGTGAACGAGCGCGACAACGAGGACGAGATCGCGGTCGCGGAGCTGGCCCACCGCGTGGACGTGCTGCTGGGCGGCGGGCGGCGCGAGTTTCTGCCCGCCGGCGCGGGCGGGTCGCGCAAGGACGGGCGCGATCTCATCATGGAGGCACGGGCGGCGGGGTACACGGTGATCGACAGCCGCGCCCAGCTCCGCTCGCTCGTCAACCCGCCGGTGCTCGGGCTGTTCGCGCCCAGCCACATGAACTACGAGATCGACCGCGACACCCTGAACGAGCCGAGCCTCGCCGAGATGACGCACAAGGCGCTGGCGCTGCTCGCGCACAATCCGCGCGGGTTCTTCGTCATGGTCGAGGGCAGCCGCATCGACCACGCCGGGCACCAGAAGGACCCGGCGACCCACGCCCGCGACGTGCTGTCGTTCGACGACGCGGTTGCCGAGGCGCTCGGGTTCGCGCGCCGCGACGGCCACACGCTCGTGATCTCGGTCGCGGACCACGAGACCGGCGGGCTCTCGATCGGTGTTTGGTCCGCCCTCGACGACACCACCCGGCTCGAGCCCGCGTTCCTCCACCGCGCGCACCGCTCCGCGGAGCGCATGGCGGACGACATCCGGCACGGCGCCAAAGCCGACTCGGTGCTGGCCGCGGGGATCGGGGTCACCGACCTCACGCCCGACGAGCGGGCGGCGCTCAAGCACGGGGGCGCGGGGGACCGCGGGCTCATCGGCACCATCGGCGAGATCGAGAGCCGGCGCGCGTTCGTGGGTTGGACCACCTGGTGGCACACCGCCCAGGACGTGGGGCTCTATGCCTTCGGCCCCGGTGCCGACCGCCTGCGCGGCACCCACGAGAACATCGAGGTCGCGCGCGTCATCGCCGGGGCGCTCGGTCTCGACCTCGACGGCCTGACCGCGCGCGAGCGCGCCGCGGCCGCGGCGGGCTCCGAGCGGCGCTAGCCTGGCCCGAATGGGGACGGGTTGATGCGTGCTCGGCGCCAACCCTCGGCCCGAGATTTCGCTTTCTTTGCTTGACAGCCTCGGCCGACATTGACACCGCCTCCCGCCGGAACCGCGCCAGGGGGCGCGATAACGCGCGCAGGCGTGCGCTCCCGCGACCAGGCGTTCTCGTTGCCGCCCGAAGTCATCGTGCACTGTTCGTAGCGCCCTGCGAGGCTCCACGAGCGCCGAAAACACGCATGGTATGAATCACGTACACCCGCCCCCGGGAAGGGCTCGCCATCATGCGCGCCTACTCCCTGTCTCACTTGAGCGACCTCGAGCTGAAGGGCAGCCTCACCACCGTCATCGTCGGGGACCGCGCCAGCACCGCCACCGTGCTCGCCCACATCGCCGAGTTCGATGCCCGGCGGCTCTACGTGGCGGAAGGCTACCCCTCCATGTACGCCTACTGCGTCCACGAGCTGCGCCTTTCCGAAGACGCCGCCTACAAGCGCATCCAGTCGGCCAGAGTGGCTCGAGAGTTCCCGGCCCTTTTCGAGGCCGTGGCGGACGGGCGGCTCCACCTGAGCGCGGTCGTGCTGCTCGCCCCCTTTCTGAGGCCGGAGAATGCGGACGACCTGCTGGCGGGGGCCAGCCACAAGACGAAGGCGGAGATCGAGGAACTGCTCGCCCGGCGCTTCCCGCGCTCGGAAACGCTAGGGCTGGTGGTGGCCCTTCCGGCCCCGTCTCCTTCAGGGGACGGGGAACTTGCCCCGGGGCAAGTTGAGCGACTCATGCCGGAGACCCCCCAACTTGCGCCGCAAGTTGGCGCGCGCTCGAAGCTGGCCCCGGTGGCCGCGGAGCGGTACAGGCTCGAGGTCACGATTGGGCGGACCACGCAGGAGAAGCTGCGTTACATCCAGGACTTGCTGGGACACCAGCTCCCTTCAGGCGATGTCGCGCAGGTGCTCGACCAGTCGTTCGACGCCCTGATCGAGAAGCTCGAGAAGCGCAAGTTCGCGGCGACCCGGCGCCCGCGCCGTAGCATGCGCCCGAGCACGAACCCGCGGCACATCCCGGCGCACGTGAAGCGCGCGGTCTGGGAACGCGACGGGGGACAGTGCACGTTCGTGAGCGAGGCCGGGCATCGGTGTCAGTCGCGCAAGCTGCTGGAGTTCGACCACGTCGAGGAGGTCGCACGCGGGGGCCGGGCGAGCGTGGCCGGGATTCGGCTGCGCTGCCGGGCCCACAATCAGTTCGGCGCGGAGTGCACGTTCGGAGCCGGGTTCATGCACGACAAGCGCGAGGCGGCGCAGCGTGCGGCGGAAGCCAGGAGGCAGGAGGCCGAGGCCCGGGCTCAGGCGCGCGCGGCGGCGGAAGAAGTGGTTGCCCCGCTGCGCTCGCTCGGGTTCAGCCTTGGAGAGGCGCGATCTGCAGCGAGGCTCTGCGAGAGCATGTGCGACGCCCCGCTCGAGGAGCGCGTACGCCGGGCGCTCTCGTATTTCCATCCGCCCCGGCCGTCTGGGCAAGCCATGCCAATGCCCACCCCACAGTGAGGGTGGGCCCCGTGGCGGTGGAGGGCCGGAGTTTCGTTCGAGTGCCGAAACGTGCCAGCCGGGCTAGTCCAGCCCCTCCCAGGCGAACCGCACGTTGTTGCGGTGGACGTCGCGCATCGAGTAGTCGGCGTCGCGGCCGGTATAGTCCATGCTGGCGAGCGCCGCCTGCGTCTCCTCGAGCGTGCGCCCGCGCCCGCGCGCCTCGCGCACGCCGGTCTCGAGCGCGTGGAGGTACTGGAGGTCGCGCGCGATCCGCGCGGCGCAGGCCGGGGCGCCGCGGGCCACCGACCCGTGCCCGGGCACCAGGGTCTCGACCGCGCCGGACTCGAACAGCGGCAGCAGCGGCTCGAGCGTCCTCTGATAGATCGCGCACGGTCCGTCGAGGATCGGGATCTCGATATCGCCGAGCATGTCGGCGGCGAACAGCAGCCGGCGCTCCGACACGTGGACGCTCACCTGGCTCGGGCAGTGGCCGGGCGCGTCGCGCAGCGTGAGGGCCCAGGGGCCGAGCTGGATGAGCCGTTCGCCGGCGACGACGACATCAGGCGCGAACGGCTCGAAGCCGCGCGTCCACGGGACCCCGTGCTCGGCGGCCAGCGTTTCGGCCTTGCGCAGGATGCGCGCGGCGCCGGCCGTCACCTCGGCGGCGAAGCGCTGGTGCGCGAGGGTCTGGGCCCCCGGCCACCACGGGCGACCCAGCACGTGGTCCCAGTGGCCGTGGCTGAACAGCAGGGTCACGTGCGCGGGCCGGATCGGGGCGACCGCGGCGGCGAGGTCGTCGAGCTCGGCGGGCAGTACCCCGGGGTCCACGATCACGGCGTGGGCCGGGTCGAGCAGCAGCAGCGAGTTCATCCAGAACGCGCGCGACTGGCGCGCGCGCACGCCGGGGCCGATCTCGGTCCAGCTCGTGGCCGCTACTCCGACGGCACCGTGATGCGCCCGGCGACGATCTCGCGCTCGAGCGAATCCACGGCCGTCTTGACCGGTGCCGGCACCAGGGCCTGGTTGTGCTCGTCGTACACCCAGCCCACGCCCTGCTCCTTGAGTCCGAAGACGTGGACCCCGCCCTGCCAACCGCCCTGCGCGACCTGCTGGATGGTGTTGAACACCGCGTTGTCCACGCGCTTGACCATCGAGGTCAGCACCACGCCGGGCGCCTCGGCGTACTGGTCCGAGTCCACGCCGATCGCGAGCGCCTTCTTCTCGCGCGCCGCCTCGAACACCCCGAGCCCGGTCGAGCCCGAAGCGTGGAAGATGATGTCGGCGCCCTGGTTGTATTCCGCGAGCCCCAGCTCCTTGCCCTTGGTCGGGTCCTTGAACGCGCTGCCGGTGGTGCCGGCGTACTTGACCAGCACCTGCACCTTGGGGTTCACGGCCCGGACCCCGGCGCGGTAGCCGGCCTCGAACTTCTTGATGAGCGGGATCTGCATCCCGCCCACGAAGCCGACCTTGCCGGTGTGGTTGAGCAGCGCCGCCAGCGCCCCGACCAGGTACGAGCCCTCCTCCTCCTTGAAGGTGAGCGCGGCGAGGTTGGGGGGCAGGGTCGCACCCGGCTTTACGGTGTAGTCCACGCACGCGAACTTGACGTTCGGGAACTCGCCGGCGAGCTGGAGGATGTCGTCCGAGAACAGGAAGCCGACGCCGAACACCAGCTGGCTGCCGCCGGCGGCGAGCTGGCGCAGCGCCGGGCTCTTCTGCGCGCGCTCGAGGCCTGCGTAGGCGGCGTCGTTGAACGACTTGTCGCCGCGCCCGCCGACGTCGAAGACCAGCCCGACCTTGAGCCCGCCCCCCGGCGTGCTGCGGGCGCCACCGGAACGCTCAGCCGGCTTTCCGCACCCCGCGGCGAGGACGGCGACGGCGGCGAGGCACAGCGCGGCGCGGGCGATCGGATGACGCGGCATGGGCTTCTCCCTTGGGGGGTGGGTCCTGGGGTCCGTGCACCCGCCTTCCCAGCTCGTAGCAGCGGCGGCAGCGGGCCTCGTAGAGATCGGCGCCGCCCACCACCACGCGCTCGGCGCGGCGGCGCTTGCGATAGGTGCGGTTGGCGGGTCCCCCGCACACCATGCAGATGGCGAGGGTCTTGGTGATGTACTCGGCGATCGCGAGCAGGTGCGGCATGGGCTCGAACGGGCGCCCGGCATAGTCCTGGTCGAGCCCGGCGACGATGACCCGCTTGCCGCGCCGCGCCAGCCGCTCGCACACCCGCACCAGGTCGGGCCCCAGGAACTGGCCCTCGTCGATGCCGATGACCTGGGCGTCGCGCGCGAAGGTGAGGATTTCGGTCGCGTCCTTGATCGAGTGCGAGGGAATGCGCAGCTCGCTGTGCGAGACGATGTGGTCGCGCGCGAAGCGGTCGTCGATCACCGGCTTGAAGATCTCGACGCGCTGGCGGGCGATCTGGGCGCGGCGCAGCCGGCGGATGAGCTCCTCGGTCTTGCCGCTGTACATGCTGCCGACGATGACCTCGATCCAGCCCTGGTTGGTGAAGTGCGGGGTGGGTTCGGCCATCGGGCTAGGCGCGCCCCGTCACCGGCACGCCCTCGACGCCGCGCTCGCGCAGCAGCTCGCGGATCTTGGTCTTGACCAGGTCGATCGCGACCTTGTTGTGGCCGCCCTCGGGAATGATGACGTCGGCGTGGCGTTTGGAGGGGTCCACGAACTGGAGGTGCATGGGGCGCACGCTGCCCTCGTACTGCCGGATGATGCTGTCCACCGAGCGCCCGCGCTCGACCAGGTCGCGGCGCAGGCGGCGGATGAAGCGCACGTCGGGGTCGGCGTCGATGAACAGCTTGATGTCCATCATCGAGCGCAGCTCGGGGTCCACGAAGATCAGGATGCCCTCGAGCACGATCACGGTGTGCTCGCCGATGTGCCGGGTCTCGGCGAGCCGGCGGTGCTCGGCGTAGTCGTAGATCGGCTGCTCGACCGGGTGGCCGGCCAGCAGCTCGGCGACGTGGCGCTTGAGCAGCTCGTTGTCGAAGGCGTCGGGGTGGTCGAAGTTGCGCCCCTCGCGCTCCTGGTGCGGGATCGCCTCGAGGTCGCGGTAGTAGGAGTCCTGGTCGATGATGACGACGCGGTCGGAGCCGAGCTCGCGCACGATGGTGCGCGCGACCAGCGTCTTGCCGGACCCCGAGCCCCCGGCGATCCCGATCAGGATGCGACGCGACATGCCGTCCGCAACGTAGCGCAGGGGTCGGGGAGGGTCAACGCGCGGAGCGCCCCTTGCCGAGCGGCGTGAACAGCAGCCCTGACTGATGCTCCGGCAGGGAGGCCCAGCGCGCCCAGCGCGCCAGCCGGGCGTCCTCCGAGAGGAAGCGCAAGCGGTAGCCGGCCCAGAAGGTCTCGCCGCCGAGCAGCTCGCGGGCCGCGAGGCTGTTGCACAGGTTGTTGAGCGCCGCGCCGTTGCCGCGCACCTGCTCGAGCACCGGCGGCGGCATCGGCCCGCCCAGGAGCCACAGCACGCTGTAGCGCAGCTTGTCGTATTCGTTGCGCACCACGGTCATCGCCATCAGCCCGCCGAGCGTCTGGTAGAGCTCGGTCGCGAGCGCGTGGGCGCCGGTGGAATCGGGGCTGATGAGCGGGTAGAAGCGCACCAGATCCGGCTCGTCGAGCAGCGAGTAGCGAAAGCGCGTCTTGAGGGTCGGAGTGATCGGCCAGCTCTGGTGGCAGTGCTCGGCGATCAGCAGCATCGAGAGGAAGAAGCCCGGATGCCCGGAGTCGGAGAGCGCCGGGGCGTTCACCGCCAGCACGCCGATCGGGGCGTCCACGTCGGGACGCGCGACGCTGCGGAATCCGGGGCGGAACGCGGGCGCGGGTGGATCGGCCGCCGCCGCGCCAGCCGGCAGGGATCCGAACTGGCTCTCGACCAGCGCGTGCGCGTTGACGCGGCTCAAGTCCCCGGCCAGCGCCAGCACCGCGCCCCCCGGCACCAGGGTCGCATGGAGGCGCTGCTCGACCTCCGACGCGGAGAGCGCGTCGAGTCCCTTCGCGGCGGCGAGCGCCACCGCGGCGTTCGGCTCCGCGCCGCGCGCGGCTTCGCGCACCTGGTAGTAGAGCGCGTTGTCCACCGTCCCGAACAGGTGCTCGCCCAGATCGCGGCGCACCGATGCGATGGCCGACTTGAGCACGGGCGCGCTCACCGTGACGCCGCGCATCCGGGTCGCGACCTGGCGCAGCGCCCCCGGGAACTGCGCCAGGCTCGCGACCTCGGAGAGCTGGGTCGCGCGGCGGCCCACCTTGAGGCTCCAGCCCAGCGCCCGCAGGCTCTCCATCTCCCGGCGGCTGCGCTCCGGCACGTCGCCCGCCGGCGCCATCATCTGCAGCTCGGCCATGAGCTGGGCGAGCCCGCGCCGGTCGGCCGGGTCGGCGTCGGTGCCGGCCGGGTAGGCCACGGTGATCGCGATTGCCGGGCAGCGCGGGATGCTGTGGGTCACGACTTTGAGGCCGTTGGCGAGCTGCCAGCTCTCGATCCAGGTGCTGTCGGGGAGCATCTTGGGGCCGGCCCGGGCCACCCCGGGCAGCGCCAGGGCCGCGCCCAGCAGCAGGACGGCGCGCAACATCGGGGCAACGTGTCGGTTCACGCGGAGCTCCTTCGAGGCCGCCCCACCCGGGGAGGGTGCGCGGCGGGAGGCCACCATGTTACGCGGTTCCGCGCCGGCGCGCATCCCGGTGGCACCCGTCGGCCGGCAGCCTTGACCCTGCGCGGGGCGCTTCCTAGACTGCGCCCACCATGGCCGATCTCGACCCCTCCGAAGTGCGCCGCCTGGTCCGCGACGCGGTGGAGCGCGCGCTGGGGCCCGATGCCGCGCCCGCCGTGGGCCCCGCCGCGCGCCCCTCGGGCGCCGCCGCGCGCCGGGTCGCCATCGGCTCGGACCACGGCGGGTTCGAGCTCAAGGAGGTCCTCAAGCGCTACCTCGAGGACGACCTGGGCTGGCAGGTCCACGACTGCGGCACCCACTCGACCGCGGCGGTGGACTACCCCGACTTCGCGGCCGCGGTGGCGCGCGAGGTCGCGGGCGGGCGCGCGGCGCGCGGCATCATCGTGGACGCGGCCGGCATCGGCTCGACCATGGCGGCGAACAAGGTGCCGGGGGTGCGCTGCGCGCTGTGCCACGACGACGCCACCGCGCGCAACAGCCGCGAGCACAACGACGCCAACATGCTCGCCCTCGGGTCACGGGTCGTGAATCGCGGGCTCGCGCAGCGCCTGGTGCGGCTGTTCCTCGCCACCCCGTTCGGGGGCGGGCGCCACGAGCGCCGGGTGCACAAGATCATGGCGCTCGACCGCGGCCCGGCGGAGGGGGCGTGAGGCTCACCCAGCGCGTGGTCCGGCGCCTGCCCAAGACCGACATCCACTGCCACCTCGACGGCTGCCTGCGGCCGCGCACCATGCTCGAGCTCGCCGAGGCCCAGGGCGTGCGGCTGCCGACCCGCAACCTCACCCGCCTGACCCGCATGCTCCAGGCCGGGCGCCGCACCCGCAGCCTCGCCGACTACCTCAAGATCTTCGATCTGACCCTGAGCGTGCTCCAGAGCCGCGACGCGCTCTACCGCGTCGCCGCCGAGCTGGTCGAGGACGCCGCGGCCGAGAACGTGCGCCACCTCGAGGTGCGCTACTCGCCGGTGCTGCACCGCAAGAAGCGACTCGACTGGGAGGACATCGTCGACCCGGTGATCGCCGGCCTGCGCGACGCCGGGGCCCGGCACGGCGTCTCGACCGGGGTGATCATCTGCGGCATCCGCTCGATGGATCCCAAGGTCTCGATGACGCTGGCCGAGCTGGCGGTGGCCTACAAAGGCCAGGGCGTGCTGGCCTTCGATCTCGCAGGGCAGGAGAAGGACTACCCCGCCAAGGCCCATCGCGCCGCCTTCGAGCTGATCCTCAAGAACAACATCAACTCGACGGTGCACGCGGGCGAAGCCTTCGGCCCGGCCAGCATCGCGCAGGCGCTCCACTATTGCGGCGCCCATCGCATCGGCCACGGCACCCGGCTGCGCGAGAGCAAGGACCTGATGAGCTACGTGAACGACCACCGCATCCCGCTCGAGGTGTGCCTGTCCTCGAACGTGCAGACCCGGGCGGTGCGCAGCATCAAGGACCATCCCTTCGGCGACTATTTCCGCCAGGGGCTGCGCGTCACGCTCAACACCGACAGCCGACTGGTGTCCGCGACCACCGTGTCCCAGGAGATCGCGCTGGCGGCGCGCGCCTTCCGGCTCAGTCCCTACGAGATCAAGCGCATCATCATCATGGGCTTCAAGAGCTCGTTCCTGCCCTACGCGCAGAAAGCCCGCACGCTGCGCGAGGTGAATCTCGAGATCGACCGGATCTTCATGGAGGAGTTTCCGGAGGAGTACGACCGGCACGTGACGGGGTTGTGATGCGGGGCAGGGGGCTCGTGCTCGCCGCCCTCGGGCTCGCCCTGGCCACCGCGGCGCCCGCCACGGCGCGCCGCGCGACGGCGGCGCCCGCCGTCCTGCCCGACTCGGTGCGCTACGCGCTGGCGATCACCGACATCAACCGCGTCGGGCTCACCCTCACGAACTACGGGTTCTTCGGCACCAACTTCAAGAACAAGAACCCGTCCTTCGAGTTCCCGCTCGGCGACGGCTACGAGCACATGTCGCGCGCCGGGCTGTGGGTCGGCGGGATCCCGGTGGAGGACACCATCCCCAACGTCTCGAGCGCGATCGTGGACAATGCGCAGGGCACCGACGCCGAGGGCGAGAGCGAGTCCACGCCCGCGGGCAAGAACCTGATCGAGCGCTCGCGAATCCTGAACAGCGACAAGTACTCGCCCGAGGCGATCTCGGATCAGGATCTCGACTGCTGGTACTCCGACGAGCCGGCGCGCCCGCCGAACGGCTACCAGCAGGAACGCCACACCCCGCTCCAGATCCTGGTCCACCAGCGCACGCTCGGCTTCACGCTGGAGTCGGCGGACGCCTTCGTGGTGACGCGCTTCACCATCATCAACCGTGGCTCGACGATCAAGGACCTCTACGTCGGCCTCTACGCCCAGCTGGTGAGCGGCAACAAGAACGCCTACGCCAGCTTTCCGCCCTCGGGCTGGTACTTCAAGACCCACGCGGACTACGACGCCGGACGCCGGCTCTACAAGGAGCATTATTGCGCCTCGGCGCCCTACCCGCAGTCGTGCAGCTTCGTCACGTGTCCGCCCTGGGCCGCGATCAAGCTGCTTCAGGTGGCGGGCACGCCGATCGAGAG
>WNFL01064673.1_pt4 | contig 10456 bp, 8 predicted proteins | sample 5400361 | NCBI WGS metagenome assembly WNFL01 (sample SAMN13153351, study PRJNA577476) | soil metagenome | isolation source: 40 cm soil on Douglas fir-dominated hillslope | place: USA:California | collected 2013-09-17
CGAAACTGCGCCCCTCGTCGAACAGTTCGTAATGGAACAGCAAGGTCAGCGACTGCGCACTGGCTTGAGTCGGATCCTTGACCGAAAAACTGCCGACGACGTCGAAAGTCCAGTCCAGCGAACCGCCGCTCTTCTGCGCCCAGATGGTCGAATGCAGCGGCACCTTGTCGCCGACTTTCCAGCCGAATTTCTTCATCAACGCCGAATTGAGCAGTGCGCCGGTGCGCGTGTTCCGAAACGCCTGCAACTGTCCGTCGTCGACGATGAACTCGTCCTTGTGCAGATTGAAGTAGCTGTCGGTGTCGATGGGGAGCGCGAAGACGAAGTTCTTCGACTCCTGATAGTAGCCGCCGAACCAGCTCATCCAGGTGACTTCGGACACGCCCGGCACGGAACGGATCTGCTGAGCGTCGGAAAACGGCAGCGCCAGAGTGATCGAATACTTGTTGGTCGTGACCAGCTTATCGGCGCCGGTGATCCCGCTGCTCGGATGCGCGAAGGCGTGGGCCACGGTTTCCAGCATGCCGAACAGCAAAAAGGCGACGACGACCGACAGCAGGGTGAATATCGTGCGGGTCTTCTTGCGCCAGAGTGTGGCCCAAATCAGGGGAAAGTACTTCATGCGCTATCTCCTGTTCAAGCCAAGGTTCCGGCTTCCAGCAGCGCTCCCTTGTCCATGTGCAGCTGGCGGTTGGCGAATTCCGCGGCCTTGGGGTCGTGAGTGACCATGATGATGCTCTTGCCGTGCTCGCGATTCAGTATCTGCAAGAGATGCAGCACGTCGTCGGCGGATTTGCGGTCCAGATCTCCGGTGGGTTCGTCGCAGACCAAAAGGGCCGGATCCGCGACCAGCGCGCGGGCGATGGCGACGCGCTGCGCCTGTCCGCCCGATAATTCGCTGGGTTTGTGCTTGGCGCGATCCGCGATTCCCACCAAGGTCAACGCTGCCAGCGCATTCGCCTTGCGTTTCGCCGCGGACAAGTTGGTCAGCAGCAGGGGCAACTCGACATTGCGCTGGGCGCTCAACATCGGCATCAAGTTGTAGAATTGGAATACGAAACCGACATGATTCGCGCGCCAGCGCGCCAGGGCCCCGCTTCCCAGCTGGTCGAGGCGCTGGCCGGAGACGGTGATTTCGCCGGAGCTCGGCGTGTCCAGGCCGCCGATCAGGTTCAAGAGCGTCGTCTTGCCCGAGCCGCTCGGTCCCATCAGCGCGACGAACTCGCCCTTCGGAATGTCCAGGGTGAGCCCCTGCAGGACCTCTACACTCTGCTTGCCGCGCGTGTAGCGCTTGTCGACGTTGCGTAACCGTACGATGGCTTCAGTCATGATCTCCGCTCCATAGCATGGTCCTGGGTCCATAGCCGCGGCGGCGAGACGCGGTTCATTGCTCGACGCGGATCTTGCCGCCGTCCTTGAGTTCGGTGAAATCGCCGACCGCAACGCGCTCGCCCGCGGCGAGGCCGGACAGAATGGTGATGTTGTCGCCGGCGCCGGCGCCCAGCCGGACCGCGCGCCGCTCGACGGTGTCGCCGCGCACGACGAACACCGTGCCGGTCGCGCCCGAACCCTGCACCGCCTTGCTCGGCAAGTTCACGCCGCCAGCCGGTTTGCCGCCCGGGTCCAGCGAGGGGTCGGCCAGAAATGACACACGCACGCCCATCTCGGGCAGGATGCGGGCGTCCTTTTGATCGAGCGCTATGCGTACGGTCACGGTGCCCTTGCTGCGGTCGGCGGTCGGAATCACCGCGGCGACATGCGCGGGGATCTGCCAGTCCGGATAAGCATTGAGTTTGGCGCTGACCTGCTGGGCCGGCCGCACGCGGTTGATGAAATTCTCATTGACGTCGACCTGAATTTCGAGCGAATCCATGTCCACGATGGTGCCGATACCGGTCCGCGTAAAGCCGCCGCCTGCGGAGATCGGTGAAACCATTTCACCCGGCTGAGCGGCCTTGACCGTGACGATGCCGGAGAACGGCGCACGTACGATGGTGTCGTCCAGGTTGCGCTGGGCGACGCTCATGGCGCGCGCGACGACATCGACATTGCTGCGCTGAGTGGCAAGCTGTGCCCGCAACGCATCCACGCTGGTCTCTGCGTTGTCTACGGCCGCCTGACTGACGAAGTGGCCCTGGAGCAAGCTCTTCTGACGGTCGTAGTCGCGCTGTGCATTGGTGAGATTGACCTGCGTTTCGGTGAGACTGGCCTTGGCGAAGTCGAGCTGGGCGCTAGCCTGATTCAACGCCGCACGAATATTGGTATCGTCGAGCTTGGCGATGATCTGGCCGGCGTTCACATGGTCGCCCTCCTCGATATCGAGTTCCATCATCTTGGCGGTGATCTTGGATGCCACCGTCGCTTGACGGCGCGCTACCACATAGCCCGACGCGTCCAAAATGGAGCCCGCGGCCGCCGCCCCATCGCCGGCGATCGCCTGTGCCGCGGCAATGTGCACCGGCACGGCGCCGGGCCGGGTCCACCACCAGGCGGCAGCGGCGGCGAAAACCGCGGTAGCCGCAGCAATGCCGAACCAGATCCTACCCTTGCCGGATGGCGCGGGCGCGCTTCCACGATCGATGCGCAGCTGGTTGAGCAGAGCGGATTTATCATCCATCAGTGTTTGCAAAGCGTGCGGTTGCGATCCCGAGAGACAACCATGTAAGCATATGGCGCGATCGTTCAGCGGACTATTTCTGTTCGGCGTAGATCTTGACCAGGCGGTATAGGAACTCGCGGCCTTCGAACAGCGACTTGACGCCCACGTACTCGTTGAGGCCGTGGATGTGGCCGAGGTCGGGGCCGACGAAGACAGGTTCCACGCCGAAGGTGGGTATCCCCACGGCGTTGGTGAATTCGCCGTCCGTCGCGCCGGCCTGCAGGATCGGCAGCACCGGCACGCCCGGCCAGAACTCGGCGGCCAGCTTCTCGATCGGCCCAAGTACTTCCGGCGTCAGCGGCGGCGGCGCCGAAGTCGGGCCGCGCGTCTCGAGCGCCGTGACCTTGACCGCCGGGTCCGCGACCAGCTCTTCGAGCTTCGCACGCACGGATTCCGCGCTGACGCCCGGGAAGATGCGGCAGTTGACGATCGCGCGCGCGCGTTGCGGCAGCGCGTTGGTCGCGTGGCCGGCGTCGAGCATGGTGGCGACGCAGGTGGTGCGCAGCGTTGCATTCCAGCTCGGATCCTTGCCCGAGACCAGCGCGAGGGCACCCGCATCGGCCGGGTCGCGCAAAAACGCGATCATGGCGTTCGCCACGTCGGTTTCTCCCTTGGCCGCCTGGATCTTCGCCATGCCGGTGAAGTACGCGCGATTGGCGTCGGTGAACTGCGCCGGGAAGTCGAAGGCACCGACGCGGGTAAGCGCCGCTGCGAGGCGATAGATCGCGTTGTCCTTCACCGGACGCGAGCTGTGTCCTCCTGGGTTCGTCACTTCCAGTCGGTAGTTCTGCGGAAACTTCTCGCCCGCTTCGATATCGAGGGAGACTCGGCGCCCGCCCGTATCGAGTTCACCGGCGGCGCCCTCGTTGAGCGCGAACGCGGCATCGATGAGATCGCGGCGGTTCTGGGTGAGCCATTCGGCCCCATTGAACGCGCCTGCCGTCTCCTCGCCGCAAGTGAGCGCCACCTTGAGAGTGCGGCGCGGCCGGTAATTCTCGGTCCGGTAGCGGATCAGCGTATCGACCCAGATTGCCGCTTCGGCCTTGTCGTCGCTCGCGCCGCGCGCGTAGAACGAACCGTTCTCTTCGACCAGGGTGAACGGGTCGCGCGTCCAGTCCTCGCGCTTCGCCTCCACGACGTCGATGTGTGCCAGCAGCAGGATCGCCTTCAGCTTCGGGTCCCGTCCCGGGTAGACGGCGACGAGCCCGCCCTCCTTGGGATGGTCGGGCGCGGCGAATGGATGTAGGTCGCTATCCGGGAAACCGGCCGTCTTCAGCCGCGCGGCCAGGCGTTCGGCGGCGAGCGTGCAGTTCCCGACCGACAGGGTCGTGTTCGTCTCGACCAGTTCCTTGTATAGCTCGCGGAAGCGCTGCTCGCCGGCCTGAGTGTCCTGGGGTGGCGCGGCAAGCGCGGAGAATGCGACCATGGTGGCCGCGGCGGCGAAGAAACGCTTCATGAAGAGCTCCATTTTGAGAATGGGCGATTAGACGATTACCGGAGCCGTCGCGCAAGCCGACCTCTGCACAGGTTTCGAGGTGATCCATGGCGCTCGGCGCCACTATCTACGTATTCAAGATCGATCTTGCCGATTCGGATCGCGGCGTCTATCAGCCTTTGGAGCTGCGCCTGGCGCGCCATCCCTCGGAAACCGAAGATCACTTGCTGACCCGTGTATTGGCGTATTGCCTCGAATATACCGAAGGGATCGCCTTCTCGAACGGACTGTTCGAATCGGATCAGCCGACGATCGCGGTGCGCGATCTGACCGGCGCGCTGCGCGCGTGGATCGACGTCGGTGCGCCGGAAGCTGCGCGGCTGCACCGGGCGGCCAAGCTCGCGCCGCGCGTCGCCATCTACACGAACAAGGACGCGGTTCAGCTGGCCGCGCGGCTTGGGGCGGAACGCATTCATCGCGTCGAGGCAATGGAACTCTATGCGGTGGACCGCGAGTGGTTGGCCGGCCTCGCGGCGCGCCTGACGCGGCGAATGGAATTCACCCTGACGGTTGCCGAGAAGCACCTGTACTTGTCGATTGGCGACGAGACTCTGGCCGGCGTCATCGAACGAATACAGATCGGCGGCTCAGGCGCCGGTTGATGCGCGCATCGCGCGACGGTACCTTGCAGCACCGCGCCGCCGCCGTCACGGGCGATCGAGCTCCGCCAGATAGGCTCTCGGGCGCAGGAAATCCTCGTACAACCGCGCCTCGGCGGATCCGGGTTCGGGATGCCAATCGTAATCCCACCGGGCCAGCGGCGGCATCGACATCAGAATCGACTCGGTGCGGCCGCGGGACTGCAGTCCGAACAGGGTTCCCCGATCGTAGACGAGATTGAATTCAACGTAGCGGCCGCGCCGGTACAGCTGAAACCGGCGTTCCCGTTCGCCGAAGGGTTGATCCTTGCGGCGTTCGATGATGGGCAGGTAGGCGGGCAGAAAGTGATCGCCGACGCTGCGCGTGAAGGCGAACGATCGCTCGAATCCGTCTTGATTGAGATCGTCGAAGAACAGGCCGCCGACGCCGCGGGTCTCGTTCCGATGCGGCAGGAAAAAATATCGGTCGCACCACTCCTTGCAGCGCTCGTACCTGTCGGCACCGAAAGGTTGACAGGCGTCACGTGCGCTGCGGTGCCAATGGAGGACGTCCTCGTCATACGGATAGTACGGTGTGAGATCGAAGCCGCCGCCGAACCACCAGTGGGCGGGGCCGGCGCTCGGCGAGGCCACCAGGAACCGGACGTTGCAGTGGGTGGTCGGCGCATGGGGGTTTCGTGGATGAAACACCAGCGACAGACCCATCGCCTCGAATGGCGCGCCGGCAATTTCCGGACGCAGATTGGATGCGGACACCGGCATCTTGTCGCCGAACACATGCGAGAACGAGACCCCGGCCCGCTCGAACACCGTTCCGTCGCTCAACACGCGGCTCTCGCCGCCGCCGCCTTCCGGTCTCGCCCACGGATCGCGCCGGAATTTTGCGCCGTCGATCGCTTCCACGGCCGCGGTGATGCGGTCATGCAAGTCGTTCAAGTAGCGCTTGACCGCCGGTGCATCCATGGAATGTTACGTCTTCTTCTTGGCGGAACTCTTCTTGGGCTCGAGTGGGGTCTTGCGCTTCGCCTCGGGAGCGGCAACGGCCTTCGCGGATGCGTTGGCGGGCGCCTTCGCCGGCGCCTTCTTGCTGGCGGCCGTTTTTGCCGCCTTGGCGGCCAGCCCGATCGGCGTGCCCTTGGCCTTCCGCCCAGCGGTTGCGACGTCCGCCGTTGCTGCCGGCGGCGCCGCCTTGGCGGCCTTTCCGGCTGCACCCTTGGCCGCCGCTAGCCCCTTGGGCGTGCCGTTCTTTCTGCCCCACTTGCCGAAGCTGCGTGCCGGCGCCGCCGCCAGCAGCGTCTGGCATTCCTCCAATGTCAGGGCCTTCGGATCCCGGTCCTTCGGAATCTTCGCATTGCGGGCCTTGTCGGTGATGTAGGGGCCGTAGCGGCCGTTCAGCACCTGGATGCCGGCATCGGGAAAATCCAGGATCAGCCGATTGGCATCCGCGATTTCCTTCTCGCGAATGACCTCCAGCGCGCGCTCGGGCGTGATTTCGTACGGGTCATCCGTCTTGAGCGACGCGTACTTGGCTCCATACTTCACATAGGGACCGAATCTGCCGACATTGGCCGTGATTTCTTCGCCCGCCGCCGTGGTACCCAGCTTGCGCGGCAGTTTGAACAGCTCGATGGCTTCGGCGTGCGTGATGGCGTCCATCTTTTGGCCGGGCCTAAGGCCGGCGAAGCGAGGCTTGTCCTCATCGTCCTTGGTGCCGATCTGCACGAAGGGCCCGAACCGCCCCATGCGCACGCTCATCGGCTTGCCGCTCGCCGGATCCTTCCCTAAGTCCCGGGCCTGCGCGACTTCCTCGCGGCTGACCGAAGTTTCCGTATGATTCACGAGATCGATGAACGGTTTCCAGAACTTTTCCAGCAGCGGAACCCACTCCTGCTCGCCGTTGGCCACGGCATCGAGCGAGTCCTCCATCTTTGCCGTGAAATCGTAGTCCACGTAGGTCGTGAAGTACTGGGTCAAGAAGCGGCTGACGATCTTGCCGATATCCGTCGCCGTGAAGCGTCTGCTTTCGATGTCGACGTACTGACGATCGCGCAACGTGGAAATGATCGACGCGTAGGTCGACGGCCGGCCGATGCCGTATTCCTCGAGCGCCTTGACCAAGGACGCCTCGGAGAACCGCGGCGGCGGCTCGGTGAAATGCTGCGTGGGTACGACCCCGGTCAATCTGACGCGATCTCCTTCCTTCATCGGCGGCAGCACATGGTCCGAGTCGTCCTGCACGACGTCGTCCATCCCCTCTTGATACACGGAGATGTAGCCTGGCGTCACCAAGGTGGAGCCGTTGGCACGCAGCACCGTTCGCCGCGGGCCGCCCTCGCCCGCGAGCATTTCCACGGCCACGGTATCGAAGATCGCCGGGGCCATTTGGCAGGCCACGGTGCGCTTCCAGATCAGGGAATACAGCCGGTATTGATCGGCCTCGAGTTTCTGTTCGATGTCGCCCGGCAGAACGTCCGCGGCGGTCGGTCGGATGGCTTCGTGCGCTTCCTGCGCATTCTTCGACTTGGTGCGAAAAATCCGCGGCTCTTCCGCAAGCCCGGCCGATCCGTACAGCCGCACGATCACGTCGCGTATTTGTCCGATGGCCTCTTGCGCCAGGTTGAGCGAGTCGGTACGCATATACGTGATGAGGCCGACCTGGCCTTCGCCGATGTCGACTCCCTCGTAGAGCTGCTGCGCGACGCGCATGGTTTTCTGCGCACTGAACCCCAATTTGCGGGCGGCCTCTTGCTGCAGGGTCGAGGTCGTGAACGGCGGTGCGGGATTGCGCTTGCGCTGCTTGCGATCCACCGTCAGCACGGTCAGCTCGCCCTTGGCGGCTCCCTGCAAGGTGCGCTCGACGTCGCGAGCCTGGCTCTCCGTCGTAAAGCTGAACTGCTCGACCTTGGCGCCCTGATATTCGACCAGCTTGCCCGGAAACTTCTGCTCCGAATGTTCCAGCTCGGCGTCGATGGACCAGTATTCACGCGCGACGAAAGCGGCGATTTCGTCTTCGCGTTCGCAGATCATGCGCAGAGCGGGACTCTGCACCCTTCCTGCGGACAGACCCGGCCGCACTTTCTTCCATAGCAGCGGAGAGAGATTGAACCCCACCAGAAAATCCAGCGCGCGCCGCGCCTGTTGAGCGTTCACCAAATCGACGGACAGCTCGCGCGGACTGGCCATCGCCTCGCGGACCGAGTTCTTGGTGATTTCATAGAACACCACCCGCTGCACGTCCTTGCCCTCGAGTTCGCCTTGGGCTTTCAGGAGCTCGTACAGATGCCATGAGATGGCTTCCCCCTCGCGGTCGGGGTCGGTCGCCAGGAACAGCGACTTGGCCTTCTTGAGGGCGCGCGAGATGGCGTCGACGTGTTTCTGGTTGCGTTCGACCACTTGGTACTTCATGGCGAAGTGGCGCTTCGGATCGACCGCCCCTTCCTTCGGCACGAGGTCGCGAACATGGCCATAGGAGGCAAGGACTTCGAAGTCCTTGCCGAGGTATTTCTTGATGGTTTTCGCCTTGGCCGGCGACTCCACGATAACGAGGTTGCTGCTCAAAGTCGTCTAATGCAAAGCGTCAGAGCGCTCTTCGAAGACCAGGTCTTCCATCTGCGCGTAAGCGGATTCTTGTCCAGGCTGGCTGAATAGCACCATCAGTACGACCCATTTCACTTGTTCGATGTCGATTTCGTCCGCTTCGAGCGCCATGAGGCGGTCGATGACGAGCTCGCGCTGAGCGCCGGAGAGTATCCGCACGTTCTCCAAATACATGAGGTATCCGCGCACATCGGTATCGAGCCGCAGCAACTCCTGACCGCTGAACACCCGTACGGCACGGGCGGTGGCCTCGGCCACTTTGCCCAGCTGTTCGCCGGACAGCCCGTCCAGCCATTCCAGAGCGCGCTCGATATCGGGCTCCGCGAAGCCAGCCTTGTCCAGCTCGAGTTTCAGGACAGCACGATCCGGCCGCGGCTCGTCATCGGCGCTCATGTAATTCTCGAACAAATAGATGAGAAGATCGAGAACGTTATCTTTCACCTCCGGCTCCTAACGACTCGGGAGTAGCGGCCCCCGGGGGCGGCCTGAACGTGGCCTTCGAGCTCGAGGATCAGCAAGCGGCCCCCGGGGGCGGCCTGAACGTGGCCTTCGAGCTCGAGGATCAGCATCATCGAGGACACGGCTTCTGGTTTGAATCCGGTACGAACGACCAAGACATCGAGGTCCGCGGGATCAAAGCCGAGCGCATCTAACAAGATTTTGTGATCCTTGTCCATGCCCAGTTCAAGTGAAGCGGTTATGTCGCGGCGCGCGGAGGCAAGAGGTTGGCCTTCGAAAAACGACGAAAAGTTCAACTCACTCAATATGTCATGCGCTGTTTCCGTCAGTTTTGCGCCCTGCCGGATGAGTTCGTGGCAACCGCGGCTCAAGGGACTGTAGATCGAGCCCGGAATCGCGAATACCTCGCGGCCGCAGGATACAGCCTGCCGCGCGGTAATCAGGGAACCGCTGCTGCGAGCGGCTTCGACCACCAAGGTGCCGAGGCTCAAGCCCGCGATGATGCTGTTCCGCCGCGGAAAATTCTGCGCTCGCGGGGGAGTTCCGAGCGGAAATCCGCTGACCAAGGCGCCCCGTTGCTGGATTTCTTCGCTCAATGGGCGATTTCCCCGCGGATAGACGACGTCGATCCCGGACCCGAGCACGGCCAGGGTGATTCCTTGCGCCATGAGCGCGCCTCGGTGCGCCGCGCTGTCGATCCCGACGGCAAGACCGCTGGTGATGACAAGGCCGCGCCCGGCGAGATATTCAGCGAGTTCATGGGCCGTATCCTGGCCCTGCGGAGTGGGGTTGCGGCTGCCGACGATGGCCAATTGAGGATCGTTCAAGGCGTCCACGTTGCCGACCACATACAGCGCGATCGGATAATGCTCCGTTCGGCGCAGCAGGCCAGGGTAGCGCGGGTCCGTGAACGGCACGACATGATGGCGCGGACTCTCCAGCCAACTCCGTTCCTTGAGAAGGGGTGCTGCCGCTGCGCTCGACAGAAACTCGCGCGCCGCCGGCGGCATGCCGGCTCGCGCGCGCGATGCATCGGACGCTGCCGTGATCCCTTGCGCCGATCCCATGGTGTCGAGCGCTCTCGCGAGCGCGGCCAGATCGAGCGCGGGCGTGCGCGTGAGCGTCACCCAAGCAGACTCTTCGCTCGTGTGCATCGGCTGAATTATCGGGGATGCACCGCTCACCCGCAGCGCAAGCTCGGGGCGGCAATGTGCAGATTTGCGGGGCCGGCGTTACGCCGGCCCGCATCGTTTCAAGGGTTCTCGACTCGATCGGCTACGCGAATGACGTCCGTGGCTTCCATGATCAGGCCGTAACTCAAGTGCTCGAATGTCTTGAATACCATAAAGGTACCGGTTCGTTCGTCGGGCAGCCGTACCTTCGCGGCAGTCAGCCGCGACATTCCATTCAGAAAACCCTTATTCGCCGTGTCGCGAATGACGCCGCCTTCCTGGAACACGGCCAGCACATTGCCCGGCGCGATGCCGTCGGCGGCGCCTCGATTGATCACCACGACCTCGTACTGACCGATGATGGTCACGCCGTTGGACACGGCAATGATGCGGCCATCGGTCTTGACCTTCGGCGGGCTGGGAATGAAATCCAGCGGCACGTCGACGCCGCCGGCGAACAATTTATCTCCTGCTT
>WNFL01328768.1_pt2 | contig 10456 bp, 11 predicted proteins | sample 5400361 | NCBI WGS metagenome assembly WNFL01 (sample SAMN13153351, study PRJNA577476) | soil metagenome | isolation source: 40 cm soil on Douglas fir-dominated hillslope | place: USA:California | collected 2013-09-17
TCGGTGATCTGCGCGGCAAGCTCGTCGACTGACAGGGTGGATGACACATCTGGAATTCCTCCGTCCATGAGCGGCTCCTGGTGGCTGGATTTATATACAGTATTATACCTCGCGCCGCGAGCTAGAGTCATGGCTATTCATGATGCTTTAGCTCTGATTTCATTAAGATTTTCCGGCTTTACTCACGTCGGACGCTTCGACCAGGTCGGCATGGTGGCGTCTGGCGACGTCGGGATGCGAGCGGAGACGTCCCTTCATGTAATTCAGCCCTACCTCGCGGAACAGGGGGTTGTGCGGGTCGCGCTCGGGGCCGCGAGCATGCGACGCGAGCGCCGGTGGCAGCGGCAACACCTGCACGGTGGCGTCCAGGCGCGCTCCGAGGAAAAACGCTGCCGATAGTCGCTCGACACCGGCGGGAGGGGTGAGGACGCGGTGCATGGTGGCGCGCAAGTAGCCGTCGGAGGCGAGTTCGAGCAGTTCGCCGATATTGATCACGAAGGTGCCGGGCCGGGGGGGCACGTCGATCCAGCCTTGCGGGGTTTCGACTTGCAGACCCCCTTGGGGGTCCTGCAGAAGCAGGGTGATCAGTTCGGAGTCTTTGTGGGCGCCGACTCCCTGCGCATCGCCGCCTCGAGCGCCGTCGGCCGCAGCGACTCCGGGATAGCGGATGAGCTTCACCAGGTAGTGGGGGTCATCGCGGTACAGAGGCTCGAGCGCGTTCTCGGTTTGACCGAGCGCTAGTGCGAGGGCGCGCAGTATGCGGATGAGCACTTGGATGGCGGCCGTCTGCCAGCGCTCGACCGCCGGCCGGAGCTCCGGCAGTGTGGCCGGCCATTGATTCGGTCCCTGCAGCCTCGCCCATGCGGGAGAGTTGCCGCCGCGCGGAAGCGCCGGGCGTTCTGCGCCGATGTCGATCTGCTCGCGCCAATCCGGCCGGCCGCGAGTCCGCTCCGCGGCGACTCGATTGTAGCCACGAAAATGCGGCGAGTTCACCATCTCTATCGCGAGCTTGTCGGCGTCGGGCAGTGAGAAAAATCGTCGCGCGGAATCCATGAGATCGTGCAGCAACCCGGGGTCGACGCCGTGGCCGGTGACATAGAAGAAACCCACGTCATGGGCGGCCGCGCGCAGGTCCGCGAGGAAAGCCGCGCGTTTCGCTTCGCCGGCATCGAACCGGCCAAGGTCGAGGAGGGGTATCGGACCGTTGGTTTCGCCGGCGCGCATCCCTATAGAATACTGGAATGGAAAATTCCAAGCTGCAGGTCATCCGCAAAGCTTCGTTCAAGGCGACGCCCTGGAAGAACGGCGGCGGCATCACCCATGAGGCGATTCGCGTGCCGGCGAGCGGCGATCCGTTCCGCTGGCGGGTCAGCGTGGCGGACATCGATGCCTCGGGTCCGTTCTCGGAATTCGCCGAGTACAACCGCAAGATGGTGTTGCTGCGGGGCGCGGGAATCGAATTGCGCTTTGCCGACGGAACCCATAAGAGCCTGCGGAAGGTGGGTGAGCTCGTGGAATTCGACGGCGCCCTCGCTGCTCACTGCGAGTTGCTGAACGGTCCCTGTGTGGACCTGAACCTCATGGTTTCCAAGTCGGACGGCGTCGCCGTTCGGGTGGAGTGCTTCATAGAGTCCCTGGTGGTGAGTGCGTCGCGCAACGAGACGACGCTGGTTTTCGCCATCGACCGCCGATTCAAGCTGGAAATCACTGCGGGGAAAACCGTGACGCTCGAGCCCTGGGATCTTGCGGTACTGTCACACTGCAATGGCCGTCTTGGCAGGCTCGAGTCGGCGCATTCGTCCCCGTCGACCTCGGTGTTCGTGGCGACATTAAAACTTGTGGGTGGAGAGCAGCAGACTCGTCTCGGTGTTTGAAATTCCGTCGATGAGGCGAATTCGGCTCAGCACCTTATCTACTGCTTCGAGGCTGTCGGTACGCAGCTCGGCGACGATATCCCAGCGCCCATTCGTGGTGTGCAGGGCGCACACGGCCGGATCGCCGCGCAGCGCCCTCAGTACTTCGTCGGTTCGATTGCCTTCGACGGCGACAGTCATCAGAGCGCGAATGCGCTGATCCTCGTCTTGCGGCTTGAGCTTGACGGTGTAGCCCACGATGGTGCCGTCCTTCTCCATTCGCGCAAGCCGGTTCTGCACCGTGCCGCGGGCGACGTGCAACGTCTTGGCCAGGGAAGCCACCGACAATCGTGCGTTATCGCGCAATAGGGACAGCAGTTGGCGATCGGTGGAATCCATGGGCCCTCCATCGGAACGAACCTTATTGTACAAAACGTCAATCTATGCTGGCGATATTGCCAGAAAGTCGCGCGTTTTGATCAGTATTCTGTCTTTTCTTTGGCTCAACGGGCTTCGAAACTAGGGCTTGGACCGGTTGGCTGAATTGGGGGCGATCATGGTGGATTACATCGGAACCGCGCGCCTGCGCGAACTGATGGCGCGGACGGGGACCGGCCGCTTCATCGAGGAACTGGCCGGAGAGATCGAAGCCGATTACCGGCGCTGGGACGATTTCGAGAAATCGCCGCGGCACGCCATCCACTCTTCGGGCGGCGTCATCGAACTCATGCCGACCAGCGACGGACGCCTGTATTCATTCAAGTACGTCAATGGGCATCCGAAGAACACGGTGAAGCATCTGCTCACGGTCACGGCCTTCGGCGTGCTTGCGGACGTGGCGACGGGCTACCCCTTGTTGCTGTCGGAGATGACCTTCGTGACGGCGCTGCGCACCGCGGCGATCTCCGCGCTCACTGCGCGCCGGATGGCGCGCCCGGAGAGCCGTGTGATGGCCTTGATCGGCAACGGCGCACAAAGCGAATTTCAAGCCATCGCTTTCCACCGCATGGTGGGCATCAGACAGTTGAGGCTCTACGACACCGATCCGCAGGCCACGTCGAAACTGATGCGCAATCTCGCCTCGTTGCGGCTTCCGGACCTCGAGGTCACGCGCTGCGCCGGCACGGCCGATGCCGTGCGCGGCGCCGACATCGTGACCACGGCGACTGCGGACAAGCGCAACGCCACCATCCTCACGCCGGACATGATCTCGCCGGGCATGCACCTCAACGCAGTGGGCGGCGACTGTCCGGGGAAGACCGAATTGCACGCGGATATCCTGCGCGCCAAGGACGTGCGCATCGTCGTGGAGTTCGAACCGCAGGCGCGAATCGAGGGTGAGATTCAACACCTCGTGGCCTTGGGTGAGATGGACGCGTTGGGGAGAGTCACCGAGCTCGCGGACGTGGTGCGCGGCAGGGTGCCGGGGCGGGTGAACGATCGCGAAGTGACCCTGTTTGATTCCGTCGGCTTCGCGCTCAATGACTTCTCATCGCTGCGCTATTTGCAGCGCCTGAATGCCGAGCAGCCCGATGGAGGCCAGCGCATCGATCTCATTCCGGAAACTGAACGATCCGAAGGATCTATTCGTCGGTCTTTCTCGAGAGCACGCTCAAGAGCGCGCCCGTGTGCGCCGCCGCAGGTTTGCGTGATGACCGCCGCTGCGCCTACCGCCAGTCTCATTGGAGCGCCCACGGATATCGGCGCGAGCGATCGCGGTGCGTCCATGGGTCCGGAAGCGCTGCGCGTCGCCGGCATTCACGCGGCGCTGACTCAGCGCGGCCTCGACGTGGTGGATTGCGGCAACGTCAGCGGCCCGCCGAATCCCGGACTGATCAAGGTGAACGGCTATCGCAATCTTGCACAGGTCACGGCGTGGAATCATGAGGTGCACGATGCGGTTTATCGAGAGCTGACCGAACATAGGCTGCCCATTCTGCTCGGCGGCGACCACTCCTTGTCGGCCGTTGCGCGTGCTGTGGCTGGATGCGCATGCCGATTTCAATACGCGTGAACTCAGCCCGAGCGGCAGTCTGCACGGCATGCCCGTGTCGTGTCTGTGCGGGTTCGGTCCTCGCGAGCTGTTGCAGATCGGCGGTGCGTCGCCGGCGATCAGTCCGCGATGGGTGCGGCAGATCGGCATTCGCAGTGTGGACTCGGGGGAGAGACGCTTCGTGCACGAACAGGATCTCGACGTGTTCGACATGCGTTGCATCGACGAGATGGGCGTCAGGAAGGTCATGGAGCTCGCCTTGCAGGACATGGATGACGACACCCATCTCCACGTGAGCTTCGATGTCGACTGCTTGGACCCGGAAATCGCGCCGGGTGTGGGCACCACGGTTCCCGGCGGACTCTCCTATCGCGAAGCGCAACTGTGCATGGAGATGATCGCCGATACCGGCCGTGTCGGCTCCTTGGATATCATGGAGTTGAATCCTGCCCTGGACGTGCGCAACAAAACGGCGGTGCTCGCCGTCGATCTGGTCGAATCGCTGTTCGGCAAGAGTACTTTGATGCGCAAGCCTCTGGCGTTCCCGAGCGCTCTTGTCGATACTTGACCGCGAATTCTCCGTAAGGATGAGCCCATGGCTGCCAACTTGAACGAACCGTCGCAAGCTCCCGCCTCAGGTAAGCTGCGTCAGGCGATCCGCGATCACGGCGAATGGCCGGAAGATCGGGCGGTGACGCACCTGCTGCACGCATTGGAACTCACCGGCGGCGCGCGCCATCGCGCCGTGGCAACGGCCATGGCACTGGTCGAGGGCGCGCGTGCTCGTCGGGACGAACGGCCGTTTCTCGACGCCTTCCTGCAAGAATTTGGACTGTCGAATCAAGAAGGCATTGCGCTCATGTGCATCGCTGAGGCGCTGCTGCGCATTCCCGATGATGCCACCGCGGATCGTCTGATCGCCGAAAAGCTGGCTACCGGCGACTGGTCGTCCCACGCCGGCAAGTCGGAGTCGCTGTTCGTCAATGCCTCGACCTGGGGACTGATGCTCACCGGCGGCATTCTCGAGCTGGATCCCGCCATCAAGACCGATACCACCGGGTGGATGAGAAAGTTCACCCGCAAAGCCGGCGAGCCCTTGGTGCGTCTGGCCGTGCGCCGAGCCATGCGCATCATCGGCGGTGAATTCGTGGTCGGGCGCAGCATCGAAGAGGCGCTGGCGCGCAGCGCGCGCGAAGCGGACGTGGGGCTGTGTTCTTTCGATATGCTGGGCGAAGGCGCGCGCACGCAAGCCGATGCGCAGCGCTATCTCGAGTCGTATGAACATGCCATCGACGTCATCGGCGCCGCCGCGGCGGGCCGCCCTGCCGAAGAGTCCTCGAGCATTTCCATCAAACTGTCGGCGTTGGAGCCTCGCTACTCGTTGCTGCAGCATGAACGCGTCATGGAGCGCTTGGTGCCGCGGGTCGCGGCGCTGGTGCGCCGGGCAGCCGATCTCGGGATGCAGCTCACCGTCGACGCCGAAGAAGCGGACCGACTGGATCTGTCGTTGGATGTGATCGAAGCGCTGGCCAAGGATCCCGCCACGCGCCAGTGGCCGGGCTTAGGCTTGGCCGTGCAGGCCTACGGCAAACGCGCCCTGGGAGTGATCGACTGGGCGGCGGCGACCGCGCGCACCTACGGCAGGCGCATGGCCGTGCGCTTGGTGAAAGGCGCGTACTGGGATTCGGAAATCAAGCGCGCGCAGGAACGGGGCCTCGAGGGCTATCCGGTGTACACGCGCAAAGTCACCACGGATGTGTCCTACCTGGCCTGCGCCGGCCGCTTGTTCAGCCACGCGGATGTGATTTATCCGCAGTTCGCGACCCACAATGCCCACAGCATCGCCTCGGTGTTGGAGCTGGCGCCGGCCGGCGCGGATTATGAATTTCAGCGGCTGCATGGCATGGGCCGGCTCTTGTATGCCGAGGCCGCGCGCAACATCGGAAAATTTCCTCGAGTCCGCGTGTACGCGCCCGTGGGCGAGCACAAGGACCTGCTGGCGTACTTGGTGCGGCGACTGCTCGAGAACGGCGCGAATACCTCGTTCGTGAATCGCTTCATGGACGAGCAGGTGCCGGTGGCCGAGATCGTTCGCGATCCGATCACCGAGATCGAGCGCTTGGAATCCTATGCGCATCCGCGGCTGCCCCTGCCCCCCGCGCTGTACACCGACCGCCGCAACTCGCGCGGGATCGATTTGGGCAATCCGCCCGACGTCGAGGCGCTGCGCCGGGAGGTGTCGACTCGCCGCCCCGTCAGGCCCGAGCCTGGCGCCACGGCCGTTGCCGGACCCATCGTCAATGGGATCCTGCTGCCGGGAAGCGCCCGCCCGGTCACCAACCCGGCGGATCGGCGCGATATCGTGGGCAGCGTGCGCGACGCGACTCCGGCGGAAATCGCGATGGCATTCGACGCCGGCGCCGCGGCCCAACCCGCGTGGAATTTGAGCGGCGGCGATGCGCGCGCAGCCTGTCTCGACAGGGCGTCGGACCTGCTGGAAACGGGCCGTGCGGAGTTTCATGAACTCTTGGTGCGGGAGGCGGGCAAGACCATCTCCGACGCCATCGCGGAGGTCCGTGAGGCCGTGGACTTTTGCCGCTACTACGCGGTGCGGGCGCGGGAGCAATTCGCCCACCCGAAGCGGCTGGAGGGCCCCACCGGCGAATCGAACGAGTTGTCCTTGCACGGACGCGGCGTGTTCGCCTGCATCAGCCCCTGGAATTTTCCCCTGGCGATCTTTGCCGGCCAGGTGACGGCTGCGCTCGCGGCCGGCAATGCCGTGGTGGCGAAACCGGCGGAACCTACTCCGCTGATCGCCGCGCGCTTCGTGAAATTGCTGCACCAGGCCGGCGTGCCGCCGCAGGCCTTGCACCTGGCGCCCGCGCCGGGTCGCCTGTTCGGCGAGGTCGCGTTCGCTCACGCCGCCCTGGCGGGGGTGGCCATGACGGGTTCGACTGCGACCGCGCTCACCATCAATCGCAGCCTGGCGGCGCGCAACGGCGCGATCGTCCCGTTGATCGCGGAGACCGGCGGATTGAACGCGATGATCGTCGACTCGACGGCTCTCCCTGAGCAAGTGGTCGATGACGTCGTGAGCTCCGCGTTCATGAGCGCCGGGCAGCGCTGCTCGGCGCTGCGCCTGTTGTTTCTGCAGGATGACATCGCCGATCAGGTGTTGGAGATGATTGCAGGTGCGATGGACGAACTCACCATCGGCAATCCGGCCGATCTCGAGACGGATCTGGGACCGGTGATCACACCGGTGGCGGCCGAGGGCCTCGCGCAGCATGCCGCGCGACTGCGCAAGGAGGCGAGAGGCGCGCCTCATCAAAGCCTGCACCTTGAGCGAGGCGCATGCTCACGGCAGTTTCTTCGCTCCGCATCTCATCGAGCTCGAGAGCGCGGCGCAGCTCACGCGCGAGGAATTCGGGCCGATACTGCATGTGGTGCGGTATCGATCCGCCGATACGCCCCAGGTCCTGCAGGCGATCCGCGCCAGCCATTACGGATTGACCTTGGGCGTGCAGACCCGGTTGGAATCTTTCTGGCGTGAGGTGTTCGAGCAGACCGGGATCGGCAATACCTACGTCAACCGCAATATGATCGGTGCGGTGGTGGGCGTCCAACCCTTCGGCGGCACCGGGCTGTCGGGGACGGGACCCAAGGCCGGCGGGCCGCATTATCTCGCGCGGTTCGCGAGTGAGCGAACGCTCACGGTCAATACCACGGCGACGGGGGGAAATGCGGCGCTTCTGAACCTGGGCAACTGAAGCGGCCTCAGATAATGAGAGGGTGCGGACGTACATTCCGTCTCTCATCCGCCAGGGATACTGCGAAGATGAGCAGGCCGCCGACGGCCAGCAATGCGCCCACCCATCCGGTGGAGGCCCATCCCAAGCCGCCGTCGATGGCGATGCCGCCCAACCAAGCGCCCATCGCGTTGGCGATGTTGAAGGCGGAGTGATTCAGCGCCGCCGCCAGCGTCTGTGCGTCCTCGGCGACATCCATCAACCGGATCTGCAGCGCCGGCACGATCGCAACACCGGTGCCGACCAGCAGCACGTCGCTCGTTGCTAGCCAGGCGTGGGGCGCCGCGATGCTGAACAAGCCCAACACCAGCGCATTCCAGATCAACAATCCCCCGATCGTGCGCATCAGCGCGCGGTCGGCCAGCCACGATCCGATCAGATTGCCGAGAACCATGCCCACACCGAATACTGCGAGCACGAATGGTACGTACCGGGCCGGCATCCCGGAAACGTGGGTCAGCGTCGGCGTGATGTAGCTATACATGCAGAACAAGCCGCCGAAGCCCACCGACCCGACACTGAGCGTCAGCCAAACTTGCCTGCTACGTAAGGCGCCGAGCTCACGGGTGGGACTCGCTCCCTCAACGGGACCGGACCGGGGCACGTAGAGAAAAATCAAAGCGCACGCCAGGATTCCGATGGCGCCCACCAGAACATAGGCCGCGCGCCAATCGAGAATCTGTCCGATCCAAGTTGCCAGCGGCACGCCGGCCAGAGTTGCGCCCGTCAGGCCCAGCATCATCCGGCCGATCGCCCGAGCTCGCTCATTGAACGGCACCAGTGATGCCGCGACCAGCGATGCCACGCCGAAATATGCACCGTGGGGGAGCCCGGCGACGAAACGAACTGCGATGAGAGAGGCGTAGCTGGGTGCCAGCGCACTGGCGAAGTTGCCGGCTGCAAAGCAGGCCATCAGCGCCAGCAGCAGCCGATGACGCGGCCAACGCGCGGCGAGCACGGCGATGAGCGGCGCACCAACCACGACGCCGAGCGCATAGGCACTGATGACATGTCCCGCGCCGGGTATCGAAACGCCGAGGTCTCCGGCAACATTCGGGAGCAACCCCATCATCACGAACTCGCCCGTGCCGATGCCGAAGCCCCCGACGGCGAGCGCGAGCTCAGCCCATCGGAAGGTCGTGTCCCGGTGAGCCCCGGACAGGGATGTCTTGTGCGCTTCTGTGATCACTGAAGGGGCAGGTTGCGGGGTCGGAATGGCATCCGCATTTCGCGCGTCGCCGCACGTGTTTCAATTGAAACGGCAGCCTGTGACGCGGCCCGCGACGAAGCCGTCAGAACGCAACGAGCACCAACGCTGAACGAACGTCAGCTATGACCCGCGCACAGCTCCTCGATGAGCGCGTCGATTTCGGAACCTTCAAAGGGCTTGATGATGGCGCGGACGTTGGGTCCCCAGGTCTTCAGGCTCAGGTCCAGAAAATAACCCGATGCAATGATGATCGGCGCCTTCGGCTCGATGGTGAGTATTTTTCGAGCCAAATCCAAGCCTGACATGGCCGGCAGGCTGATATCGGTGATGACGATATCGAACGTCTGTTCCGCAAATTCCTGAAGAGCTTCTTCGGCCGTCCCCAAGGCCACGATCTGCCGTTGGTCGTTGATCAGCAACTCAGACGTGACCTCGCGCACGACTGGATTGTCCTCGACATACAGGATGCGAAGCGGCGACGGCATGCTTCCTGTTACTGTCGCAAGGACACGACAAGGCCGAGGCCAATGCCCACCAGCAGCGCGACGCCCAGAGCCGGCGCTGGATAGTCCCGTAAAAGGTCGTCGGCACTTCCGTCGACTTGCACTGCCTGGCCGCGCGCCTGATTCAGCTGCGCCTCGATCTCTTCGAATGCGCTCTGGGCTTCGAATTCGCTCTTGGCCGCAACCAATGCGGCGTGTACCTTCGCCCGAACCTTGCGGATTTCCGGATTCTCCGTGTCGGCCACTCGCCTGATCAAATCGTCAACGCCATCGAACAGTAATTCCAGCGCCGAACCGGCGGGCTGATTCGCGCGGCCTGCGCCATTGCCGTCGATCGCCGTTGCGACGTGGGCATTCATTTTAACTCTCCTTACGCGTCAAACCGGTATGACAGCTTGCGCTCATTCTTTTGGCACGGGACGGTCGAAGCAGTCGGCTGGCACCTTGTGACCACGTAGGACCTTTCTCACAACTACTTGTGAACGTCGCGCGCAGGCGACGACAGACGCTGATTTCTTCAGCGCGCAAGTCGCTTCGCCAAGTGCGTACGCAGGGCGGCAAGCTGTTCCGCCGACAAAGTCCCGAGGATGCCGCGTCGTTGTTCGGGGATGTGCGCGATGACGCCGGTCTCGTCGCTGAACACATATTGCTCGAAAAAAGCGGCCCAGGCGCGCCGGGTGGCCGGCGGCAAGGCGCGGATGCCGAGGATCCCGTGCAGCAGGGCATCGAAGGCCGAATCGGCGAGCGCGCCGTCGCCTGTTGAGTCATGCCACCAGTAATTGACGAGCACATTGAAGGATTCGAGCGATTCGACGTGGTGCCACCAGAGCGGCGGAATGAAGATCGCGTCTCCCGGCGCCAAGTCCGCGGTGTGAGCTGCCGCCAGCGCCTCGCGAAACCTGGGGTATCGCTCGAAGTCGGGATTGCGCAGCGACACCAGGCTCATCGGGGCACCCGTGGGTGCGAAGTCGAGCGGGCCGATGTACAGGTTGGCGATTTGCTCCGGGGGAAACAGCGTGAAGCGGCGCCGGCCGGCGACCACGCAGCCGATATTGTTCCACTCATCGACGTGAGTGGGAGTGGTGATC
>WNFL01352221.1_pt1 | contig 10455 bp, 7 predicted proteins | sample 5400361 | NCBI WGS metagenome assembly WNFL01 (sample SAMN13153351, study PRJNA577476) | soil metagenome | isolation source: 40 cm soil on Douglas fir-dominated hillslope | place: USA:California | collected 2013-09-17
GGCCGCCTGATCGCGGCGGATGTGAATTGGATCGTGTGGCTGCGCCTGCTCAAATTTCGTGGGCGTCCCGATTGGCCGCAGCTCTGGCAACGACTCTTGCGTCACGACACACTCTCGTTCCAGAGCGGCACTTGCGAGGAAAGCCTTCGCGACGGGGCTTATGCACTGGCTGGCGGAGCCCTGCGCTCGGGAAGCAATTCGCTGGCCGTGGCGCCGGTGCGAAGCGAAAGCCGCGGCGCGCTCATCGCCAACGATCCGCATCTTTCGATCACTCTGCCCAATGCGTGGCTGCTGGCAGGCGTGAAATCACCCTCGCACCACGCTGTGGGCCTCATGGTGCCCGGCGTCCCATTCATCGCCATCGGCCGCAACCCGTGGATCGCTTGGGGCGGCGCCAGCCTTCACGCGGCAAGCAGCGACCTCGTTGACGTACCGCCCAGCGCCACGTTTCGGGAGCGCATCGAGACGATCCGCGTTCGCGGCGAATCCGACATCGTCTTGCGCATTGCAGAATCCCCTTGGGGACCCGTGGTCAGCGATCTTCCGGCATTTGGTTCGGGCAAGGAAAGATTGGCGCTTCGCTGGATGGGCCATCAGCCGAGCGACGAATTCACCGCAATGCTGCGTGTGGGGAGAGCGCGGAATTGGGAGGAGTTTCGCGCAGCCTTCAACGGTTACGCGCTGCCCGGCCTCGAAATGAACTTCGCCGATGCTTCAGGCCATATCGGCCAGATGATGGCGGCAAAATTGCCGCGCCGAAATGCTTCCGAACCGGCCGATGTCGTAAGCCACGCCAACGGCGGTTGGGAATCTCCGATCGGAGCTGCGGAGCTTCCTGCGCAGCTTGATCCGCACGAGGGTTTCGTCGCCTCCGCCAATGCGCGCCCCAGAGATAGCGCGCCGATTGTCGGCTTTCATTTCTCCCCGCCCGATCGCATCGCGCGGCTGCGGCATCTGCTCTCGCGGGAAAGCACGCTCTGCGTTGCCGGATTGATGCGGATTCAACGCGATGTGCATCTGTCCGCCGCCTTGGCCGAACGCGACAGGCTGCTGGAATGGCTTCGGGACGTCCCATCGGAATCGACCCGAACAAGACAATTGCGTGACGCTCTCGAAACCTGGGATGGCAATTACGATGCCCAATCTCCCGGCGCCAATGCGTTCGAGCTGACGTTCTTCCACCTCGCGCGCGAACTGGTGTCGGCCAAATACCGCTCCGCATACGAAGCGGCGTGGGGAACACGCACGCTCACATGGCAAGACATCGTGGCAACTCCGGTGGCAATCCGTCTTTCGGCATTGCGCCGTGCGGTCCGGAAGGCCGCTAGGGAATTCAGACCGGGTGCAACATGGGGCCAGCGCCATCGTCTGCGTCTGGCCCATCCGTTCGGACGGATTCCGATCATCGGACGACGCTATCGCTTCGCCGATCTTCCGGCCGCCGGAACGTCCGAAACCCTGATGAAGACCGCCCATGGGCTGACCAACCGGCGGCATGGCGCTGCCTACGGCTCGGTGGCGCGGCATATCTCGGATCTAAAGGACCCGGACGCCAATTATTTCGCGCTTCTTGGCGGCCAGGACGGCTGGTTCGGCAGCGCAAATTTCACCGATCAGGTAGCGCTGTGGCAACGCGGCGAATATGTCTCCCTGCCCTTGCGCGTTTCATCGGCGGCCAAGATCTTTCGCCACCGTACCGTCCTTTTGCCCGGCCAAAGCCTGTGATCAACGGCACGCCCCTCCTGAAACTCTATGCGAGCCGGCGCGCGCGAGCCCTTCATCGAGAACAGGTTGCAGCCGAACAGGAAGACCAACTCCTAAGGCTGGTGCGCCACGCGCAAAATACGCGCTTTGGACGCGACCATGGCTTTGCGGCGATTCGGACGGTCGCCGATTTTCAGGCTCGCGTAGCTTTGCGCCGCTACGAAGATATGTGGCGCGATTATTGGCAGCCCGAATTTCCAAATCTGGTCGACCGCACCTGGCCGGGCACGATTCCGTATTTTGCGCTGAGTTCCGGGACGACCAGCGGCACGACAAAATACATCCCATGCTCGCGCGAGATGAACCGTGCCAATGACCGCGCGGCGCTCGACGTGATGGTGCATCACATCGGCAACCGCCCGAATAGCCGCGTGCTTGGCGGCAAGAGCTTCATGCTCGGCGGCAGCACGGAGCTGACGGAACTGGCGTCGGGAATCCAGGCGGGGGATTTGTCGGGCATCGCCGCCGCACGGGTGCCGTTATGGGCCCGGCCCTACATCTATCCGCCGCGCGAACTCGCTTTGATCGCCGACTGGGAGAAGAAGATCGAGATGCTGTCGCGCGGCATCCTAGACGAGGATATCCGCGTCATCGCCGGTACGCCTAGCTGGCTGCTGATTTTCTTCGAGCGGCTTTTTGCGCTAAAGCCGGAACGCACGCCCCGGCTTGCCGCTTTTTTTCCCAATCTCGAGCTGATCATCCATGGCGGCGTCAATTTTTCCCCCTACCGTCCTCAATTCGAGACGCTGCTCGCCGGCAGCCATGCCGAGACGCGCGAGGTTTATGCGGCGAGCGAAGGCTTTATCGCGGCGGCCGATCGCGGTCCCGGCGAGGGTCTGCGACTGATCGTCGACAATGGGTTGTTCTATGAGTTCGTCCCGTTGGGCGAGCTTGGCGCTGCAAGTCCCACGCGTCACGCCGCAGCGAACATCGAGCTCGGTATCGACTATGCGGTGGTGGTCTCAAGCTGTGCCGGGCTGTGGGCTTATGTGATGGGCGACACGGTGAAATTTGTCGAGCGGACGCCGCCCCGTCTGCTCGTCACCGGTCGAACGTCGTATTACCTTTCCTCTTTCGGCGAACATCTGACGGGGGGCGAGATCGAGGACGCGGTCGCTGCCGCGGCATCCGCTATTGGCGCGCAAATCGCCGATTTCGCGGTCGGGGCCATTTTCCCGGACGACAAGAACAGCCGCGGAGGCCACCTGTTCCTCATCGAGTTCAGCACGCCGTCACCCGACCCCGCCGAGACGGAGCGTTTTCTCCGAACCGTCGATGACGTCTTGTCGCGCCGCAATGAGGACTATCGCGCTCATCGCTCAGGTGGATTTGGACTGGATCCGCCGCGTTTGCGTGCCTTGCCGCCCGGCTCCTTCGAGGCCTGGATGAAATCGCGTGGACAGTTGGGAGGGCAGCACAAAGTGCCGCGCGTGATAGCCAACCCCGATCTTTTCGCCGCACTCAGACGTTTCACGCGGTCGTGAGCAAGCAAGAAAAAACCCGGGAGGGGGGCTACCGGGTTTTTTCGCTATCCGCGCGCTGCGCAGCGCGCGTGCTCATTTACGAGCAATAAGTTAACGCAACCCGCATCGGCGCGGTTCCCGATCATTTGCGAAAAGGGTGCAGCACGCTCCAGTGATTTGCAACGATATCCCGCCTCACGCGTTACGCCACCTGTTGCCGAAAATACATGCGCAGAGAGGGGAGCAAGATGGAGAAGGAAATCGAAGAGCTGCGGGCGAAAGCCGCGCGTTGCCGGCTATTGGCCGACTCTCAGACCAATGTGGGGGCCATTTCGCAATTGTTGGCGCTGGCATTCGAATATGATTCCCGCGCGGGGAGACTTGAGAGTCGATTGCGCGCCGTGGGCAGGCATTGAATCGCGCTAGACCCCCAACCGGTCGGAACTTTTCCAGCGGGCCATCGGAGTCTGCCCTAGGCCTTTGATTCATTGAGCGATCTCTCGCCGAACTGCCGGCCGAACCGCCCGGCGTGCTTTGCCGTATGGCGCTCTCATTCAGACTGTCGTCAAAAGCTGCATTTTCCGTTCATTCGTGCTTTACGATGTCCGGCCTTAAGACGTGCGCTTTTCCTCTCTTTCGATCAAAAAATGGGCGGGTGAATTAGCCCGTGTCGATGCATCGAGGGAGGACAACTTGAAAACCAACAAAATCGCAATTTCGATTCTGCTCATATCGACTGCGTTTGCGAGTCCCGCTTTCGCGAATTATTTCCACAATCCCGCGCTGAATATGCGGTTCAACGTTGGCTCGGCGCCGACTCCGACGACATCGGAAATCCGCCAGAACTCCATGCCGCAAATGACGCGCAACAATCGCTCAAAGATCGATGTCGCGAAATCGGGCACGCCCGGTCAAAGCGCCACGGTCGTCCAAAAGGACGCACTTCGCGTGTCGCTTCGATAGAGCAGTCGGGGAGTATTTGTGAGAAAAGCCTCGCCGAGGAAACTCGACGGGGCTTTTCTCTTTGAAAATCGTCCTGATACGATCAGAAAGCCCGAGCTCGACCGGAATGCGTTCAAGCCTAGACTAGTCACTCAAATTCGATTGTCCACCTCATCATCCCGGAAGCCGCGTCAGCTTCTATCCCGGACCCGTTGAGACAGCTGCTCGGTGGGTCCGAGATCTCCCCCGGATCAAGTCCGGGGTTGGCCGGGATGACAGTCCGTTTTTGATTCAGATAGAACGCAGACTGCTCTAATCCGGCTGCGATGATTGCCTATCTTGCAAGGTCTCTATCAACGACTCCAGCGATTTCGCCAAAGACAGATACCGGCTGCGCACGGTCTCATCTTTCGACTTGGCGGCGTTCTCATTGGCTTCCGTCGCCATTTGGCGATATTCGTCAATCATCTGACGAAAAGAGAGATCGCGACGGCGATCAGCCTTTGTAGGCATGGGCATCCCCCTAAGGAAGAACGGGCCCCTACCCGACATCAGCGAGCCCGGCAGTGGCTTCGTACCACAAAACTTGAATGTATTGGGGGTGAACCAAAACTCGCTGGCCTTCGCGCTTTGCGCTACGGCGCTGCAGCTTTTCAAGAATCAGCCGCGTTGGTGGACAGCGAAGAGACCCTTTGCTAAGACCCGGCTCCCTTCGGTTTCAGACCGATACGGGCAGGGTGTATAGCTCAGGTGGTAGAGCAGCTGACTCTTAATCAGCGGGTCGCAGGTTCGAGTCCTGCTACACCCACCAGCCTACGCGTAACGGAGAGCCCCGCATGCGGGTCTCAACGGATCAAATCATTCCGCTGGAACGCTTGGGCACGGCGACGCCGCGATGCACATGTACGCTCATCAGAAGGCCGAAGCCGAACATCACCGTCATCATCGCGCTGCCGCCATAGGAAATCAGCGGCATCGGAATCCCGACCACGGGGATGAGCCCCATCACCATCAGCCCGTTGATCATGATGTAGAGGAAGAAATTGACCGTGATCCCCATCGCGAGCAGGCGCCCGAACTGGCTGCGCGCCTTCATCGCGATCTGGATGCCGTAATAGAGCACCAGCGCGAACATCCCGAGAAGCACCATCGAACCTAGGAAACCGAACTCTTCGCCGATCATGGTGAAGATGAAATCCGTCTCTTTTTCGGGAAGGAAATTGAGCCGGCTTTGTGTGCCTAAGAGAAAGCCCTTGCCGATGATGCCGCCCGAACCGAGCGCAATTTTGGCCTGGGTGATGTTCCACCCTGCGCCCAGCGCGTCGGTGTGCGGATCGAGGAACGTCATGACGCGCTGCTTCTGGTAGTCGTGCAGAGCGAATTGCCATGCCAAGGGCACGGCGAGGGCAACAGCGCTGAGAGTGGGGGCGATCCAATACCAGGACAGGCCAGCCAAAAACAGCAACAGGGCACCGCAGAGCGCCAGCAAGGTCGCCGTTCCCAGATTGGGCTGCATCAGCACAAGCATGACCGGCACGGCGATCATGGCCAGCGGCACGAACAACCGCAGCGGCTTGGAAACCTCGCCGGGCACAAGGCCATGCAGATAGCGAGCGAGCGCGAGCACCAGGGCGATCTTCATCAGCTCGGATGGTTGCAGCGCCAACGGGCCCAACTCGATCCAGCGCTGCGCGCCAAGGCCGACGCGGCCGGCGACCTCCACCGCGACGAGCAGCAATAGCGAGAACGCGTAAGCCGGATAGGCCAGGCCCATCCAGACCCGCAAGTCCACGCACGCGACGGCGACAAGAATGAAGAAGCCGATCACGAAGCGAACCATCTGCCGCTCCGCCCAGGGCGAAAAACTGCCACCCGCAGCGGAATAGAGCATCATGAAACCGGCGCAGGCGATCAGCGTGATCAGCACGACGAGCCGCCAATTGATTTCGCTGAGCTTGTAAGAAAGCGATGCCGGCCGGCGGCGATCGCTATAGGTGTGGACGCTCATAATGACGCGTCCGCCGAATTGACGGGGTATGCAGGCGGGCGTCCCAGGATGTCGCGCTTCTGGGCTAGGGTCAGCGCGTCGCGCGCCAGCTGCACCTGGGGATGGGCATTGAGGCCGCCATGCTCGATCACCACCGCGCAGGCATAGCGCGGTTTGTCCGTGGGCGCGAAGCCGATGAACAGGCCATGGTCGCGCAGCTTCCATGGCAGGCTCTCATTGCTCCTTATCCCACTACGCCGTTCTTCCTCACTGATGACGCGCACTTGCGCAGTTCCGGTCTTTCCCGCCATCGCGAACGCCGGGTCGATGATGCGCCAGGCGAAGGCGGTGCCGCCGGGCTCATTGGCGACGGCCACCATGGCTTCGCGCACGGCGGCCAGCGCCTCGGGCGAGAATCCGATCGGCTCGACCGGCGGCCGCGGCTGTTTCTGTGTGCCGAGCGAATGGACCAAATGCGGCGTGACTTGCATGCCGCTCGCCAGCCGCGCGGCCAGCACGCATAGCTGCAAGGGTGTCGCCAGGATATAGCCCTGGCCAATACCCGCGATCAGTGTCTCGCCCTGCTGCCAAGGCTCCTTGAACGTCGCCTGCTTCCAGTAGCGGTCGGGAATGAAGCCGCCGCGTTCGCCGGGAATCTCGATCCCCGTGGGCGCGCCGAGACCCAGGCGCCGTGCGCCGGCCTGCAGCGCATCGATGCCGAGCTTCATCGCCACCTGATAGAAATAACAATCGCAGGATGCCTTTAGCCCCTGGCGCAGATTGACGGCGCCGTGACCGCCTTTCTTCCAGCAATGGAAGGCGTGCGAGCCCAGGCTGAACTGTCCCGAGCAATGGAAAATCGTGTCGGGCGTGATCGCCCCGGCGTCGAGCGCGGTCAGCGCGGTCACGGTCTTGAACGTCGATCCCGGCGGATAGAAGCCCGCCAGCGGCTTGTTGATGAGCGGCTTGTGGTCGCTCTCGGTCAGTGCGCCCCATTGGTCCGGAGTCAGCCCGACATTGAACGCGTTGGGATCGAATCCCGGTGTCGAAACCAGCGCCAGAAGATCGCCGGTTTCCACATCCATCACCGCAGCGCCGGCGCTATCGTCCTTGAGCCTCTGATACATGAAGCTCTGCAATTCCTGATCGATGGTGAGATAGACGTCATCGCCCACTTGTCCGGGCTTGCGTTCCAGCTCGCGGATGACGCGCCCATACGCGTTGACTTCGACGCGGCTCGCCCCCGCGTGGCCGCGGATCTCCTTGTCGAAAACCTTTTCGACGCCGCGCTTGCCCATGCGAAAACCCGGAACGTCGAGCAGCTGATCGCCGGCTTCGGCGTTCTGTGCCTTCTCCTCGGGCGAAACCGCGGCGACATAGCCGAGCACATGGGAGAGCTCGTCTGCATACGGATAGTCTCGGGTCTCGCCGACGTCGGGCTGCACGCCCGGAAGATAAGGAAGCTCGAGGTTCAGCCGCGCGAAATCATCCCAAGACAGATTGTCGGCGACGAGGACCGGCATGAACGATTTGCGGCCAGCGGCATCCTTCAGCACCCGGCCTCTGACGCGTTCGTTCAGGGGGATCACTTTGGCCAAAGCATCATAGGCGGCAGCAACGCCGCCGCGCGTCTGCTCGGGGACCACCAGCACCCGGTAATTTCGCCGGCTGCCGGCGAGCGCAACGCCGAAACGGTCGAGGATGCGCCCGCGCGGGGGCGCTAGAAGGCGCAGACTGATGCGATTGTCTTCGGCCTGGGTAAGGTAGCTGTCGCCGTCGACGATCTGAAGCTGATAGAGCCTCCCCGCGAGCACGCCGAAAACCGCGGTCATGCCGCCGGAAAGCAGTAGGGTCCGCCGCGTGAAGCTGGCATAGCGGCCCTTGTCCTTGGCCACCTTCGGGGCGCTGCGGCGGCGCAGGCGTTTCATTCGCCCCCCCGCATCGGACCGACGATCCTCTTATGAACCCAGCCCATGGTGAACGCGACCAGCGGGTAGAACACCACTGTGCTGACGCTCTCCAACAGCAGCGGCGGCAGAGGTGCCAAACGCAGATAGATCATCGTCGCTAGAACATAAGCCGTCGCGCCGGCGAGCAGCATCGCGCCGGCAAAGCCCAGCAGCGCACCGGCACCCGCCAAACCGGCAAAGGTCTCGCGCTGCCGGTCGGTGAGCGCATAGGCAGCGAGAAAGCCCGCCGCCCAGAGTCCGGGCGGGCCACCGGACAACAGGTCCTCGAGCAAGCCGATCAGAAGCACAGCAAAAGGCGGCATCAGATCGGGTCGCACCAAGACCCAGAAGTACACCGCTGCCAGAGCGAGCGCCGGAGCGGGCAGCACCCCGCCGGTAAACGACACCGGCATGTTGGCCAGCATCACAAGCAGCAACGTCAGGCCCACTGGGAGAGCCGACGATAGAAAACGCAAGGGATGTGTAAACAAATGATCCAACATATCGACCGCGCTTGTCACCGGTCCTGTTCCTCATTCTGGCCGTCGAATTGCGGCGCGGCGAGGTTCTGCGATTGCAGCGGCGCGGTGTTGATCTGCGCGGTGGGTTTGGGGGCGACGATGGCCGCTACAGCGGCGGGCGGCGTGCTGTCGCGCGCGGTGGCCGGACCCGTGGCGAGTATGCCGGCAACCGGACCGGTGGCCCGCGGGGGCTCCGGTGTGCGGTAGTCGATGACGTGAACAAAATCGGCCGTGTCGGGCCTGGCAGAGAGCGCGACGCGGATATCGTCCCCCTCTCCCATGACCACTCCGACCGCTACATCGGGTGGCAGCAGACCGCCATCGCCCGTCGAGATAACGCGATTGCCTGCCTTGATCGGCCCGTCGCCGACATCCAGTTCCAAGCGCGGCGAAAGCGTGTTGTCGCCGGTGAGAATGGCGCGCCGGTGCGATGGTTCGATCACCACCGGCACCCGACTGTTCAGATCGGTCAGCAGGATGACCCAGGAGGTCCGCTCGCCGCTGACATAGATTCGGCCCAGCAACCCGCGATCGTCCACCACCGCCTGGCCCTTTTTCACTTGCTGCGCGGTGCCCGCGTTCAGGATCATGGTCTTGATGAAGGGCCGATTGGACTCGCCGATGACCCGCGCTGTGATCGAAGCCAGGCGTTGATCGGGAACGGCGTGCAGCAGCAGCTCATAGCGCTGCATGCGGTTTTCGAGCGACAGTGCCACGTTCTGCCATTTGTGCAGTTCGGCGTTTTCCTGCCGCAGCTGAATGTTCTCGCGATAGACGGTGAAGATGGTGCCGATATTGTTGATCCATTGCTCCAGCCCCAGCAGAGGCGCGCGCAACTGGGTCAATCCCGGACCGGTCCAGTCGGAAAGAGTGGCGCGGGCATTGTCGAAGATGGAGGCTTCGGCTTTGCCGAGTAGGGCGATCACGACGGCCAACACGGCACAAATCGCCAGGGAGAATTGTTTCGCCCCCCGACCGCGCGTCAATCTCCAGACAAAGCCCGCCATACCCAAACAACCTTTAGCGGCAACTCGATAGGCTACTCCCTGCTCCTCTCGCCGTTCGCCGCTTTAGAACGCCGTCGAGAGCATGTGACGCATATTCTTCGCGTTCTCCAATGTGCGCCCCGTGCCGAGCGCTACGCAGGAAAGCGCGTCATCGGCGATGGAAACCGGCAGACCGGTCTCATCGCGCAACACCTGGTCGAGATTGGAAAGGAGCGACCCGCCTCCGGTGAGAACAATTCCCTTGTCCACGATGTCCGCCGCGAGTTCCGGCGGCGTGGCTTCGAGCGCGACCTTCACCGCTTCTACGATGGCGCTGACCGGCTCGGTCAGGGCTTCGGCGATCTGCCGCTGCGTGATGGTGATTTCCTTGGGCACGCCGTTCAGAAGATCGCGACCTTTGATTTCGATCGTGATGCCGCTGCCGTCGGCGGGTTGCGCCGCGGAACCGATCTCCTTCTTGATGCGCTCGGCTGTGGCCTCGCCGACGAGGAGATTCTGATGACGTCTGATGTAGGCGATGATCGCCTCGTCCATCTTGTCGCCGCCGACCCGCACCGAACGCGAATAGACGATGCCGCCGAGCGAGAGCACCGCGACCTCGGTGGTGCCGCCGCCGATGTCGACCACCATGGAGCCGGTGGGCTCGTTCACCGGCAGGCCGGCACCGATCGCCGCCGCCATGGGTTCCTCGATGAGGAAGACGCGCCGGGCGCCGGCCGAAAGCGCCGACTCCTGAATGGCGCGGCGTTCCACCGCGGTGGAACCCGATGGCACGCAGACGATGATCATCGGATTGGCGAAGGAGCGCCGATTGTGCACTTT
>WNFL01161249.1_pt1 | contig 10453 bp, 15 predicted proteins | sample 5400361 | NCBI WGS metagenome assembly WNFL01 (sample SAMN13153351, study PRJNA577476) | soil metagenome | isolation source: 40 cm soil on Douglas fir-dominated hillslope | place: USA:California | collected 2013-09-17
GAACAGCGACTTGATGATTTGCAGCGATTCGCTCAAGCGGCCGACCCGGTGGTCGAGGCCCTCGAACCCGTACATCTCGTGCTCGATCTCGGCCCAGGCGGCGCCGATGCCGAACTCCAGGCGGCCACCGGAGAGGTGATCGACGGTGACCGCCTCCTTGGCGAGAAGCGCCGGGTTCCGGTAGGTGTTTCCCGTCACGAGGCAGCCGATCCGCCCCCGCTTCGTCGCCTCGGCCATGGCGGCCTGGAGCGTCCAGCCCTCGTAGATCGGTCGGTCGGGCCCGCCGCCACCGATCGACGCGAGGTGGTCGAAGTCCCACACGTGGTCGAAGCCCGATTCGTCGGCGATTCGCCACACCGCGCGCAGGTCCGCAATGGTCGTGTCCTGGCCAGAGTTCTTGAGTCCGAATCGGAGTGGATGGTTCATGCGGCTCCTCAGTGAAAGCGGGTTGGCTTGACTCGAATGGCGAAGTGGTACTGGTCCGAGAAGACCTTCGGCGTCCAGTCGAGACCCTTGATCTGGTCGCGGTACTTGCGCACGTAGCCCGGGACCCTGTACGCGGGAGGCTGCCTCGGGTCGATCTTCGCCGTCCCGTCGATGCGGACCACGTCCTCCCCGACGGGGTCGGTGTTGAGGTGCAGCTCCACATTTGGGTTGGCCTGGATGTCGCGCACCTTCTGGCCGGGGACCGCATAGATGAGGATGGATTTGCCGTCCCACCAGAACCAGACCGGCACCACGTGCGGGTGCCCGTCGCTGCCGGCGGTCGCGAGCCAGATGACCAGCTCCCGCTTGAGGCGCGTCACCACATGCTTGGCGGGCACGCAATAAGTTTGCGACTTTCCAGATCGTGGCAAAGTAGAGGCGATGGCAAAGACCGACGTGACCAAGAAGACCGAGGCGGAGTGGAAGCGCGAACTGACACCTCAACAGTTCCACGTGCTGCGTGAGAAGGGCACCGAGCGGCCGTTCACCGGGGAGTACTGGGACACGAACACGCCTGGCGTCTACCTGTGCGCGGGCTGCGGCGAAAAGCTCTTCGAGTCTGACACCAAGTTCGACGCCCATTGCGGCTGGCCAAGCTTTTACGCCCCCGCCGACGATGCGCCGATCGCGGAGCACGTCGATCGAAGCCTCTTCATGACCAGGACCGAGGTCACATGCGCGAACTGCGGCGGCCACCTCGGCCACGTGTTCGACGACGGCCCGCAGCCGACCGGCCTCCGCTACTGCATCAACTCCGCGTCGATCAAGCTCGAGCCGGAAAACAAGCCGACCTAGACTCCCATCGGCTCCCGGACAAGGATGACGGTCGTTCGTCCCGGCCTGAAGTCTCGCTCGATGATCAGCGTCCGGGTGATCGCGGTGCCGATGCCCATCTGCTCGCGGAGGCGGGCGTCCTCCCACGGGAAGACATACTCCTGGATCCGGCGGAAGGCGGCGTCCAGGTCGGGCACGATCTTCTGGCTTCCCACGACGAGGATCAGCTTGCCGGCGCCTGACGCATAGGGGCCGATCTGGCTGCCGCTGGCCGAGGTCACGACCATCTGGCCGGCCTCGGTGACCGCCTGGACGCTGCCCAGCATCACGTCGGGCGCGGCGCTGAGCCTGCGGATCTCATTCCCCTGCGTGGCGCGGTCCATCTTCATCGTGCGCTTGCGGATGAAGTCGTAGCGATCCGATTCCATCAGCTCCTTGAACACCCCGGCGTCCTCGAGCGTCTTCGACTTCCCGGAGTGGACCGACGCCCCGTCGGGGATGCGCGTCAATACGGCGTCCTTGACCTCGGCGGCCGAATCCACGATGACGACCTCGAGGTTGCGTTCGCGCAGGTTGGCTGCCAGCGAATCGATCTGGCTTTCGGACGCGCGTGCGGCGAAATCAAACGTCTCGGTTGACATCATTCTTCCTCTTACAATAGTTGCTTCAGCAACTATAGTCCAACCGACAGTTGCGCCGTCAAGAGATCACGCGTACGTTGACGGGGTGAAGGTCAGAGTTCCAGCTGCGGCCCCCCAGGTCGGCACATGGATGAATCTCCAGCAGGCCGGCCGGGTGATTCAGGGCGCGCTCGACGAGAGCCTGCGTGCCGCAGCGGACCTGTCCTGGGCCGAGTTCGAGCTCCTCTGGCGGCTGCAGCTGGCGGACGGGCATCCGATGCGTATGAACGAGATCGCGGAGCAGCTCCTGGGCAGCCCAAGCGGGACCACCCGGATCGTCGATCGCCTGGAGGCGGAGCGTCTCATCGCCCGCGAAACGCCCCGCGACAACCGGCGCGTCGTCCAGGTGAAGCTGACAGAGCGGGGACGAACCCGGCTGGCCGCGGCGGACCGCGCCTTCAAGGGCGCCCTGGCCGGCGCCTTTTCGGCTCATCTATCGGAGACCGAGGTGCTCGCCCTGCGCCGGATGATGCGCAAGCTGCTCGAGGGCAACGGCGCCTGGGCCGAAGCGCGCTGCGAACCAGAGCTTCGAGGTCGGCGCGCAGGCTGATCGCGAAGGCTAGGGCGCCGGCGGCCCGACCACGTGCAGACCGTTCCTCGGGCGGGGCGCTCGGTCGCACGATCGCGCCGTTGTAGCGAGCACACGCCCCACGTCCGCCCGGACGGCAGACGACGCCAGTCCACGCACCGCAACGGTCGTCCTGCGCCGCACGACGTCCTCGACGGTAGTCGCCCACTCTTGCTCCACCGCGTGATACACCTGCGCCCAGACGTCCGGGCCTCCAGGATGGATCCGCTCGAGGGCGTCTCGATGCAGCCGGCGCTGTTGCATCACGGTCATCGAATCTCGGCCGTAGATGCGAGCCAGGTGCGTGACGACGTCTGGATCGGAGTCACGGTCCGCCTCTTCCACCAGGGCGGCGCTGGCCTGGGGCAGAGGCACGTCGGCGAGTTGCAGGGACGCCAGCCGTGGATCCGGGAGCCGGCGGAGCGCCTCCAGGGCGATCGGCCGATGAGTGGTGAGCGTTCCCCCAGCGATCGACACCATTCCGAAGCGACCGGTCCGGACGAGGTGCTCGCGGCGGGCGTTGGCGGCTGTGTCGACTCCGATTGGCAGCACACGCAGTCCTGCAAAGGAGAATCGGACCGCATCGGGGCGGACGACGTCGGGCGGCAGCGCCAGCGAGGCCTCCGCCAGCACCTTCCGGACTTCCGATGGGCTCACTGCGCAGCCGGCGGGATCTCCGTCGTAGTCGGTGTCGGTAGTGCCCAGCATCAGCATTCCCTGCCAGGGGATCGCCATCGTGACGCGCCCATCCTCGACGGGTACCACCACGCCCGCTCGCCATTCCTCCTGGGGATCGAGCAGCAGATGGATGCCCTTGCTCAGGCGAGCGATGGGCTGACTGGTCTCGTCTTCCAGCCGCCTCACTGCATCGACCCAGGGACCCGAGGCGTTAATCACGTAGCGGAACTCGACCTCGACCACACCCTCTCCATTGCGCCCGAGGATGGAGGCCCGGGCGAGCCGCCCGTGAGGGTGGTCGAGCGCCACCACGCGGGCATGATTCAGAACGGTCGCGCCAAGTCCGGCGGCCGCGGCGATGGTGTCCAGGACAAGCCTCGCGTCGTTTGTCTGGCCTTCGTCGAACAGGCCGCATACGCTCAGCCTTTCGGTACGCAGAGAAGGAACGAGGCGCTGGGCCGCGCGCGCGCCCATCAGCGTGACTCCCGTGCCGCGGAATCCGCACAGGGCCCCGTACGCAAGCACCCCGGCCGCCGCGGTGACCGGTCCCCTCGGTCCACCTCGGTATGCGGCCAGCACCATCGGCAGCCGCCGCACCGCGTGCGGAGCGACCCGCCGCATGAGCGCTCGCCGCTCACGATGCGACTCCCAGATCAACGCCAGGTCACCCATCGGCAGGTGTCTGAATCCGCCGTGGATCAGCTTGGAGGAGGCGCTCGAGGTCCCGCCGCCGAAGTCTCCGGCATCGACAAGCGCCACCGACAGGCCCGCGCGCGCCGCCTCGAGGGCGACGCGAGCGCCGATGATCCCGGCGCCGATCACCAGAAGGTCGAAGTGACGCTTGTCAAGGCTGTCCCACACTTCCGCCCGAAGACGAGGCTGCCGGTTGAGCATGCCGGTCAGCCTCGTCTCCGGCCGGTATCAGAATCAGTCCCGTTCGAGTATCAGAATTTGGGACTCCCTACTGGCGGCGCGCCTCGAGCATCTTTCTGACGATCGGGCTCGGCTCCTTCGGCTGCCACGATCGGTAGGCCTCTCGGAGTGGAACGGGCCATTCGACGTCCAGGTCGACCCGAGTCCCGAATGAAGCCGCGACGCGGCGCTGCAGGCCCGAATCGTGCGGCATGCCAAAGGGGTGCCCGAACGGAAACTCGACGCCCACGATGCGCGGGGCGCGCCGCTCCTCGGCCACCGACGGCATCATGGTCACGATCACCGTTGGGATTCCCGCCGCTTCGATCCACCGTGCCAGCACGGGCACGTTCGAACAGCAGTCCGGTCAAACCGGTGCGAGGATGAGACCGTCGGCGCCCTGTCTCGCCAGGTGCGCGACCACCTCGGGCGCCGTCTTGCTCTGCCAACCCTGGAGCGTTCGATCCTGGTAGCCCATGACCGAGACGTGCTCGGCGACCGTCGAGCCGATCACCCCTTCGCTCGCGAGCCGGTCAAGCAATCGCATGGGCAGCGCGATCTCGGGATCGGCCAGCAGGTCGGCATCATTGATGTGCAGGTGCGCGACGCCGATGTCGGCTGCGTGCGTCGAAGCCGCGATGGCGCGCCAGCTCGGGTCGCCCCAATCGGGATGCGTCTGCTCACGCTCGAGGTCGAACGGCGGTTGGGTGTGCTTCATGTAGATGCCTGCGGAGGTGAGCACGGCGATTCGCGATTCACCCAGACGCTTCTCGAATGCCGCCCAGACCGGCGCGTCCTCACCGGGAAAAGGACCTCGCCCTTCATAGAAAGGACGGAAGCTTCGCGGGAGGAACTTGAAGCTGTCGACGACCAACTACTCGAAGTCCAGGAGCGTGCCGGTGATCACGGGCCGAACCGAGCCGCCGACCTCGATGTCCGACGGAAAATCGTCCTCGCCACCGTAGGTCAGCTCGATGTGCAGAAAGCTCTGGCGGCCCATCTTGGTCCCCTGCTCGCTGATGAGCGTCACCTTTGGCGCACGGGGCACGAGGCCGTACCTGACGGCGAAGGCCCCGAGGGGCCCGGTGCCCGAACCGGTCGCGGGATCCTCCGGAATGTCCAGCGAGAACATGCGGCTGTAGAGCCGGTTGGCGCCGACCACGGCGAAGATGAACGCGCCAAAAGAGTTCGTTCCTTTCAGGACATCGCGAAGAAGGTCGAAATCAGCCACCGCTTCGTCGACCGCGAGGCCGTCGCGGAGCGCAAAGAAAAGGAGTGGATTTCCGGTGCTCACAACCTGGACTGGAACGTTTTCGACCAGGTCGTCTTCGGAGAGTCCGATCGCCTCGGCGGCTTGTGCGCGGCGGCGTTCCACCACACCAAATGTCAGCTCAGGGTGCCGCATCCAGAAAGTGAGGCCGCCGGGCCCCTTCACACCGCGGACCCTCACCGGCCCAACGCCCTCCTCGAGGATGAACTCCATCGAACCACCGGGGACCAGCCCCTCGGATGAGAGCACCCAGGCGGTGCCGACGGTCGGGTGCCCCGCGAAGGGCAGCTCGCTGGCCGGCGTGAAGATGCGCACGCGGGCCGCGTGGGCGGGGTTTTCCGGCCGCATCACAAACGTCGTCTCCGAGATGTTCATCTCCTTGGCGATCCTCTGCATGTCTTCGCCTGAGATGTCCTCCGCATCCAGAACGACCGCCAGCTGGTTGCCGGCCAGCGGACTTTCGGCGAAGACGTCGACTGTGCGAATGCGATGGCCCTTGCTCACGCCTTCATGACCAGGCAGGTGGTGGTTCCGTGCGCGAGGAGCTTTCCGGAGCTCTCGGCAACCAGCCTTCCTTCAGCGGTGGCGATCCTACCGCCGCGATGCAGGACCTTGCCCTCACAGCGGACGCGGCCCGTCTCCAGGGTGATCGGACGGACGAAGTTGACGCTCGTTTCCAGGCTCGTGTATCCCTCTCCGGCCGCGAGCGTCGATTGGACCGCGCAGCCCATCGCCGAATCAAGGAGGGTCATCGCATATCCTCCATGCACCACACCGATCGGGTTGTAGTGGAACTCGGCGGGCTGTCCGACGAAGACGGCACGCCCCTCCTCGACCTCCGCCCCGGTGAAATCGAGCGTCGTCGCAATGGGTGGCGGCGGAAGCGTCCTCTCGAAAACCGCCTTCAGATAGGCGAGCCCGCTCAAACCTGCGCCGGCGTCCCGCAGCGCTATCGGGTCTTCCCAGCCGTACGTACGAGAACGCTGGCTCACACTCATGAAAAGGCAGAGTAGATCGCCAGCATTCCAAGCAGGGCGATCGCCAGGCCGCTGAACGCGCTCACCCCACGAATCACCGCCGGCGTCAAGCGCGTGCGAATGAGCGACGCGCCAATTGCCAGCACGCACCACCAGGCTGCCGATCCCAACAGCACGCCCCCGACCAGCACGGCCGGCCTGGCCGGGCCACCTCCTGCGCTCAGACCCAGTGTTGCGGCCAGCGCGGCGAAGGAGATGATGGTGGCCGGGTTGGTGATCGTCAACCCGAGGGTCGAAAGGTACCCCCACGCGAGGCCGGCGCGGGTGGTCGCGGACGCCTCGCTCGTCTCGCTCGTCCGCTCCAGCAGGATTCGCGCCCCGAGTGCGATCAACACCGCGCCCCCGATCAGTGCGATGGGCCGCCGGCCGCCGGTAACCGCAACGGTCACGGCGGCCACACCGAATGCCGCGACGGCGGCATAGAAAGCGTCGCCGGTTGCCACCCCCAATCCCGAGACGAGGCCGTACAGCCGGCCGCGCACGAGGGTTCGCCTAAGGCAGAGAAATGAGATTGGGCCCGGCGATGCCGCGACCGCGAACCCGAGCGCGAAGCCTCGGAGCAGCAGGCTGAACACCGCAGTCTCTCATCCGCGGAATTGTAGGCACTCGCACGGATGACCAAGAGGGCCCAAATGGCGCTATCCGTTGCCGGCGATGCGACCAAAGGGGCCCGAATGGCGCGGCGCCTAGAAGTAAGGTCCAGATCGGGGGCCGGTCACCTATCGTTTAAAGATCATGCGGCGCCTGGTCACAGTTGGCGCAGCGGTGTTTGGGCTACTTGCGGCCGCATTTGTCGGCGTCACGGCCTACGGGTCGATGCACGCCCCAGTGCCGGCCTCGAACGGCGTCTCCCTCGCCCCGGAGAACTGCTCGCCGGGCCCGTGCACGGATGTGCAGGGCTACACGCTGTGGCTGTCGGACATCAACGTGAACGGCGACCTGGTGACCATGAAGGTCAAATTCCAGAACTCGAGCCCGTCGACGCACGCGTCTCCCGAGGACGTCCAGCTGATCGATGCCAGCAGACATGCTTCCGGCATCGTCACCGATGCCTCTGGCTGCAACACGTGGACGCGCCACGAGTTCAACAACGGAGCCACCTTCGGGCCGATCAGCGTGTGCTTCCGGATCAGCAATCCGAACCGCCCCTTCATCCTCCGCTGGTCACCCGACCTCGGCCTATTCTGCTGCGAGAAGGACATCAACATCACATGAGACCGGCGTATCGCATGGCGATGTCCGGGCGGCCGGTGATCAGGGTCGTGACCCTTCGATCGGCGAGGAAACGAGCGATTCCCGATTCGTCGTCGACCGTCCAGACCCACGCCGGGACGCCCTGGCGCTCGCAATACCGAAGCACTGTCAGGTCTGCCAGCTGCTGGTGGACGGCGAGGAAGTCGGCGTGGCTGCGCTCCAGCCGGCCTCGAGGGAACAGCTCGCTCAGTCGCACTCCCACCTTCAGCCATGGTGCGAGTCCGTTGACGTCCTCGCCAATGGAAAGGCCAGCTCGGACCTGCGGGAATTGTTCCTTGATCGTACGGATCACGGTGTCGCCCGACGTGATGACGAACCTGTCCAGCGGCGAGCGGTCGAGGACCATCCTCACGATCTCGGCCTCGTAGCCGGCCTCCTTCAGGTCGAGGTGGAGTCCGACTCGACCTGCTGTTACGTCGAGCAGCTGGTCGAAGGTCAGCGCCTCGGGACCAAGCTCGTCCGCCAGCTCGCGGTGCGTGAGGTCCTTCACTGCCCGGCCGGAGAGGGTGCGGTCGTCGTGGTAGATGACCGTCACGCCGTCCACAGTCCGGCGCACGTCAAACTCGACGAAGTCGACGCCGAGCTCGATCGCGCGGCGGTAGCGCTCAGCCGCCGAGACACCAGGGAGAGCCAGCCCTCCGCGATGCGCGCTTATGAGTGCGGTCATTCGGTTGCAGCGCACATCATCTGCTGGACACTTATCCGGTGGTCGCGCTGCATCCGACGATCGTCATCTGCGGGGCCACGGGTGCGGTAGGCGCCGCGACGGCCACTACCTTGGCGCGTCGGCAGGCCCGATTGATCCTGATGGCGCGTCCGTCCGAGCGGCTGGACGCCCTGGTCGAGAGACTGGGGGGCGCCGAAAACCGCGTCTCGCAGGTTCCCGTCGATCTCGCATCGATGTCGTCCGTGCGCTCGGCCGCGCGCGAGATCAACCGGGCTGGAGGCCACCTCGACGCGCTGCTCAATGTCGCCGCGGCGTTCGTGAACCGCTACCAGAAGACCTCCGATGGGTTCGAGTACATGCTGGCGACCAATTATTTCGGACCGTTCCTGCTCACCAATCTGATGCGTGACCGGCTCCTCGGAGGCGGCCGGGTGATCACGGTGGCAGCCCCATCGACGACCCGTGTCGACATGCAGCGCCTGTTTTCCAAGGAGCATTACGACGCGATGCACACGTTCGGCGCGACCAAGGCGCTTGACCTCATGTTTACGTTTGAGCTGGCGCGGCGGGCAAAGCGGTGGGACGTGCGGTCCAACGCGTTCCATCCGGGTCTGGTCCGCTCGGAGCTCATGCGCGACGCACCGCGCCCGGTCCGCGCGATAGCGCGGCTGGTCTCGCGCTCGCCAGAGCGCGCCGCGCAGGACCTGGCCGAGCTCGCCGTGTCCCCCGCCCACGCCGGCACCACCGGCTGGTTCTTCAAGGGCGCCCGCCGGATCGATCCTCCGAAGACGGTGGTGGACGAGGCCGCCCAGGCGGCGTTGTGGCGGCGCACCGCGGAGCTGGTGGAGATGGAAATCGGCGGCTTTTAGACCTTCGCGAGTTCTTCACACCGCGCTCACAAGTGTTGGGAAAGATGAAACCCGCAGCCGTCAATCCCATTTCACTAAGAGAGGTTCACATGAGACGCGGTTTCGGCCTTATCGGGCTGGTGGTCACGGCCATCTTGCTCACAATCGTCGGCGTGATCGCCTACAACGTCGGGTGGTCGGACGGAGTCGCAACACACGTGCCCGCGGGCACGGAGGTTGCGCCGGCCTATTACTACGGGTACGGCCCTCACTGGGGCTTCGGAATCTTTGGCTTCTTCGCTTTCCTGTTCGTGCTGTTCATCCTGTTCGGACTGATGCGGCTAGCGTTCTTCGGACGCATGTACCGCGGCGGCGGTGGATGGGGCTACAAGGGCGGCCCGGGCCACGGAATCCCATCCGGTCTCGACGACCGGATGCAGGAGTGGCACAAGCGGGCGCACGGCGAGCAGCCTCCGGCTTCGAGCACGCCGTCTTCACCCCCGCCGCCCGACCAGCGAACGGTCTAGGCGAGTTGGCGGTAACTAGGATGGTCGCCGTGGCGACCATCCTTGTGGTTGATGACGAGCCGCGCATCGTCCAGCTCGTCCGCGACTACCTCGAGCACGGTGGATTCACCGTGCTCGTCGCTTCGGATGGCGCGGCCGCGCTGCGTTCGGCGCGCACCGGACGGCCCGACCTGGTCATCCTCGACCTCGGGCTCCCGGGGCTCGACGGCCTGGACGTCGCCCGCGCGCTGAGGCGCGACGGCGAGGTGCCGATCATCATGCTCACCGCGCGGACCGAGGAGTCGGACAAGCTGGTCGGCCTCGAGCTCGGCGCGGACGATTACCTGACCAAACCATTCAGCCCCAAGGAGCTCGTGGCGAGGGTGCGCGCCGTCCTGCGCCGGGCCGAAGGGCGGCGGTCGCCGGCGGATGTCATCCGCGTTGGCTCCGACGTTGAGCTGGACGTGCCGCGGATGGATGCCCGGTTCGGCGGCCGCCGGGTCGAACTGACGAAAACGGAGTTCCAGGTGCTCGCCACGATGGCGCGGCAGCCGGGCCGCGTGTTCACGCGGGCGCAGCTGCTCGATGCGGTGCGTGGCGTTGCCTTTGAGTCGTACGAGCGGGCGATCGACGCCCACATCAAGAACATCAGGAAAAAGGTCGAGCCCGACGCACGAAAGCCGCGCTACGTGCTCACGGTGTTCGGTGTCGGCTACCGGTTCGCGGAGCTGCCTAAGTGATGCGGAGCGGCTGGGGTTCGCCGCCAGGCCGGC
>WNFL01202873.1_pt6 | contig 10453 bp, 12 predicted proteins | sample 5400361 | NCBI WGS metagenome assembly WNFL01 (sample SAMN13153351, study PRJNA577476) | soil metagenome | isolation source: 40 cm soil on Douglas fir-dominated hillslope | place: USA:California | collected 2013-09-17
GGTTTCCAGAAACGCAAACCACGATGCTATCTAATACAGTTACAATGCACAAAACAAGAACAGGGACATTCCCGAGTGTATGAGTGGTGAACCCTTGAACACGACGACCATGATCTACCAAACACTCGGCCAAGATATCCAGACCTATCACAAACAAGAATAGACCATGTCACAAAGAGTAAACGTAGATGGGAGCAAATAGACTACATGTAGCAAGCACGAAGATGCAGGATAGAAAACGCGATAACAGGGTTCGTCCAAGTCATGATCACCAGAACCGAGCGGACCGGAAGCATATGGCGGCATAGGATGAGGCGCCAGCAGCCACATCGGAATAGGGTATGTCTGTGAGTAGGGTATCGAATAACGACGGCACGAGAGATACAAGAAGATCGGCGATATATACCATGTTTGGCATAGGCAGCATAGTCGGTGAAGCGATGATGGAAACCGGCGTTGACGTACGGAAATGCAAGTTCTCGTGGCCATCGAAGCCCTCCATGTTGCTCGCTCCAGGCATGGGTAAGCATGATCCATAGCAGCTCCCTTAGATATCCGATAATTGGTTGGAATACCAGACGTCCTGTCTATGTTCCAAAGCCCATCCGTCCGCCTTGAATTCCCTCGTCTTGCGACTGAACGTTCGGAACCTGTCCCAAACCATTTGGTCTGACAACTCCACCTGAATAATCGATAGAGTCGATATCCCACGTCTCAGCCCCAGAAACGGGATGTTGTACAACGTCATTCTGAAGCTCTGTCCCGGAGGTAGAGGAAAGATAAGTAGAATGAATCGTCCCCGTGGCAGGAAGAGCTGTCCCCGGGATAAGGTTGCTTGAGGTAGTAGGAGGATTGATCGAATTTGGTATCGGCACAGCAACCAGGAGGTACCCAGCTGGTGGCGGTTGACTCGGGTCCCATGCTATTGCACCTTGACCCGCAATTCCAGCGAGGTCCTCTGAAGAGACGGTGGGGATACCAGGCGGAGGCATGCTCTGAATATGCGTCACTTGCTGTTGTAGATTTGTTGAGGGCGGCATAGACGAGGGTATAGTTGGAGCGGGTAGCGATTCTATAAGATCGAGTTGATTGGGCTGGGCATGCGCAAACTGTGTAGTGGAAGAACCGGGCAGCATCGCACCCAAAGCACCCAACATTTGTCTTTCCATTCCCCCAATGGTCTCAACATTTCTGAACATCTGAGGAGATACGGGTTGAGAGGAGATAGAGGGTATCGCACCCATCCCTGTGTCAGCAGTAGCTGTCATCGATCCCACCCCAATGATTGCACTCGGCGGCGGCAAAGTAGGAGGCGGTGGATCAACCTGCATTTCGCTGAGGTCTAATCCTATTCCTGACCCTCCACTTGAGACCCGGCTTGTAGTGGGGCTTGTCGGGATCCCGGCGAAAGAATTCATTCTCGTATTCCTCGTTCGCCGGCCAACATTCTCATGCGAATCCGCACGACTAATCCGACTCGCAGCTCTGGAGCTGCCTCCTGCAATACTTTTCGTCAGGCTGCGGCCACGAGTTGATCCTACGCTCCGACCGCCACTGGAAGTGGTCCCTGGCGGAACGCTACTTCTACTCAGACTCCTCCCTCTTCCAGTACCGCTTGCACTTGCACTGGCAGCTCGAGACAAGGGTCTGCTCGGACCGAGGCTTGTGCCGCGCGAAGGACCAGCGACACTCGGAGTACGGCACATAGTATAATCGACATAATCGGAGAGAGAGAGAGGTGACTCCTCGCTAGGTACCTCCCACATAGATTGTGCTTCCGCCTGTGATTGGAGCGCCTGCAGGTGTTGGGCGTAGTCGGCATAGTTGGCGATTGGAAATGTTGGTGGATCAGGGAACGACAGCCCGTCAGAGCCAGAGCCGCTTCCACTCGAGTCAACAGGTCCCGAACTCCCCGAGCTAGAATCGGCGATAGTTTGTCGAGTAGCAAGCCTCCTAGGGGTCGGCAGTACTGCAGGTACTGCTACACGAGCAGCAACATTAACAGCAGTGTCGACTCCAACGCTGGGTCCCACAGCCAAGTCAATGCCTGCACCGTCGAGCCCAAGCTCAAAGCCATATCCATCGTCCCCGCCTAACCCCTCACCCAGCTCAAATTCCCCACTCCCTAAATCGAGTCCCGTCGCACAGGTGTCATCAATCCCTTCCCAGCCTCCGCCCCACTTTTTAAGTTCGCCATCACCAAGTACATTCTCCCAATCGAACATTTCCCGTAGGTCGAATTGGCCGGTGCCGGGGGTAAAGTTGAGCTCATCAAACCCTGCCAGGTCGAACGCTTCCTGGCTAGCGGGGAATGGGAGATCAATCGTGTCACACAGGTAAGAGGTGATGATATCTTGGAAGGGGAGGAGCGATTCGAGGACACGGTCAGCACCAGGCTGTGGTGTGGGAGAGTGCTCAGGCTGAGGCCTAAGATGTGGTGGTCGAAGAGGAGTGGGTTCGAATGTGGATGTCCCGCTTGACGGCGCTAGGGAGAGCGCCTTTGGGTCAACGAAAGGGTTTGGTGGGTCGGAAGCGTGGCGAAGCGGGGATGATTGGGCAGAGGAAGAGGAGAGTTGTATTGATGACCCTAAGAGGGGCATTCCGAGTAGATTGAGATCGAATGAGAGAGGGGAAGGCGATGCAGGTGCAGGTTGAGATGGAGTTTGAGTTTTGGTTTTGGATCGGACAGAAGGATTTCGTGGAGACTGCGAAGGGGGCGTGGTTTCCTGCATAGAAGCGTAGATGTCAGTCTAAAATTCAAGCAGCCATGACAATGAATGCTCACCGTTGCGGAATGGCGGCGACTTGAACCTGATCTTCGGATTGGTGTCGACTTTGACGCACCAACTTCTTGATCTATCGTAGGTGGGGTCACAACGCGTGGTGAGGAGGCTGCAGTGGCTCTAGGGTCTGCAGGCGCTGAGGCTCCAGCGGATGATGCGGACTGGGAAGAGCTGGTCGAGTTGGACTCTATGGAACGTCTCTTCTTTCCCTTGGCCACCACCTTTGCGGCTTTAGTCTCGCCTGGATTCTTAGGGGCCGACCCTGATCCAGCCTTGGGTGGGGTTGCTTCAGCTGCGGTGGTTGAAGCTTTGGGATCTTTGGCCGCTGGAGGTATTATAGGTGTTGGGAGATAAGCAGGATAAGGGAACGGGAACCAGGGTATCGGCGCTGCTACTGAAGAACCAGCACTTGGCGCCTGGCCTGGTAATGGGGGCGGGGCCATAGCAAATGGTGGGTAAAACAGGGGCATTCCTGCCGGTAGTGATGGGTGCATCGTATCCGAACCCACACCTCTCGTTGACCTTGCTGCCAATTTCGCCTCGCGCTCGTTTCTCAAGCCATCGCCCTTTCTCTTCTTCGCGAGGTCCTTTTCCTCCTTCTCCTGAAGTTTTTGTGCCTTGGTTTTAGGCTTGAACTTATAGTCTGGATGTTCCTCTGCATGCCTTGCCTTTTCTTTCTCAGCGAGCTCGTTGTAGTACTTCTTGACTTCCGGTGACTCGTTCTTCCATGCCTCGGATATGATTTTGGACGCATCTGCAGCTAAAGGACGGGGCTTATTCTCCGCCTCTGCCTCCTTTCGCAGCAGCTCAAACTTGTCTTTTCTATAGAGGATCCAGGAATTCTGAGGTCGCCGAATCTTGGAAGCGTCCTCGTCCCTTTTATCCTTCCCCTTGCCGTTTGGAGGTCTGTCATATGGCTTCTTTGAGGGTTTCTTGTCTGCCGCTGTCGACATAGCTGGCTGAGAACAGAGCGTCAACGAGGTTGTCATGTCGCCGGGGGCACATCGCTCGGTGGACTTACTCTTGCGACCAACTAGCGTAGGCTCGTCTTATCCAGAGCTGAGGAGGACGCGAGAATAGGTCAGGGCGGCTTGTAATGAAACGGTGAGCACCCTCCGTGAACACCAAAACAGATGGAACGAAAGCAGGAAAGGGAATGACAACTATCGTGGACGTCGTCAGACCCAGTGTCGCCAGTCGACCATTCGATCGCTCGGGGCGTAGTACAAAATGAAGGCTTTGTCCACCTGCTGCACCCGCTCCCACAGTACTAACGAAAACGTGAGACAGCATCGCTTAATGTGACTTGGGACCCAAGTAGACCACCTACTTCACATTGCACTTTACGCCAACCTTGGGCACCTCGGCGGTGCTTCTACAGCGAGTGAAAGGAGGGCACCTGATATAGAACAATATATGCTTTTGAGATCATTGTGTAGTCCTTCTCCGAGAATACTACACATAAAAAGAGATCCATCTGAAACTCTCAATCACTGCCTCTGCACCTGTGTACTACGCATGCGCACCGTGCACATGGGAAATATATTCCTAGACCTTTTCCCTGCTCTCACACTACTAGTGATAGACCCGTTCTGGGGAGGTCGCTCAATATTGTGCTGGAGCATCCATTCGCCAATCGAATGCCATTGCAGAGTCTCCAAATGAGTGGTAGGTTACTTTAGCCTGTCTTCCATCCATATTATGCATACATCCCATATTCGAAGCTTTGTGGCACGATGGCCATGACATTTAACGGTTAGTAGCAATAGGAAGACCCTTTCTGAAATATCTTAGCTTCTGTCCTTCTAGTCAGCCTTAAAATAGGCTTACTGGCCCTTCGGAATATATAAGAGTCACTATACTATTTAGGCTCGCAAAATTCGAATCATAGTGTGATGGGAAGCAGCAATGGAGGACAACCGTGTATAGAACCTGAGGCGTATAAACAATTTCCATTTCTTTGGTGTGGTGACAGTCATGGAACTACTTTTAGGAGACGATGAGACTTGCAGAATACCCACTGCAGTGGGAACGGCTGGAGAAGCGGAAATCACTTACGAACATGCAATGAAATGGCGTATGTTATAATATTATTGCTACGACAAATGGTAGTTAGTACAGAGCATTAGTGCTGAGAAAACAGTCTTTATTGCGCGTATTTGTGAGGATTGGACTCCCAGTGACAACAAATTGGGGGCTTACTACTCTAGGGTGTGTCTGTGCCAAATTTGGTACCAGTCAGTGGGGTAGATCTCAAGGGTAGATCTCAAGATGGGAAAAATCGACTTCGCATTTTATAATATTGATATCATTACTTAGGTTTATCTCAAGGAAACTTCAGGTGGAATGGCCGAGTCGTTAAGGCGTATGATTTAGGCCAAGCTCTCATTGAGGGTTTTGGAAATCTCATATGGGAAACCGCGTGGGTTCAAATCCCACTTCCATCATTCCCTTTTCCCGATTTCCACAATTCATGTATTCTGTTTTGCGTCCCCTCCCGATCGTATAGGGTTTGGAATACACACCCAATGTGTGGGGAAACTGATTTTATAACGCGCGACGACCTAGATACAATCTACAGAACTATGAGGGACAAATGGAGCAAAGAATCTAAACTAGCGAGGCGACGTTCCCACTGTATATAGGTCCACCAGGTTCTCCGACACCAATGCCCAGACCTGCGGCGGCAGCGATGGCGGGGTCAACTTCAATTGGCACGGGCATCTGGCCAGTACCCTGCGCGAGGGCCTGAGCCCCCACCTGCATGGCCATCTGCGCCCCACCGTGCATTCGACTCGCCTCGATGATGCGCTCGACTGTTTTTCGAAGACTGACGCGTTCGCCTGCCAACCCGACTCGCTCTTCCATCTCCTCAAACGCCTCCATTTTGAGCTCGAGCTTTTCAAGTTGAACTTTGACGAGTTTTTGCAGCGTCGATGCGAGAGCGTTATTCGTTTGGTTGAGGAGCGTTGACGCCGATTGAGCGGTTCGCGAGAGTGCAAGTGAAGCGGCACGCTGAGCCTGCGGAAGGTGCAATGCCGCTTTCATGTTCGCGCCGGAACCAGACGCCGGCGCTGGCGTCGCGGACGCGCGAGCAGATGTGGAAGACGTCGCCTCGCCGTTGGTGGTGCCTTCAGCTCCGGTACCCTCCATGACAATGTCTTCCGCCTCCTTCTTCATCTCTGTAACGTCCTTGCTTGCCTCCTGCACTCCGATATTCTCCAAACCCTGTACACCGGCGAGGAAGGCGACCACGCTGAGCACGGGATTATCCGACTTTTCGAAGGGGATCTTGCCGAATCGGAGGATGCCCAAGTCACCCTCACGGTTCACACCATTGGAGGGTCGAGCGCCGCTCGAACCAACAGCCGCAGCACCGGGGGCGCCACCGGCCTCAAGGTCGTGGTAGCCTTCATCGATGGGGAGCTGGAGGAACTTGACGATGCAAGCCTCGCGACTGCGCGTCCCAACGTGCTCGCTGACGGCGACCCAGTCGTCGTCGTACATTTCAATACCTTCTAACAAGAGCAAGGCCTCTGCATCGGTCCAGTCATCCTCCTCCTTAGGTACTACACCCTCAGCCGCGGTGTCCCCGTTGATTTTGTCCGGGTCGACGCCATTAATACCAGAGTGCGCGGTGGTAAGGCGAACAAAGTCGCCCGAGTACATTGTAGAAGGGAAGCGACCATCGAGGTAACAGGGAGGACAGAGCTCGTAGTCGCGCTGCTTGAGAGAGTGGTAGCGTTCGCGTGTGCAGTCAACACCGCAGGTATCGCAGGTGTAAGCGGTGCCACTCCCACCAGCACTGGCAGCATTTACTGATGCCGCGAGAGTAGCGGCCTCGGTGGGTGTGAGCTCCTTAGAAGACTTTGTGGTTGTCTGGTAGATGGACGTGCGGAGCTCTGTGGAAGGAATACCCGCAGGAAGTTGACCTTGGGGCTTGGGGGCGGGGACACTATTCGCAGGTACGACGGCAGGTTTTGTGCCACTGTGGAGAGCCTGGAGGCCACGCGGGGTATCGAGGATCACGCGGAAATGACCTGTGAATGGAGGCCCAAGGGCGGACGGACGTGTTTCGGGGTCAATCTACATTAAAGAGCAGAAATAAGTGGATTATCTTCGATAGTGGTTTAGTTAAAGAGCGAGTCAGGAACGTACTTGGTAGTTGATGAGCCCCCAATGCTCGAGAAAGGCGTGGACTCGCATAACAGCGCATACATCTCCAGCAAGATTACGACGGCATGCGGTCATAGTGAGGTATTCTGATGGTCTGAGGCGGTAGGTATTGATCATAAAGTCACGGTATTCCTTATAGACCGCAGGGGTCTTTGATCTGTTTTTCGAGTTGAAAAATTCTGGGAGGCTCTTCATTTCGAAATTGAAGGAGAACCAGGAGGAGTACGAGGGAATGATAATCGGGTCTGTTTGCTGAGCGAGGTAAAGGCGAGCCTGGGATTCGAGGTGTAGACGTTGTGACTCGAGTGCAGCTGCATCTTCCTCTTCCTGCTGCAGCTGCAGCTGCTCCTCTGGCTCCGATTGGCCCGAAGACGATGAGCGATCGTCGTCGTCCATTGCGACGTCTTCCGTCGGAGCGCGAGCTGGGAATGCGGAGGGGACAAGTGCCATGGATGGAATGCCCGGGTCGCGAGAGAGAGCGAAGAGAAAGTAAGGCGGTTTGGCAACGGACGCGTGTTGGTGTCGTAGGACGCGCTTTTGAAGAATTGAGCGAGGCAGTCGATGGTCAAGTCTGGCTACCTTTGTGTGGACAAACATAAACACAAACATTGAAACAGCTAATGATTATGATTATGACCACCATTAGGGTTATTATCATCATTATCGTTATCGTTATCATAATCATTATCATAATTATTACCATAATGATAATAATATGAGCCGACTCAGGCAGGAGGTATGTATGTAACGTATAGGGGTAGAGGTCAGATCGATCTTGGCCTTGGCTCTACCCCATAACCTCATATCCATATACTATACCCACCACAGCACTACAGCACTACAGCGCACTAGTCCACTCACGCACGCACGCACGCACGCGCAGCAGCAGCCCGTCTCGTCTCATCCATCCATCCATCCATCCATCCCCTCGACCCCCCGACCGGTTTTCACTCATCCCATGAATACGGGAAATGCGCCAACTACTGGATCGCGTAAAAGGAGAGCCTCGATTCGGCACTCACTCGCGTCTACCTTCTCCTTTGCGAGTCTCTCCGCACTCGCACTCCGGAGGCACCCTTCTCAACGATCAGCCGTTACCGTTACCGTCTCTAGTCCCAGTCCCAGTCCCCCTCTCCAAACTACCCGTGCTCCCAACCTCGTCTCGATCGTGAGCGAACGTGTCCCTATCATCACAGTCAATTCACCACCTCGTGCTCAAATGAAAGATGCGGCTGATGAAGAGCGGCCATGGGACGGAGGGTGGAAGAGCTCGAGGGCCGAAAGGCGCACGACGATCAACGATGCACGGTTCTTAGCACTCCTGACGATGGATATTTCACACCCCGTGTTCTTGGGGAGTTCGTATTCAGGGGATGTCAGGGACTTGCCAGGGCATAGGCGTGATGGAGGAAGAAATCAAGGCAAGGCAAAGGCTGAAGGTGCGGGCGGAGATGGAGATGGAGATGCCAGCGTGAAAGAAGTCATCGACCTACTGGAACGTGTGAGTATCGATCGATGGCTATTCCATTGGGGACTGAAATGATGTTCCAGGTCGAACAAGAATTCGGAATTGCGACCGCTAGGGTAGGCGAGGGTGTAAAGGACGTGCAGGAGGAGATCATCCACGTTAAGCGACAGCGGCAGCGGCAGTGGAGGAAGGTCCGCCGCGTTCGCGTTGAAAGATACGAGAGGATTTAGATCACTTTATCATAATGATGCAAATGCAGCCATGATTCTAATATCGAATATCGAATATTGAATACCCATAACCCATATTGGTTCAGGTTGCGATCCAGCCCATGGGCGCGGTGGCTATGCCACACTATGCATTATCATAATATGCACGAGCAAGGGACAAGCTTTGACCGCTACCGCCTTCCGCTTACTGCCTACCGCTTACCGTGACCGCTTACTGCTACCGTACCGCTTACCGCTGCTACGTCACTCAGCTCAGTTGCAATGTTACACAACCACAACGTACTGGCCTTGGCACGACCGAAGCAACCCAACGGCATTCATTTCATGGTGCCAAGTATCCCACGCCTTTCAACTGTCGGTGTCAATGTCAATGTCGATGTCAATGTCAATGTCGATGTCGATTTCGAGTTCGATTGGACTTACCGACCGTGACGGTCATAGCTGGCATAATGCTCGCTCGGTTATGGCGAAAGGGGAGTTCTACGGTCTACGGGGCTTCTCTCCAAGTCTAGACCACTGCACCGGGGTCGACAAACCCGAGCGGGCTCAAGACAGAGGCACAGAGGCAAGCGAACGGGCGATCACTCGCGGTGCAGCGCGGCGCAGGAACATGCAGCCAGCACGCGTGTAAAGGGCATGACGATCTAATGACCCTGTCCCTCAGCTGCACTCGACGTCCTGTACTAAACCTGCACGACTTCAACGCGGCGTTTGCACTGCTCACTCACTCACGACGCCCGCGGTTCCGTTACGCTCCTCGGCCTTTAAAACTCTAGGGTCTCACTCAACCTTCACACTATCCGCTCCTCCTCCAACCTATCTCGATAGGAAGAATTGGCTCAAGACCACTCCGGCGAGCGACTGGCGTTCGTCCTTTCTATCTTGCTTGAACTCGCCGGCTACAGCCACACCTCACACGACTATCTCTAATATTCCCAAAAATAATATAATTGACACTCGGAACCCTCCATCACCCTTATCTGCTCAAGAAAGTGGCACAACCCATCATGATCTGCGACCAAACGTCGCTTTCTGTATGTCGGTCGGTCGTAACGACTCCATCCATTCACCTATCCTCGCCTAGTTCGCTGACCACTTTCATTACATTCTACCTACAACACGTATCCCAAATCCCACATAGAACCTTGATGACAAATGCATTCGTCGCGTCTGGCGTGCTCTCCTTCCCTCAATCGTGCTCACTTCAATCTTCCTTTGCGCTCTAGTCGCCTTTATCTTCCGTATACCAGCAGTATCGACAAGAATCTATTCCTGGAAATGGTTACGCCGCATCCGCCGCAGCCTCCGCCCCTTTCTCGACCTCCACCAGGCTGAAGACCTTCTTGCCTCTTCCAGCCGCGAACAAGCCACCCCACTGCCATCCACGACTCTACCCAATACACATCACGATATCTCGAAAGATTCCCCAGCCGGACGACGCGCGGTTGAAAGATGGTCCGCAAAATTCCATGCAGTGCGGCTAGCAGTGCCCCTGTTCCTTGGCAGTCTTCTCGAAACTCTTGCTTGGCTAATGATCGCCTGTTACGAGCTCGCCTCCTCTTCCGCTGCAGATCCCAGCCACAGCCCCATCCCCAACCCCCCCTCACGTCCCCACCCCCGCCCCCACACTTCTTCGTCTATCGCTGCATTTGTCATTGCATCAGTTTGGGCATACATCCCCCTTCGTGTTGCGCTTTCACCTTCGATCCGCGTTCGCGCCCGTCCTCCTCCTGATATTCTTATTCTCCTGATCACTCTGGCCACAGCGGCAACGGTCGATGGCGCTGCAAGAGTGT
>WNFL01277367.1_pt1 | contig 10452 bp, 15 predicted proteins | sample 5400361 | NCBI WGS metagenome assembly WNFL01 (sample SAMN13153351, study PRJNA577476) | soil metagenome | isolation source: 40 cm soil on Douglas fir-dominated hillslope | place: USA:California | collected 2013-09-17
CACCGATGCGCTCCGTGGTGCTGCGAAGCAGGTCATTGACCGGGCCGGTCTCTCCCCCTGGTCCGAGCTTGAGGTTCTCGCGGAAGTACTGTTGATTGAAGATCCAGGCCATCAGCGCCCCCCACTTGGCGCCCCAGTTCTTGTACTCAGGCTTGTCCATGGTCATTCCTTCCGGTGCCATGTAGCCATCGAGGCTAAGCCCAATGTTGACGAATACTTTGCTCACGATGTTCCTCTCGCATGTTCGAATGTCGGCCTAACGCCCAAGTTCACCAGCAAGCGCCAGCGGTTAGGGCCTGGTCAGCAGCAAGCGGGTTAGGCCGCCGAGCGTGGCTATCCGCTACCGATGCTGCGCGAAGAGCCATTGGACCAAGGTGCTATCGGCATACGCTCGCGATGGGACGCCTGAGTGAGTGACCGCTGCTAACTCGGTGTAGTGCACGTCTGCTCTCGCGTGCTGCAGCGCCGAGACGAGCTGTCGCGACTGCGCGACCGGCACCTGTTCATCAGCGTCGCCATGGACAATCCAGATGGGAATGTGTCGGATGCCAGCAGCGAGCGCCGCGAACGGATCGGGCGCCGTGACGAACGCATTGGTGCGCCGGTCGGTCTCACTTTCAATCGCTGCATATCCGGCACCGGGTTCTACGCGACCTGCGACTGTAACGAGCGCCGCAAAACGCGCGGGCCATTTGAATGCCAGCCGGTAGCTCCCCGTCGCACCCATCGAGTAACCGGTGAGGTACACGCGCGCCGCGTCGATGGAGAACTCGGCGATGGTCCGATCGAGCTCCGCGATGACCAGTTCCTGCATCTCGGGATATAGCCAGCGCGTGCCAACCTTCCCCTGTGGGAAGACGACGATGGCCGGGAAGGGCCCGCGATTGTCTCGAATGCGGCGGGCGAAGGCCGCATTGGTCTGGTACATACCGTCGCTGCCCTGGTCTCCGTTGCCGTGCAACGAGACGATCACCGGCCACTTGGTCTGCACCGTGTAATCCGAGGGGACATAGACCTGATACCGATAGGTCTCGCCGTGCATCGTAATGGCGCGGTAAAGAAATCCCGTTTGGGCAGGCAGGGGTGAGGCATTCAAGAGCACGATTGCAACTAGCCAGGCTTTCCGCACGAGTCTCCGAGGTGTAATTGTGGCCGTCGGCGCTCAAGTCACTGACGTCGTGTCAGCACGACGTGGGTTGCTGCGGCAGTGGGCACATGGGTGGTGCACTCGTAGCCCAAGGCCGTGAGATCGAGGCCGTAGAAGAGATGCTCGCCGGACCCGAGCAGCCTTGGCGCGATCGCCACGTGCAGCTCGTCGATGAGCCTCGCTTCGAGGTACTGGCGGATCGTCGCCACACCGCCGCCGATCTCCACATCCTTTCCCTCAGCTTCCGCCGTCGCTCGTTCCAGCGCCTCGCGGATACCGCCCGTGACAAAGTGGAAGACCGTGCCGCCTTCCATCTGAATCGGCGGGCGGCCGTAATGCGTCAACACAAATACGGGGCCGTGGTACGGCGGGTTCTTTCCCCACCAGCCGCGCCAGGCATCATCGGGCCATGAGCCACGAATCGGGCCGAACATGTTGCGTCCCATGATCCAGGCGCCGACGCCCACCCCAAAACGCGCCGCGATATCGTCATCGACGCCGGTGGTGCCGCCGGTCTTGCCATTGATACGCTGGAACGTGCGGGTCGGGATAAACCATTCATGCAGAGCTTCACCCCCGACGCCGAGGGGATCCTCACGAGTCTGGTGCCGGCCAGCGCCGTAGCCGTCGAGCGAAATCGTAAAGTTGTGCACGCGTACACGGGCCATTGTGTGCTTCCAGGCAAGGGTGGCGGTCGGAGAGCTGCGGCTTCTACACTGACGTCGAACAACAGGGAAGGAAATAGACAGCGTGTCGTTGCCGCGCATGCCGCTCCCCGCGCCGAGGAGCCGTCATCGATGGCTATCCCTGAATGAAGCGGAGCGTGTTTCCGTCAGGATCCTCGACGTAGAACTCGCGCGTGCCCCATGTCTGGTCGATCGGGCCTTCATGCACATGCTGCGGCGCGTCCGGATTGCCCGGGGTCTGAAGTCCCCGCGCCCGGAATGTTCGAAATAGCGCATCGATGTCGCTCGTCGTAATCGCGACCACGGAGCCGAAGACGCCATCGCCACGATGGCTTGAGAGATACAGGTGGCTGCCATCGCGGGCGAGAACGCTGAACGACGGGTCGCTGAGCTCATCATCGCCATCTACGCGCTCGAAATCGAGGACGCCGCTGTAGAATGCAAGTGACTGCCGCATGCTACGGCAGCGGAGCGATGGAATGATTGCCATAGAGCCTCCTCCTTCAGACTTCTCTTGGTGTTGCCGTCAACGCCCAGTTGAGCTGCAAGCACTCCAATAGACGGCGCTGGCGCAGCCAACGCCACTCCGTATCGCGCCCCGGCTTGTGCAGCGACGCGTTCGACTGGCGGTCGCGTGCTCTAACTTTCGACCCGCCGCTCTGTGAGGCGTTCGGCCAAGCGGCGTATGCCTCTGCGCTTCGTCCATGCGGCAAGTCCACCAACGATGACACCGAGGCCGACGGGCACGTCCGGCGGGATGCCTGCTTTCAGCGCGATCGGGATCAGTACCCAGCCCAGGAGCGCGGCGGCGAGGACAGTCAGACCTGATGATGGCACCTTGATACGTCGCAAGTCGATGGCGCCGATACCTAAGCTGGCGATCAAGGGGCGGCGGGTTGCCATGAGGGCGCTTCGATAGCGCGGCCGGCTCGTCGTTCGTAGTGAATAGATCGGCTGCCTCACTGAGAACCAGCAGGTGCTCAAGCCACTCCAGCATGCAAGTCCTCCTGGTGTGGGCGCAGCCTAATGCCCAAGCTCACCTGCGGGTGCTATCTCAACCTGGGGATACCCTCGACCGGTCCGCGATAGTGATCGCGCGCGATACCGGATGCTCTCCGCGCTCCGTCAAGTCCAGCGCCTCGTTAGGTGGGCCGCTCGTCGCCGCTCGCCCGAGTGCCGAGCAACTGAGTCGTGGCCCGGATCTGGGCATTGTGACACCTCGTCCTCGTTAGGTGGAAGTGTCCACGAAAGTGGTGCAAGTACCCGCGTCGGCTCCACTCCAAGGTTAGGCCGTTCGACTCTCGCTATTACGATCTCTCAAAGAGAACGAATACCGCTTCGTCGTTCACCAAAAGGTCCTCTTTCTTGGACTCTCGTGTCAACACGCTTAGAAATAGCAACGCGCCGCTCGCCACGGCGGCTCCCATTCCGACAGCCCACCAGACACACTGACCGGTCCGCAGATGAAAAGCCCATTTGAGCCCGACAAAGAACCAAGATGAAAAAACAAACGAATACACCAGACTTGACGTTACCTTGTCATTAACGAGACGCGCTAGCGGATGCCTGATTGTGCCCTGATAGCACGCAAAGTGGCGTGTTTCATCGCAACGCGTGAATTGACCGCGAATGCCCATCGCTGCTTCGAGGCTCGCGCCAGTGACTGAATAGTCATGGCACATCAGCAGGCTACGCACTTCGTATCCGAATAGTGCGAGAGTCAGAATGCCAGAAAAGATGCCGATGTATCCAACGACTTCTGGTTGAAGCTCCGGCTGCGGCGACGTTGGCAAAGCCTTGCCCAGCGCGACCAACCCAGCGACTGAGGCAATAGGGAGAAACCCGAGAAGTTTCATCCGGAAGTTGTGCAATCCCTGATAGCTGCGGCAGAGCTCAGAGTATGTCGTCGTTAGGAAGGACGGCGCGATTGGCGAGGGGACGGACCGAGGCGCTGTGTGGCTCACAATAAAATCTCCGCTGAACTCGTTCGCTCCCGCACACGGGGGGCCGGTACGCGGCGCCTCCCTGTCCCGGCGTAGCGGAAATAAAGAAGATTCTCGCGTCGCCTACGCTTCGGCCAATCCGGCTTGTGCGCGACGGCACGCCTATACGAAACCACGTTCTGAAGACGACAATGCATTGAGACTTCTCCCGATCGGTCAACGCCCAGGTTCACTCGCAAAAGAATACATAAAGGCGAGCGCAGCGGGCTACCAAAAGCTCCTCTGACAAGTGCAACGCGTTAGACATCACACGCTGCGATCTCGCCCTTCGGACGGGCTACCAAGCGCGCGACCCGCTGTCATGGGCAACTTAACTTTCGTAACCGGAACCAACTTCTGCCTTCCGGCTGGCTTCAAGACACCCTTCCAGACGCTGACTGCAAGACCAATGGTATCGACGAACATAGCACCACCGGCTGAGTTAACAACGGTCTGAGAGAATGCGCCAGCATGAAAAATGATCCACGATGAGATGACGAGGATGGCCGCCAACAACCCAATGGATGCATAGCCCATTGCCAGCTTAAGTATGAACCAGCGGTTCTCGTGTTGCTTTTGCTGATCAAACGTCTCGCGCTCTTGGCGGAGTTGCTCCGTCGCGCGTTCAATGTCGATAGCCGAAAGTGCCGGTGCGCTCATCGCGTACTCTCCCGTTCCGACTCTCGACTAGCACGCCGAAGTATGAACGTCGTCACGAGACTCGTTGTCATGGAGGGAAACACTAGGAGACCTGAAATGACGCCGACCACAATGGTCACGCTTCCAAGCGCTGCCACTAGTAGCTTGCTCCGCTCGATCAGAGAGACTCTGTGATGCTCCTCGGCTGCATTCAGGCTGGCACGTTGAATTTCGAGCGCCTCCAAGCGCCGACGTAAGGCTTCTTGCGTGTCCTGTTGCGTGTCCGGAGCCGCCTTGATGGCCTCGACGAGTCTTGGAAGCGCGTCGCTGAACCGCCTGACAGTCGACATGTCGAGATAGACGCGGTCCCGTAAGAAGAATGGAAGGTCCGTATCCGCGTCCGCCAGCACAGGGTACACCCGAAAAGTGCCCTTGTGCTGTTCGGTCGCTAGCGCCATTGCTACCTCTGTCGCAACCCACTCGCTCTTCTCCGAGCGAGGCGAGAGCACAACGACGAATGCGTCCGCGGAATCGATGCCACGTGTTACTGCGTCCGATATAGCGTCGCCGGGCGCGATGGAATCCGTCACGGTCGTCGTTTCAATGCCCGATCGCTTGAGATGCTCGCGTAAGCGGGCAACAAATCCATGATCAGCCACCGCAGATGAGATGAATACTCTTGGCATGGTCACTAAGGGCGGGGCTGGCGTCTGGGCACTGCCGAAAATACACCACAGCTTGGGTGTTGTCTAACGGATATTGAGAGCGCGCCCTTGCTGCTACCATGGAGTTGTCGAGAAACCATGGGCCACAGCAAAGAGGCGCTCTCATGAGACGCTCCACCAAGTATGTCGCGCTCGATGTGCACCAAACAACCACCGTCGCGTCGGTTCGTGAGGAGGGTGGACGGGTGATCGCACCGACCATTCTACCGATGGAGGCCGGACCACTGGTGGCGTTCTTCCGCGGCATGCGCAGGTCGCTCCACATCACCTTTGAAGAAGGCACGCAGGCGCAATGGCTGCACGATATCCTGTGCGTGTGGTCGATCGCGTGATCGTGTGTGATCGACGAGGCCGTTCGGCGCAGGGACACAAGAGTGACCAGCACGACGCGGACGAGTTATCCGACTTGTTGCGCTGTGGCACACTGCGCGCGGTCTATCACGGCAGTCCCGCGCGGGCGACGCTCAAGGAGCTCGCCCGCACGTATCAGCATCTGGTCGAGGACTCGACGCGCGTGATGCTTCGCCTGAAGACGCTGTTCCGTGCCCGTGGCATCCGCACGCCGGGGCGAGCCGTTTACGATGCAGAGCAGCGGCCCTTAGCCTCGCGCATGTCGCTAAAAAGGGCCGCGCCTCTGGCGAACTGCGTCGTAGGCGCTGCTGCAACCACCAGGACTCAGCCTGATCACAGACGTGTGCACCGGACCGCCCTCACCAAGGCGGCCACTGGCAGGCTACCAGCTGCCCCGCTCCCCCGCGACCTCGATGACCTTGCCGATACGATCGGCCGCATGGCGCCAATTCGTTTGCACGGCGAGCTGCGCCGCATCCGACTCGCCGCTGTCGATGGCATCGATGATCGCGTCGTGCTCCGCCACCGACGCGCGGATGTCGCTCGTGAGCATGCTGATGTACATCCGAATGTACCGCTCGGCCTGAGGCTTCACGCTGTCGTGCATCGCGATCAGCCGCGGGCCGGCACACGCCTCCACGATCCGGCGGTGGAGACGCTCGTCAGCCTCGTACAGACGTCCGTGGTCGATCGGCGCCGTACGTCCCGTGCGATGGAATTCGGCGTTCAACGCCTTTAGATCCTTCGCGAGCTGCCGGCGTTCCGCGGGCGGCAGGGTCGCGGCCCACCGTGCTGCGAGCCCCTCGAGCTCACCGACGATATTGAGCAGCTCGTGCACGTCTTTCCTGGTCAACGGCGCGACGGTGAGACGCGCCTGCTGCGCTCCCGGCGCACCGACGACGAAACCCTCTTGCTGCAAGCGCTGGAGCGCCTCGCGCACAGGCGTGCGGCTCACACCGAGCCTGCTCGCCACTTCGGTCTCCACCACGCGGCTGCCCGGAGCGAGAAGCCCCTGCACGATCAGCTCCCGCAGCCGCTGATAGACCTGCTCGGGCCGCGATCCATGCGGCGCCGCGGACGCATCGCCATCGCCCTGACGCGCGCCGCGAGGAGCGCGCGGCGCGACGGAACGCGGCGAAGCTGGCGTGCGGCGAGCAGGCATCGATCGGTGGGATGGAGTTCACCAGCAATATACGAGAGACGCGCTCTGCATGCGCCCCTGTATGCATCCCGTGACGCAAAAGCTGCCTCGACATGCCGGCGCCCGCGCGGCATCCTTGGCACATGCGCGACCTTCCGCACATCCGCCAGGACCTCTCGGCGTCGGTGCTCACGATTACGCTGGATCGTCCCCAGCGTCTCAACGCCGTCAACGACGCGCTTGCCGCTTCATTGGCCGACGCCCTTTCCGACGCGGCGACCGATGACGCTGCGCACGTCGTCGTCATCACAGGCGCCGGCCGCGGATTCTGCGCGGGACTCGACCTCTCGGAGCCACCGGTTCTCCCGTCGGCCACGCGCGCCGAACGGCTCGATCCGTTCGCGTGGGTCGGCACATGGGTGCACCGTGTCCTCGCATGCGAAAAGCCTGTCATCGCCGCGGTCAACGGGCCGGCCGCCGGCGCGGGATTCGGCCTCGCGCTCGCGTGCGACATCAGGTTCGTCGCCGCGTCGGCAAAGCTCACCGCGGGCTACGTGCGCCGCGGTCTCAGTCCCGACGCGGGCGTCTCGTACCTGCTTCCACGCCAGGTGGGGCTCTCGCGTGCATCGGAGATTCTGCTCAGTGGCCGCGACGTGGATGCGGACGAAGCGCTCAGGATTGGTCTCGCCGCCGCGATATTCCCCGACGACGCCTTCGCCGATTCGGTGCGCGCGTACGCAACGACAATGGCGCAAGGCGCACCGGTCGCCCAGGCGCTGACGAAGCGCCTGCTGGCAGAATCGCTCGACAAGCCGCTCGACGCCGCGCTGCGAGACGAGCTGACGTACATCAAGCAGTGTTTCACCACTGGCGACGTGGCCGAGGCCATCACGGCGTTCAGGGAGAAACGGCCGCCGGTGTTTCGCGGTCTCTGACGCTCAACGCGCTCGCGCCACCGCAAGCACGTTCCACGTCGTCTCATCCGGCGGCGCATCCTCCTCGCCGAACGCGCGCAGCTCGAGCAGCTCCAATCCCGCATCCTCGAAAACGAGCGACAGCTCCTGCGGAAAGAAGAATCGCATCGCGTGCGTCTCGGTCATCTCCGCCACGACCTGCTTGTCTCGCAGGCGCCACACGCGATAGCGCACGTCGGCGCGCTGCGCGAGCGTATCCAGCGACGTTCGCACCGAGCGGATGATCTGTCCCCCAGTGGCGTCCACCACCTTGGTGCGCTCACTCGGCCTCGAGCAGCGAGCCCTCGCGGAGATGCGCACGAACGGTCGCGAGCGCGGCCCGCACCGCCGCATTGCTGACCTGATACCCGAGCACTGCGAACATCATCAGTGCCGCGTCGTAGGGCTCGCCGCCGAGCCGGATGCCTGTGACGTCTCCCTCCACGAATGCCGGCTGGGCGATGGTCTCATCGAGCGTCTGCTCGGCCTTTACTCGCGCGATGGCGAGCATCTCGGGCGATCGGTCGACGCCGGTCACGTCGTATCCGCGGCGCGCGAGGCGTATGGCGTGCTGTCCGGTGCCGCAGCCGAAATCCAGCACGCGGTTGCCGCGTAGGGCATGCCGCTCGAACACTCGCTCCAGGAGTGCGACCTCTGCGTCGTAATCCTTGTCCTGATAGAGCAGGTCGTACTGCCGCGCGTACTCCGCCCCGAACACATCGCTCATGCCAGGCACTCCTCCAGCACGTCGCACACACGCGTGAGCTGGATCTCGGTGAGTCCCGCTCCCGACGGCAGATGGATGCCGCGTCTCGTGAGGCGCTCCGCAACAGGATAGCGCTCGCCGGCAAAATATCCGCGCTCGAGCAGCGCCGGCTGCTCGTGCATCCCCACGAAGAGCGGCCGCGTCTGCACGCCACGCACGGCGAGCCGCGCGGCGAGCTCTTTCACGTCCACGCGCGCATCCTCGCGCAGCACCACGCCGTACATCCAGCACGAGCTCCGAGCCCACGGCTGCGGCGCTGGAAGCTCCAGGCACGATACGCTTGCAAGTCGCTCGGCATACGCCGATCCGATCCACCGTTTACGCTCGAGCAGCTCGCCGATGCGGTCGATTTGCGGCAGCGCGAGCGCCGCCTGAAGGCTCGTCATCCGGAACTGATGCCCCAACTCGGTGTGGAGGTATCGCCTGTCCTCTCGAAAGGCGAGGTTCCGCTGCGAGCGCAATCGGGCCGCGGCAACGGAATCGTCGGTGACGACCATTCCTCCTTCGCCGCTCGTAATGAGCTTGTTCGCATAGAAGCTGAACGTGCTCATCGCGCCGAACGAGCCGCAGCGCCGCCACTTCGCCGCATCGCTCCCTCCCATGCGACACTCCGCTCCGTGCGCTTCGGCAGCATCCTCCACGATGGAGAGGCCACGCTGCTCCGCAGCCGAGACGATCGCCTCCATGTCGCAGGGATGACCGTCGATGTGCACGGCCATGATTGCGCGCGTCCGTGGCGTGATGCGCGCGAGCACGTCGTCCGCGCGCATGCACCAACAGCTCGGGTCCGCGTCCACGAGCACCGGCGTCGCTCCAGCGCGGACGACGGCGAGCGCGCAGGAGATGATCGTGAACGTCGGCATGATGACTTCGTCGCCGGGCTCGAGAGCCAGCGCCTCGATGGCCAACTCCAACGCGGCAGTCCCGCTGCTCACCGCTACTCCGTACGCGCGATCGCAGTATGACGCCCACGCCTGCTCGAACCGCGTGAGGTACGTGCCCGCCGACGAGATCCAGCCGGAACGGAGCGCGTCCATGACCGCCTCCATCTCCGGCACACCGATGCGCGGCTCAGACACCGGGATGTGCACGAGATCGCGCATCAGAACAGCGCCTTCTCGGTTAGGCCCGTGTACGGTCCCTGCTTCACCTCCAGCAGCACCGTATCCTCGAGCATGCGGAACCCGTGGCCTCCGCCCACCATCAGCATGAGATCGCCCGCACGGAGCTCGCGCGTCGCCACGAGGTTCCGGGCGTCGTCGTAGACGTCGAGCTCACACCGCCCACGACGAACGAGAATCACCTCCGACGTCCCCACGAGGTGGCGCTCGAGCGGCAAGTGCACATGCCGCGTGATCTCTCCGCCGGCGGGATACACAACGAAGCCCACCTGCTGCGTGAGCTCGCTCGGCGTGACGAAGGTGGTGGCTGCGGGCGCGAAGGGGGCTCGAATGATGTACGCCAGTGGACGACCGCTCGAGGTGATCTGCTCGACGTGGTCCATGATCTACGCCGCGGCGCGCGCCTCGCTCTCGATGGAGACGTCCCGATCCCGCGCGATCGTGATGATCGCCACGCCGGACAGGATGATGGCCGCGGCCGCGAGCGTCCGCAGCGTCACGGACTCGTGGCCGATCACCCAGCCCAGAAATACGGCGACGACCGGGTTGACGTACGCATACGTGGACGCCTTCGCCGCGGTGGTGTGATTGAGCAGATACACGTACGCGGTGAATCCCACCAGCGAGCCGAAGGTGATGAGATACAGCATGCCCAGCAGCGACCGTGTGGAGACATGCGCTGGATCGAACGTCGCAATCTCTCCTGCGAGCGATCCGACAACGGCGAGAGACAGCCCACCACAGATCATCTGCGTCGCCGCGCCGCCGAGGCCACTGCTCGCTCTCGGCGCATGCTTCGTGTACAGCGAGCCCGCCGCCCAGGAGAGCGATGCGAACGCCAGCACCAGCGCTCCCGTGAGATTCACGCTGCTGTTTCCCGCTCCGCCCTCACCCACCAGCAGACCGAATCCAGCCAGGCCAAGCGCGAGACCAACCACCAC
>WNFL01422721.1_pt2 | contig 10452 bp, 6 predicted proteins | sample 5400361 | NCBI WGS metagenome assembly WNFL01 (sample SAMN13153351, study PRJNA577476) | soil metagenome | isolation source: 40 cm soil on Douglas fir-dominated hillslope | place: USA:California | collected 2013-09-17
GTGCGTGACGGCCAGCTCGACCGAGTACTCCTGGGCCAGCAGCACCGCGGTGTCCTCGTCGAGCAGCGAGTTGATCGTGACCTTGAAGAGGTCCATGCCCAGGCGCTGGATCGCGATCTTGATCAGCTCGTTGGTCTTGACCGAGAGCACGTCGGCCAGCTTCTTGACCGTGATCGGCATGCCGATCTCGACCTTGCCGCCGGTGTGCGGCGAGACCGCCTCGCCGCGGCGCTGGCGCTCCTGGGTGGCCCCGCTGTAGGCGCCGGTGCGACCGCCCCCGGGGCCCGCGCCGCCAGGGCCGGGTGCGCCGCGCGTCGCGTTGCGGCGCAGGAAGCGCGAGGACTGCGCTTCGCGCAGCTGGCCCGCGGTCATCGTGCCGCGCGCATTGCGGTCGCCGCGCAGGAGCGCCTTCTTCTTGTCCGCGCCCAGCGTGGGCTGGACGTTGAGCGTGACGTCGTCGGAGGAGCGCAGACGGCGCGACTCCTCCTTCTTGGGGACCGGCTGGCTCTTGACCTTCGAGAGGTCGATGAAGCCGACGACCTTGCCGCCCATCTTGCGCGCGGGGGTCGCGACCGGCGCGGGCGCGGACGGCGGGGCCACGGCGCGCACCGCCTCCTCGGGCTCCTCGAGCTCCGCGATCGGCTCGGGCTCGAGCACCTCGAGCGGCGCCTCGGCCTCGGCCTCGACCCGGGCTGGGCTGTCCTCGAGCGCCGGCTCGGGCATGGGTTCGGGCTCGGGCGCCTCGGGTTCCTCGATCGGGCTCGGGCGCGCCGGGTGCGCGCGCGCGGGCGCAGGCGCTTCCTCGGCCTGCGGCGCCGGGGGCGGCGCATCGGGCGCTTCCTCGGCCGCGGTCTCGCTGCCGTCGGCCGCGGCGCTGGCCTTCTTCTTGCGCTTCTTGAGGATCAGGCCGCCGGAGGCATCGGCCGTGTCGGCGCCGCCGCGCGCGTCCACCGGCGTGTGTCCCTCGGCCTCGAGCAGACCCTGGATCTGGAGCACCACGAAATCGTCCAGGGCGGTCATGTGGCCCTTGATCTGGGAGAACCCGCGGTCGCGCAGGTGCTTGGCCAGGTCCTGGCCCGACATGCCATATTCCTTGGCGAGGTCGTAGATGCGTTTCTTCTGGGTCAAGTGGGGTGGGGTCGGGGCTCGAGAGGAGTTGCGGGGTGAGGATTCTCGGAGGCTGCTGGGCGGGAAGCCAGGAAATCCCTAGCTGGCGGCGCTCGCTCGTGGCGAGCCTTCCCCGGGCGAGCTGCCCTCGTCCTCGGGGCCGGCCTCGGTTCTCGGCGCGTCCCCGGTCGGCCGCGCTGGCGGCGGCAAGCCCATCGCCTCGGCCTCGAACTCGGCCCGCGTCTTGATCTCGATCTCCCAGCCGCAGAGCCGGCTCGCCAGGCGCACGTTCTGGCCCTTCTTGCCGATCGCCAGCGACTGCTGGTCGTCGTCGACGACCACCGCGGCCGAGCGCGAGTCGACGTCGGGGTAGATGTTCTCGATGTGGATCGTTGCCGGCTTGAGGCCGTTCATGATCAGCTGCTCGAGCGAATCGCTCCACTTGATCACGTCGATGCGCTCGCCGCGCAGCTCGTCGATCACGGCCTTGATGCGCGAACCGCGCACGCCCACGCAGGCGCCGATCGAGTCGATCTTGGGGTCGTTGGAGGCGACGGCCATCTTGGTCCGGTAGCCGGGCTCGCGCACGACGCGCTTGATCTCGATGATCCCGTCGGCGATCTCGGGCACCTCGAGCTCGAACAGGCGCTTGACCAGGTCCGGATGGGTGCGGCTGACCAGGATGCGCACCTTCGAGCCCTCCTTGCGCACCTCGACGATGATCGCGCGGATGCGGTCGCCGGGGTTGAAGGTCTCGCCGCGCACGCGGTCCTCCTTGCCCAGGAAGGCCTCGACCTTGCCCAGGTTGACGACCTGGAAGTCGCCCTCGTAGCGCTGCACGACCCCGTTGACGAGGTGCCCGACACGCTTCTCGTAGTCCTCGTAGACGACGTCGCGCTCGGCCTCGCGCAGGCGCTGCATCAGGCCCTGCTTGACGGCCTGGGCGGCGATCCGGCCGAGCTCCTGCATGTCGAACTCGTACTCCTCCTCGGCGTCCTCCATCGTGATCTCGCCCGACTTGCGGTCGATGTGCACGACGAGGTCCTCGCCCACCCCCAGGCGCTTGCGCACCCCTGCCGCGATGGCTTCCTCGAGCGCGCGGAAGATGACCTCCTTGGGGATGTCCTTCTCGCGGTGGAGCACGTCCACCATCCGCATCAGTTCTTCGAGGTTCATGTGAGGGCGTGGGTGTTGGAGGCGCAGGCCGTCCGCGGCCGGCACCTTGGTCTGGGGCTGTCAATATACGCAAGGAAGCGGGTTTCCCCGCTTCCGCAGTCCGGATCGGCGATCCAGGCTCTCGACCTCGCGGGCGAGATCCGCCATTGTGGAGAGGACCGACCGGCGAGTCAACCTCGGACGGTCCCAGAGGGGACCCGCGCTCGGTCTCGGGAAGCGCATTCGGAGCACCAACGGCCTGTCATGGACTGGATCGAGGGACGAAGCCCCGCTGCGCGCGCCCTGGAGGGCCTTCTCGGGCAGGTGGCCGCGAGCGAGGTGCCCGTGCTGCTGCAGGGCGAGAGCGGTTCGGGCAAGAGCGCCTGCGCGCGCGAGATCCACCGCCGCTCGACCCGCGCGGGCGAGCCGCTGGTCGTGACCCAGCTCTCGACGCTGGCGCCGAGCCTGATCGAGTCGGAGCTCTTCGGGCACGAGGCGGGCGCGTTCACCGGCGCCCAGCGCGCCCGCGCCGGGCGCTTCGAGCGCGCGGGGGCGGGGACGATCGTGCTCGCGGGCATCGAGACGCTGGCGGAGGGGCTGCAGGGAAAGCTCTTGCGCGTGCTCCAGGAGCGGCTCGTCGAGCCCGTCGGCTCGGAGGAGGCGCTCGCCCTGCGTGCGCGCGTGCTCAGCACGTCCGGCGTCGACCTGCGCGAGGCCGTGCGCGCCGGGACGTTTCGCGGCGACCTCTACTTCCGCCTGGCGGTGGTCGTGATCGACGTGCCGCCGCTGCGTGCGCGCGCCGAGGACCTGGCGGATCTCGCCGCGCGCATCCTGGCCGCGGCCGCGGTGCGCCTGGGCCTTCCGCCGCGCATGCTCTCGGGCGCCGCCCAGGAGGCCCTGGCCGCGCACCGCTGGCCGGGCAACCTGCGCGAGCTCGAGAACGCGCTCGAGCGTGTGCTGGTGCTCGGCGCCCGGAACGGCCTCGAGATCGAGCCCGGCGAGTTCGGGTTCCTGGCCGAGGCGCGCGCGGACGCGCTGCTGCCGCTGGCCCGCGCGCTGCTCGCACGCGGGATCGACCTGGTCGACTTCGAGCGCACTCTGCTGGCCGAAGCCCTGCACGAGAGCCGCGGCAACGTCGCGGCCGCCGCGCGCGCGTTGGGCCTCTCGCGCAAGGCCTTCGAGCAGCGCCAGGCGCGCGCGCGCGCCGGGGACGAGCCGTGATCGGGGCATTGCTGCTCGCGTTCGCGCAGCAGGCGCAGGAGCTGCCCGCGCGCGTGCTCGCGGGCCGCGGCGAGCGGGCCGACGTGCCCGCGGTGCTGGCGGCGCTCTCGCACGAGCCCGAGCCCGACCGGCGCGCGCTGCTGGCGGCGCGCTGCGCGGCGCTCGAGTCGCTCGCGCTGGCGGATCCCTCCGAGTCCGTGCGCGCAGGGGCGGTCGAGGCCCTGGCCGATTCGTGGCAGAGCGAGGCCTGGGAGCGCCTGGACGCGCTGCTCGAACGCGGCGATGCGCTGCTGCGGCCGCTCGTCGCGCAGGCGATCGCCCGGCGCGCGCAGCTCGCACCGCGCGTGGTCGCGCGCGTGCTCGCGGCGGCCCGCGAGGGCGAGGACCCACGCGTGCTGGCGCCGCTGCTCGGCGTCTACGGTCGCGCGCTGGCCGACCTGCCCGAGGGTGGCGAGCGACCCGCGGAGCGCGCGGCGCTGCTCGCCTTCGCGCGCGACCCCGACCCGTACGTGGCCCAGGCCGCGCGCGTCGCGCGCCTCGACCTCTTCCGGCGCCTGCGTGCGCGCAGCGAACCCGAGCGCGCGCTGCGCCTGGCGCGCGCGCTGGCCGAGCAGGGCGCCGACGCGGACGAGTGCGCACGGCAGCGGATCCAGACGGCGCTGCTGGTCGGTCACGATGCGGAGGAGGCGCTCCTGGCGGCGCGCGAGCTCGGCGGCCGAGCCGCCGGCGCGCGCGAGCCCGAGCGCGCGCCGGCGCTCGCGGATGCGCGCACGCTCGAGGCCCTGAGCCTGATCGCGCTGCGAGAGCTGCCCGCCGCGGGCGCGCTGCTCGATCAGGCCCGGCGCGATCTCGACGCGCAGCTCGTCCTGGCCGCGCGCGACCGTTCCGAGGCCGGCGCGGGGCGCGAGGCGCAGCTGTGCGGATTGCGCGCGCGGGTCGAGCTCGCGCAGCTCCTGCGCCTGCTGCTCGCGGCCCGTGGCCCCGAGCCGGGCGCGGAGGCGCTGGCGGCCGCGGCGGAAGTCCATCGAGGCGCCCTGCGCTGGCAGCTGTGCGCCGCGCGCGCGCGCCAAGCGCGCCTCGCGAGCCTCGACGAGCTGCTCTCGGGCGCCGATTCGCCGCTCGTCCTGCTGTTCGAGAACCCCTGGCGACCGGGGCTCGAGCGTGGCCGGGTGCTCGACCTGGAGCGCGCACTCGGGCGCACGCTCGCGAGCGTCGCGCCGCGCGAGCTGCCGGGCTTCGAGCCCTGGCCGGGAGCAGGGGCCGAGCGCGCGGGCCTGGCGGATCCGTCGCGCGCCGCGCTCTACCGCGCGCTGCAGCGCGCGGAGGTCGCGCGCGCGGACGAGCAGCTCGGCCAGCGGCTCGGGCGCGCGCTGGCGCGCGAGCGCGGCGATCCGACGGGCCTCGCGCCCGCCGAGGAGCGCGAACTCGCAGAGCTCGAGTCCGCGCGCCGCGCGCTGGCCGAGGAGCAGGCCGCCGCGAGCCGCGGCGACGAGCAGGTGCTCTACGAGCTGCGCACGCCCAGCGGCCTGGCGCTCGACCTCGCGCGCGCGCTGCGCGAGGAGGGCCGCAACGCCGAGGCCGCCGCACTGGCCGCCGCCGCCGAGTCGGCGCTGGAGCGCGACCCGGCGGCGCAGCGCTTCCTCTGGGGCGTCGAGCTGCGCGCGGAGTGCGAGGTCCTGCGCGGCAACGCGCAGAGCGACATGGACAAGCCGGCCGAGGCCGAATTGGACCTCGCGCGCGCTCTCGATCGGCTGCAGGCGCTCGAGGACGAGCTCGTGCGGCGCGGCGTGCCGCGTCCGGCGCTGCTGCGGCTGCGGGCCACGCGCTCGAGCGTGCTGGTCGGCCTGGCGGTCAACGCCAACGTCAAGCAGCACGAGCCGCAGAAGGCGCTGGCCTACTTCGAGCGCGCCTGGGAGCTGCGCCAGGACGAGTTCATGAAAGCCCTGCGCGCCTGCTACCTCGCCCGCGCTGCGCGCGCGGACGAGGCGCGGGCGCTGCTGCGCGAGATCGTGCCCGCGCCCGAGACGCTCTACAACCTCGCCTGCACCTGGGCCCTGCTCGGCGACACGCAGCAGGCGCTGGCCTTCCTCGAGCGCGACTTCGAGCAGAACCTGCCCACGCCCGGCATGCGTGCGCGGCAGCAGACCTGGGCGCGCGGCGACCCGGATCTCGATTCGCTGCGCAACGAGCCGCGCTTCCGGTCCCTGCTGGCGCGCTGAGCGGCGGGAAGCGAGGATGCGCGGATGGGCAGCGTGCGCCTGACAGCCAAGGGCCGCCGTTGGATGCAGGGCGGCCACCCCTGGATCTACCGCGACGACCTCGCTGCGATCGAGGCCCAGGCCGGCGAGCTGGTGGCGCTCGAGGACCTGCAGGGCGCGCAGCTCGGCTGGGGCAGCTACAGCGCGGCCTCGCGCATCGCGGTGCGCATCGTCACGCGCGAGAAGCAGGAGCCGGGCCCGGGCTTCTGGAAGGAGCGCGTCGCACGCGCCCACGCCTTGCGCGAGCGACTGGGGCTCGGACATCCCGAGGGCGCCGAGCGCCTCGTCGCCGGCGACGCGGACGGCATCCCGGGCCTGGTGATCGACCGCTACGCGTCGGTGCTGGTCGTGCAGAGCGGGACGCTCTTCGCCGAGCGCATCGCGCCGCAGATCCTGGCCCTGCTCCGCGAGCGCCTCCCGTCCCCGATCCGCTGCGTCGTCGAGCGCTCGGACGCCGGCGTGCGCAAGCTCGAGGCGCTCGAGCCGCGCGCGGGCGTGCTCGAGGGCGCGCTGCCGGAGCTCCTGCTCGTGCGCGAAGCGGGTCTGGTCTACGAAGTCGACGTGCTCACGGGCCACAAGACCGGCCACTACCTCGACCAGCGCGAGAACCGCCGGCGCGCCGCCGAACTCGCCCGCGGCCGCACGGTGCTCGACGTGTTCAGCTACGACGGACTCTTCGGCGTGCGCGCGGCGCTGGCCGGGGCCGAGCGTGTCCTGTGCCTCGACCAGTCGGTCGCGGCGCTCGAGCGCGCGCGGCGCAATGCCGAGCGCAACGGCGTCGCGCAGCAGTTCGCGACCGAGAAGGTCGACGCGCTCGACGACCTGCGCGCGCGCGCGGGCCGCGGCGAGCACTGGGGCCTGCTGATCGTCGACCCGCCGGCCTTCGCCCGCAACCGCGCGCAGGTCGAGGGTGCCGCGCGCGGCTACGTCGAGCTCAACCGTCGCGCGCTGGAGCTGGTCGAGCCGCTCGGGCACCTGGTCAGCGCCTCGTGCTCGTACAACGTGCGGGCCTGGGAGTTCGTCGATTTCCTGGCCCAGGCCGCGGTCGCCGCCCGGCGCACGGCCTGGCTCGAGGAGCTGCGCGGCGCGGCCCCGGACCACCCGCACCTCCTGACGCTTCCGGAGACGCACTACTTGAAGTGCGCCTTCGTGCGCGTGGGCTGAGCCCGCGCGCGCTCCTGGATCCGCGGAGGTGCCGTGTGCGGCACGAGGGTCTGGCGCCGCAGGCGTCCCTCGGGTTGCCAGCGTCCACAGCATTACCTGCGTCCCTCGCCTTGCTGGAGTCGCTCGCGTTGCTGGACTGCCTCGCGCTGCTTAGCGCCATGTCGCTTGCGTTCGATCAGTGCGACCGCGGGACCTCGTGCGGATCGATCAGTCCGTGCCGTTGCCAGCCGACACCGAGGAGCCACGTCTTCGGGCTGGGAATCGCGCCGCGCGCCGCGCGCCGCATGCCACTGGGCCCGCAGCATCCCAGGGAAGCGCCGCGCCCCGGATCAGCGCGCTGGACTGCGCCTCCACCCGTGACATGCTTCGCACGCCACCCGTCGAACTCCGGACCCGACGAGAAGGGGTCGGGTCCGGACAGATGGATGCCGTGCTTGCGCAAGTTCTGGAGCACGTACACCAGCGCGTTGCGGACCTGGCGCGGGTTGAGCAGCGCCCGTTCGTGGAAGCGGTCCGCGAACACGGAGCCACTTCGCCCCCAGAGGCGATTGAGCGCCCGCGCGACGCGCACCAACAGTCCGCGCATGCCCGCGCTCAAGGCCCGGCGATCCGACGCTTCGACGATCAGGTGCAGGTGATTCGACTGGATCGAGTGATGGACGACATGGAATTGTGCCCGACCCCTCGCCTGCGCCTCGCAATCGAGCGTCGCGTTCGCAAGCGCGCCGCGAATCAGAGCAGCTTCGGCGGGGCGCCGCAGACTCTTCAGCCCAGGCCGCACGCGAGTCGTCACCAACACGGGGAAGCGCGACTTGTGTGCCGGCCGCGCGACGTGCGGAGCCAGAGCGCGCTCGCCCTTCGGCTTCCGCCCCGCGCCCTTGCGCGCTCCTCCCCAGGAGCGAAACACGAGCTCGCGTTGCATTGCGCGCGGCTTCCGCCCCGCTGCCGGTTTCATCTTGCGCATCACGATGCCCCCTCATCTCTAGGACGATCGGGATCGCCCGGGGTTGCTTGATTCGGCGGGAGAAATCGAATGCAGTCGCTGAGGACTCCCGCGCGGAGGAATGAAACTCACAGCGTGTGATGTGCGATCGCCGACGTGCTCGTGCAGCTCGTCGCCTCGGTCGGTTCAGCGGCTGTCGCGTCGGAGCCGCGTTGTTCGGGGGGCACTCCAGGAAGCACCTCGGTCCAGACTGCATGGGAGATGCGTCCTGCCCAATCGGCAAGTAGGCCTGCCTCCTCTCGCCGATGGGCAGAAATCCCGCGCCGATTCAAGTGGGAGAGTCGAGGCGGCAGCTCGGCCGTGCAAGCGAAACGGACGCTGGGCGCCGAGTCTGCGAGGCGTCCGGACGGACGCGCGCTCCGCCGCGTCGCGACGCGGCGGAGCGCGCGCCTAGCCCCGCGCGCGCTTGCGCGTCAGCTTGTCGATCACCTGCACGAATTCCTCGACCGTCCCGGGCTTGAAGAGCAGGTGCGGGATCCCGAGCGCCTTGGCCCGCGCGGCGAGCGAGTCGTTCAGGTAGCCCGAGGCCAGCACCAGCGGCAGGTCCGGGCGCAGCGCGAGCATCTCGCGCGCGATGTCCAGGCCCGACACGCCCGGCATGTTGAGGTCGGTGACCACCAGGTCGAAGGCGCGCGGATCGGCGCGGAACGCGGCCAGCGCCTGCTTGGGCTGGGTGAAGGCGCTGACCTTGTAGCCCAGGCGCTCGAGCACGCGCCGCGCGAGCGAAGCCAGCGCCTCCTCGTCGTCGAGGAAGAGGATGTGCTCTCCGCGCTCGCCCTGCGTCAGCTGCTCGGTGTCGGCCGGCAGTTCCGCCGGCAGCACCGCGCGGGTCGCCGGCAGGCAGATCGTGAAGCAGCTGCCCCGGCCCGGCTCGCTCTCGACCCGGATGCGCCCGTCGTGTCCGCGCACGATGCCGTGCACGACCGAGAGACCCAGGCCCGTGCCGCGGCCCGGCTCCTTGGTGGTGAAGAAGGGCTCGAAGATGCGCTCGCGCGTCGCCGCGTCCATGCCCTTGCCCGAGTCGCGCACGGACAGGCAGGCGTAGACGCCGGCCGGCAGCGCGTCGGCAGCCCCGGGCGGGCCGGCCTCGAGGCGCTCGAGGCAGATCTCGATCCGGCCCGGCTCGTCCTCGAGCGCGTGCCAGGCATTGGTGCACAGGTTGATCAGGACCTGGCCGATCTGGGCCGGATCGGCCAGCACATCCGGCACGTCCGCGGCGCAGTTCCAGCGCAGCTCGACCAGCGCAGGCAGCGTGTGCCGGAGCAGGTCGAGCGCTTCCTCGATCACCGGCTGGAGCCGGATCGCGCGCCGGTTCGAGGCCTGCGGCCGCCCGAAAGCCAGGATCTGGCGCACCAGCGCCTCCGCGCGCAGGCACGCGCGCTGGATCTCCTCCAGGCTCTCCTGCGCCGCGTGACCCGGCCCGACGTCGTGCAGCGCGAGCGTGGTGTTGCCCCGGATCACGGCCAGGATGTTGTTGAAGTCGTGGGCGATGCCGCCGGCCAGCGTGCCGATCGCCTCGAGCTTCTGCGTCCGGCGCAGCTGGGCCTCGAGCGCGGCCTTGTCCTCCTCGGCGCGCAGGCGCGCGCTGATGTCCATCGAGAGGCCGATCAGCTCGTCCTCGTGGCCTTCCCCTCCCAGGCAGAGCTTGACGATCTCGATGTCGTGCAGCGCGCCGTCGACGAAACGCATCTGCTCGTGCGAGACGTGCGGTCCGCGCGTGCGGCGCGCAGCCGCGTCGGACTCCATGCAGGAGCGCGCGGTCTGTTCCTCGAGGAGCTCGGAGTAGTGCGGCACGGCCAGGAAGCGCGCCTCGGAGATGCCGACCGACTCGCAGAAGGCGCGGTTGACGAACTGCAGCCGGCCCTTGGAATCCTGGAGCCAGATCCCGATCGGCGCGTTGTCCAGGATCACGCGCAGGCGGCGCTCGGACTCCTGCAGCCTGCGCAGCGCCACCGCCAGGTCGGCGCGCGTGGTCCGGTCGCTGGCCAAGAGGCGCCCGATCTCGCGTTCGATCCGCAGGGTCGAGGGCCTGACGTCGAACTCGTCGAAGGCATCGCCGCGCGCGACGAAGGCGGTCTGCTGCGGCCAGCAATTGCTGCCGAACAGCTTCGAGCAGTAGCCGGCGAACTTGCCCGCGAGCATGCCGCTGCCCCAGCACACGCCCAGCTTGCGCTGGTAGAGGCCTTCCCAGTTGTTGCGCACGCGGAAGACGCAGCGCTTCGCGGCCTGATCGTGCAGCACGAGTTGCCAGTCGCCCCAGCCGGCCACCGCGGCCACCTTGCGGACGGCCTCGAAGCCCGCGCGGAAGTCGGGCTCGCGCGCGAAGACCTGCCAGTCCTCTTCGACGCTCTTGCGCCCTTCGGACTGCAGCGCGAGCAGGAAGCGCTCGGGGCAGACCATGGCCTCGACGCCTGCCATCAGGCCGGGCAGCGTGCTGTCGACCCACATCATCGCCACGGGCAGGCCGGCGAAGCTGCAGGTGCCCTCGCGCGTGTCCCAGGCGAGCGGGATGCCCGCGACGACGATCGAGTCGCGCGCGGAATT
>WNFL01042687.1_pt1 | contig 10451 bp, 11 predicted proteins | sample 5400361 | NCBI WGS metagenome assembly WNFL01 (sample SAMN13153351, study PRJNA577476) | soil metagenome | isolation source: 40 cm soil on Douglas fir-dominated hillslope | place: USA:California | collected 2013-09-17
CCTGTGATCCACGCTTACCTCCTCGAATAGGACAGGGAGCTTACAAATGCCACAGATACCTTCATCACGCTCATACAGAATGCCTATGTCAATATGCTCAACAAACTGACCCAGCTTCTTTGCATCGCGAGCTCTATTGATCTCCCTCCGCTTCTCAGGGTGGGCCTTACGCCAACGAGTAACGGCTTCAACATTAGCTTGACGCGCCTTTGCTGTTTTCCGATACTGTCGATGACGTTCCGCTTGACAAGGCTTGCAATAGCTATGAGGTGACTTTAGACCATTACGATTAGGAGTCATATAAAACTCCGTCAATGGCTTCTCGAGTAGGCACATTTTGCAGACTCTTGTTTCAAGAAGAGTTTCCATTAGCCTACGTATCGATCTGAACGCCAGGTGTAAGCACTACCTCGAACCAGTCACCATTAGCCGCAGCCGCTGTCTGAGCGATTCCGACCTGATACTGCTTCGCAGTAGTTGCTGCCACTGTCTCGAGCCTGCCAGCTGTTGCCGACACTCTAACTCTGTCGCCTACTGCAATTGCTGAAGCGGCGATACAAGTGCTAACACCTTCAATGCGAACAGAAGCAACGAGACCGTTCGTTACGTCGGCTGCAGCAATTGTCTCTTGGATGATACCAATGCATTGAACATTAGCTCCACCCGTAACATCACATGTCTGTTCTGCTGCTGTACCAATGATTACAGCATTGTACTTGTTAACAGCCGTCAAAGGCTTGTAGGGCCGATCCATGACGTACTGCGCCATTAGTTCACCTCCGAAGTACCTTCAAGGGCTTCTTGACGGTAGGCCTCAAAGAGGTCTTCATCTTCTTGGGCTACCATCCCTGATGCAGTAACGTAATCGATCTTGCCCTCTCCGAGCTTCATCTTCTCAGCGACAGCTTCTGTGAACTTCTTAGTAGCAGAACCTCCGCCGCCCTTAGTCGAGCTCCTAGAGTCGCCACCCTCTTCGGTAAGCTTGACAAGACCCGTCTTAAGGATCTGGTCAACGACTGCACCAAAGTCGGCACCCTCTTCAGACAACATAACCTTGCGCAGGTCATCGTGTACTGCAGGAGGAAGTCCATACTTACGACCTGCTGCTGGAGCAGACCATTCGTTGAGCTTGGCGCTTGCTTCGCTTTCCTTAAGCGTGTGAGCAATCTGACCGACTTGCTCAGTCAGCTTTTTGTTCTGCTTAAGAAGAACGGCTACGAGGGGATTGGACTTAATCAACTCGCTGAGCTTCGCCTCATCAATTTCAGGCTCTTCTTCCTCTTCCCTCTTAGGTTCTGTCTCCTCTTTCTTTGGTTCCGTCTCTTCCTTTGCTGCCTCTTCGGCGGCCGCGAGGATTTCTTCCTCAGTAGCCTCTTCAGACAACTTCAGGGTCTTCCGGAGCTTTTCGAGGAACTCGTCCACTGGGCTCACCTTCCCGTCGGCTATTTCCGACATATTGATTGGCAGAATATCCTTCAGGAAGGGTCTGTTAGTCAGAGCACCTCCGAACAGGACGTCCTTATACGTTGCACCTGTCTTAGGATTCGTCCAAGTATCTACGTACTCGGGCGAAAAGTAACGATACTCCCCTGCCTTGATTGCCTTTGTAGCATCTGCAGTAAACTCAACTTTGATCCACAAGCCATCAGGCCGAGCCTCGGCTGCCTTAATCCAACCTGCAGCTTTGCCTGAGTACTCTTTGTGATCGTAATCAATGTCAAGCTCTTGCCCACGAACGCCTTGATTGACATTGTAGGCAAACTGCAATGCCTTCTTAGCTGTAAGGACAATCTTTCCGTACAGTGAGTGCTTATAGGTCCCCAACGGGAACGCCTGGATCCATGCAGCCTCGCCTTCGGCAAAGGTCTTGCCTTGCAGATCGATCCAGTAGCCAACATGTTGGGCCATGAGCACCTCCTTCCTGATCTTACTATAGATGAATTATGAAGTCACGTGAGCTGTATATAATGGTAGAACTAGCCTGCCCTAGGACTTCCGCCAGGTCCGCCTCCACCCTTAGCTCCTGGTGTTGTTCCCTGTGTATTGTTCGCAGTTGTTGATTGCTTCGGAGGTCCTGCAGGAGATGGTTTCGGCGCTGCAGGGTTCTGAGGAGTTGCAATAGCGCGCGCTGTGTTAGGATCAGCAGCAGGCAAGTCCATCTCGTCTCGAATGTAATCTTCCAACTGATCGTCTGGCTTGATAATTCCGGCACCTACAAGATTACGAAGTGCCATACTAATCTTTTGCCAGTCAACAGTTTCACCGATTCGACGAACTCGAAGTTGAGGATATTCCGTAACTGTCTTCCAGTTGTAATCAACCAGTTCAGGAATAGCCCACTTGTTGATGATATCACAAGAGTATTCGTAGCCATGAAGTCAGCAAGTACAGAGGAATAGATCATATCTCTATGCCACTGCGCTGAGATCAAAGCATCAACGTGCTGACCTTCGAGCTTGAGAGTCACTACATCCCACATGGGTGGGAGTACAATGTGCGCCTTCTCATTCGTTCGAAGATTAGCTCCGATCTTATCTGCTGCTGCCTTGTCTTCCGTACTGAATCCCGGAGGCAGCTTAATCATAGGAACGCCAATACCATGACGCTCCTTCTGAATAGCATCGATCTTGTACAAGTTATCGACGTAGAACCAGTGCTTGTAGGCAGACCTCAGAATACTGAGGCCTTCCATGTTGCCCGCTTCTTTCTCATTGGTAAAGACCAACAAGGTATCGATAGGCATGAAAACTTTACCATCACCTGATTCAGCATAGGCCCAACATCCATTAGGTCCGCCATGAGAGTCGTACTCCCAATTGTAGATTGACAACGGATGCCGTGGAGCCCACTTCTTCCAAATAGTCTTTCCGCCTTCGTAAGCAAAGACTTTCTCGAAGGCGTAGTAACCAAAATCAAGATGCAAGTTGATTTCAGTCAGTAGCTGAGGCCAGCTTACACTCATTTTTCGGAAAAGGCAATCCTCTATGTGCTGCGCTACCTTCATATCCTGCTTCGAGTTCGAAACAGGTTCTACAAACCAACGTGCACCATAGATAGGAGTCTTTACAAGTCGGAGCACTCCACGTACAGATCCGTCAGATCGACGCATCTCGTCCCACTTGCGCAACCCATACCAGCCGCGCACTTCAGGATTGTAATCATTCTGACCAATACGCGAGTATTGCGAATCACCTGCGTAGCCCAACTCAGTCGAGTGCAAGTCAGATACTGTAGCTCCGGCAGCAAGTTGCTTCGGCTTCTCAGATACAACCAGAAACCCGCCAGGCTTGTTAACGTCAATAATATCATATTCAGCCAGGAGCGTAGAGATGTCAACTTCCTGGCGCTCAGGTTCTCTACGACGTGTAAAGATTGCCATTAGAACCTTCTTCCCGTTGTTGTAAAGTACCCATGCGCGCCGGGTTCTTCCGAAGAGTAAGTAGGACTCATGTCAACTACTTCCGAAAGGTGCCGTGTAGCCCCACAAACGAAAACATGCATGATTCCGTATCGGAGCGCATCGAGTGCATGATCAGGTTGCTTAGATGTTGCAGGTCTCTTACTTCCAGTTCCTTCAACGATTTTCTCGTCCGACCTTGTTTCAGGTGCACGATAGTTGTTTGCTTCGTAAATCAGATTTCTACAACTGTTATCAATCCAGAGCATTGGCTCTTCGATAGGAGTTCCGTCTTCATGATTCGCCCCTGTGGGACGAAGCTTCAACCACTTCTTGACAGTGTCGACACCTTCACGCCAGTTCTTCTTAGCTTCAGGCAATGCAATGCAAGGACCGAACTCTACGTTCACTTGAGCACATGCCTCTGGATCCTCAGCGTCGCCGAAGATCAAATCGAGACGATACCCTTCAGGGTTCTCACGATTCTTCCAAATCTCAATGTGTTCTCCCAGACGCAAGTAGTCCCTGTAGTGTTCGCGCCAAACGTGAACGTTGTCAAACGAATCGACCTGGAACTCAATTGCCGCTAGGGGATTGACAAATCCCCAGTCGATGCACATGTAGTTTTTCCACAGGGGGTTGAAGGCCTGGGGCTTGACGTGAACCGTTTCGTCGAACTCACCATAGATCTTTCCGACAAAGCTAGCGAAGTCGGCGCCGATCTCTTGAAGAAACCATTCGTAGGTAGTAGTTGCTTCGATTAGCTTGATTTCGGAATCTTCTCTACCTCCAGGGTAAACATGTCTGTTCTCCCAAGAAGGAAATCGCCAGGAAGCGTAGTCTACAAATTGAGGATCCTGACCGTATTGCCAAAGGCTGTAGAGCCAGTTGAAACCTTCAGGAGTAGTCGGAAACGTAGCCCAGCCCCTGAAGTCGGCTAGGGCTGCTCTGATGTACTTTTCCCAGGTGTCTCGCTTTTGCTTAGCCGCTTCAGACATGATGACGCCGTGCAGGGCTTCACCAACGAGATTTTCGGGATGGTCGGCAGAACGAACTTCGACTCGGGTCTGCCACGGAAACTCAATGAACATTTCCCCCGAACGTTTGTTGTATGCTTTTCGTACACGCTTGTCCTTTCCAAGACCTTGCTTGATAATCAGATCATCCCAAAGGACCCGGAACTCTTTCTCGCCAAGGTCATACGTTGGACCAACGATCCAGTATCGACGCTTAGGAAGAAACAATTCCGGCTCAAGGTCACGTGCAGCCATTGTCGACTTGCCGAAACGCCTGCCGCAACAAGGAATACGAAAGCGCTGCTTCGACTGATGAAAAAGCATCTGCTTCTCATGGGGCACGTAGCCAATTGCTTCAAAGAACTTGGCCTTATCAATCACTCTCATATGACTTCGATTAGCCCCTCTGCAACAAGAACTGGAACTTCAGTTCCCAAAGTAACTTCAGCATAGAACTTGTATGCCTTCGACACAGTAAGCGTCCCGATAGTTGTACCAGGACCAACTTGTATCTGCGGTTTGTAAACATTAGGTGTAACAGACGTATCGACGTCCCAAGCAGCTGGATGAAAGTCACTAGGTTGAGCAGGTGTGCCCTGAGCTACAACTGCAGCCTTTACAGGCTGCCCAGAAAGATCAAGATATGAACTAGCTACCTTTGCACTAACTGGTACACCAACTGTTTCGACTGAGAGAGATGAAATCTCCATATGTATAGCTCCAACTTGCCACTTGGATCGAGCTCGACCTACAGACCACTTAACGGCAGGAATAACGGCAACAGGTGAACCTGCAAATGCAGTATCGGTCTCTGATGCTTGACTACCATTTATAAACCCGTGCGTACCTACATTAGCTTGATTGATCTCAACTGCCTGCAGTCCTTGGAGGGTTATAAGAAGGAACCCTGGTTGACCAGTATTGACTTCCGAACTTACAAACCCACCAAACGCTAGGATGGGCGCGCCTGTCTGTACAGTATTGGACTCAGTAGCCTGACTACCCGAAATAGCTATGAATAGAGTTCCTGCAGTAGCTACACCAGTTTCCGTAACCTGAACTCCAAAGATATACTGCGTACCAGACTGGAACCCTAGATCAGTTTCTTGAGCTTGGATACCAGTTCTACGTATTACAAGAGCCCCAGCATTTCCAGTATCGGTCTCGGAGCCCTGAACACCTAAGTGCGTTATCTTTGGAGTTCCTACTTGGGCCGTATCAGCTTCTGTACCTTGTAGGCCTAAGAGGGATTCGAATGTAGTGCCTTGACTAGCTGTATCTGTTTCAGAAGACTGCTGTCCTGTTTTTCGAATAACCAAAGCGCCAGCTTGAGCTGTATCTGCTTCAGTTGCTTGATGTTCTCCTTGGTGAACAAAAGGTACACCTGCTGCTGGCGTGTCGATCTCGGTACCCTGAGTTCCATCGTAGGTACCGTAGTCGCCACCTAACAAGTCAGGGCCAGCAGCTGCAGACTGAACTGTAGTAACCCACTTACCAGTTCTGCCAAGTGCAAGAGTGGTCGAGAACGTAGTACGAATCCACCAGGTAACACGAGGCGCAATGTCTCGGTGTCCAGTGTCACTTGGGTGAACGAGATCCGAGAGCAAGAACCCTGCTGCGTTAGCTCCTGCGTTAGCAATGAAGCCAAGTGCCGTCCACTGATCGTTCAGATCAAGAACTGAGATTCCATGAGACGCTGCATCGGTCTTCGTCTGAGCTCGATACGACGCCTGGTCCGTAGCATTATCAGTAGCAGGGTTCACTTCGTAAGGACTTATGAACCCTACTCTACAATGAGATGACAACCTGTTGTAAACAGTAGTGTGATCAGTAGACCAGGTGGTCGTGTTATTGATAAGATGCACATCGTTGATGTGCATAACGATAGCACCTGTGTTAGGCGTATTCGTAATCGGCGATCCAGTACCAGTCTTTACAGCATCAAAGATCGCCATACGATCACCAGACGTAGCAAGCGCAAGTGCATGTAGAGTCTGGCCGCCTATTGCAACGTTGTGGAAAATCACGCCAGAATTAGTAGCAGGATCTAAAAAGAAGAGCTCAATACCAATAGGTAGGCACCCTACAGCAGTTGTGTCGTCTGACGACGCACGTAGCTCAACAGTAGAACGCGCCGCACAAACATCTGGACCAGCACATAGCGACTGACCACAAAGCATTGGTGTCTCTAGCGGTTCCGCTACAATAGAAAACTTAGCCATTACATTATCATGTACCGGCGTCTGACCCATATTCTTCCAGGGGCCGCCACCTTGATGATACTGCCAGTTACCGCCACCAGTATAGTCAACCCAGTACAAGGTATAGCTTATTGCGTGGCGCCAAGTAGCAGGAATGTCGTAGGCAAACCCGTTAGCTGCCCCACTCGCATACCAGGCAATGCCATAGGGCGACTTATCAAAGGCGTCTGTTGATACTACAGCAGTTGTCGTACCAATCCTGCGCCATTCCTGAGGAATGCTAAGAGGCCAGTTACCTAGCCAGACTCCTCGGATGCCTGAACTGATCAGAGGACCGAATGCGCCCAAATCAGCTATTGCTTCAGCAACAAGCTCAGCCCAAGTTCCCGGGCCGCCTTGGGCAGTAGAAGAAGAACCCTTCGTGCCAGCTGTAATGGAATCGCCAATAAGCGCAAACTGCGAAATGGTCGCCATGGCCTACACTTAGGCAGGAATCTTCGTGATAGTGAACAGACGAAGTGCAACCGCAGACGTTGACGATGAAATTCCAATCGCAGCCTGCAGATCGATGTTGTTGCCAATCGTTGAATCGAACGTAGGTGCGATTGAACCGCCAATAGCGTCGTCTCCAGGGGTAGCTCCTCCGATCACTCCCCCAATGCCTCCCGCCGTTGGCGTCGAGATCCGCATCTCAGTCGCTATAGCGACAATCGCCGAACTACCGGATCCGATGGCTTTAACTTGAAACACTGCACGGAGAAGCCAGTTACGCGGGTTCGCGTTCGACGCGAGCGAGATCGATGTGAAGTTGAAAATTGAGGTTGTTCCCAACAAGAGCTTCAAGTTGAGTGTCGACGCATTCTGGGAGTTAAGATACCTACCACTTGCAACGACCTCAAATAGATCTCCGACGTTCAGAGAGTTCGCCGGTGCCGGGATAACCGCATTGAGCAAAGAGGTAAGCGCAGTCGGATTCGTCAGCGACGTCTGCGTGGTGTCAGAGCCAAATAGGCGCGCTGCATGAACGACAATGAGTTCGCGACAGTCGATGATCTTCGCGTTGCCATTGGCAGTCGTAAGAAGTGCATCAACAGCAGTCGCGTTGGCGGGGACGTAGATAAGTGCGTGGGGAACCCGAGCTGCAGTCAAAGCAGGTGGAATCGGCGTAGCTCATCGGATTGCTTGCATCCGCTGCGCCACCTGGCAATGCGGTGAGGAAGTTGATAGGGTCGATTGCTGCGACGTTAAGCTCAGTCGTTGATACAAAGTCAACCGTTGCACCAACTACCTTGAGCTTACCTGCAGTCGCGCTTGGGACAATCGCACCACCTGAACAAACATACAGTCCGGAGTTCCGAGCATCTCGAATCTGCTGATCAAGTGCGAACCATTGTCGCATGCCGAGATAGGCTGCTGTGTCAAGATTAGTACGGCCCATCAGCTAGCCTTCAGAAAACCACCAGCTGCTACAGTGTACGCAACAGAGCCAGTAGTAGGCGTAGTCAGAACGTAGTCGTCGACAAAGACAGGAATGAGCGACGAATCGGTGCCGCCCGTGGTGTCGTAGTCGTAGAACAGGCCGATCTTACCAAGGCCCTGTGCTGTCGTCGGAGACCATGATGGGTTGTTCGCTGTGACAAGAACCCAGTCGTTAGCTTGGTCGACTGTGACGATTACGCCTGTAGCTGTGACGCGTGCGTAGCCTGTGAAGTCCGCTTCGTCTGTAGCGCCAGACACAAAGTCGGTCATTGAAACCTTATCTCGAAGAACCGCATCAGTCTCGAGACCAGCTGCCTTGAACAGCGCCCAAATGAATGCATCGTTCGCAGCCGCAAGCGCCCCAAGTTCGGCAACACGGCCTTTAGCGATGTTGGGGATAAACACTCCCATTATTGTCTCCCTATTTGTAGCAACTTACAACTGCGAACTTTGCACTCATTCCTATTATGCTTCAGTACATACGCGACGCTGCGCCTGTACCCTTAGCAACTTTTCCCGGGGCTGCCTTACCGGACGAACGCGCCTTGCCCTTTGCGCCCGTCTTGACAGACTTACCTGCGGCAGTACCTTTAGCGTTGGAGGGCATCTTAGCCTTACCCGCAGCTCCACCACCTGCAGTCCGCCCTGTCTTGCCCATTGCACCTTTAGCCATCACTTACCCTTCCTGTTGCTGCCAGTTTTCTTCTTGGCTACGACCTTCTTCTTGACAGCCTTTTTGACTGCCTTCTTTGCACCTGTTTTCGCGTAGCCCTTAGGTGCAGACCTTTGCTGGAATGCTGGAATACCTGGAACATTCTCACCCGCTGAGTCGTACACTCCCACAGGGTCTCCTTGTCCTGATGAGCTTCCTTATGCTGCCGGTTAGTCGATGATGAACTTGACAACAGGTGTACCTGTGTAAGTCATACCCCAGTTAGTCGAAGCCATGATATGAACAGGTACACGTGTTACACCAAGCGCTGCCACTGTGAACCCTGCTACTGGCTGACCTGCTACAGTGACCGCTGATACCGTATCGCCAGCTCCGCAGCTAATCTCTGCCAACACCCTAGTGGGCAAGCAGTTGGCAACCTCGCTACCTGACGCAGGCAACGCAACGGGCATGACTGTCCCGTTAGCCTCCTGAGCATACGTGCCAGGCTTAAGATTGATTTCCCTGTGGCCTGCTGCCAAGAAGGCGAAGAAGAACTCAGCGCCAGCACCGTTATTGCCATTAGCATTCAGCAGCGTCTGAAGGTCGACGCTACAACCAGATACGCCTCCTGCGTTGAAGCTAATGGCGTACTTGGTATTTCCGTAAAGGGCACACAGTGCAATGCACTGGTTAGTTGGCGGAGACGCCGCAGCACCTTGCTGCACTACAATACCAATGTAGTTGCCGTGTGATGTACAACCCATCAGCAGGTTTTGATCTTCAGGACTCAGGCCTGCTGCACCATCGATTACGAAGCCGGCAGCGTTAGTACCCGTGCACCCGGTTGCTGTTGAACTCGACCAACGAATGCTGCTTGACTGTTCAAAGGCCCAGCCGCCAATACCGCAGTTCCAGTACTCACAAGCGACACCAACAATATCTGATGCTTGGTTGCCGCCCTCTCCGTGACCATACATCATGTCGTGCGACTTGTTGCCTACACTACGACCACCAGCAACACCTCGCCACGAAATGCCAGTTGCAGAAGGCTGCATTGTGCCTGCAGAGTTGCGGCCGTCAGTCTCGCACCAAAACACCTCGGCGTGTGTAGCGTTTTCGTTACGAATGAACCATGTCTCAACAGTCGCACCGTTGTTTGGTGTACTTGCACCCGTAGCACGTATGTTGCGAACGTAAGCGCCACGCTCAAAGACATGCTTGCAGTTGTGGAAGTCAACTCCGTTGCTAACGAACGTACCATCACCGTAGTTGGTAGTTGTTCCATTGGCCCCTGCGGTAACGGTCCCAAGCCCAGTTGCAACTTGCAAGTCGGCCTGACCATCGTAGCGGAATCCCGGAAGCACTCCGCAACGTACGTTTCCGGAATCGTAGTTCAGGTTAGTGACGCCCTTAGCAAAGTACTTCGGAAGCACACCACCATTAAGCGCACTTGTCCAAATGTCACCAAGCAGCCAAATGTTCTCCAGCTGCGTATCGTCCGAAAGGGCAACGTGCGTATATACGAAGCCAGCACCAACTGCAATAACTGAGGACGCGATCGTCGAAAGGTCGACCCAGTCTACAAGAAGCCATCCACGCTTCCGAGATGCAATAACTCCGCCGCCAGCTACGCGCGCTGCTTCTGCCGCATTACGAAGCGCTACGCCATTCGCATGGGCACCTGACACTCCGCCGTACACAAC